>Ga0187865_1001411_pt1 | contig 27722 bp, 22 predicted proteins | sample June2016WEW_11_1_2_FD_132989 | JGI IMG/M metagenome (GOLD analysis project Ga0187865, IMG submission 132989) | Peatland microbial communities from SPRUCE experiment site at the Marcell Experimental Forest, Minnesota, USA - June2016WEW_11_100 | ecosystem: Environmental > Terrestrial > Soil >...
CAGACCACGACGCCGGCTCACCATCATGAGAAGTCCGCGGCGCGAGCCGTGGTCTTTCTGGTGCGTTTTGAAGTGTTCCGTCAGCTGACCAATGCGCTCGCTCAACAGCGCGATTTGAACTTCGGGACTGCCGGTATCGGTAGCGTGCGTGCGATACGTGTCAACGACGGTTTGTTTTTGCTCTCTGGCTAACACTAACCTGTTGCACTCCTGTCTCTTCTCGTTTTCGTAACGTGTTCGATGGTAACACGTTGCTGCCGGAGGTGGCAAACAATCGGCGCGACCGGGGAAGAGCAGGGTTGTGCAGACGCGGCTGCGTGTTCCCGTGGCCCGTCATGCTGCGCAACGCGATCGAACTGCCCGGATGCGGCATGGCCGGTGTGCGTCACGGCTCCGTCGAGGTTATACTAGGATTAACACTGGAAACCAACGAGAAATTGCTTCAATCTTCTGGTTTATGCCAGGGACAAAAGCTGGGCCAACCCTACAGAACGCTGCATGTAGCCGGCCATAATAATGACAATATAAATACGGGAGATTCCGAATGCCACGAGGCCGATCGACTTTTACCAAACGTCAGAAAGAACAAGCGCGCCAACAGAAACAACGGGACAAAAACGAGCGCAAGACTCAACGGAAGCAGGATCAGCCGGAAGGCGTTGTGGTGGACGAAGCGGAGGAATTGCGTCAGATGCGCGAGCACGCCGCTGAGCAAGCCGCGCTGTTCGGCATCGGCAACGACGACGAACCCAGTTCGATCGAGATCTCCATCCCGCACGGCACCAAGGCAAGCGATCGCTAAACGCCTTGCGAGATTCGCCGGAGCACAACACTCCGGCGAACCCAGTCCCATTTCTACCCAAATTTCTAGAGCGCGTTAGCGCGTTTCATAAATAGCGCTTGGAAGGGGCGCGGCTTCAGTCGCGCCGTTCCGGGCCCGGAAGAATGCGGGCTTCAGCCCCCGAGGGACGGGCCTTCCGAGCGAAAAGGCATTATGAAACCAGCTCTGGACCGATTTCTAAACGAACACCTCGCCCGGCAACTTCGTCAACGTCCGCGATGCCAGGGTGTTTTGCACGAACCGCTTCGGCTGCTCGCTGGCTGAAGCGTTGACCTGCTTGCGTTCGATACGCAGCTTCAAGGTGCGCTCGATATTGCGCAGGTCCAGAACCTCCACGCCGGTGACCAGCGTGGAGGCTCGGCCCTGAGAACCGGCCCGCCCCGTACGCCCAACCCGGTGAATGAAGTCTTCCGCCATCTTCGGCAGGTCGTAGTTGATCACGTGCGCCACGTCATCGACGTGCAAGCCGCGGGATGCGACATCGGTCGCAACCAGCACCTGGTAGCGGCCTTCCTGAAATCCGCTCAAGGCGGCGTTGCGCTGGGACTGCGTGCGATCGCCGTGAATCATGGCGGCCGAGAAGCCATCGCGCTCGAGTTCTTGGGCCAGCCTTTGCGAGCCACGTTTGGTGCGCGTGAAGATCAAGGTCTGCCCCTTTTCCGCATACAGCAACTGCCGGAGCACATCCAGTTTTTCGGACGGGCGCACTTCATAGGCTTCGAGTGACACGCTCTCCGCCGGCTTCAGGGTTGAGCCAAGCGCAATCCGCACCGGCTCGCGCGTATAGTCGTTCACCAGCGAGGCCACCGACTGCTCCATGGTGGCGGAGAAACACAGCGTCTGCCGGCGCTGCGGCAAAATTTGCAGAATACGCCGGATGGCCGGAAGAAAACCCATATCCAGCATGCGGTCGGCTTCGTCGAGCACAAGTATTTTTACGTGACGCAGGTCGGCGAACTTGCGGGTGATGAAATCCTGCAAGCGTCCTGGAGTAGCGATTACAAACTCGCAGCCGGAGCGGAGACTTTGGATCTGCGCCTTCTCCGCTACGCCGCCAATCACCAGTGCCGCCTTCGGCATGTTTTTGTCGCGCAGTTGTTCGTACTGCTCGTGAACCTGCATGGCGAGTTCACGCGTGGGCAAAAGGACCAGAGCGCTGACGTTCTTGGACGGTGTAGCGCGCAGCATCTCGATGATCGGAATCAGGAACGCGAGAGTCTTGCCGGTGCCGGTTTGGGCGGTGCCAATCACGTCCTTGCCTTCAAGGGCAGGAGTAATGGCGCGCGCCTGGATGGGTGTGAGGGTAATGAATTGAGCTGCCGCCAACTTCTGCTGCAAGGCAGCAGACAAGGGCAGTTCCGTAAATGTGGTCATTCGATTGTTTTCTTTCTGGAGGGGCTTAATGTCAATTTCTCAGACTCGTGTCGAGAGTTCGCATGCCGCTCTTATTGAAATTGGCGCTGGAACCAAACGGCGGGCAGGAAATGGCGGAAGTGTATCGGATCCAACAGGATCCCCGCGTGACGAGCAAACCGTAGCAAAAGCGTTAACAGCAGTATAGCAGAACAAGCCGCGGCGTGGGGTTACGTTGGTTACATTGTAGATAAACAATGTTGAGAAACCAGGTACCTGGTCGTGTGGCGCGGGCACTCCTACCCGCGTTTCGATTGGGAGACGAATGTAAGAATCGAGCACCGCTTCACGAAAGAACACGCCCGTCGTGCCTCAGTGCGCTGCGATGTTTCCCCGGATTACCACGACCGACGCCGCTGGCAGCTCGTAAAGCGTGTCTTTGGCACCGTTCTGCTTGGATCGCAAAATCGGGCCGTCTGGATCAGCCGTGCCGTTCGTGTAGGCGACGATCGTGGGCGCAGCGGCGATTTCGGCGTGCGCCATGAAGCGAGTGCGCGGCGGGTTCCATTTGTACTGAGCGCTACCGAAGGTTGCGATCTCGACTGGACCGGCAAAACCCGCAGAAGAATTTGCGCCCCCACGAAACGCAATGCGAACGCGGTGAGCGTTCTCCTGGTCGCGATTGACGACGAGCAGCGACCATTCGCCATCAGGACGCTTCAGAGCGTAGGCGGTGACGAGTTCGCGGCCCGCGCCGTCGTCGACATCGGATTTGGCCGAATAGACCTGATGCTCTCCTCCGCCGGGCTGGGCCCACTCCAGGTTGATGAGTTGTGCAACAAAGAATTGCGCCAGCGGCTGCTGAATTTTGTACGAAGCATCAATAGTGAACATGCCGAAGGTGCCCGGAGAACTGTTGCAGCCGGGCTCCATCTGCAAGGGCAGATAGTGGAAGTAATAAACGCCCTTGCTTCCCGCATCGAGCAACGATCCGATGTAATCGGCCAGCCAGAGGCCGGAGAAAATGTCCTGGTAAGTTTCGCTGGCGCCGGAGGAAAGATTCCCCTCTGTGACGAACATCGGCATGTCGGCGGGCACGCCATCCTCATGCCAAGTTTGCATAATGTGGCGGATGAGTTCGGGCTCGTCATAAAGAACTCCCCACGGTGTTTTGCACGGGTCGTAGGGATAGTGCTCGAAAGAGAAGAAGGCGAGATCCTTCATGCGACCGTGCTGCTTCAGATAGTCGAGGAAGCGCGCGGTCCAGGAGACTCGGCCGCTCGGGTCGGGCCAGACTTCAATGTCCTTGTTGACGCCCTGGAACGAAGGACCGCCCAGTTTGAGCGTCGGATCGAGGCGATGCAGCGCAGTTGCCCACTGCAGATAGAGGGCGGCGTAATCCTCGGGGAGCATGTACTGGCCGTCGGCCTCCTCGCCCATCTCGACGTAGGAGATCGGATAGTGGCGGTGCTCCAGGTAGGCGATCTCGGCAACCGCGTTGTCGGGAGTGTCATAGAGCATCGCGACTGGAATCATGGCGGGCAGGCCGCGGGTGACGCCGCTGGTGAAGAAAATATCAAAGCCCACCTGGGCCGAGCGAGTGGACCCGAGATTGGAAGGCTCATGCCACGGATCGACGGAAGAGCAATAGGTAGTCGTCTGCTCCTGATCGGGCGTGTGGCGCAGGGAGTCGTGGAAAGCGCCGTCGGCAGTAACGGTTCCCAGGTAGAGTTCGCGGATGGAGTAGCCGACGCAGTTGCGGGGATCGGCGGGACCATCGGCATCGCAGGTGTTCGAAGACTCGGTCATCCAGATGCGAACGAAACGCACGGCGATCGGAGCCGCGACGAGGCGAACGGTTTCGGTGCGCCCCTTGCCGGTGGTGACGGTACCCTGCTGAAAGGTTTGCCAGACGCCGCGGGTGGGCAATCGGATGGGATCGTCGCCGGTCCAATACTGGACGACGTAGTGGATCGCGTACGGCTCACCCCACGCGATGCGAATGCTGTTGACGGGCTGAGGCTGCGCCAGATCGAGGACGATCCACTGCGGATGAAGCGTGTCACTTTCACCCGTGAAATGTTGGGTGAGATAGGGGTTGCTCTTCCAGAAAGTATTGAGGTCGCCGTCGGTGAGCCGCGAGAACCCGGCGTTTTCCGTACCGTCGTTGCGGGTGAAACCGCGACGTGGAAGCGCATATCCGTAGGAGTAGCGAAGGCTCTCGGTCGGAACGGCAGCGCCCGTGAAGTAGCCCTTACCGGCGGGATCGCTCCAGGTTCCATTGGGATTCCAGTGCCAGGCTTCGACGGCCAACTCGGTATTCTGGCGGTACGACACCGTCTGCCATCCTGAAGACAGCGTTGCCTCGAGCGAGGGTGGAAGCAGATCTTTGTCGATGGCCTCGGCGGGAATGCGGTCGATGCCCGCGCCCAGAGTTTCGCTAGGGACAAAGTGGTTGGTGGAGTGCGAGACGTCAATGGTGATGGTTTGGGCGACGGCGAAAACAGTGAGAATCGTGACGACGGCGAGAACGGTGGCCGGAGTTTTCACGCGAACGCCTCCAGGTATCCAAAAGAGTCGTGTATTAAAACGATTGAATTATACGGTTTATGCGACTCGGGGACGAGCAGTTTTCGGCGCGCGAGGAAAATCACCTCCCTAACAGGCTGCGGAAAAACTATTTTCTGCGCCGCAGTCTCACCGCAGCGGCTAAAGCCGGTGCTGAAAACAAGCCAGTTATCGCAGCGCTGAAGCGCTGCGCCACCCCAAAGCAAGCTCGATATCGAGTTTTTCCGCAGCCTGCTAAAGCGGCAGCCAGATCCCAATTCCCTTCTGCAAGGCGCGCTCGTAGATCAACGGCGCCACGGCGATGTCGTCGAGCGCCAGCCCTAAGTTGCAGGCAATCGTGCGCTCTTCCGGTTTCTCCCGGCCAGCCTTGCGCCCGGTGGCCAGCTCTCCCAGGTCCGCGTGGATGGCCGGGATATCCTGAAAATATCCGATATCGCGATAATGATGAAGCTGCGGCACGTCGTCGGTACAGAACTTATCGGCTTCATGCAGGGCGCTGGGATGCCAGTACGAATCGAAGTCCACCAGCGACGCAAATGCACCCTCCCGAAGCCAGCCGCGTTGAATCGTGGCGTGTGGCGTGCGCAGAATCGGGCCCGCAGTGACGACAATATCGCTCGCAACCACCGCCTCCCTCGGATCGCTCACCGGAACAACGTCGACTCCCAGATCCCGGCTCATTTCCTCCGCATAAAGAACGGCCCGATCCGCGTACTTGTCGTACGCATAAATTCTTTTCAGCGGGAATAGAACTTTCAGCGCTTCCAGATTGCTGCGCCCCTGCACTCCGCACCCGAGAATACCGACAGTGCCCGACTCAGCCCGCGCCAGATATTTTGCGGCAACCGCCGTGGCAGCGCCGGTGCGCTGGGCGGTGATCCATGTGCAATCCATGAGCGCGAAGGGAACGCCGGTTTCAGGATCGTTGAGGATGAGCAGTCCGGTGATGTACGGCAATCCGCGCTTGCTGTTGTCCGGATATCCGCCGACCCACTTCATGCCGGCAGCCTTCTGCACCGGAATGGAGGCCGGCATGGCATGGATAAACGCGTCGGGCATGGTGTGGATGCCGATTTTGGGCGGCATCTCGGCGCGCCCTTCGCCCTTCTCGCGCAACATGCGCTCCAGTGTCGCGATGATTTCCGCCATGCCAAGGCCAGCGGAGACAACGTCGGAGTGGGAAAGGTAGAGAAGTTCTTTTCCGAGCCTTGCATTCACAGCATTCTCCAGCTATCGCTTATTTTTCTTGCTGCTACTTTTCTCGGCGAGCGCGGTGGCGTCGTCGAGCATTTTGTCGATGCGGCGGGCGCGGGCGTCCGGAGTTCTGTAGTAGAAGATGCCAAACAAGTGTATGCGCCGGCGCGAGGCCGACATGCCATCCCAACCTTCACGGGCGCGTGGATGGCGTGCAAAAGCTACCTGCAGAATGGGCGGCAGTTCCCGTTCCGCATCCATGACGTTGAGTAGGCGTTCCGCAATTTGTTCCGCGCGACGCACGCGGGCTTCGGCGCTCTTGGGTTCGGTGATCCACTTGGCGATGTCGTTGCGTGTGGAGTGATTCAGCTCGTCATACCAGCGGCGAAGCGACCGATCTTCACTGGGAATGCGGCTGAGAATGCGCTTGATCTCATCGGGGATGGTCACGGTCCGTTCTTCGCGGTCGAGTTCCATCTGAAAACGGGCGACGCTCCCTTCGACGGCTCGCGCTTCCTTTTGCATCCGCTTGTTGACCAGCAGAAAGTGCCAGCCCTCTCGGGTGGGAAGCAGCGAAGTGCGGAACGCGAACCCGTTGATTTCGCCTTTCACTTTGCTCTGGCCCCGCGTCCCCCAGAGTTTGGCGGCATCGAACGGCACGCGGATAATGACCCAGTTGAGGCCGGAGCGCAGGCGCTCGAGTCTGGCCTCGAAACGCTTAGCGGCGGGCGTGGGCTTGGCTCTAGAGGCTTTCGGCATGGGCGGAAACCGAGCGCTTGCATTCTAATATGAACGGACGAACCCAATGACATCGCTGGCACGGGTTAAACTGTAGGAGAGGACATCCGGAGAACCATCGTGATCTGCCCGAAGTGCGGTGAGAACAATTCGGACAATTTCCGTTTTTGCGGAATGTGTGGCACCTTGCTCGAAGCTCGGCGGCCGGCGGGCGCGCCGGCAACGGGCGCACTGTCAGCGGTCTCGCCAAAGATGGTGCACGCGCCGGAACCGCTGCGGCCTCTCGTCGTGGAGAACGCGACCAGGCCCGCAAACAAACCGGTGTCGTCGATCGGCGGACCCTCGGTGCTCGGCTTAAATCAGCCCAGCCCGAATCACCCCAGCATGGACACGCTACGGGAAAAATCTTTCTCCGGCTTAGATTCTTTTTTTGAGCCCGAGCAGCCAAAGACCGGCGGACGGCGGATCCTGCTGCTGGTGGCGCTGCTTGCAGCATTGGGCGGAGCAGGCTGGTGGACGTACACGAATTATCTCGGCGCTGCGGAAAGTCGAAAGCCGGAGCCCGCCACTTCGAGCGCCGGCGAAGCTCCGGCCGAGAAGCCATCGACGAAATCGGCGGCCAAGGATGCGGCTCCAGCGCTCGATGCGGGCTCGTCGCGGGCGGCGGTTCCGTCAGCCGAAGTTCCGCAAAGCCAGGCCGAGAACGCAAGCGCTGGTCCCGACGCTACCCGGAAGATCGTGGACGCAGAGGCAAAGCCTGCGGCCAAAGCGAAACCGGTGGCTCCGGCGAAGATCGCGCTGGCCAACAAGCGTGCGGCGAAACGCGAGCCTAGCGTGACCTCGGCCAAGGCTTCGAAATTGCCCGCGCCCGCCGCGGCGGACACCGGGGACGCGGCCTTCCGCAAAGGCGAGGCCTATCTCTACGGGCGAGGCGTGCCGAAAAACTGTGACGAGGCAGTGAAATATCTGAAGGCTGCTTCGGCTAAATCTAGTGCTAAGGCCCGAAGCGTGTTCGGAACCATGTATGCCACCGGCCACTGTGTGCAGCGCGATCTGCCGACTTCCTACCGCTGGTTCGCGCAAGCTCTGCACGCCGACCCCAACAACACGATCCTGGAAAAAGACCTGAGCGCCGTGTGGAACCAGATGACCCCGCCAGAGCGGCAAGCGGTAATGAAAAATCAATAGGAAGACAGCTTTCGGCCCTTGCCTCTCGGTCTCGGTGACGGACCCGTCACAACCGTTCCCAGCGCTCATCGGAGCGCCCGCAACCGTCAACGGAGATTCACGGTTGACGAGTAGTCCACGTCCTTGCCTTTTCCAGTTGGCTTCTCACTGTTTTGAGATTCCTTCCGCTCTCACTCCCCCGGCCCCACAACCTTTATCTTGGTCTCCACGTGCGTATGTTCAAACCCCGAATTCTCCAACGAAATCGCAATGTCCCTATTTAAAAAGAACAGAACGCGCAGCCTGAACTCGGTCCCGAAACTCGAAGGAAACCACACTCCGTCCTCATGCCGCTTGTAGACCACGTTGAATCCAACTCCCGGCAGATCGGTCCCCAACATTGTTCGCACCAAAAAGGGTATGCGTCGCGATATCTTGGTGAACACCCTAACAGGCTGGAATTCTGCGACGTCGATCAACGCTTCGCCCGCCCACGCAAAATCTTCTTTGTCCTTGGGCGTGAAAGCGATGTGGTAGACGTTGCGCCCCGCCTCAACCTCCTGCCCAAGAAGCTTGAACTCATAGTCCTTCTGCTCCTCCGACGTCAGGGGGAAAAGATGGCGCGCCAAACCGTCCTTGGACTTGTCGTTGGACAGGTCGTTGCGGAAGTCGTGAATCAAATCTGCGTCCATGCTGTCGGCCTCGGGCACTGGCTCACCCTGAAAGGCCACGTATTTGCCTTTGTTCCAGTAACGTCCGGTAAGAGATTTGAGTTGCTTCTGGGTACCGTCCGGCTGCGGCACCACGTCGTAGTCGGCAGTCTCTTCGCGCACCATTCTGCTCTTCGGCTTATGGGTCGCGATGTGGATGTGCTGTTGGTAGACGTATTCCTTCCGCAATACTTCGCTGCGATCTTGGTTAACCGCCACCCGCGCCATGATGGCGTCGGCCTTCAGCGGCTCGGTTGGGACTTCGGGTTGTGCGCTTTGGCCGTGTGCGAGGCCGGCAGCCAGCAGAAATACCAGAAGACGAACCATCGCCACAGGCATAGAACCCCCACGTAGTGTACGCAGCAACCCAGGTCGAAGTTCCAGACCTTTGCGGAATACCCGGCGAATGCCAGATGGCAACAAGAATGAAACAGTGCAAGAAGATCGGGCGATCGAAAGTCAAAAGCCTTTGATCTTCAGATGACCCGATCACCCGATGGCCCGATCACCCGATGGCCCGATCACCCGATGTTCTCACTCGCCGCTCGGCACCAGATTCAACGCCTTCTTCACCGTGCCGCGTTCGATCATGATTTTCTGCTGCAAGAGCGTGATCGCATAAATCAACTGCTCGGGGCGCGGCGGACAGCCGGGGACATAGATATCCACGGGAATGACCTGGTTCACGCTCTGCACGAGCGCGTAATTATTGAAAACGCCGCCGGAAGTCGCGCATGCTCCCATCGAAATGACCCACTTCGGTTCCGGCATCTGCTCCCAGAGCTGGCGAATTACGGGAGCCATTTTTTGCGATACGCGGCCGGCGATGATCATCAGGTCCGACTGCCGCGGCGACGGCCGGAACACTTCGGCGCCGAAGCGCGCAATATCGAAGCGCGACGCACCCATCGACATCATTTCAATCGCGCAGCAGGCGAGGCCAAACGTCATCGGCCAGATGGAATTTTTGCGCATCCAGTTGACAGTCGAGTCGAGCGTGGTCATGACGATGCCTTCCGGCACGCCGTCTCCGAAGACAAGTTCCTTAACCACCTTCTTGCCGTTTTCGATATCAACGTAGGGGCCGAAACTGAGTTCTTGCGCCATGGATGTATTTTAACCGCAGAGACGCCGAGTGCGCAGAGGAAACGGAGGGTACGGGGGGCACCGCGGGAAACGTCCTTCGCTATCAGCCTCTGACGCTGGCCGCGCACCGGACTGCCTTTTCCGCCGACTGTTGGAGTTGCACGACGACGAAGTAATTTTCTGGATAAAGATAGTCCTCACCGGACTCATCGATCACGCGAATCTGGTGGAGTTTTGCCGCCGTCTCATCGGAGACAACCTGGTAGAGCTTCCGCAACTCCAGCGAAGCAGCATAGTCCTTGTTCTTCACGCAGACGACGAATCGCGGCTTAATTCTTTTCATTGAACACTCCCGGAGAGCCACTCGGCGTCCTCCGCGTCTCGGCGGTGAAAGCTCCTACGGGTTCAGCACGATCTTGCCGAACATCTGGCTTTTCTCCATGTACTCGTGGGCAGTGCGGATTTCATTCAAGGGGAAAGTGTGGTCGATGATCGGCTTGAGGCGTCCGGCGAACACGTGGCCGAGCACTTCATGGAGTTCGCTCATCGTGCCCATGTACGACCCAAGCAATGCCAGTTGGCGCGAGAACAGAAACCGCAGATCGAGTTCGACTTTCGGTCCAGTGGTCGCACCGCACGTGACAAGTGTGCCTCCGGCCTTGAGCGACCTCACACTCTCCTCCCAGGTGGCGTGCCCAACGTGCTCAACGACGATGTCGACCCCCTCGAAGTTAGTGATCTTGCGGACTTCCTGCGAAATCTTCTGCTGATAGTGGTTGATGACGAAGTCGGCGCCGAGTTCGCGGGCGCGCTCCATTTTGCGCTCGTCGCCCGCGGTAGTGATCACGCGCGCGTGAAATAATTTCGCGATCTGGATGGCGGCAGTGCCCACGCCTGAGTTCGCGCCCAGCACGAGAACGGTTTGACCGGGGCGGATCGCGGCGCGTCCCGTGAGCATGTGCCAGGCAGTAACAAAGACCAGCGGAACGCTGGCGGCCTCATTGAAATCGAGCCAGTCGGGGATGGGGATGACGTTGACGGCCGGAATTGCGAAGAGTTCGCAGTTGCCGCCATCCACGGCGTTGCCGAGCACGGTGAACTGGCGGCACTGGTTCTGCAGGCCAGCAACACACTTGGCGCAGTGATTACAGAAATGCATGGGAGCGACCAGCACGCGCTGTCCGGGCTTGAGGTCGGTGACGTACTCTCCGACTTCGACGATTTCGCCGGCGATGTCGCTGCCAAGAATGTGCGGCAGGTTAACGCCGGGCAGGCCCTTGCGCACGAATAGGTCGATGTGGTTCAGCGCGCACGCTCGCACGCGGATGAGAACTTGGTCCTTGCGCGGCTTGGGATCGGGAACATCTTCGTAGGCCAGAACTTCCGGCCCACCGAACTGATGAATGCGAACGGCTTTCATAGGCACTCCTGGAGCGTGGAGCACGGGGATTTGAACCCTACAAGCTAGCACAAACCAGAGACGTTCTCACACCACCCAAGAACGCTTTTGTCTTGATTTCAGTGATGGCTTCCGACATATGCGGCCTGTTTGATACAGTGGAGGCCACAATGGCTGCCAAAATCGGGCGCACACAACTCCTCTTGGCGTTGGCTACTGGTGTTCTGCCTTGGGTCGGAGGGCTATTGGTGACAGTCACAAGCAATATCCGCTGGCTCGCGGTTGGAGGCGTCCTAATCTGCATCGTGTCCACGACCGGAGCCCACTTGATGAGAAAGGCGAGCGACCCCGGTTACGCGAAGTACATGCTCATCGTCGATCCTCTCTTGTTCGGGACCTATTTTGTGTTTAGCGCCGTTATTATCCGTTACGTCTTCCTTCGTTGAAACATTCGGTTGCGTTTCTCGCGCTGGAGTTTCTGAAGCCAGGTGACACCCAGTCCCTCCCATTGAGCCAATTGACCTTCCCGGCTCCGCGAACCATAATCAGCACATGGACCTCTACGAGGAGATCGTTCGCTTGCGAAAAGACGGACGGCGCGGGGCCGTGGCGACCATTGTGAATGTGCGCGGGTCGATTCCTTCGTTCAAGACCGCCAAGATGCTGGTCCGGGACGACGGCTCGATCGTCGGGACAATCGGCGGCGGCTGCGTTGAGGCCGAGGTGTGGCAGGCGGCGCGCGAAGTGATGGAATCGGAGAAGCCGCGCACCCTGACGTTTGATCTGAATCAGGATCCGAAGTTCGACACCGGCCTCGTCTGCGGCGGAACGCTCGAGATTTTCGTGGAGCCAGTTTTGCCTCCAGCAGATCTTTTAATTTTTGGCGCAGGTCACGTAGCGCTAAGCCTTTACAAAGTTGCGCGCATCGCCGGATTCGACGTCACCGTGGTCGATGATCGCGAAGCCTACGCGAACCGCGAACGCTTCCCCGAGGCGCAGCAGGTGATCGCCGAAGATTTCGATAAGGCCGCGGCGCAGCTCACGCCGGGCGAGTCTTCGTACATCGTGATCGTCACCCGCGGGCACCGCGACGATATGCGAATGCTGCGCTGGGCGGTGCAGACTCCGGCGCGCTACGTCGGGATGATTGGATCGAAGCGGAAGACGATCGCCATCTTCAAAGAGCTGCAGCAGGAAGGTCTGCCAGCGCACTTATTCGACCGTGTCCACGCCCCGGTCGGGCTCGATATTGGGGCAATTACGCCGGAAGAGATTGCCGTGTCGATCACGGCTGAATTGATCGCGAAACGGCGAAAAGTGGAGCGCGATCTGCCGCACATGAGCTGGTTCCATCGCCGGCTGACTGAAGTGGAACCGAAAGAAAACCCTTAACCGCAGAGTACGCAGAGGACGCGGAGAGAGGCTTGTTTTCAATTCTCCAGGCAATCTGTTTCATGAATGGGAGCAAATTGCTTCTTCGCTCTGAAGCCCCGTTTTTGTTTTCTCCGCGCTCTCTGCGTTCTCCGCGGTTCAAGCTTTTTGCCCGCGCGCCGGTTAAGATTTCACCATGCCGAAGGAAATCGAAATTAAATTTCGAATTGAGAACCTGCCCGCGCTGACCCGGGCGCTGAAGCATGCGGGCTTCAAACAGCTCACCCGCTCCACCCACGAAATGAATACCCTCTACGACCTGCCTAGCCAGAAGCTGCGCAAGCGGGGCGAAATGCTGCGACTGCGCAAATATGGCGAGACGTGGATGCTGACGCACAAGGCGAAAGGCAAGGCTGGTCGCCATAAAGTTCGGGCTGAGATGGAAACGCGCCTGGAGAACGGCCAGCAGATGGACGCCGTTCTGCGCGCGCTTGGGTTCGCGCCTACGTTTCGTTACGAGAAATACCGCGCTGAGTGGAGCGACGGCGCGGGCCATGTGGTGCTGGATGAGACCCCGATCGGAAACTTTGGCGAGATCGAAGGGTCGCCGCGCTGGATCGACCGCACAGCGCGCGCGCTCGGGATCGGCCGGAGCGACTACATCACGCAGACCTACGCCCCTATGTTCTTTGCATGGAAGCGGCGCACGCACAGCACAGCGACGGAGATGACATTCAAGGCGATCCGCAAGAAATCAAAAAGCGTCTAACCGCAGAGAACGCCGAGCACGCAGAGAAAAACGGGGCTTTCCACCCACACCCACGTTCCTTTTTTGCTCTGCGATCTCTGCGTTCTCTGCGGTGAAAGCTTTTACGAATTTGCGCCGCAACACTTCTTGTATTTCTTGCCGCTTCCGCAGGGGCAAGGATCGTTGCGCCCTACTTTTTGCCCCGAGCGCACGACCTGCTGGACTTGCATGTCGCCAGCCCCGGCCATGCGCGCTTGTTCCAGTTCCCGCTTTTTCTTGCGCTGGAAGGCCTCTTCGATTTCGTCCACGGAGGTAGCGACCTGGCGCGGCGGGCGTCCGTTGCCGCCTCGACCACCGGTGATGACTGAAGGTACGCCGACTTCGAGCCCTTGGCCGGACAGATCGTCTGGACTGCCTCCGCCGCCACCCGGCATCCCTCCTAAGTCCGGCGGACGTTCCATGATCTGCATCAGGTACAGGTAGCGAACCGTTTCTTCCTGAAAGCGCTGCATCATTTCTTCGAACATGTCGAAGGACTCGCGCTTGTATTCGACCAGCGGATCGTGCTGGCCGTACCCGCGCAGGTTGATCCCCTCTTTGAGGTGATCCATGCTGAGCAGGTGGTCTTTCCACTGCGCGTCGATCACGCTCAGCATGATCATCCGTTCGTGATAGCGCATGGCCTCGGCGCCGATCAGCGCCTCTTTCGCGTCATAGCGCTCTTTGAGTTTCTCGAAGATGGCATCGCCCAGTTCCTGGCGGTTCATCTGCTCAGGCTTGAGGCCTTCGGCGTAGATGTCGACGCCGAAGCGGGTGAAGATCGCGTCTTTCAGAGCTTTGAGATCCCAGTCGTCTACGTGCTCTTTGGGCGGACAGTGCCGCTCGAGGATGTCGGCGAGAATCCCGGAGACGTAGTCTTCGATAATGAGATCTTTCTGGTCGAGGCCCTCCAGCAGACGGCGGCGCAGGCCATAGACAGCTTCGCGCTGCTTGTTCATGACGTCGTCATACTCGAGCAGATGTTTGCGGGCCTCGAAGTTCTGGCCTTCGACGGCTTTCTGCGCGGCTTCGATCCGGCGCGTGATCATGCGCGATTCGATGGGAACGCCCTCTTCCATGCCGAGGCGTTGCAGTAGGTTGGAAACCCACTCCTTGGCGAAGATGCGCATCAGGTCGTCTTCGAGCGAAAGATAGAAGCGCGACGAACCGGGGTCGCCCTGGCGGCCGGCGCGCCCGCGGAGCTGATTGTCAATGCGGCGCGCTTCGTGGCGCTCGGTGCCGAAAATGTGCAAGCCGCCCGCCTCGATCACTTCCCGATGTTCCTGGTCTGTGTCGCTCTTGTAGCGCGTAACAATCTCGTTCCACTGATCGGTCGGGACCGCGTATTCATTGCCGGCGTAGTACCAAACCGTGCGGTTCGAATCGTCGACCTCGGCTTCGATCTTGCCTTGCGCGGCGCGGATTGGCTGCGCGATTCCCTTCTTCACGCACTCCTGCTTGGCCATGAATTCGGGGTTACCGCCGAGCAGAATGTCGGTGCCACGACCTGCCATGTTCGTGGCGATGGTGACCATGCCCTTGCGTCCGGCCTGCGCGACGATTTCCGCTTCGCGCTCGTGATACTTCGCGTTCAGGACGACGTGCTTGATTCCCTTCTTCTTCAGCAGATCGGAAAGGCGTTCGGACTTTTCGATCGAGGTTGTGCCCACCAGCACAGGCTGGCCGCTCTCGTGCAGCCTTTGGATTTCGTCGGAAGCCGCAAAATATTTTTCTTTCTCTGTGCGGTAAACGATGTCTGGATTCTCTTTGCGCAGCAGCTCGCGATTGGTCGGAATGACGATGACTTCGAGCCGGTAGATCTTGTCGAATTCCGGCGCTTCGGTCTCCGCCGTACCCGTCATGCCCGCCAGCTTCTTATACATGCGGAAATAATTCTGGAACGTGATGGTGGCGAGGGTTTGATTCTCGCGCTCGATCTTCACATTCTCCTTGGCTTCGATCGCCTGGTGCAGCCCGTCGGACCAGCGCCGGCCCGGCATCAGGCGCCCGGTGAATTCGTCCACAATCAGCACTTCGCCGTCTTTGACTACGTATTCGACGTCTTTCTTGTAAAGCGCGTGCGCTTTGACGGCGGTTTCAACGTGATGCTTCAGCGCCCAGTTTTCCGGGTCGGCGATGTTGCCGATCCCAAGCAGTTTTTCGACTTTTTCCCAGCCGTCGTCGCTGACCGTGATGTTGCGGTGTTTTTCGTCGACCACATAGTCCCCGGTCATGATTTTGGGCTCGCCCGGCTGCGTATCTATTTCTTCGCCTTTTTCGAGCTTGGGGATGATGCGATTCACTTTGTAGTACTTGTCGGTGGACTCTTCGCTGGCGCCCGAAATGATGAGCGGCGTCCGGGCTTCGTCGATCAGGATGGAATCGACTTCATCGACGATCGCGAAGTTGTGCACGCGCTGCACGCAATCGTGCAGGTCGAACTTCATGTTGTCGCGTAGATAGTCGAAACCGAATTCGTTGTTGGTGCCGTAGGTCACGTCAGAGGCGTAAGCGGCGCGGCGCTCCTCGTCGTCGAGGTCGTGGACGATCACGCCCACGCTCAGGCCGAGAAAGCCGTAGAGCTTGCCCATCCATTCGGAGTCGCGCTTGGCCAGGTAGTCATTGACGGTGACCACATGCACGCCGCGTCCACTCAGCGCGTTCAGATACACCGGGAGCGTGGCGACCAGCGTTTTGCCCTCGCCGGTCTTCATTTCGGCGATGGTGCCTTCGTGCAGAACCATGCCGCCGATCAACTGCACGTCGAAGTGCCGCATGTTAAGCACGCGCCGTCCGGCTTCGCGGACAACGGCAAACGTTTCCTCAAGCAGTTCGTCAAGAACTCCCTTGAGCACCTGGCTGCGCTCCGCCTCGATTTCCTTCTGGCGGTCGGGATCCGCTTCCGGTTCGTCGGCGATCGAGCTGAGACGTTCCTGAATACGAGCGCGAAACTCGGCAGTCTTGCCGCGAAGTTCATCGTCGGAGAGCTTCTGCATCTCCGGCTCGAGCGCGTTGATAGCCTCCACGCGAGGCTGCAGGCGCTTGATCTCGCGCTCGTTCTTCGTCCCGAAAATCTTGCCTAATAAAGTGTTGATCAAAACAGAAATCCTTCAGAGGACACGCGTCCTAAGTATCTGTAAAAGCCTAGCACATTAGATGCGGGAGGGATGACACACGGCGCGAGCCGGACGTCGAAACACGCAACTTGCAACTCGTGCCTGAGCGTAGTCTCAGTCCTCAGTCGATTTGCGCCTTTTGCGATTCTTCGGCTCCTGCGGCGTGGGCTTCCACCTACCTTCTCCGAGGTCCTTCAACCATTTGCGAACTTCTTCCTCCAGAGTAGTGCCTTTCTCTTCCGCAATCCGTTTAGCCAGTTCGAGAAGGTCCGCGTCCGCATTAAATGTGATCTTCTTCATCACCATCGTATTGTCCCCACCTTAAGATCGGCGCGGTTCCTAGTTTTCGCGAGCTGTCTTTAGTATATTCACCTCGGACATGTCCACCTTCTACCAGCGATTTCAGGAATCGGCCCGGAAGTTCCCCGACAACATTGCCCTTGAGATTCAGCGGCACGAGACGGTGGAGCGTGTCACCTTCGCGGAACTGACCCGGATGTCGGAGAGCGTAGCGAACTGGCTCTCAACACGGGTTCCGCGCGACGCCCGCGTGGCGATTCTGGCGGCGAACCATCCACGGTGGGTGGCGGCATATTTAGGGATTATCGCCGCCGGCAGAACGGCGGTTCCGCTCGACACGACTTTCCACGCTGACCAGGTGAAGAAATTGTTGATTGACAGCGGCGCTTCCCTGTTGTTCTGCGATGTGAAGCATCTTCCGGCGGCAATGGAAGCGGTCGAGGGACTCAACGTGGGTTTGGTAATGACTTCGGCGGCGGCGGAACTGGTCGCGACGAACGTCACCACGGCGAATCCCACTCATCGCACAGAACGCGATGAGTGGGGCACCCAGGGTTTGACCCTGCGAATTACAGAGAGCTTCGCCGCCGACCTCGATTCCATCTTCGCCGCCGGCCCCGCTGGCTTTCAGCCCATCGTCCCCGCGGAGAGCGACCTGGCGGCGCTGCTCTACACCTCGGGCACCACCGCCGATCCGAAGGGCGTCATGCTCACCCACGCCAACCTCGTCGGCGAGGCGAATTCGGTGCTCGCGGTAATGAAGGTCGGCCCTGAGGATGCGCTGCTGGGAATTCTCCCGATGTTTCACGTCCTCGCGCAGATGGCGAACCTTTTCCTGCCTCTATTCAATGGCGCGCGCGTCGTGTACCTGGAGACGCTGAACACCACCGAATTGCTGCGCGCTTTGCAGGAACGCAACATCACCGCGTTCGCCGTGGTGCCCCAGTTTTTCTACCTGATTCACGAGCGCATTTTCAAAGAACTGAACAAACGCGGCAAGTTCACGCTGCGGTTGGTGCGCACGCTGATGGCGTTGAACCGCGGGCTGCGGCGAGTCGGGGTCAACGCGGGCAAACTTTTCTTTGGACGGATTCACGCAACGATCGGCGCTCGCATGCGCTACCTGGTAACCGGCGGCTCGCGATTCGATCCCGCCATCGCCCGCGATTTTTACTCTTTTGGCATCGACGTTCTGAACGCCTACGGCCTGACGGAAACCTCAGGCGGCGCCTTCATCAACCCTCCGGGGCACGTTGTATTTGGTTCGGTCGGACGGCCTTTTCCTGGTGTCGAAGCCAAGATTGTGGACCCGAAGCCGGTGGAAGAAGGCGCGCCGCCCGCGGGTGAGATTGCGATCCGCGGCGCGATCGTGATGAAGGGATATTGGAATCGCCCGGAGGCCACGGCGGAGGTGCTTCGCGACGGCTGGTTCTACACCGGCGATCTCGGCTACTTCGATTCCGGCGGCAATCTTTTCATCACCGGGCGGCGCAAGGAAGTCATCGTGCTTGCCAATGGAAAAAATGTGTATCCCGAGGAGATCGAGGCGCACTACATGCGGGCTCCCTACGTGAAAGAGATTTGTGTGATGGCGCTGGAGGCGCGCCCGGGAGATCCGACATCGGAGCGGCTGCACGCCGTGGTCGTGCCCAATTTTGAAATGCTGCGCGAACGCAAGATCGTCAACTCAAAAGAAGTGATCCGCCTCGACATTGAAGCGCTCTCCCACAAGATCGCTTCCAGCAAACGTCTGGGAAGTTATGACATCTGGCAGGAAGACCTGCCGCGCACGACCACGCGCAAGTTAAAGCGCTTCCAGATTGAAAAGAAAGTTCGGGAGCTGCAACAAAAGCAGGGCGGCGGCGATTCGGGCGTTGGCGTGGAGAAGCCGCTAACCGACGACGAGCAATTGTGGCGGGAGCGGGAGGATGTGCAGCGCGCCCTGGCCATAGTTCGGGAATCGTCGCGGGAGTCTTCGCGCAACCAGCTCGGCGCGATTCATCCCACCCACAATCTGGAGCTCGATTTGGGACTGGATTCCATGCAGCGCATTGAATTGCTGACGGCGCTCGAGCAGCAGCTTGGCGGCGAAGTGCCCGAGTCGCAACTGGCGGAAATTTATTCGGTGCGCGACCTGGTCGATGCCGTTCTTGCGAGCGCGAGCCGCGGCCAGGGCCAAGCCAGAGCGGCAGCACCGGCCTGGTCCACAATCTTGAGCGAGCCGGCAACCGATCCCGAGGTGCTCGCCCTGGCGCGCCACAATATTTTCGCTGAAGTCTTTTTCTTTCTGCTGGGGCGGCTGATTTATCTTTTCGCGCTCGACCGCTTTCACCTCAAAACGCGCGGACTCGAAAATCTGCCCGAAAAAGGCCCGTACCTGATCTGTTCGAATCACCAGAGCTATATCGATCCGCTGCTGCTGGCCGGGGCGCTCCCGTATCGCCTGTTTCGCGATACCTTTGCGCTGGGCACAAGCGACATTTTCGGCAAAGGATTCTTGCGGCGACTGGCGCGATGGCTTCGCGTGGCGGTCCTCGATCCCGACGCGAACCTGGTGCCGGCCATGCGCGCCGGATTTTTTGGCCTTAGCCAGGGACACATTCTGATTCTTTATCCCGAGGGCGAGCGCACCAACGACGGCAACCCGGCCGTATTCCGCAAGGGCGCCGCGATCCTCTCGATTCACGCGCAAGCCCCGATTGTTCCGGTCGCGATCGAGGGCTTCTATGAAGCCTGGCCACGCCACAAAAAGTTTCCGAAGTTCAAGGATCTGCAACTGGTATTCGGCAAGCCGATTCAACCCCCGCCGGTGAATGAGGCGAGCGAGGCTGCGTATGAACGGCTGACGTCCGAGTTGAAGTCCAGAGTGGTGGCGATGTGGCAGGAATTGCGAGAGAAAGAATTGCGAGGAAAAGATTCGCGCGAGCTGGAAGAGAATGCGAAGAGTTCGGCGCTGGCTGAAACCGCGCCCCGTTAATTTTATGTACCCGCGATCTTATGCCCCCGCGCCGTTAGCTTGCTCGCCCACGATTTTTGTGAAGGCGTCCACCACGCCGGCGTGGAATTTCTGGCCCGCTCCCGCCAAAATCTCCTGCTCGGCCTGGTAAGGCGAGAGAGCTTTTCCGTTAGCGCCGCTAATCAATTTCTGATACGCATCCGCCACGGCCAGAATGTGAGCCTCGATGGGAACGTTGGCCGAACGCGCTCCCTGATCCTGCAAAATCTGCTGCGCGACGATGATCGGAATCACCCGCCGCAGCGAATTTCCGACGGCTTGGGCGCGGGCATCGGCCTTGCGCGGCTTGCGGAAACTCGCCACCACCTCGTCGCGGCTCATATCGGCGGCCTTGTAGAGAATGTCGTTGGTGATGCCGATCTTGCTCAGATCCCGCAGCAACACCGCCGACCGCAGCAACTCGACGCGATCCGAACCCAGGCCCATCGCCTCGGCGATTCTTGTCGACGCCTCCACCAACCGCTGATTTTCGCCGACGCCGAGCTTCTCGTTGGCCATGAAGTGCTGCAAAACCAGCAGCAGCCCGCTGAAACTTTCCCGGATGTCGGTGGTCATCGCCTGCTTGCGCTCGTAAAGTGTGCCCATCACGTAGCCGACAACCGCCAAAACCCCGGCCCAGATGGCAAAGTTGAACAGCCGCTCCCCAGGCAACGACACCACCCGGTGACCGGGCATCAGGTTGTTCAGGAAGTCCAGCAGAACCACCAGGAATATGCAGGCAAAGGCGGTCAGAGTCGCGTGCCGGCGTCCAAAGTGGTAGGCCGAGTACAAAGTCGGCAGAAAGTAAAAGCAGAGCGCCATGGGCAGCGACTGGGCGAAGAACTGCACCGTCGCCGCAATCAGGAACAGCGATAGCAGCAGGATAATTTCCTTGGCGATTTTACTCATCTTCTTCATTGCCCCGATCGTTGGCGTGAACAAGGAACGCCCTACTGCCATGTTGGAGCAATGGCGCGCCCCCTGCAAAGTTACCGGGGTAATGACTTCCTTTCCACTGTGGCACGGCGGAAATGTCTGGAACCGGACTCGATGCCACGCACCCGGGAAACTCAGGCCTGCCGCAGAAAAAACCGGATCAAGCAGAAGGTCGAGGCGGACATGACCGCCGCCGCGGGAATGGTGACCAGCCAAGCCCACACAATTCGCGTCGCAACTCCCCAGCGCACTGCCGACAACCGGTGGACAGCGCCCACGCCCACAATGGCCCCGGTAATTGTGTGCGTTGTGCTGACGGGAATTCCCGCCAGGGCAGTCGCGAACAGAGTGATGGCCCCGGCACTCTCGGCGCAAAAACCGCCAACCGGCTTCAGCTTCGTGATCTTCTGCCCCATGGTGTGCACGATGCGCCAGCCTCCGAAATAAGTTCCGGCGGCGATAGCGGCATGAGCGGCGAGGATGATGGGCCAGTGCAAGTGTCCCCAGTTGCCGAGCATGTCTTCCTTGCTCATGAATCCGGCGGTATAGAGAGCGCCGGCGACGATACCCATGGTTTTTTGCGCGTCGTTGCCGCCGTGTCCCATGCTATAGCAGGCGGCCGAGAGCAGTTGCAGCTTGCGGAACCACTTGTCGACCTGTTGCGGCGCTTTGTTCCGCAGCAGCCAATAAACGGCGACCATGAAGGTGAAGCCCATGATTAGCCCCATGATGGGCGCGACCACAATGAAGATCAGTGTCTTGTACCATCCGGCGGCGATGATCACCGATGGAGCCGAACGCCATCCGACATGAATTGCTTCATGCGTCATGGCGGCGCCAGCGTATCCACCAATCAACGCGTGCGACGAGGATGTGGGCAGACCCCACCACCACGTCAGCAGATCCCAGACAATGGCGCCGAACAGCGCGGCCAGCACCACGTACTGATCCACGGCGTCGAGCCGAATCATGCCGCGGCCGATGGTGTTGGCCACAGCGATGCCCAGCAGAAAAGCGGCCAGGAAGTTGAATGCCGCCGCCCACGCGACTGCCAGCTTGGGAGAGAGAACACGCGTCGAAACAACCGTAGCGATGCTGTTGGCTGCATCGTGAAACCCATTGAAGAAGTCGAAAATCAGAGCGACCAGAACCGTAATCACTACCAGCAGGACTTCCGCGTTCACCTGGATTCGCTCCTTTGCGGCAGTGGCATCTCAATAGGTTTAACAGCCCGTGGTGCAAGTGCTTCCGCCTGTAGAGACGGGGCTTGCCCCGTCTCCCGAGACGCGGCAAACCGCGTCCCTGCGGAGGGACGACCCAGTTCTCACGCCCACTCCTCGGGGCCTATGCGCTCTTCAGTACGATCGCTTCCAATACGTTGGCCGCATCTTCGGCCTTGTCGGTTGCGGTTTCGAGCAGTTCGTAGAGTTCTTTCATCTTGATCAGCTGGATGGGATCTTTCTCGTTTTCGAACAGCTCTCCAATGGCCTTACGGCTGACTTGATCGGCTTCGTCCTCGAGCCGGTTGATTTCGTCGCAGTGCTGCATCACCTTGCCGTTTTTTTCAAGCAGCGAAACGCCGCGCGCCAGTTCTTCGCTTTGCAGCACGAGGATTCCCGCCAACTCCGCCGCCGCCGCCGTGGGCTGCGCGATTTTATACATCACCAGCCGCGTGGCCGCCGTATTCATGAAGTCGAGAACGTCGTCCAGCGACGACGCCAGACGATGAATATCTTCGCGATCGAAAGGCGTAATAAAGCTCTGGTTCAGCTTGGTCATGATCGCGTGGATCGCCTTGTCACCCCGATGTTCGATGGCTTGCATCTCGGTGACCCGGGCCTCCAGGTCGTGGGGATCTTCCAGAATGCCGCGCAGCAAGCGCGCACCCTCGCTCATGCTGGTGGAAAGCTCGGCAAACAGATCGAAAAACTTGGTTTCGCGCGGAAGAAGACGGATCATGACACCGTTAGCTGGTCAAAGTCGGGAACGGGGTACTATCTCACGCCAGAGGAGCAACGCGCAAGGAAGTCGGTCACGACGGTAGCGGTTCAGTTTCCGGCAGGCGCCATACGATCAAGTGGATTGTTTCCGACTAGCCCGTCACTCGGGCATGATCGCCAAGGACCTGCGCAACCGGAAAAGGCTTAGTCGGGTGGCAGACCGGCCCTGCGAACGAGATCGGCGAAACGTTGGTCCGAGCGCAACGGGTCATAAAGGGCACCGACCTTTATTGCGAGGACATCGGTGGCACGCTGTTCGACTGCTCCCTCCAACTCCGAGAAGGCCAAGTCTTTGTCGCCAAGTCCGATATGAATGATCGCGGGATACAGAGGGCTGGCATGTTCGCGCTTCGCGCGGACTTGCAGTTCACTCAGGATTTGTCGAGCGCGGGTTTTGTCTCCCGCTAGTGCGTATGCTTCCCCTAGCATCGCGGCGCTGCGCAGACTGTCGTCCAGCCGTTTCGAAGTTTCAAGGTCGGCGAGAGCTTCTTTCCACATTCCTTTCTGCTCATACGAAAGACCGCGATAAAGATAGGCGTTGGCGTAGTTCGGCTCAATTTCCAAGATGCGATCCAACTCGCCTAAGGCGTCATCGTATCGTCGTGCCAGATAGAATTCCACTCCTTCAGAAGTCCGGATCGGCAGCGACATGGGGTCCAGTCGCCTGGCAATTGCTATTTCACGAAAGCCCTCATCGAATCGCCCCCTCACCGCCAAACCAGCCGAGTACCAGAAATGCGCGGTTGGGTCCGCGGGGTCGGCGGCCATAGCCAACTTGAATTCTCGTTCGGATTCCTCCCAGTTCCAGTCGTAGTTCTGTGCAATCAACGCCAGGACGGCATGGGATTCTCCCAACCCAGGATCAAGCGCAAGGGCTTGGTTGGCTGCGGTGCGGGCCTGGAGGACGTTGGCTTCCGGCGAAATGTCATAGTTACTCACCATCAAGACGTAGCAGTCTGCCAAGCCTGCATAGGCCAACGCGTAGCCAGGATCGGCCTCGATCACCGCATGGAAATAACCCAACGCATTATGGAGTCCCTGTTCGGTTCGCCGGTTCAGGCTGTAGCGGCCCCTAAGATAAGCGTCGTAAGCCTCCGGATTCGCAGGCTGATGGCGCACTGGATGGTTTCGTAACTCGATGGCCCAACGCGATTGGATTTCTTGCGTGACCCCAGCGGCTACGTCGTCCTGCAATGCGATGATGTCTTGCAAGCTGCGGTCGTATTCTTGCGCCCAGAGGTGACTCTGGTCTTTCACCTGAATGAGCTGTGCAGTGATGCGCAACCGGTTTCGGTCGCGCCGGACGCTGCCCTCAAGAACATATTGCACGCCGAGTTCTCGGCCGATTTGGTCCAGCCGCTTATCGCCGTGCTTGTATCCCATGACCGAAGTTCGCGCGATTACGCCCAGTCGTTCAGGTTGCAGCCCTCCCAGCCGGGCGATCGTCTCCTCGGTGAGGCCGTCCGTCAAATACTCCTGTTCCGGATTGCCGGTGAGATTCTGGAATGGCAGCACCGCCATCATGATCCGGCCCGGGGGTGCGGAAGCCGCCGAATGCCGGCGCCAGGCAACATAGCTCACCATCACAATGATTGCGAGTAAACCGGCAACCACAGCGGATCGCCATGTGAAGGCCCACTTCTCGAAAACCGCGAGAAGTGGGGCACCCGCGTTTTCGTTTCCATGTCCGTAGTTTAGGTCCGTCGCTGCTCGCATGCGCCGTGGAAGTTGGTGATGCCTCTGCCGGTCCCTCGCCGTTGCGAGTGACGGGAGCCACGAAGCGGTATCCGCGCTTGGGAAAGGTCTCGATGAACTGCGGTTGCTCCGCGGAATCGTCCAGTGCCTCGCGAAGGCGGTTCACGGCTTTGTTCAGCCCAAGATCGAAATCGACGAAAGTCCCAGCGGGCCAGAGTCGCTTGCTGAGTTCCTCGCGGCTGACCATCTCGCCCGGTCGCTCCAGCAAAGCCGTCAAAATCTGGAAGGGTTTTTCCTGAAGAATGATGTGGCGGCTACCGGTGCGAAGTTCGCCGGTGCGCAGGTCGAGTTCGAAATCGCCAAAGCGGACGATGTGGGCGGATTCGGCTGGATTCGCCATCGGCGAGCCTGCGAGGGGGGACGAAACGCGACCAGAGTGTAGCACGGATTCGCCAAGCGAGGGAGCAAGAATTTCATCTAAGTGATTGAGAAATCTCCAGTTGCTGCGGGGAACAAAAATGTCACGCGCAAGTCACACGCACGCCATTGACGCCGCAACCGAACAGGCTCAGAGTTGCGCCTCAAAGCGAACTCGGCACTTCCGCCCCAGTCACCATACTGAAGCCGACGCCACTCGAAACCTCAAAAGGAGAAGTGCGCATGAAAAGCAGAAGACTTACCCGGCTTCACTGGGCCGCCGGACGGAATATTGCCCGCGCGGCAGGTTTGGTTCTCGTCGGACAATCGGCACCACGTCCCAAGGCGGCACTTCCAATGTTGGAACGGTGTTCAAGCTGGATACGACCGGCACGGAGACCGTGCTGCATAGCTTCGCTGGGGCGCCAGACGGGGCCTGTTCGAGTCAGATTGAAGTCTGCCACCCGACATTTGGGCGGCTCTTCTTGTTAGCGTTTGACGTTTGGGCTCCTCGCCTGTCGCCTAGGCGGGCGCCAGCGGCGGAGCTTGTGGCGCAGGCTCGGGCAGCGAATCTCTTCTGTGACGAATGCGCTTTTGAGGAGGCGATATGAAAACTTTCCGGTTGCTCTTGATCTTTGTTTACAGTCTCTGTCTCCTCAACGCGTGTGGTGGCGGCGGCAGGATGAGTGTTTTTACACCGACTCCTCTCACGATTATCTCCGGCGCCCCGCCTAATGGAACCCTTGCGACCGTGTACGATGGCAGCAGCGGATTTCCCCTCTCTGCCTTGGGAGGCACGCAGCCGTATACGTGGAGCTGGGCGGCAGCGGCGGGTTCTTCGGTTCCCCCGGGCCTGAATCTCTCCAACGGTTCAGTTACTGGCACACCCACAACGGCTGGAACCTACAACGTGATCGTGACGGTAACCGATTCGGAATCACCGGCAGCGCACATGAGCGCGGATTACACTATCATTGTTGCCGCGCTGGGGGGACTCACGATATCTTCGGGCGTCCCGCCGAACGGGACCGTCGACGTGGTCTATGACCAGAGGTCTGTATCTTGTAGACAAGGGTCGCCGGGCTGTGGGTGCCGTGATTGTTATTGCCATGATGGAGTTTGCTGGAGACTCGTTTCCGGTTTCACGTTCACCGCTAGCGGAGGAGTGGGGGGCTATGCGTGGACGGTTTCTGCCCTGCCTCCGGGCCTGAGTCTATCGAACGACACGATCATCGGCACGCCCCCCTCCGGATCCGAGGGGACCTACAACGTTCTTGTCACCGTGACTGACTCTGCAACTCCTGCGGGTAAGGCGACCGCAGACTACACCGTTGTCATCAATCCTCCGCCACCGCCGGCCATCATTACTCAACCTACGCCATACTCCCCGGCGGTGAACTCACCCTATAACTTCACCTTCACAGCAACGGGTGGACAGGCACCGCTCACCTGGGGCGAAACCGGCGCGCTGCCTCCTGGCCTGTCGTTCAGTACCGGTGGAGTGCTTTCCGGCACGCCCATAGCCACAAGCACAGGCCCTCTGCCCATCACGGTCACCGTGCGGGACTCGGCTAACCAAACCTCTGCTCCGGCTACCTTCAACCTTCAAGTTTTCCAGCACGGTTTCAGTCCGACTGGAAGCATGGCAGCTTTGCGCGTATTGCACGCCGCCAGCTTGCTCGGCAGCGGAAAAGTGCTCATCACAGGAGGAGGAGATGGGAGCGGGGACGTTCTGGCGACGGCGGAGTTGTTTGATCCCTCCACCGGAACGTTTACCGCAACCGCCAACATGAGCAGCGGGCGGATAAACCATACGTCCACATTGCTCAACACCGGAAAGGTGCTGGTGGCCGGAGGCGGGACCGTCACGGCGGAGCTATTTGATCCCGCCAATGGAACTTTTGCGCTCACCGGCAGCATGGAAACGGCGCGCTACGCGGCCACAGCCACTTTGCTAAATAACGGGAAAGTGCTCGTCAGCGGAGGAACAGTCAACGGGACTGCTCTCGCCACGGCGGAGCTGTACGATCCCTCCAACGGCACCTTCACCCCGACCAGCAACCTGATCACCGCACGGTCTTCGCACACCGCGACTCTGCTAGGCAGCGGTAAAGTGCTCCTGACCGGCGGACTGGATGCTAGCGGGCAGCCCCTTGTCTCAGCGGAGCTGTTCGATCCAACCAGCGTGAGCTTTAGCTCGACCGGCAGCATGGGGACCGCCCGTGCCTCGCACGCGGCGACCGCGCTCAGCAGCGGGGAAGTGCTTGTGGAGGGCGGATTCGACGCCAACAGCTCTCTGCTCGTCACGGCGGAAACCTTCAATCCTAACACCGGGAGTTTTGCCGCGACCGGCAGCATGACCATGGCGCGCGCCTCCCACACGGCGACATTGTTGCATGACGGGACCGTGCTCATTGCCGGCCCAGATCAGACGGCGGAGCTGTTTAATCCTGGCAGTGGGACTTTTGTGGCCGCAGGCAGTATGACCACGGCGCGCGCATCGCACACGGCAACGCTGCCGAGTAACGGCACCGTGCTGGTCACGGGGGGACAAAATACCAACACTAATTCCGCCACTGTTGCTCTCGCAAGTGCGGACCTGTACCAGTAGGCGACCGGCCCGGCCTTTCGCTTTCTTGGTAAAGGCCGGGGATGTTCGCTGCTCACGGCGTAACCGCGCGCGCAGTTGTAATCTCACTGCGTGCCTTGGGGACTGAAGCGGTATCAGCAAGCCGGGCATTTGCATTTCATCACGTTCAGTTGCTATCACCGCGCTGGACTGTTGAGCGCCCCGCCCGCGCGCCCCTGCCCGCGCGCCCAGCGGCGACTGGATTTCATATGGCCCGAGTTTCGTGCCAGGGGCTAGAGCCATCCGTGCGCGCAATTATAGTCCTGCGCAGCACGTTGCAACGGATGCGACGACTCCGGGTAGAGTCGAGAACAGGCGCAGTGGCTGTAGTCTCCCGGTGGCAGTTTGGCTGGGCTTTCGCTTGGCCGCCTCAGTCCGGTTTGGCTTGGCTCTGTTTCCTGTTCCCGCTCATCGAACCGG
>Ga0187865_1001412_pt1 | contig 27705 bp, 20 predicted proteins | sample June2016WEW_11_1_2_FD_132989 | JGI IMG/M metagenome (GOLD analysis project Ga0187865, IMG submission 132989) | Peatland microbial communities from SPRUCE experiment site at the Marcell Experimental Forest, Minnesota, USA - June2016WEW_11_100 | ecosystem: Environmental > Terrestrial > Soil >...
GACGCGCGAGCCGGAGGCGGTGAGCGCCCGCTCGCCGGCAGCCCCGGCCCTGTCCGCCGCCGCGAACCGACCGGCCGCGGAAGGGGCGTCGGCTCCGCTGGTGGGAGGCCTGGCCGCGCCGAGCCCCGCGCCGGTGGCCTTCAGACGCGTCACCCTGGAGGAGGCCGTGGCGCGTCTCAATGGCGTCATCCGGCTGATGGACGGCAGGCGCTTCGTGCAGGTGCAGCTCGGGCCCGGGAGCCTCGTGCCCGGCGCGGACCGCGCCCGCGAGCTGGTAAGGCTGACCTACGTGGACTCCGCCGGGCGCCGGCTCGTCCTCGACCAGCAGCGCATCGCGGTCCCCGCGGCGGGCGGCGTCGTCTCCCCCGACATCGGCATGGGACCGGGCGATACGCTGACGACCGCCGTTCCCGGCGGCGGCGTGCGCGTGCGCTGGATCAGCGGGACCTTCTGGCTGTCGCTCACCGGCGACGTGCCGCCGGAGGAGCTGCGGAGGCTGATGGAGCGGGTGCGGTAGGGGCGGTCAGCCCTCGGGCAGGACTCCGCTCACGATGCCCTGCTGCAGCTGATCGAACTCGGTGGCCCGGTTGGCCGACGCCAGATTCACCATCACCGCCCCCGCCAGCTTGTGGCCGCGGGAGTACAGCGCGGTGAAGTTCGGCGCCGTGAGGCCGGTGTCGCCCTTCGTCTCGACGCTGTCCGGCTTGTCCGTGTCGCCCAGGACGTTGATCGTGACGTCGAACAGGTCGGAGAAGAACGCCGACTGGTGGACGTAGGCTTCCTCCGCGCCGGCCATGTTGCGGCCCGCCTGCTTCCCCTGCGCGAGTGCGTTGTCCCAGTGCTCCAGCCGCCGCGGCTGGCGCGTCACCGGGTCCGGGAAGCGGGCGATGTCGCCCGCGGCCCATACGTTCGGCCCGTTGGTCTCGAGCCGCACGTTCACCACCACGCCGCCCCGGTCGATCGCGAACCCCGACGTGGCCAGCCACTCGGTGTTCGGCTCCGCCCCGACGCCCGCGACGACAACGTCCGCGGGGAACTCCTGCCCCGTCTCGCTGGCCACGCCCACGACCTTCCCGCGCGCCGCCTTGATGCGCGCGACGCGCACGTTGGTCTTGACCACCACGCCGTGGTTCTCGAGGTACCGCTTGAAGAAGTCGGAGAGGGTCGGATCGGTGAAACGCCCGTAGACGGTCTGCCCCATCTCGAGCACCGTGACCTCGGCGCCGAGCCCGCGCGCGGTCGCCGCCACCTCCATCCCGACGAAGCTCCCGCCGACCAGCACGACCTTGACCCCGGGCTTCAGCGCCGCCTTCAGCGCGGTGGAGTCCGCGAGCGTCCGCAGGAGGAAGAATCCGGGGACGTCGGTGCCCGGGACGTTGAGGTGGCGGGCCCGCGAGCCGGTGCACACCAGCAGCCGGTCGTAGGGCAGGCGCTCCCCGTTCTTCAGCGTGACGCTGCACTTGCCCATGTGCACCGACTTGGCCTCGACGCCCAGCCGGTAGCGCACGCGGTTGTCCCGGTACCAGAGCGCGTCGTGCACGCGCACCGCTTCCAGCTGCTCGCGGCCGGCGAGATAGCCCTTGGAGAGCGGGGGGCGGTGGTAGGGCAGCTCCCGCTCCGCGGACGTGACGACGATCTCCCCGTCCGGGTCCAGCTCGCGGATGCCCTCCACGGCGCTCGCCGCGGCGAGGCCGCCTCCGACGATCAGATAGCGTGTCATTGAGCCCCTAAGGTAGGGCAAACTCTCTGGAGAGCAAGAGTTACGAGCGTTCGGAGATCGGGAGAGTTGCGACGCGCCCGGCGTTCCCGGCCCGGCTCGCGCCTAGTGGTGGCCGGCGCCCTCTTCCTCGATCCGCGTGAGCAGCCGGGGCGAGACGATGGGGTATCGCTGCGCGAACCACACGTGGGCCAGTCCCCAGAGGCCGGCGAAACCGGCCGTCACGAACAGCTCCGGCCAGCCCAGCGGCGCGCGGGTGGCGCCCTGCGCGATGGACGGCACCACGAACACCCAGCGGTCCAGCCAGAGCCCGACGAGCGAGATGACGGCGAAGGTTCCGAGGATCGCCGGCGTCTTCTTCGGCACGACGCCCATCAGCCCCCAGAACGGAATCACGAAGACGAGGATCACCATCAGGATGCCGATGGGCCGCCACGGCTGCGCCGCGATGCGCAGCATCATGAAGCTCGTCTCCTCGGGCATGTTGCCGTACCAGATCACGATGAACTGCGAGAAGAACAGGTACGCCCAGAAGACGGTGAAGCCGAAGCAGAGCTTGCCGAGATCGTGCAGCACCTTGGGGGTGACCAGCGACTCGAGGCCGAGGTGCCGCCGCCAGAAGATGGTGGTGAGGGCGAGGGTCATCAGCCCCATCAGCCAGGCGGCCATGAAGAAATAGGCGCCGAGCAGGTTCGACAGCCAGTGCGGCGCGAGCGACATGATGAAGTCGAACGCCACGATGCTCATCACCACCGCGTACGTCACGACCAGGCCCGGCGCGAGCCGCGCGAGGCGGGCCTCGATGCGCGCCAGCTCCTCGCCCGTGGCGACGTCGGCGCGCAGGGAGTCGCGCACGAACCAGAACGACAACCCGTACATGAACAGCAGCCCGACGCCGACCCGTCCGAACGCGAACCAGTCGCGCAGCCAGAGGCTCTTCGGCCACTCCTCCACCGGCGCGTTGATCCACGGGAAGATCTGGGAGCGGCCGAGCCAGAGGACCAGGAAGAGGACGAAGGAGATCGGGAGGAACGCCGCCGAAGCTTCGGCGATGCGGCGCAGCGAGTGGCTCCAGCGGGACTTGGAGATGACCTGCGTCGCGGCGAACAGGATGCCGGCCTGCGAGAGCCCCGTCCAGTAGAGCCAGTTGACGTGGAAGGCGCGCCAGGCCCGCGCGTGCGACGCGCCGCGCACGAGGATCAGGAAGCCCGCCGTACCCACGAGCGCCAGGAGCGTGAGCAGGGGCACGAGCCAGGCGGGGAGCGGCCGCTCGAGCCGCCGCAGCGTCTCCTCGCGCACCCCGTGGCCGGACGCCGTCTGGCTGCTCATTGGAGCCCCTGCAGCTTCCTCACGTAGTTGACCACGTTCCACCGGTCCACGCCGCGGATCTTGTCGCCGTACCTCGGCATGATCCCGCGACCCTGCTTGATCATCGCGTAGATGTAGCCGTCGCTCCGGGCCTTGGTCGCGTCCTGGGTGATGTCGGGCGGCGGCACGAACTTGGGCACCACCGTCCCGTCGGAGTGGCCGGCGGGACCGTGACACACGATGCAGTAGGTGTTGAAGAGGATCTGCCCGCGCTCCAGCGACGCGGCGGTGCGCGGCACCGGATTGACCACGTGCTTGAGGTCGGTCGAGATGTCGAGCGAGTCCTCGTGGCCGACCGTGGGCACGCTCCCCGCCGGCGGCAAGCGCGGCTGCGCCTCGAACGGCCGCACCGCCGCCTGTTTCGCCATGTTGGTGAACCACGGCACCTTGGCGATGGCGTTGTCGAGCGTCGTGCACCCGGAGGCGGCCAGCGCCAGGGCGGCCGCGGCCCACACGGCGCCGTGCGTCCGTGCGTCCGTGCGTCCGTGCGTCCGCGCCTCAGGCATCCTTCACCTCTTCGGCGCCGGCGGCGCGGAAGATCTCGCGCGCGGCGGCCAGCTGGGCTGGCCCGCCCAGCGCCACGACCCCGATCTTGTCGTCGCTGAAGCGCGGGTCGTAGCCCAGCGCGCCCCCCAGCTTCGGCAGGCCCGCCAGCAGGAACATCCCTGCCACCGTCACGAGCGCGCCGATCAGGATCGTCGTCTCGAACCCGATCACGATGAAGGGCGGCCAGGAGACGATCGGCTTGCCGCCGGTGACCAGCGGCCAGTCGAGCGAGGTCGAAATGGCGTAGAAGAAGCCGAACGCCGTGCCCGACAGCGCGCCGAACAGCGTGAAGAGGCGGACCGGGCTCTCCTTCTTGGCCAGCACTTCCGCCAGCTCCGGACGCGGCGCGGGCGAGTAGACGCGGTAGTTCGCGTAGCCCTGGGCCTTCAGCGCCTCGAGCGCGGCCACCGCCGCGTCGAGCTGCCCGAACACGCCGACCACGCAGGCCGGGGCGCTCATCGGTGGGCTCCCGCCTGCACGGGCACGGGGAGCCCTTCCTTGACCTCGGCGATGGCCACCGCCGGGAAGAACTTGATGAACAGGAGGAACCACATGGAGAACCAGCAGAAGCTGCCGATCAGGATCCCCAGCTCCGGCCACCGCGGCACGTAGTACGACCACTGCCACGGCTCGTACTCGTGCGACAGCCCGGTCACGATGATGACGAACCGCTCGAACCACATCCCGATGTTGATGCCGATCGAGATCACGAACAGCGCCGTGAGGCTGCTGCGGATCTTCCGGAACCAGAGCAGCTGCGGCAGGAACGCGTTGCAGCTGAGCATGATCCAGGTCGCCCACCAGTACTGGCCGAAGGCGCGGTTGTAGAACGAGGCGCGCTCGAACGGGTTGCCGCTGTACCACGCCATGAAGAACTCGGTGGCGTAGGCGTACGTCACGATCATCGCCGTCAGGAGGCACAGCTTCGCGAGGCTGTCGAAGTGCTTGACCTCGATGTAGCGCTCCAGGTGGAACGCCTTCCGGAGCGGCACCAGGATCGTGATCACCATCCCGCACCCGGAGTAGATCGCGCCGGCGACGAAGTACGGCGCGAAGATCGTGGCGTGCCATCCCGGCACGATCGCCATCGCGAAGTCCCACGACACCACGCTGTGCACCGACAGCACCAGCGGCGTCGCGAAGCCGGCCAGGTACAGATACATCTTGCCGAAGTGCCGCCACTCGCGGTCGGAGCCCTTCCAGCCGAACGACACCATCCCGTACAGCTGCTTCCGCCATCCCGCCGCCCGGTCCCGCACCGCCGCCACGTCGGGGATCAACCCCATGAGCAGGAAGGTGCTGGAGACCGTGAAGTAGGTGGAGATGGCGAAGACGTCCCACACCAGCGGGGAGCGGAAGTTGGACCAGAGCCCGCGGAAGTTCGGGTACGGGAAGACCCAGTACGCGTACCAGGCGCGGCCGAGGTGCAGGATCGGGAAGAGGCCGGCGGTCATCACGGCGAAGACCGTCATCGCCTCCGCCGCCCGGTAGATCGACGTGCGCCACCCCGAGCGGAACAGCAGGAGAATGGCGCTGATCAGCGTCCCCGAGTGCGCGATGCCGACCCAGAAGACGAACGTCGTGATGTACGTGCCCCAGAAGATCGGGGGCTGGTAGCCGGTGACCCCGAGGCCGTAGCGGAGCTGGTAGCCCCAGCAGAACGCGCCGAACAGCAGGCCCACGAGGATGACGGACATGCCGGCGAAGTACTTCTTCCCCGGCGGCCTGAGGGTCTGGATGATGTCGTGGGTGACGTCGCCATAGGTCGGCGACGACGTGGACGGGACGGGAGCGGCGAGGGTCGCCATCGCGTCAGGCCTTCCCGTCGTCGATCACGCGCTCCAGATACGTGATCCCCGGCCGCGTGTTGAGCATCTCGAAGACCCGGTAGCCGCGCGCGTCCGTCTTGCTCCGGCTGACACGGCTGGCCGGATCGTGGGCGTCGCCGAAGGCGATCGCGTCGGCCGGACAGGTCTGGACGCACGCCGGCGTGACGTCACCGTCCGCCAGCGTCCGGTTCCGCACCTTGGCGTCGTTCTGGGCGAACCGGATGCGCTGGATGCAGAAGGTGCACTTCTCCATCACGCCCTTGGTTCGCACGGTGACGTCGGGATTCAGCTGCAGGTTGAGCGGCTCGGGGAAGGCGAAGTACGGGCCGCCGGCGGTGCCGTAGTCCCACCAGTTGAAGTAGCGGACCTTGTACGGACAGTTGTTCGCGCAGTAGCGCGTGCCGACGCAGCGGTTGTACACCTGGCCGTTGAGGCCGTCGGGCGTGTGGTACGCGGCGTAGACCGGGCAGACCGGCTCGCACGGCGCGTTCTCGCACTGCTGGCAGAGCATCGGGATCTGGCGCACCTGCCAGTCCGTGCCCGCCGTGTCGCCCTCCAGGTAGCGCTCCAGGCGGATCCACGCCATGCCACGGTGGCGCTGGGTCTGCTCCTCACCCACCACCGGGATGTTGTTCTCCGCGTAGCACGCGGTCATGCACGCCGAGCAGCCGGTGCAGCGGGAGAGGTCCACCGTCATCTCCCACTTGGGCTGCGGCTTGGCGTACTCGCCGACGAAGGCGCGCTGCTGCTGCGACGCCGCCGCCGCCGCGATGGCCGAACGCTCGGCGTCGGTGACCGTCGCCTCGGGCGCGGCCTCGACCTCACCCCGCAGCGCCGCCGCGACGTTCACGGCGCGAGAGATGCCGCGGCCGAACTGCCGGGCGCTGCCCTCGGTGGTGGCGAGCGGCACCGCGCGGCCGGTCCGGGTCAGCGTCACGCGGGTGGAGCAATAGGCCAGCGCGCCGGACGCATCGGTGGCCTCGGCGCCCAGCAGATCGAGCGGGCTGACGCCGCGGCCCTTCGCGGTGCGGCCGTACTCCGTGTGGCCCTGCCCGATCGGCATCGCGACCACGTCGCGCCGCACGCCCGGATAGACGTACACCGGCGCCTCGACGCGGCCGTGCGGCGAGGAGACCGCGACGACGTCGCCGTTCGCCACGCCGAGGGTGCGCGCCGTGTCGGGGTGCACCTCGACCCAGGTCTGCCAGGCGATCTTGGTCGCCGGGTCCGGCAGCTCCTGCAGCCACCCCTTGTTCGCGCCGCGCCCGTCGAACAGCGCCGCAGAGGGGTAGACCACCAGCACCGGCGCCGCGGCGTCGCCGTCGAACACGGGCGGCTGGTACGTCAGCTTGGCGAAGTCGGACACGAGATAGGCGGCGTGCTGCGGCGCCGGACCGAACTGGCCGCCGTGCTGCAGCGCCTGCTCGAGCGCCGCCGGCGCCAGCCCCTTCGCCACCAGGTCGCGCGCCGACGCGGCGCCCCCGCCGACCTTCTTCCCCGCCTTGTCCGCCACCGCCAGGAGCACGTCCGCGCTCTGGCGCGTGTCGAACACCGGCGTCATCGCCGGCTGCACGAAGCTCCGGCTGCCGGCGACCGTCTCCAGCACGCCCCACTGCTCCAGCGGCGTGTGGTCGGGGAGGATCAGGTCGCACAGCGCCGCGGTCTCGTCGAGGTGGCTGGCGAACGCCACCTTGAGGCCGACCTTGCGGAAGGCGTCCGCGAAAGCAGCCGCCTTCGGCAGGGTGAAGGCCGGGTTCGCATCGTGCACCAGCGCCACGTCCACGGTCCCGTCCTGCATCGCCGCGACGAGCGCGGTGGCGTCGTGATAGCGCGAGAGCCGGTCCAGAGAGCGCCCCGCCTGGAAGCGGACGGTGCGGCCCACGTTGCCCGCGACGTAGTTCAGCAGGTGCACCGCGACCGCGGTCTGGGTGGCCGCGCGGTGCTGGAGCGCGACGCCGCCGCCCACGGCCAGGCTGGGCTGGGCCGCGGTGAACTCCCGCGCGAGGCGGTCGATCGCGGCCGCGTCCACGCCCGTGCTCTCCGCCACGCTCGGCGCGGTGAAGCGCCCGAGGAAGCCGCGCACGCGGTCCGCTTCCGCGCCGGAGAGGTGGGCGCGGCCCTGCCGGATCACGCTCGCGGCGATCCCCAGGGCGAGCAGCCCCTCCGTGCCCGGCTTCGGCGCGATCCACTCGTCGGCGCTGAACGCCGTGAGGCCGCGCCGCGGTTCCACGGCCACGAACCGCGCCATCCCGCCGTCCTTGAAGCCGTGCGCCTCGGCGAACGCGCGCGTGTACTCGACCGGCGAGATCCACGTCTCTAGGAAATCCGCGCCGAAGGAGAGGATGTAGCGGGCCGCGGCGAAGTCGAACTCCGGGACCGACGCGACGCCGAACGCCAGGCGGCTCGCCTCGCGCAGCGGCTCGTAGGCGAACGCCTCGTAGCGCAGCCGCCGCGTCGAGCGGAACGCCCGCAGCCACTCGTCGTAAAGCCCGTCGAGCACGCCGCTGTCGGCTCCCGTGATCAGCGCGACGCGGTCCGGCCCCGACGCCGCCGCCGCGCCCAGCGCCTCGGCCAGCTGCGCGATCGCCGCCTCCCAGCTCACCGGCTCCAGGCCGCGCGTCGTGTGGCGGAACGGCCCGCGGATGCGGTCCGGATCGTAGAGACCCTGCAGCGACGCCTGGCCCCGGGCGCACAGCTTCCCGCGCGAAACCGGGTGTGCCGGGTTCCCCTCGACCTTGATGGCGCGCGCTTCCCGCGTCTTCACGTGGATGCCGCACCCCGCCGGGCACTCGCGGCAGGTGCTCGCGTAGAAGGTCGGGATGCCCGGGACGACGTCGTCCGGCGGCGTCACGTAGGGCAGCAACCGGTCGGACGACTCCGACGAGCACCCGGCCGCCAGTCCGGCGCCCGCCGCCCCCGCCACCTGAAGGAACCGCCGTCGCTTCATCGCGCTCCCTAGAAATGGCAGCGGGTGCAGTCGCGCGTCACGCCCCGCTTCATGTGACAGCTCGTGCACCAGCCCATGGAACTCACGTTGACCGCCTGGAAGACCCGCGGCATCTGCTGGATGTTGCCGTGGCACGTCTGGCAGGCGAGAGCGGCCGCCACGTGGCGCATGTGCGGGAAGTGGGCGTACTCCGGGATCTTGTTGATCCGCACCCACGGCACCGACTGCCCCTTGGTGTAGTAGTCCCGCAGCTTCGCGATATCGGCGTTCGGATTCCCCGCGCTGTCCGGCGCCGACGTGATGAGGTGGCACCCCATGCACGTGCTCAGCGAGGGGATGTTCACCGTCCAGGAATTGGCCGCGTTGTTGTGGCAGTAGAGACAGGGAATGCGGTACTGGCCTGCGTGGATGTCGTGCCGGTAGAAGATGGGCTGCACCGGCCCTTTGAGGCGGCTCGGCAGCGCCGGCCACGCTCCGCCCGGACGCACGCCGGTGAGGCTCGAGTACCCGCCGCCCCCCGACGCCGGCAGCGGCCCCAGGCCCGTGTCCATCTGGATCGCGGTCGCCGGCGCCCCCTGACCCCTTGCCAACGAAATGCCGGCGAGTGCTGCGGCGAAACCGAGCAGCACGACGCCGGCGATCTTGTAGCTCAAACGCTTCATCCAGACCCTGACCAGAGGGTGGAGGAGCCCAACGCGATGTTTGTCTGAGGCGGCGAAATTCTACTCGCGGCCGCGGGCATTTACAAGTGCCGGCTGGTCGCCTTGGCTGCTGCGGTCGCGCCGTCGCGCCTGAGCAGCAGGATGACGCCGCAGACGACGAGCAGCAGGCTGAGGAGCTGCCCCATCGACAGCGGCCCGAGCACGGTGCCGAGCGGGTGCGACGGATTCACGAACTGCGCGTCGGGCTGCCTGGTGAACTCGATGAGGAAGCGCGCCGCGGCGTACAACAGGAGGAAGCCCGCCCCCAGCTTGCCCGTCCCGAGCCGCTCGTGCCGGCGGAGGTAGATCCACCACAGCACGACGAAGATGACCAGGCCCTCGAGGGCGGCCTCGTAGAGCTGTGACGGATGGCGGAGCGGCACCTGGGGAGCGAGCGCCGCCCACGCGCCGCTGGCCCTGAGCGCGGCGTAGGCGTCGTGCCAGTTGAGCGCGCCGGCGCGCGCCAGCTCCGGGGACAGCGCCTGCGCCGCCGGGTCGGTCGGAAACCGCATCCCCCACGGCAGCCACGCCGGCGCAACGCGGCCGAACAGCTCGCCGTTGATGAAGTTCGCGATCCGCACCGCGAAGATCCCCGGCGGTGCGGCGAGCGCGAGAGCGTCGGCGAGCCTCCCCCACGACACCTGGCGACGCCGCGCGAAGAGCACCGACGCGACGAACACGCCGGCCAGGCCGCCGTGGAACGACAGTCCGCCCTCCCACAGCTTCACCAGCTCGACGGGATGCGTCAGCATCTGCGGATCGTAGAACACCGCGTAGCCGAGCCGGCCGCCGAGCAGCACCCCCGCGACCAGCCAGCCGATGAGGTCGCTCACCGCCGCCTTGGTGAGCGGGAGGAAGCCGTCCCGCACCATCTTGTCGAGCAGCAGGCTCGCGACGACGAACCCGATCAGGTAGCCGATCCCGTACCAGCGGATGGCGAGCGGCCCGAGGCGGACGGCAACGGGATTCCAGCCGGGGAAAACGATCTCGGCGAAGATCATTTCCGAATTCTACTCGGCGAGGGCGAGCCGGGTCAGCGCCGCCTCCGGGAGACGGAACGGGAAGTGGGTGCCGAAGACGAAGCGGTCCTTGCCGACGGTGCGATGGAGCAGCGCGAGCTGATCGTCGGGCGGCCCCCAGAGCCACGCGATGTCCCAGCGGACGCGCGCGGCCTCGGACGGCGTCGAGCCGAAGTGGACTTCCTCGATGAGCGCGCGGTCGGCGTTGGTCACCAGGAGGTTCACCTCCGGATGGGCGCGCACCACCGCGCGCACGTCGGCGCCGAGCAGCTCGGGAGCGACGTCGAGCCGGTGGCGCTGGCGGCCGTCCTCCAGCCGCACGGTCAGCACGAGCACGAGCCCAAAGCCCGCGCACGCCGCCGCCAGCGCGCGCATCTCGGCTCCAGCCGCTGCGAAGCCGTAATGGGTCGGGTAGGTCCGCACCGCCGGAGCGCCTTCCCGCTTCGCCCGCTCCACCTCGCGCTCCCATCCCGGATACGCCGGGTTCACCGCGGGGACGGGCAGCAGGCGGCCCCGGTGCGGCGCCAGCAGGCGGAACAGCTCGTCGTTCCCCGCGGCCACGTCGCGGTAGAAGATGCTGGGCACGTGCCCCACCCACGCCCGCGCGACCTCGAGGCGCGCCAGCTCGGCGGCGAGCCGTTCCGGCGTCGGGTCCGGCAGCGCCCGGAACGGATACGGCCCGACCAGCGCGTTGTGGTCTACAAGCTCAGGCGGAGTCACCAAAGCACCGCACTCCCGTTGAGTTTCCGAGGCCTCGACGCCCCGGGTGTGTCCCAAGTGTGCCCTTCCTCACGAGCGAGCGCCAGAGGCAGCGCGCTACGTCGCGTGGTACGCCGCCAGCCTCTCGAGGTGACCATGGCGAGGATGCAGAAGTGTCAACACGCTCTGAACTCAGGACAGTCTAGACGATGAAGTTTCGATCGCCTCAGCGTCGACGGGCCTCGACATAACGCACCCCTGACGCCCCGGGCTTACCGTGTGCATAGATAGGATGGCGGGCGAGCCGCCCGCTGCCGAGGGCATCAGGAGGGCCGCGACCATGTTGCGTCCTTGTGTCATCGCTCTTTCCGTCTCGCTGCTCGCCATCGCGATCGCAACCCCTCTGACCGCGCAGCGCCTTGAGGTCGCTGCGCACATCGGGTATTCGCCCGCGTCCGGAACGCAGTATTATCTGGCGAGCGGAACGCAGCTCCAGCTGGCGACTGGATATGGTTACGTCGTCCGATCATGGGATGGCGGCGGCTTCATTATCGGTGCAGTTGCGTCGTACTGGCCGCTCACCCACTTCGGGATACAGGGCACGCTAGACCTCCGCTTCACGCGGCACTATGCCACATGGGTCCCGCCTCTTAACAACTGCGTGGGCCTCCCGTGCCTTAACAATGGTCCAGAATTGGTAGACACGAGCGCCACGCAGCTGGTCGCGTCGCTCCGGCTTGCTGCTCGGCAGGCGCTGGGGCCACTCCACCTGAGCGCCAGCCTCGGCCCCGCGATCATACGCTTCGGTGATTCGGAGTACGCGGCGGCGGATAGGTTCGATTGGCTTTCCTTGGCTAATCGCTATGAAGTCGGAGTCACGGGCGGACTGTCAGCCGCCTATGCATTCTCCTCTCGCGTCCGACTCACCGTGGGCACCGAAGACCTCGTCTTACGGGTGCATTCGGAGGCAGCATCGATGTCGTACTGGGGCTGGACCACGGTGGTGATCCCCCTAGAGCACGAGTTCACCTTCAGTGTGGTGGCCAGCGTCCGCGTTCTGTAGACACTCCCTCTCCAACACCAGCTCGACAGGTGTGTCCTTAGTGTGCCCTTGAGCCCACGTCACCGGGTGCGCTGAATGCACCACGGGCACCGTTGCCGGTGCCCGTTTCGTCCTCAGAGTGCTCTGCTGTGTCCTGATGTTCAGCCGGGGCCTCGACCTACAAGCTCAGGCGGAAGAGCCGCGCGGCGGTCTTCCATCGGATCCCCTCCAGCGCTTCGGGCGCGAGCCCCATCGTCTCCAGCGCGCGCAGCTTCGCCCACCCCGTGTCCATCGTCAGGTCGCAGCCCCACAGCAGGCGCTCCGCTCCAACGCACTCCAGGCACAGCTCCAGCATCCCGCGGTCCACGCCGCTGCCCGAGAGGTCCACGAAGACGTTGGGAACGCCGCGCAATGCGCGCAGCGAGTGCGCCCAGTCCCCGCCCCCGCCGATGTGCGCCAGGATGAAGTTGGTGGCCCGGTGGCGGGCGGCCAGGGCGAGCAGGTCGAGCGCGTCGGAGATCTCCTGGTTCGGCACCTCGCGCGTGCGGTGCTGCCACGCGTGCTGGAGCACCGGCACGCCGCGCTCGCCGGCGAGAGCGGCGATCGGATCCAGGAGCGGGTCACTCGCGCGCCGGCTCGCCGCCAGCTTGACGCCCACCATGCCGGCGGCCAGGCCCCGTTCGATCTCGGCAATCGCGTGCGCCGTGTAGTTCGGGTTCACGGTGACGTACCCCTTCACCAGCGACGGGTGCGCGCGGACGATCGCGCGCATCGCTTCGTTCCCCGCGGTGACGTCATCCGGCGAGGGGAAGTAGATCGGCGACGTACGGCCCCAGCTGCCGAGGATCGAGGCGATGTGGAGCGTGATCCCGAGGCGCGCGCCGGCCGCCAGGCGGCTGCGGTTCAGCTCCTCCCAATCGGCGCGTGGAGAGGCCGCGTGCGAGAAGTGCGCGTGCACGTCCACCAGCGGCCCGCTCACCGCGGCGCCTCCGATAGCACCTCCCGCACCGCCCTCAGCGTCTCGTCCACGTCGCTCCGCTCGTGACCCAGGCTCGGGAAATTGTAGCCGCCCCGCTTCAGGAGCACACCTTTCCTTACGCACCCCAGGAGGAATCCGCGCTCGCGCTCGCTTTCCGCGAAGCGCAGGAACCACATCTCGGGCAGGCCGCACAGCTGGAGCCCCGGCGCGGCGAGCGGCGCGAGCCCGTCCAACACGGCGCCGCCGATCGCCGCCAGGTGCCGCGCCACGTCGGTCTCGGCCCACACGTCGAGCACGGCCTGCGCGGCCGCGAGCGCCACGAATTCCGTGGCGAGCGTCGAGGAGATCCAGGTGCTGCGCACCGCCGCCATGAGGTCGGCGCGCCCCACCACCGCCGCGAGCGGGAACCCGTTCGCGATCGCCTTGCCCAGCACCGCCAGGTCGGGCGTGACGCCCCAGCGCGCGGCCGCCCCCCCCTGGCCCAACCGGAAGCCGGTCTTGATCTCGTCGAAGATCAGCAGCGTGCGCTCGCCCGCGAGGCGCCGGGCCGCCGCGAGCCACGACGCCGAAGGCGCCCGCTCGACGACCGGTTCCAGCAGGATGGCGGCCGGAGGACCGCCGCGCGCGACCGCGGCCTCCAGCGCCGCGACGTCGTCGAACGGCACCGTCGTCCAGAGTGACGCGGTGGCGGCCGGCACGCCCGCGCCGATCGTCGGCCCGTCCAGCCAGCCGCTGTACCCGGCGTGCACCACCCGGTCCCGTCCCGTCGCGACGCGCGCGATACGCACCGCCGCCGCGACGGCCTCCGCGCCGGTCTTGAAGAAGCGCGCCTGTTGCGCGCCGGGATAGACGGCGCAGAGCCGCTCGGCGACTTCGACCTCCAGCCGGTGCGGCAGCGGCCCCACCGCGCCGTCCCGGACCGCGCGCTCCGCCGCCTCTACCACCCTCGGGTGAGCGTAGCCCAGAGCGACGGCGCCCAGCGCCATCGTCCAGTCGAGCAGGTCGAGCCCGTCGGCGGTCCGGACCCGCACACCGGAGCTGCGGATGAGGTGCGTCGGCCCGCCCGGACCGCCGAACATCGCCTCCGGTGCCTTGGAGCCGGTCGAGGTGAATCCCGCCACCGCCGCCGCAGCGCGGCGCGCGAGATCGTCGGAGCGGCCTCCGGCCCCGCGCGTCACTTCAGCGCTCCGCCGCCACCAGGGGGAGGTTGTGCGTGAGCGGCCGGTCGCCCGCCAGATAGAGCCGCGAGCCCTGCGCGCCCGACCAGACCAGCTGCGCCGTGCGCCGCTCGCGATCCTCGCGGATCCGGTTCACGTAGAGATCGAAAGCAAGATCCCCCACGTCGTCCGACAGCTCGATCGCGCAGGTGACGCGATAGCCGCGGTCGGTCGGCTGCCACGCGCCCTGGACCATCTCCGGCGCCGCGTCGGTGCCGGGGACGGCGGAGACCTTCAGCCGCGACGGATCGTCCGGGTCGGGCACGACGAGCCAGCCGAGGAACGTCACCGCCGCCACGTAGACCTGGATCCCGTCGGAGTGGATGTCCGGATTCTCGTTCTCCCACTCCGGGTCGGGCGCGCCGCGCCGGCGGAACGCGGGCTCCGGTGCGGTCACCTCGACCGCGAGGTACAGCGTCGTGCCCGCGTGGTTGAGCCAGGCGCGCGCCGAGAACGCTTCCGGGCCCGCCCACGGCTCCTCGGCGCGGCGGAACTGCGCGACGCGGTCGAGCGTGAGCGGCGCGTCGAGGCGGAAACCTTCGAGCGTGCCGTCGAGCGCGGGCGCCTGCTGCACCGCGAGGCTCCGCGCCGCAGCGGGCTGAGGCTGGGCCGGCGGGGCCGCAGGCGTCGGCGGCTCCTCCGGCAGCTCGCGCGCGCCGCCCAGCTCGATCGGATCGCCGCGGCCAAGATCGATGCGCCACCCGGTGTCGGTCGGCACGTGCGAATGCATCCCGCCGTCCGCGAGCCGCACCACGTACCCGTCCTCGTGACACTCGACTTCCTCCACCGTCTCGCCGCCGACGCAGGCCACGAGCGTCACCTGCTCGCCGCTCGACGTCACGACCGCGAAGTCGAGGTCCTCCGGCTCCTCCGCCCCGGCGGGAGGCGGCCCCGGCGCGGGGGTCAGCTGCACCTGGAACGGCTGACGACCCGCGAGGAAGATCGGCAGCACGCCCTCGGCGCGCTCGAAGGTCACGCCCGCCGGATGCACGGTCGCACGGCCCAGCCCGTGCCAGGGGACGGCGAGCGACCGCTCGCCCACCGCGCTGGCCATCTGCACCACGTCGAGCACGTACCACGGCGTCACCACGATGGTGCGCTGCAACCCCACCCCATCGTACGCGGTCCCGTCGGGGAGCTGCGCGCACACCCAGCCGAAACCGTCGCGCTCCTCGAACCCCACGCAGACCCCGCGCGCCTCCGACTGGGAGAGGCCGTCCACCAGCGGCGCGTTGTGCGCCCACGTGGTGCGGTACCAGGCGAGGCTCCGCGAGACGTAGGAGCCAGTGCCGAAGTCCGCCAGCCAGGGGACGCCGCCCGCATGCAGGGTGAGGTTGAGCCGGTCGGGGTGGCCGTGGCCGCCGCCCGGCTCGCCGTAGTCGAGGCTCACGTAGCGCCGCCCGGCGCCCCCCTCGTCGCGGAAGATCGCGAGGCCGGTCGCCTCGAGGTGCACGGTGCCGGGGCGCCAGGCGTCGGCGCCGGCCTGCGGCAGCTCGGGCGGCATCCAGAGCAGCCCCTTCCAGCCGAGACCGGAGCGACGCACGCCCGAGGCCGGCTCGTTGCGCTCCACCTCCGTGATCGCGCCGGCCCCCTCCGCGACGACCGGCACCGACGCGTCGTAGACGTGCGCCAGGAGCGAGGCCAGCTCCGGGCGCGGGTGGCGCGCGAGCGCGAGCTCCCACAGCTCGGCCATCCGCCGCTGCCGGAGCGACACGCCGAACTTGGAATCGCGCCGCGCGGGGAAGGTGAAATCCGGGAGGCTCGTCAGCACCGGCGCCCGGAACGCTTCGCGGAACTTGGTCGCGCGCTCGTCGGCCGCGGTCCACAGGTCCACGTCGCCCCGCGTCCGCAGCATCTCCGCGCCCCACGCCAGGGCGCGCAGGGCGAACCAGTGGTAGTTCTCGCCCTCGTACCAGAGCCCGTCGGCGAGCACGCCCTTGTCCAGAATGGCCAGCAGCCCGGAGTCGCCGTGGGCCGCGGAGCGCGAGAGGGCCGCGTCGTCCAGCACGCCGCCCAGCGCGTACAGCGCCGCCGCGTTCCACGCCTGGCGGTTCGAGAGACCTTCGTCGAAGTCGGCGATCAGCGCCGCGGAGGGCCGGAACAGCCGCTCGACGAGATCGCGCTCCAGGCCGGAGGGGAGGCGGCCGGACTCGCCCAACAGGGACGCGGCCGCGGCCAGCTGCAGGACCCAGACCGACTCCAGGTAGGTCGAGAAGAACGGGCGGCTCGGGCCGAGAACGTTGTCTGCGTTGGGATACTCGAGGTATCGAGCGGCCAGCGCGGCGAGCGTCTCGACGGCACGCGCCTCGCAGCGCGGCTCGCCGTCCAGGACCGCGATCAGCGCGGCCTCCCAGCAGCGCTCGGCGAGCCAGAGCTGATACCAGTACACCCACCAGCGGTGGGTCTGCTCCGTGGTCCAGATCCTCCCGCACCGCGTGCAGCGCTGGGCCTGCGGCGAAGACGGGTCGAACGCCAGCTCGGCGCCGTCGTCCCGGCAGAGGCTCCCCCACCGCGACAGGAGCGCCTTGGCCTCGGGGACGTACAGCGGCCGCGCGACGAACTCCCCGACCTCCGCGCGGAGACGCGCGTCCAGCGCCCGGAGGTCGGGCGACGCGGCCACGTCGCCGCGCCGCCGCTCCAGCGCATCGGGTGAGACGAGGACGCTGCGCACGTCAGTGGTCCGCCGCGAGCCAGCTCACGACGCCGGCCGCATCGAAGGAGAAGCGGAGAACCTGGCCCCCCGCGGCGCGGAGCGCGTCCGCGACGGCGAAGGCGCGGCCCGCCCGCGCGAGGAAGACCATGCAGCCCCCCGCGCCGGCCCCGCAGGCCTTGCACCCCTCCAAGCCCGCCCCCGCCGCGGCGCGCTCCAGCTCGCCCATCGTCGCCGTGCGCACCCCCTCCCCCAGCGCCTGCTGCAACTCCCAGTTCCGAGCGAGCAGCTCCCCGACCCGCACCAGGTCGCCGCCCGAGACCGCGTCCCGCATGGCATAGGCGCAGGCGCGCAGCCCGTCGAGCGCGCGGCCGATCGCCGCGTCGCCCGCCGCGTAGCGGCTCCACACCTGCTGATGCGTCGCACCGGAGAGCCGCGACACCCCCGTGTAGCAGAGCACCAGGTGGCGCTCCAGCTCGTGCATCTGGTCCGCGGGCGGATCGAGCCGCGTCGCGCCCACGCTCTGCTCGCCGAACTCGAGGAACTGCGCGCCGCCGAGCGACGCGGCGTACTGGTCCTGCTTGCCGCCGAGGATGCCGGCGTCCGAGGTCTCGATCTGGTGAGCGCGCTGCGCGATCTCCGCCGCCTGGGGCCGCCGGCCGTCCAGGGCGGCGAACGCCGCGACCAACGCCACGCCCATCGCGCCGGACCCACCCAGGCCCGACGACGGCGGGGCGTCGCTGCCGGTCGTCACCTCGAAGCCCGTTTCGGGCCCCAGCCGCCGCGCCGCCGCCTTGAGCAGCGCCAGCTCGCCGTCGGGCCTCAGGTCCGCCGCCTGACGCGCGCTCACGGTGGCGCCCAGGTCGAGCGCGCGCAGATCCACGCCGCCGCGCTGGCGCCGCACCTGCGCGTGGGCGTGGAGGCTGATCGCCACGTTCACGACCGCGCCCCCGGCGCGCGCGCTGTACGGCGCGACGTCCGTCCATCCGCCGGCCAGGTCGATCCGGAGCGGGGCCCGGCCGTGGGCGATCACCGCGCGCTCCCCGCCTCCGCCGGCGCGAGGTGCCAGCGCTGCAACGTGGCCAACTCACCCCTGAGATCCATGCGCACCCCTCTGAGTCTCCGGTTCATCCCCTGCACGCCGCGCGCGTGGTAGAGAAACGAGATCGGGAGGTCGCGTGCCACGAGCCGCTGGACCGTGGCAACGTCCCCGGCGTCGAGCGCCGCGTCCACCGCCGGGTTCCGGTACCGCGCGTACTGCAGCGGCTCCGCGAGCCGCCGCGAGTCGAAGAGGCTCCGGAGATAGCCCAGCGCTAGGTCGCCCGCGAGCCCCGTCACGAGGGCATCATAATCCCGCGCGCGCCCCTGCGCCGCCGCCAGGAAGGCCCCCAGCTCGAGCTGGCGGATCCGCGCGTCCGCCCCCACCGCCCGCAGGTCCGCCTGGATCATCTGCTCCAGCGAGTTGTCCGACGAGCCCACGGTCAGGATCGTGAACGCCAGCGCCCGGCCGCCGCGACGCCGGAGGCCGTCCGGGCCGGCTCGCCAACCCAGCGAGTCGAGGAGCGCGCGCGCCGCCGCCCGGTCGAACGGCGTGCGCTCGACCGCCACGGCGAGTGGGTGCCACGGCGGGACCGGGCCGTCGGCCACCTCGCCGAAGCCGTACAGGTACGCCGCCACCATCTGCTCGCGATTCAGCGCCAGCGTCAGCGCGCGCCTGAGGCGCTGGTCGTCGAACGGCGCGCGTGCCGTGTTCCACACGAGGCCGTAGGTGAGGAGGATCGGGTAGCTCACGAGCGCCAGCGCCGAGTCGCGTCGCACGAGGCTCGCGTGCATCGGCGCGATCCCCGCCACGTCGAGCTCGCCGTCCACGAGGCCGGCCAGCTTCGTCGCCGCCTCGTCCACGACCACGATCACGAGGTTGCGGATCGCCGGCGGCCCGCCCAGCGCCGGGGGAAAGTCGCGATTGGCCTCGAACACCCACCGCTGGTTGGCCGCGTGGGACACGAAGCGATACGGCCCGTCGCCCACGGGGTGCTCGTTGAAGGGCGCGCGCCTCAGCGCGGCGTGCGGGACCGCCGCCAGCAGGTGCGCGGGCAGCACGGCCAGCTCCACGAGCACGTCGGGAAACGCCGGTTGCGGACGGCAGAAGGCGAGGCGCACCGTGAACGGGTCGAGCGCCCGCACGTCGGTGAGGCACGCCAGGTCCGCGTTGCGCGGGTAGCCGGTGGCGGGATCGCGCGCTGCGTCCAGCGTGAAGACGACGTCCGCCGCGCCGGTCGGCGCCCCGTCGTGCCAGCGCACGTCGCGCCGGAGCGCGAGGTCCAGGGCGCGCCGGTCCACGGACCACCTCCAGCCTTGGGCGAGATAGGGCTGCGCCCGGAGCGCGCTGTCGTAGCGCGCGAGCGTCATGAACAGGGCGAAGCGCTCCACCTGCTTGGCCAGCGGGTGGCTGGTCAGGAGCGGATTGATGGACTGGAGATCGGCGCCGGAGGCGAAAAAGACCGACGACGGCGGCGCCGCCGGCGCACAGCCGGCCAACGCCACGGGGAGGACGAAGACCCACCGCACGGCCGGAAGCTAGAGAATTCGCGCGCCGGCCGCGAGATTGGCGGCGATGAGGATGGTGCCGCTCCGCCGCCTGCTGGTGGCCCTGCTCACGGTCGTCCTGGTGCTGACCGCGACCTTCGCGGCCCTGCACCTCGCGCCGGGCGATCCCGTGCGCCTCTACCTGGGGCCGTCGGCGGACGAGGCCGTCGTCGCCTCGACGCGGCACGCCGAAGGACTCGACCGCCCGCTGGCGTTCCAGTACGCGGAGTGGCTGGTGCGGTTCGCCACGGGCGACTGGGGCACGAGCATCGCGCAGCAGCGCCCGGTCGCGCGCGTGCTCGGCGACGCGCTGGGGCCGACGCTCGTGCTGGTCGGCGCGTCGCTCCTCCTCACGTACCTCGCGGGCATCCTGATCGGCGCGTTCCAGGCGTCGCGGCGCCGCACCGCGCTCGACACCGGCCTCACGGCGGTCACGACGTTCCTCTACGCCCTGCCCTCGTACGTCGTCGCGCTCGCGCTGGTCCTGGTCTTCGCCTACGCGGCGGCGCTGTGGCGCTGGCCGTCGTGGCTCCGGTATCCGGCGTTCGGAGCGGCGAGCGTCGGCGCCGGCCTCCTCCCGCCGGCGGCGCGCCTCGTGGACGCGCTCCGGCACCTCCTGCTCCCGGTCGCGACGCTGGCGATGGTCGGCGCGGCGGGGACGGCGCGGTTCGTCCGCGGCGCCGTGCTCGAGGCGCTGCGCCAGCCGTTCGTGCGGGCGGCGCGGGCGAAGGGACTGGGCGAAGCGCGGGTGCTCCTCAAGCACGCGCTCCGCAACGCGCTCGGGCCGGTGCTGACGCTCCTGGGGCTCCAGCTCCCCGCGCTCTTCTCCGGGGTCGTGTTCGTGGAGACGATCTTCGGCTGGCCCGGGATGGGGCGGGTCACCGTGCAGGCGGTGCTGGCGCGCGACTATCCGGTGGTGATGGCGTCCGCGGCGGTCTTCGCAGGCCTCGTGATCGCGGGCAACCTGCTCGCGGACGTGCTGGCCTCGCTGGCCGACCCGCGCACGGAGGCCGGGGCGTGAGCGCGCCGGACGGGCGCCGAACCGGGCGCGACACTTCCGATGCGCCGCCCGCTCGATCCGGCCCCGTGTCGAGTGCCACCGGCGGGCGCAACAGCATCCTCGGCCGCGTCTGGCGGGACCGTCGCGCGCGCGTCGGCGGCGCCCTCATCGGCGCCTTCGTCCTCGGGGCGATCGCCGGCCCGCTGCTGCTGGGCCGGGCGCCGATGGAGCTGGCCGACGTGGTGGCCCGCCGTTTCATCGCGCCGCTGGCCCGCACGCCGGACGGCATCCTCCACCTGCTCGGCACCGACCGGTTCGGGCGCGACGTCCTCGCCCGGTTGCTGCTCGGCGCCCGGATCTCGCTCGCGGTCGGCGTGCTCGCCGCGCTGGCTTCCACGGTGGCCGGCATCGCGGTGGGCGCGGTGGCCGGCTACGCCGGCGGCGCGGCGGACCGCGCGATCGTCGCCGTGACCGACGCCGCGCTCGCGATCCCGCGCGTCCCGTTCCTCCTGCTCCTGGTCGCGCTGGTCCAGCCGGGCGCGGTGATGACGGTGGTGGCGCTGGGCGTCACGGGCTGGATGACCGTGGCGCGGCTGGTACGGAGCGAAGTGCGCGCGGCCAAGGAGCGCCCGTTCGTCGAGGCGGCGCACGCCCTGGGCCTCCGGTCGCGGCGCGTACTCGTGCGCCACGTGCTCCCGAACGCGCTGACGCCGGCCCTGGTCGCGGCCGCGCTCGGCGTCGGCAGCGCGATCATGCTCGAAGCCGGCCTCTCGTTCCTCGGCCTGGGCGTGCAGCCGCCGACGCCGTCGTGGGGGAACATGATCGCGTCGGGGCGCGACGCGCTGATGATCGCGCCGTGGGTGGCGCTCGCGCCCTCGCTCGCCGTCGTGCTGGTGGTCTTCGGCTTCAGCCTGCTCGCCGACGCGCTCGAGAGCGCGATCGCGGCGGACGGGAGCTAGCGCAGCAGCACCGTCATTACGGCGCGCGGCGGCGCCGCGAAGCCGATCACGCCGTCGCGCGAGACCTCGAGCGGCGCGAGCGGCGTCTCGTCCAGCCGCGCCAGCTCCGCCGACGCGAGGGGCCACGGCACGCGCCACTCGCCGCGGACCGCCCGAGCCAGCGCGTTGTAGCAGCGCAGCACGACGCCCTGCCCCACCTCCGCCGGCTTCATCGCGGAGAACACCAGCCCCTCGCCCACCAGCGTCGGCCCCGCCACGCGCTCAGGGATCGCCAGCAGCGACCGCCGCATCAGGGCCAGCGGCCGCGCGTGAAAGCGCTCCGCCGTCCGCTCGATCCGCTCACCATCGTCCAGGTCGCCTTCCGCGCAGGGAAAGACGCCCAGCCGCGCGCGGAACGGTCCCAGGCACTGCGCGTCGGGCGTGGGCGTCGGCCACCCGGCGTGCCCCGGCCGCTCGGGGAGTCCATCGCGCGACATCTGGCCGAAGGCGCGGAGCAATGTGACCAGGAGTGTGCCGTCGGGGCGGAGCTCGTACTCCGGCAGGCCGTCGGTCAGCACCGTCACGCCCCGCGCCCCGTTCGCCATGGTCACGCAGCGCTGCATCGGCGCCGTGGGCGCGGGCTGCTCGACGCCGTCCGGCAGCGGCGGCGTGCTTCCGATCGGCCGCTCCACCGGGCCGAAGGACCCGTCGGCGACCTCGCGGAGCGGCTTCGCGCCCAGCGGGAAGGCGATGCGCAGGCGGTGGTCCTTCCGCCGGTTCTCCCCCTCCACCTCGAGCTGCGCGAAGCCGGCGCCCACATCCAGCGTCACGCGCGTCGTGGTCTCGAGCAACGTCGCCTCGTAGCGCCGCGCGATCTCGAGCACCGCGCGGAGCGGCCCCGCGTGCACCACGCGCACCGCCACCGCGTCGGGCACGCGCACCACCCGGTCCCGGCGCGGGGCGGAGTAGGTGTAGCTGTCGCCGACGTCGCCGTTGTCCCACAGCTCGCCGAGGCCGCGGTAGTGCTCCCCCGACGCCAGGTCCACGACCTCCAGCGTTCCCGCGTCCTCGACGCGCACGAGCAGCTGCTCGTTCCGGAGCACGTTGCCCTCGGCGCTCACCATCGGGCCGCGGGACACGTCGGCGCGCCCCGCGCCGTCCACGACGGCGAGCGCGGCCACACCGAGCGGCGGCAGGTCGCGCGCGAGCAGCGCGAGGCGCCGCCATTCCACGGCCGAGGAGAGCGGGTAGTGCACCGGACTCTCGACCAGGTCGTGCCCGTCGCGCGTCTCCAGCTCCTGGAAAGCGACCTCGTGTCCGCCGGGGCCCACCAGGTGGAATGGGCCCGGCGCGACCGGCGGCGCCGCGCGGACGCGCTGCTGCCCCACCGACACGTCGCCGCGGAACAGCGCGACCTCGGCCTCGACCACCGCGCTGCGCGGGGCCGGCGAGGGGTTGAAGACCAGCAGTGCCGGCCGCCACGCCGTCCGCCCAGCGGCGCGGGCCCGCGGGCGATCGTGCCCCACGACGTCCTCGACGGCATTTGCGATGATCTCGTCTGCCTGCTGGCGGCAGCGCTCGAACCTCGTGACCATCTCCCGGTGCACCGGGTCGGCGCTCGTGCCGCAGATGCTGTCGTGCGGGTGGTTCTCCAGCAGCGTGCGCCACGCCGCCGCCAGCTCGGCTCTCCGGTCGGTGGCGCCGCGCGAGGCCGCCAGCGCCGCGAGCGGCTCCGCGAAGCGCTCGAGCATCCGCTGGCACTCCGCGTTCGCCTGCTTGAGGTAGAGGCGCGTCCCGTGCGTCCCCTGCAAGGCCCAGGCGTGACGGTGCCCGTGCCGCAGCTCGCCGGTGACGACGGGCAGGGCGTCCCCCTGCTCCCGGGCGAGGCGCAGCACCGCGGCGGCGTAGTCCTCGAGCGCGCCGATGACGAACCGCATCCGCGGCACGAGCGCGTTGAGGGCCGCGACGACCTCCGGCAGGTCGTGCTGCGCCGCGTGGTGGTCCGCGCCCGCCATCACGAGCCAGTGCGGCGAGCGCGCCCGCGGCTCGAGGTCGGCGCGCAGGTTCTCCCACGCCGCCGCCAGCGCCTTCGGCTCGCGCGGGAGGTTCTTCCCGTTCTCGTAGCCCGGCGGCGGCAGGTGGATCATCAGCACCTCCGAGCCGTCCGCCGCGCGCCAGCGGTGGAGATCGCCCTCCTCGCCGCTCTCGCCCCCGAACCCGCGCCACAGCACCGCCGCCTCGAGGCCGAAGCCGGCGAACAGCGTCGGCAGCGCCGCCGGGTGTCCGAACGCGTCGGGGGAGTATCCGACGGCCATCGGCTCGCCGCCCAGACGCCGCACGGTCCGCCGGCCGGCGAGGAGGTTGCGCACCAGCGCCTCCGCCGAGACCAGGAACTCGTCGGCCAGGACGTACCAGGGGCCCGCCTCGAGGCGCCCCTCGCCGAACAGCCGGCGCAGACGCTCCTCCCGCTCGGGCCGCGCCGCCAGGTAGTCGTCGAGGACGATGGACTGGCCGTCGAGGAGGAAGCTGCGAAAGTCGGGGTGGCGCGGGAGGAAGTCGAGCAGGTCGTCCACGAGGCGCACCAGACGCAGGCCGAACCGTGCGGCCGGATGGTACCACTCGCGATCCCAGTGCGTGTGGGCGACGACATGCACCGTGACGGGCATGGCACGAAAGTATGGCCCGCTTGCCGCGCCGAACAGGGCACGTAACTTCACTCCGGGCATTCAGCGGAAGGCGCTATGAAGGTACTGGTGGTGGACGACGTGGCGTACGGGGTGCGGACGCTGAAGGCGATCTTTCAGAGCGCCGGGTACGAGGTCGCCGTCGCCGGGGACGGCCAGGCCGCACTCGAGTTGCTGCGCACGGAGCGCCCCGACTTCATCGTGACCGACGTGCTGATGCCGCGGCTCGATGGCTTCCAGCTGTGCCGCGCGATCAAGACCGACGAGAGCCTCGCCCACATCCCGATCATCTTCTACACGGGCGACTACACCGACCCGGCCGACCGGGAGTTCGGCATCTCGCTCGGGGCCGCGGCATACCTCACCAAGCCGATGGAGCCGCAGGAGCTGATCGACGCGGTCGCGAAGGCCGTCGGCATGCTCCGGCCGAAGCTGCAGCCGCGCTCGCACCTCAACGAGACGTTCGCCGCGGCCTACGCCGACCGGCTGGCGGCGAAGCTGCAGGACAAGGTGACGGCCCTCAACGCCGCGCTGGCGCAGCTCGAGGACACGTACACCGGCACCGTCTCCGCGCTCACCCTCGCGCTCGCAGGGCGGGAGGGGAGCGATCCGATCGAGGCGGAGCGGCCGGCGCGGCTGGCGCAGCTCTTCTGCGAGCGCGTCGCGCCCGACCTCGCCGCCGATCCGAACGTCTTCCGCGGCTTCCTCCTGCACGACATCGGCAAGCTGATGCTCCCGGAGGGGCTGCTGCGGAAGGCCGCGCCGCTGACGAAGGAGGAGCGGGCCCTGTTCGAGCGGCAGCCGGGGATCGCGGCCGACATCCTCCGCAACGTCCCGGGTCTCGGGCGCGCGCTGGAGATCGTGCGGCACTACCACGAGCGCTGGGACGGCCGGGGCTATCCCGACTTCCTCGAGGGCGAGCAGATCCCGCTCGGAGCGCGGATCTTCGCGATCTGCAACGTCTTCGACGCGATTACCACCCAGCGGCCGTACCGGGCGTGCCGCACGGCCCAGGAGGCGATCGGGGAGCTCCGGAAGGGCGCAGCGACCCAGTTCGACCCGAACCTGATCGAGCCGTTCGTCGCCCTGGTGACCGCGATGCGGGTCGGCTAGCTGGACGCTGCGCCGCTGGCCCTGCTCGCCGTCGCGCTGGCGCTGGCGGTGCTCCTGCTGTGGCGCGCGTCGGTCGCGCGGGCGGAGCTGGAGCGGAGCGTCGCCTACCTCGAAGCGCTGAACCAGATCAGCCGTGTGCTCCTCAGCGAGCGCAACCGCCGCGGCGTCCTGCGGCTGGTCGCCGAGGCGGCGGCGCGGTTCCTCCGGTCCGACACGGCCCGCGTCACGCTCCTGGATCAGGACGAGAAGGCGCTGGTGCTCGAGGCGGCCACCGGCCCCCTCGATCCGCTGGTGGGCTCAGCCGTCGCGCTCGACACCACGATGTCCGGCTGGGTGGTCCGGCACGGGCAGGCGCTGGTGCTGAACGATCCCGGGGCCGACGAGCGCCGCTTCCGCTCGCTGCACGAGAAGATCGCGCTGCGCCGCGCGGTCACGTTGCCGCTGTTCGTGCGCGGCCGCTGCGTCGGCGCCCTCGGCGTGGACAACCCGCTGGACGACCGGCCCTTCGTCGAGCGCGACGTCGAGCTGCTGCGCGAGCTGGCCGGCCACACCGGCCTCGTGCTCGAGAGCATCCGCGCCGTGGGGGAGCTGGCCGAGCGCGAGCGCCGCGCCGAGCTGCTGAACGCGGTCAACAGCCGCATCCGCCAGTCGCTCGACCTCCAGACGATCCTGGATGCGGCGGTGCGCGAGCTGGGCACGGCGCTCCAGGCGTCGCGCTGCTTCGTGCGGCTGCGGCGCGGCAACGAGCTGCTCCCGGCCTCCAGCGAGTGGCACGCGCCGGAGGTCGCCTCCAGCGGCGCGCGCCCCGACTACACCCTGCCCGCCCTCGTCAGCGCGATGCGCGAGCGGCGGACGATCGACACCTCCGACGCGCGGCACCTCCCCGACCTCGGCCCGAGAGGTCCCGACGCGGACCAGCCGCTGGCCCTGCTCGCGACGCCGATCGTCCTCCGCGGCGAAGCCATCGGCGTCGTCGCGTTTCACCAGGTGGGGCTGGCACGGCTCTGGCAACGCGAGGAGATCGGGCTGGTCCAGGAGGTGGCGGGCGAGCTCGCCATCGCCGTGTCCAACGCCCGCCTGTACCGCTCCACCGAGGAGACGAGCCGCGAGCTGGCGGTCAAGATCTCGGAGCTGGAGCGCGCCAACCGGATGAAGGCGCAGTTCCTCGCCAACATGTCGCACGAGCTGCGCACGCCGCTCAACTCCGTCATCGGCTTCTCCGAGATGCTCCTGATCGGCGCGCTCGGCCCCCTCCCCGACCCGCAGCGCGACGCGCTCGAGACCGTCTCGCGGAACGGCCGCCACCTCCTCGGCCTGGTGAACGACGTGCTCGACCTGTCGAAGGTCGAGGCGGGGCGGATGGAGCTGCACCTCACGCAGTCGGACGTGCGCGCCATCATCGGGGACGTGATCACGGGGATGGAGAGCCTGATCCAGGCCAAGGGCCACAAGATCGGGTTGGAGCTCGGCGACGATCCGCTCCTGGTGACCGCCGACGAAATGCGGGTGCGGCAGATCCTCTACAACCTGCTCTCCAACGCGGTGAAGTTCACCGGCGCCGGCGGCAAAATCACGGTGCGCGCGGGCCAGCGCCGGACGCCGCTGCCGGTGCCGGGCGGGCGGCGGATCGAGCGCGACGCGGTCTGGGTGTCGGTCACGGACACCGGCATCGGCATCGCCAAGGACGATCTGCCGCGTCTCTTCACCGAGTTCACGCAGGTGGACGCGTCGCTCAACCGGCGGTTCGAAGGGACGGGGCTGGGGCTCGCGCTGTGCCGCCGGTTCGTGGACATGCACGGCGGGCTGATCGGGGTGGATTCGGCTCCGGGGCGGGGCAGCACGTTCTGGATCGACCTGCCGCTGACGGGGCCGCAATCGAGCGTCGCGGTCGCCTAGTGAAGTGGGCAGGTGGCGGCGACCAGTGATTCGGAGCAGTTGCGAGACGGCGAGTTGCGAGCGGTTACGAGACAAGAGGCGGGAGCAGGAGAAAGGGCCCCTGGCGGCAACGTGACCGCCCGGGGCCCGTTCTCGATCTGCAATCCGACTGACTCATGACCACTCCCAACTCCCCGTCTCGCAACCACTCTGCACTCTGACTCCTCATACCTCTGAACTGAGTCAGGAGCGGCTCCTGAGCGCTCCCCTGAGCGCCGTCACCACGTCCTCCAACCCGCCTGCGCCGAGCCGGAGCCGCAGCAGGCGCCGGCCCCGCCGCTCGAGCGCGATCAGATCCCCCAGCTCCTGCGCCCGCTCCAGCGTGCCGAACGCGTAGTCTTCGCCGGGAACCTGCAGCTGCGGGCCGCCGTCCACTTCGAGCGCGAGGAACACGCCCCGCGGCGTGCCGCCCTTGTGGAGCTGTCCCGTCGAGTGGAGATAGCGCGGCCCGTAGGCCGCGGTCGTCGCGACACCCAGCGCGTCGCGGATCGCCGTGCGCATCGCCGCCAGTGCGGCGTCGTGCGCGGGTGACGGCGGCAGATACGCCAGCAGCGCCACGTAGTCGCCGCGGGAGATCCCGGCGGCCCACGCGGCGAGCGCCTCGCCGAAGCGCGGGCGCTCGACCGCCTCGGGCACGCTCGGGGTCTGGCCTTCCAGCAGCTGCTGCAGCACGCGGTCCGTGTTCGCCTTGCTCTCCGCGACGTTCGGCTGGTCGAAGGGGTTGATCCCCAGCCA
>Ga0187865_1001413_pt1 | contig 27703 bp, 23 predicted proteins | sample June2016WEW_11_1_2_FD_132989 | JGI IMG/M metagenome (GOLD analysis project Ga0187865, IMG submission 132989) | Peatland microbial communities from SPRUCE experiment site at the Marcell Experimental Forest, Minnesota, USA - June2016WEW_11_100 | ecosystem: Environmental > Terrestrial > Soil >...
CGAGGTCTTTGGTATCTTCGGCCTCTTCCACCGCCTGCATGGCCTCTTCCTCGTAAGTGATGGTGGCGGTGGAGGCGCCGAATTCGCGGGCCACCTCGGTGGCCAGCTTGGAATCCAAGGTCTGGTTGATGGTGGCGAAGATACCGCGGTCCAGCAGCTTCTTGATGACCAGGTTGGCTTTCACGTCCAGCTTTTCGGAAAGCTCCTTGACCGTGATGCCTTCCGAGATAGTGATTTCGCGGCTGATGGGGGGCGGGCCGGTTTCCACGTGGCGCCGCGCGGGCCGCAGGATCTTCTCTTCCTCGATGCGCTCGCGTTGCGGCCGAGCGGCGCCGCGCTTGTCGCCCGGGCGTCCACGGGGCTGCTCGATCGGCGGCACCAGTCCTGGTTCGAGGCGGGCGCGCGAGGTGGGATGCTGCGGCCGCGGTCCGCCGGCGCGGGTGGTGGGCGCCCCGGGGCGAACTCCGGGCTTGGCCACCATGGGCTGGCCGGGGCGAATGGGGCCGCGATAAATCGGCTGGCCCGGCACCGGCATGCTGACCAGGGGCCTCGGGATTCCGGGACGCGGCGCGGCTTGGCCCACAGCGCTCCCCACAGCCGGAGCGCCGGCTTTCGGAGTGCCTAGTTTCGCCACCAAATCGGGCCTCGGGGGCACCACTGGGCGGGCGGCCGGCTGGCCCGCGAGCGGGCGGGGCCCAGAGGGCACCCCCGGCGCGGGAGGGGCTGCGGGGGCGGCGGCGGATTCTCCGAGCCCGGTCGCCGCGGGCGCGCGTGAAACCTCGGGGCGCTGGCGCGGAGCCATGGCCGGGCGTGGCGGCGCAGGGGCTGCGGAAGGCAAGCCTTCGACGGCCCCCGCAGGGCTCCCCGCCGGGAACGGCTGACGCGGACCGGAGAGAATCTGGCCCGGTTTCGGGGCCGGGCCCAAAGGGATCCCCGCCGGGCCGGGCAGCGGCTTGGCGGAAGGAGGAACAGGACGGCCCGGCGCGACGATCGCCGCGGGGCGAGGCGCTCCGGCCACCGGCGGATGGATGGGACGTCCGCCCGCCAGCGGCGGACGGATGGGCGCCGCCGCCGCGGCCGGGCGCTCGGCAGGCGGTGTTTCGGCGGCGAACGCCGTTTCCCCCTCGGCCGGGACGACCGGTCCGGCTTCCGTCACCGGTGCGGGAAATGGTTCGGCTGCCCCAGCGGGGCGGGGTTCCGCGGGGGCCACGGGTCCCTCCGCCTCCGAGGGCTCGGGCACCTCAAACCCATACAGGCGGCGCAGCTTGATCGCCACGTCCTCATCGATTGAGCTGGAGTGCGTCTTTTTCTCCGTGACGCCCAATTCGGGGAGCCGCTCCAGTATCTCGTGAGCCTTGACTTCCAACTCGCGCGCCAGCTCGTTGATGCGAATCTTCTTCATAGACAGAGCGATCTGCTTCTACCTGCCGAGGCGCTCCTAATTGTCGCGACCTGGGGCGCCCCCATCCGGCCCGGCGTGCTCACCGGGCGCGGCGTCCTCTGGGCCGGTTCCTTCGGACTGATTGTGAGTGGGGGAACCCGCGTCCTCTATGGTAGCAAACTGTTCCGGGGTTTCCTTGGTTTCGGCCTGTTCCGACGGGGTCTCCTCGAGCGCTGGAGCGGGGCTTGGCTCCGCCACGACGGCGGATGGAAGCTCCCCGGCGACCACGGCCTGCGCCTCGACGGCTTCTTTCGCGGCTGCCGGCTCCGCCCCGGCCTGGCCCTGCTCTTCGAACTGGCTGTAGTAGGCGTTGACCGCCTCCTGAATTCTCTCCACCAGTTCGGGGCCGATGCTGGGGATCTCCTCGAGCTGCTCGGGCGTCATGCCGCCCAACTTCTCGATGGTGCCGACGCCGGTCTCGAGCAGCGTCTCGAGCAGCTTTTCGGGCAGGCCGTAATCGACGAGCACGGAAACCGGGGCGCCCGGCGCCACCAGCGCGGCCATCTGCGATTCCACTTCCTGCCGCTTCTCTTCCTCGCTCTTGATATCGATTCTCCAGGTCAGCAGCTTGGCCGCCAGGCGCACGTTCTGCCCCTTCTTGCCGATGGCCAGAGAAAGCTGCGAATCGTCCACGATCACTTCCATGTGCTTTTCCACGGGATCGAGGATGGTGATGCGGCTCACCTTCGCCGGGCTGAGCGCATGGGTGGCGAACACCACCGGGTCTTCGGAATATTCGATGATGTCGATCTTCTCGCCGCGCAGCTCGCGGATGATGGACTGCACGCGCATGCCCTTCATGCCCACGCAGGCGCCCACGCTGTCCACGTCGCGGTCGCGGCTCTGGACGGCGATCTTGGTGCGCTCGCCGGCTTCGCGGGCGCATCCCTTGATGGTCACCGTGCCGTCGTAGATCTCGGGAACTTCCTGCTCGAAGAGGCGCATCACCAGCTCCGGCGCGGCGCGCGACACCACCACGCCGGGACCTTTGCTGGCCTTGTCCACCAGCCGGATCACGCAGCGGACGCGGTCGCCCACGCTGTAGCTTTCCAGGCGCGACTGCTCCTTCTTGGCCAGCTTGGCTTCGGTCTTGCCGAGGTCCAGAATGTAGTCCGGCCCCTCGACGCGCTTGATGGTGCAGTTCACCAGCTCGCCCGTGCGTCCGGAGTATTCCTGGTACACGGTTTCGCGCTCGGCTTCGCGGACCTTCTGGAAAATGACCTGTTTGGCGGTTTGCGCCGAAATGCGGCCCAGCGCTTCGGTGCTTTTCTGGATGCGGACTTCGGAACCGACTTCGGCCTGGGGCTGGATGCGCCGCGCCTCGGCCAGCGTCATTTCATGCACCGGGTCTTCGACCGACTCCACCGCCTTCTTGACCGCGTAGAGCTGGATGGCGCCGGTTTTCGGATCCATCTCGGCGATGTAGTCTTCGTTGGTGCGGTAGTGTTTGCGGGCGGCGATCAACATGGCGTCCCTGACGGCGTCCAGGACGATTTGCGGATCGATGCCCTTTTCCTTGCTCAGTATCTCGATGGACTGAAAAATCGTTTCCAAAGTGCCCTCGTTGTTCCGATTCAGTTTCTGGCTGTGTTTCTCTCCGGCTGGCTTACCACTCGAACTTCAGATTGGCCTTCTGGATCGCGTCGAGCGGAAACCGCATAGTCGTCCCCGCCTCGGTTTCGAGCGCGATGGAGCCGTTAGCGAGGCCGGCCAGGGTGCCTTCCCAGTTGCGCCGGCCGTCCCGTGGCTCCCGGAGAGTGATTCTGGCTTTCTTGCCCTGGAACCGCTGATAGTCCGCGGGCTTGAGGAGCTTGCGTTCCACCCCGGGGGAACTGACTTCCAGCGTGTAACGCCCGCCCGGGACCACGTCTTCGACGTCCAGAATGGCGCCCACTTGCTGCGAGACCAGCTCGCAATCGCCGTGGGTGACGCCGGCGGGCTTGTCGATGGAGATGCGGACAAAGCGCTGATTCCCGCCGCCCTTGACTTCGACCTCGACCACTTCGAGGCCTTCCGGCTGCGCCACGCGTTGGGCGATTTCCTCGATTTTAGACGCCACTTGTTCCGGCATTGCCGCTCAGTGCGAAATCCAACAAAAAAGTGGGCTTTCGCCCACTCTCAGGGTTCGACACTCAATTTACATTGTAGCGTGTCCGGGGTCGCAAGGGGAAGAGGCAATTGAATTGGGGGTGCGCGACACGTAGTGGGCAATTAGTTAGGCCCAACTAACAGAACGACCGCGGCGAGAGCCGGGATCGCGGATTTCGCCAGTAGCGTGTGCAATGTCCGTTTCATAACGACCTCCAACACTTCCAGCTTAGGGATGAGCAAACCACATGCCAATCGTAAGCGCTTGACGTTGCTGAACTTAGAGCTATAACGGAGTCGAGTCGCCTGGCTGAGAACCACCAGTTGCAGCTTAACTCAGCCGCGCTCTGGAGGAACGGGTACAGTCCCCGCCCTTCCTTTACTGCACGGTGATCGTGCGTAAGGGGTTCGTGGTGCCGTCGTCCCAATCCGCGAAAGCCCGTCGCTGGCCGGTCGCGCCGGAAATCTTCAAGAGGGGCAACTCAACCCCCCAACTCCGCGATCCGCTATTGGGGGGTTGAGTTGCCTCTCTTCCGAAAATAGAACCTCTTCCGAGAATGGAACCTAACCTGTTGATTCCTCGCGTCGGCGGCAGCCATTTTCATCATGTGTTGTGAGCCGCCGTGGCTCATAGGGCAGGACTGTCACCGAAAAACAGTCCGTGGGGCTACACCTGCATGATTTTCATGGCCTGCGTGAGACTGGCGATGGCAGCATGCCCCGCCGCCGGCGAATACTCGTGGGCCACGTAGCCGGTATAGTTCAGATCGGCGATCGCCTGCGCGATGAAGTGGTAGTTCAACTCCTGTGTGTCGTCGATCTCGTGGCGCCCCGGATTGCCACCCGTATGGAAGTGGCCGATCCACTGGAAATGATCGCGGATACTGCGCACGATGTCGCCATCCATGATTTGCGCATGGTAGATGTCGTACAGGATCTTCACCCGCGGCGAGTTGACACGCTTCATCACGTCCACACCCCAGGCAATATGGTCGAACATGTAGTCCTTGTGATTTACCTTGCTGTTCAGGTATTCCATGCAGACCGTAACGCCCTTGTCTTCGGCGTGCGACTTAATGCGGTTCAGGAACTCCACACAGTGGTCGGCGCCCTCAGCGTCTGCCATCCCAGCACGATTCCCAGAGAAGGTGATGATGTTAGGGACCCCGTTGGCGGCGGCTTCGTCAATCGCCGCGTGCATCGATTTCTCGAGCGTGGCGTGATTTTCGGTGCGGTTGAGCGCATTCGGGATGGTGCCGCCCGGCCCCGGCGGGTACATCGTCGGGATCAGGCCGTACTTCTTCAGCATCGGCCAATCCTGGGGCCCGATGAGATCGTATCCGTAGCAGCCGGCGCGGGCCGCTTCCCGGCAGGTGTCTTCGAAGGCCATCCCGCGCCCGAAAACGCCTGACGTGACGCATTGCTTCAGACGTCCTTTGCGCTCCGGTGCGGAGATTTGCGCCAGGGCGGCGGAAGCCGCCAGGGCAGGCAGAAAGTCTCTACGACGCATATCGGCTCCTCTGTCAGACGTCCCCGAATTCCGCTTTCCACTCCGCGCTACCCTGGCGGTACATCGCCGTCCGGCCCAGGATCGCGAAGAGCGTGCTGATGGCCGAACGCTCGGCGACGTTTTCCACCTTGCCGCTCTCGATCCGGCCGAGGAAGGCCTCGATGCCGTCAATGGTGATGTCGCGCGTGGAATTCATCGTCTCCACTTCACGCGGCGCCTTGTGGTGCACCATGCGCGAGCGCGAGGTCTCGATCACTCCCTTGGTTCCGGTGAACTCTTCGCCCACCTTGCTGAAGCCCGCCGTCGATATCTGGTTGGCCTCGTAGTTGACGTGGATACCATTGGGGAATTCGTAGCTCAGGCTCAGGTGGTCGGAGATCTCCATGGTGGTCCGCACCTTGCGGCCGCTCATCCCGTTGACACGGATGGGCCGGGCGTTGAGGAACCAGTGCAGGACGTCGAAGTTGTGGCAGTCCTGTTCCACAATGAAGTCGCCGGAATAGTCGTTGTAGCAGAACCAGTTGCGAATCTTCTCGATCTTGGGGTCCGGATAAGGCACGCGCTTGAAGGGATCGGCGCCGATCCAGAAACCGCGCGCATTCACAAGGTCGCCGATCTGGCCCTCCCCGATGCGTTTGAAGGCTTCGAGATAGACCGGGCCGTAACGCTGCTGGAAGCCGACGGCAACATCCTTGTTCGGATCGGCCTTTCGTGCCGCCGCAATTACTCGCTCCACACCCGCCAGGTCCACACCCATGGGCTTTTCGCAGTACACATGCTTACGCGCCTGGATGGCCGCCTCCAGCATGCGAGGATGCTCGAAAGGCGGAGTGGCAATCACCACGGCATCCACATCGGAGGCCAGGAGCTTTTCGAAGTCCTTGTAAATAACCGGCTTGTCGGCTTTGATTCGCTGCGTGGCCACTTCGATGCGGTCGTCGAAGAGATCGCAGAGCGCGGTGATGCGCGCTCGCGGGTCGGCGTTGACGATGGTGGCGTCAAAGGTGCCGCGGCCGCCCGATCCGATCAGACCGACGCTGATCTTGGAATTGGCCTGGGAACCACGGACCGTCTGCGGCGCGACGATGGTAAAGGCAGTGGCGGCGACCGCGCTACCATGACGAAACAGTTCTCGGCGGGAGAATGTACTCAAGATGTGAAACCTCCAGAACGCATTATAGAGCATCATCGGCTCAGGGTCCGTCGATGATCTCCCGCACGGCCACCCCTGCAAGAATCCCCACGTTAGTTAGTCCCGGCGGTGCTCCCAGTAGTCGTCAAATTGTCGACTGTAGCGACAACATCGAAGCGCAATCACAGCGTTGGCGCCGCGGACGGTCCAGAACATGCCTGAGCGCTTGAGACGGGAGCCGATCACGGTTTTGCAGCCGGCTTCAATGACCCCCGAGCCTACGAAGAGGCCCTTGCGGCGGAATTCCGGATAGCGCATACGTTCCGCGTTGCGTTCGAAGTAGTTTGCCTCAGTTCGAACCGCTGCCGCCAATTCGGGATTGTCTGGCGAGAGCGTCCGCAGTTTGGCGACGAGTTTTTCGATTTTGCCGTCGTCCAGCAGATGCTGACATGACATTACCCAGCGCCCCCGGGCGGTCTCGTTGTTGGGGTGGAGTTTGCCGCCGAGATCCCAGAGATGCTGCCGGGCGTGATAGAGATCCACAATTTCAATGGCGCCGGGGAACTGTTCCTGGCAGGTATTCCAGATCCAGTCGGCGCCATCGGCTATGACCACTTTGATTTGTGCCCGACCCCAACCACGCTGATGGGCTTCGGTGTAGATACGGCGGGAGAATTCGGTGGCGGGCTCGATGGCTCCGGTGTAGGTGGTTAAGTCTTCATCGCGCACGGGCCGGCCCTGGTCATCGGTCGTAGTTTGAGTGAAGACGCAGCCCAGCTTGGCCTCGCGAGTGTGTGCTCGTCCGTCTTCTCCTTTTCCGCTTCGCCCCTCCGTCTCTTGGGCCACCATGGGCAAGCCAGTGCCGTCCATTTGCACATAGGCCTTTCGGATGGGTTGCCCCACGGCGACGGGCAACTCCAGTTGCATGGCTTGCTGGATGCACTGCTGTTGGCGACGGGCGATGTCCGCACCCATCGTTTCCGTCACCCGTTCCACGGCCTTGGCGGTGACCTCCAGGTCGGCCAACAGTTCCATCTGCTGGCGTCCGTGATCGAACGAGGAGCACTCGCTGCCGACCAGTGCCAGCATGCGGCGGACCCCAGAAGACAACTCGGTGTCTTCGATGTCGAGGGCGGCGTCGGCGGGGAACCGCCCCTGCCGGCAGTTGGGGCACCAGTAATAAGCGCGGAGCATCTTGGCGGGACCCAGCACGGTGAGGATGGGTTTCAGCCGCAGGTCCTTAAACCGAGCCTTACCTCCGCAGGAACAGGGCGCGCTTGTCTGGACTGGTCCCGACTCGCGGAGGAGTTCGGTCAGACCCGCTGCTCCGGCGGCGTGCAGCGCGGTGCGCAACGCCAACCCCACGGCTTCGACGTCCCACTCACCAGTCTTGCGCCGTTCGGCGAAGATACGGGGCAGCAGCGTGTCTATTTCGCGCGTGACTTCTTGATGGATCGCAGCAGCCGTTTTTTTCCCTCCGCGCTCCACTTCTCCGCCGGTTTCCCGACCGGCCGCAGACGGCAGATTCTCTCACTGATGTTCACGAACTCCGCGCACAGTCGCTGCCAGCGCTGGTACTCCTGAACCTCGGCTTGCGCGTTATGGAAAGCGGAGGGAGAAGCGAAGGATTCGGCGAGCGTCTTCCCCTGGACGGTACGGGAGAGGCGCACTTGCGGGTCGTGCCCCGGATCGTTGGGCTTGGCGCAATGGCAGGTGGGTTTTCCGCAGCGGCGGGAAACGGAGCGAACTGCCCCATCCACGTCGCACGCCCTTGAATTGGGGGCGAACCAACGGCGCACTTGCGCTGGCGGCTCACTTTGATGCAGTATGGATTATGGGATGGCTATGAACATTTCCGCGACGCCGATTAAGCCGGTCACACTCGGACATCGAATCGTGGAGATTATCCGGCAAGCGATCACGTCGGGCGATCTCGGCCCGGGAGATCGGGTTGTCGAACTGCGACTTGCCAAGCAGTTGGGCGTCGGAAATACGGCTGTGAGGGAAGCGCTTTTCGAATTGGAGCGGGCCGGCCTGGTCACGCGAATTCCAAACAAGGGCAGCTTCATCACCAAGATGACATTGGAGGACGCCCAACAGATCTTCCAGATCAGAAAGGAACTCGAAGGTCTGGCCGCGGAACTGGCTTTGGAGCACATCTCGCCCCCAGACGTCGACATATTGCAGGGCTTCGTGGACGGAATGAAGACCGCCGCTGAAACGAGCGATTTCGAGCGTTTCTACCAGAACGATCTCGAGTTTCACCGAACGCTTTGGCGACTCTCCCAAAACCGCTATTTAGCCAGCAGCCTGGAGACCCTGGTGGTGCCTCTTTTTGCATTCTTCCTCATCCGCACGCGCCTGGATTACAGGGTCGATCTGCTGGGCAGCGCGCAACGCCACCATCGACTTCTCGACACCATCAGGAACGGCCACGAGGTCAGGGATCGCATGATCGCTTCCCTGGACTCTTCCGAGCTCTTCTGGGAGCAGGCAGGCCGCACGCTGGCCGGCCCGCCTGCGGAGTGAAGTTACGGTTCAGCCCCTCTTCTGGCCGGCCTGAAGCTTCTCACGCACGGCTGGGTAGCTGAACACAACATCGGAGACGGGAACCCCGACTACCTCGTTCCGGCTGAGGTCGCGGATGCCCACGCCGAGTTCTTCGCCGAATCGCAGCGTGCTATCGCACCTGGCAAACGGCGGTTTCCCGCGCTCGGCCAGAGGATCGAATCCCATCACAGTCATCGCCACGGCGTCCGTGGCCACGGTATTGGTTCCGGCAATGATCACTCCGGGGTTCACCGCTGCCTTGAGCCCCCCGCCTGCCGTCTCTCCGCCGGTGGCCACCTTAATGCCGTCGATGATCGCCAGGTGAACCGGCCGCGCGGAGTTCAGTTCGGCGACGATGCGCGGCAGCCGGAAGCCAGCGTCCTTAGGCAAACTCATGTCTTTCTGCTGCGGCGCGCTCTTGGATGGCAGACGCGTCGCAAAGTGAAACACATTGCCGCGTCCGCCGTGAGGGCGTATGCTCGGTTCGTCCGCGCCCGCATCCTGGCCATAGATGGTGATGGGAGTGGCTCCGTACACGTTCTTCATGGACAGGGTGACGCCCGTGGCGGAGTGCTCTTTCATTTTGGCGAACGAGACGAAAACGTCGCAATCTTCGTAGGAATGGTTCAGGTCGTAGCCGGGGTAGATCAGACCCCCGCCAGGCACCATGAACCGTGAGTACTTCTTACCCTCCCCCAGGTAATTGGTGTTTTCGAATTCCACGTGGTCGGCCGCGCTCAGGATATCCTGCGGCTTCCAGTTCATGGAATACATGACCTCCGGCAGGGACTCGGAGGTCGACCAGGGGCCTTCCACCACGCGGATGCGGCGTGCGCCGGCCTTGCCCATCAGGTGCACCGCCGCTCCGATGGCGGCTGGATGCGTCCAGTATGTGTCTTCCATCAGCGCGTTGCCCAACCGCGACCACCGCACGCCAATGAAGTTCACTTTGATCGCGACCGTCTTGCCCTTCACCAACCCGCCCAGGCCACCCAGTTGATCGAACATCTTCTCCATGGTGGGGACCAGCTCGGGACCATACGTTTTGCAGCGGGCCACGGCGACGCGCCCCGCCGGGGCGGTCACGGCACGACTCCATGCAGGGCGCGCGAGCAGGGCGCCAACGCCGGCTCCCGCCAGCAACTCTCTCCTAGTTAAATCGTTTTTCATGACGGTCTCCTTCGCCTCCTATTTCTCCAGCTCGATGGCGCCATACACGGAAAGGCGCGGCAATGACAACTCCGCCCCGCCGGCTTCCTGGGGAGCCCATTGCAACTCCGCCGGCGAGGCGAGTTCCGGACTCACCAGGCGGGCCGACTTATGCGGCTCCTTCACATAGAAAAGAGGTCCGTCGCTCCCAGCCCGCCGCGAGTAGTTCAACACGTGGACCACTCCCTGCCCGCCTTGAGCGGAAGTTTCGTAGAGAAAATTCGAGGACGGCGCGTTGTACAGCCGCAGCAGATCGTTGCGGTGACTCATGATGTTCTGAATGTCCGCCACCGTGTCGTATGGGTCCGGCTGATCTTCCTTACATACCGCCAGGCGGCCTTTGCCCACGGCACGCATGTTGAAGAGAAGATACGGTTCGGCCGGCGCCGGCGGTCCCTCCGGATTCGGCCAATTGGAACGCACGAACAAGATGCCCCCACCCGTGGCGAAGGCCATCAGTTTCTTCCGCAATGCGGCGTCCGGCGCCTCCCGATCAACGTAGAAGATCGCTTGCAGACCGGTGAGAGAGGCCCCTGCCACCCGCGATCGCGCAATCACCCGGAACGCCTGGCGCAGCCGCGGAAGCAGGTTGAGCGCCTCCTCGCCGAGGTCCCGGTCGGGCCCGGCGAAATTCGACATCACTGCCAGCAGGCCGTTCGGCTGATACGTCCTGAACTCCTTGTGCTGCTCGAAGAAGGCCAGCATGTCGATGGCTTTTTTCCAGGTATCCGCGGCCGGTTGTTTCTTCGCCGTCAGGTCCGCGCGCAACTGATCGTCCAGCGAGATCACCCACCTGGCTCCGTAGCTCGCCGGATCCGCCACGGCCAACATGTACGCTTCGGCAGCCAGTTTGGCCGGCTGCGGCGGAGCGAAGCCGACCCACACGGTCTTGTCGGGCGCAAGCGCCCGGGCGATCAACAGGACCGCTCCGTTGGAATCCACCCAGGGCAGATTGGTCGGGCCGCCGGTCGGAGTTCTCTCCTGCGGGACCCCGGGCCATACACCATCTGCAACGCCCAGAACGGGGGAGTTCGCAGTTGAGCGCACCTGGGCGGCTGTGTTCCACGGGATGACTGGGACACCGCCGCTTGCGGGCGCGTCGCCTTCCATGGCAACCGCGGAAAGACCCGCCGATTGAGCGGCCGCCGCGGCGGCTGGCTTGTTGGCTTCTCCCTCGATCAGGCCGACGAACTCAAGCCCGGCCTGCTTGCCTTTCTCGATCAGCGGCTTCAGCGCCTGTTGCTGGCCGGCATCCGCAGCCCAACTGACCACCAGGCAATTGATCGGCGTACCCTGCACGACCGCCAGTGAAGCCGGATCCTGCCAATTGCGAAGAACCTCGGCCGTATCCGCCGTAAAGCCCTTCGTTTTCTCACCGCGTGCGATGTCCAAGGGGCCGGCTGGCCATCGCATCGGTATGGACTCTGCGTTTAGAGCCATGCTCCTATGCCTCCCATTTGTTCCGTCGACGTCGCAGGCTCAGGTTTGTGCCTGCGCACAGGGGGCCTTGGCCCCTGATAATGCAGTATACACGATGCAGAATACGAGAATGTGCCCCATTGTTCAATACAATTCTTCGGTCGTGCCGTCTGGCTCCTCTCCAGCTTGCTCCGCCCGGTCCGCCGAAGAGCGTAGAATGGAGGGAGTGTTTTTATGCACAAGAAACTCTTATTAGCAGCTACCGCGGTAGCTGCCGTGGTGGCGATGACGGCTTGTTCGGAAGCTCCCACGCCGACGGAGATCAAGAAAGCGCAGGTTGAAACCAAGCAAGAGCCTGCCAAACCTCCCGAGCCCGTGGCCGCGCAAACCGCCTTCTATGAAATGTACAAGCCGGCGCGCACGTGGGCTCCCGACCTCCTGGCGCTCAGCCTGATCAGCAACGAAGTTCCCAGCATGAAGAGCGAGGATGGAAAGTTTCCGATGTGGACTGCCGTCTTCGTCTCGCCCAGCCGGCGCGAGGCCCGCACGTTGACGTACTCGGTGGTGGATGACGGAGCCGCCGTCCACAAGGGAGTCAACGTGGGCGGCGCGCAACCCTGGACCGGCGCCACACCCAAGAGCATTCCGTTTCAGACCACCGGATTCGTTGTCAACTCCGATGCCGCCTACAAGACCGCATACGCCAAGGCAGAGGCGTGGGTAAAGAAGCATCCCGACAAGAAAGTGGCGTTCTCCCTGGGAAGCGCGGCGCGCTTCCCGGCGCCAGTGTGGTTCATCATCTGGGGGGACACCAAATCGGGCTACGCCGTTTATGTGAATGCCACCACCGGCACGGTAATCGGCAAGTAGAGCGGCTTACGCGCTGTCGCCGCCGAGGCTTATCACGAAATATTGTGCCGCGTCGGGGCCCGGGTTGCGCCAGCCGTGCTCGTCGTTGGAGGCCAGATACAGCACCGATCCCGCGGTCACGCGGGTGGTTTGTCCCAGAATGGCAGCGTCCAGCATGCCCGACCGGAGCATGAGCAACTCTTCGTGAACGTGCTTATGCGGCGGATGCGGGGCCTGGCCGGGACCCAGTTCGGTGATGTGCAGCTCGATGGGGAATCCCGAGTGGGTTTCGCCGTTCATGACGGCGCGCGATTTGTTCGGTCCGTTGCCGCGCACCGGCAGGTCCTCATACTTGAAGGCCTTGGATGGAAGGGCCTTCTGCTGCGCCGCGCCGCTGGCCGCCGCCAATGCGGGAAGCAGCAGACCCAGGTCTCTGCGGGAGTAGTTCACGAAAGATGTTCCTCCTCGACCAAGTTTACTACCACGTGCCATACTGAAGACCTGGCACGATTTTGACCTGAAAGGTAGTCTCTATGCGCTCGAAAGCTCTACTGGCCGTCCCGGCCATTGCTCTGACTCTGGCGGCTTACGCTTTTTCCCAGACCCTGCCCCAGGGTGTCCAGAAGAAGGCCTCCATGGGAGGCATCACCGAATACGCTTTCCCCAACGGGCTGCGCGTGCTGCTCTATCCCGACCAAGCCAACCCCAAGGTCACGGTCAACGTGACGTACCTGGTGGGCTCCCGTCACGAAGGCTACGGCGAGACCGGCATGGCGCACCTGCTGGAGCACATGGATTTCATCGAAACCACCAACGGCCGGCAGATCAAGAACGAGATTGTCAACCACGGCGCAGCCTGGAACGGCACCACCTCCTACGACCGCACCAACTACTTCGAAACCGTCACCGCCACCGACGACAACCTGAAGTGGGCACTGGGCCTGGAGGCCGACCGCATGACCAAGGTGAAGTTCACCAAGCAGATTCTCGACACCGAGATGACCGTGGTGCGCAACGAGTTCGAGCGCGGCGAGAACAGCCCGCAGAGCATTCTGCGCGAGCGCGTCGAGGCGACCGCCTATCTCTGGCACAACTACGGCAAATCGACCATCGGCTCGAAAGACGACATCGAGAGGGTGCCGGTCGATCGCCTCGAAGCCTTCTATCACAAGTTCTACCAGCCGGACAACGCCGTGCTGGTAATCACCGGGCGGCTCGATGAATCGAAGACCCTGGCCTTCGTCGCCGACACTCTGGGAAGGATTCCGCGCCCCGCGCGCAAGCTGGAACAGACATACACGGTGGAGCCGCCGCAGGATGGCGAGCGCTTCGTCGAGTTGCGCCGCGTGGGCGAGGGGCAGGAAGTGATCGTGGCGTACCACGGCCCGGCCACCGGACATGCCGACTCGGCCGCGCTCCAGGTTCTGGCCGGCGTCATGAGCGGCGCCGGCGGTGGTGGACGCGGCGGGCGCGGTGGGCGCGGCGGCGGCGGCGCTCAGGGGCGTCTCTACAAGGCGCTGGTGGAAACCAAGAAGGCCGAATCAGCCAGCATGTCGGCGGAGATGTTGCACGATCCGGGACTGATCATGCTGAGCGCCACCCTGAACAAGGACCAATCTCTCGATGAAGCCCGTAAGACCCTAATCCAGACCATCGAAGCCGTGCCTGGCGATCCCCCCACCCGGGAAGAGGTGGAGCGCGTCAGGACCGGCCTTCTCCGCAACCTGGAAGACAGCCTCTCCGACCCGCAATCCATCGCCACCGGCGGACTCAACTCGGCCATCTCGCAAGGCGACTGGCGGCTGATGTTCCTGCAGCACGACCGCCTCAAGGACGTGCAGGCGGCCGATCTCGTGCGCGTCGCCAAGGCGTACTTCAAGGCCTCCAACCGCACCGTGGGCTACTACATTCCCGACGTCGCCCCCGATCGCACCGTGGTTCCCGAAACGCCCGACCTCGAAGCGCTGCTGAAAGACTACAAGAGCACGGTCGAGATCAGCCGCGGTGAGTCTTTCGACCCCACGCCCGCCAACATCGAAAGCCGCCTGACGCGGAGCAAGCTGGCCAATGGCATGAAGCTGGTGGTGCTGCCGAAGAAGACTGCCAACGACATGGTCACCGCCGTCATCGAGCTGCGCTTTGGAGACGGGACCACGCTCGTCGGCAGGAACGCCGCGGCGCAGTTCGCCGGCAGCCTCATCAATAGCGGCACCCGGAGCAAGACGCGGCAGCAGCTCGCCGACGAGATGCAGAAGCTGAATGCCCGCATCGTGGTGACGGGCGGCGGCGGCGGTGGTTTCGGCGGACGCGGCGGCGGACGCGGCGGATTCGCGGGCGGCGGCGGAGTCTTCAGCGCCAGCGCCAACATCTCGGCCCCGACGGTGAACTTCGCGGCCGCGTTGCGCCTGGCCGTCGAAATGTTGAAGGAGCCGGCCTATCCCGCGGACGAATTCGACCGCGTGCTGTCGCAGCGCGTCAAAGCCCTGGAGAACCCTCCCACCGAGCCCACGCAACTTGCCTCCGAGACGCTCACACGCCATCTGAGCCCCTGGGTGAAAGGCGACGCGCTCTACAATGCCACGCGCGAAGAGCAGCTCGCCGAGATGAAGAAAGTCGCGCTCGACGATGTCAAGAAGTTCCACGACCAGTTTTACGGCGCCAACTACGGCGTCTTTGCGGTGGTCGGACCCGTGGACCAGATCGCCGTTCAGAAAGCCGCCGCGGAGCTGCTCGGCGACTGGAACACCTCGATGGCATACAAGCCCATGGCCGCCGGTTACAAGAAGGCGGCGCCCATCAACCAGAAGATCGAGACGCCCGATAAGGCCAACGCCCAGTTTGAAGCCGGCGTGCGCTTCCAATTGTCGGAAGACGATCCCGATTATCCGGCCATGCTGCTGGCCGGCTACATGTTCGGCGGCCCCATCACCTCGCGGGTTTCCGACCGCATTCGCAATCGCGAAGGTTTGAGCTACGGCGCCAACGCCCGCGTGGCCATTCCGGCCGAGGGCGATTCCGCGCTGCTCTCGGGCACCGTGAGCCTCAACCCGGCGAACGGTCCCAAGGTCGAAGCCAGCTTCAAGGACGAATTGGCCAAGACACTGCGGGAGGGCTTCACCGCCGCCGAAGTGGCCGAAGCCAAGAAGGCCTACCTGGATGCGCGCATGGTTTCGCGCGCGCAGGACGCCGCTTTGCCGGCGCTTCTGGCCTCGCAAGAACAATACGGCCGCACCATGAAGTGGGACGAGCAAGTGGAAGCCAAGATCCGGTCGCTCACCCCCGGCGAGATCAACGCCGCGTTCCGCAAACACGTGGACCCGGCCGCTCTTTCGATCGTGAAGGCCGGCGACTTCAAAGCCGCGGGCGCGTACCAGTAAGGTGGGGCAGGCGGTGCCGCCTGCCCATCTCACACGATGATTTTAGCGATCGATATCGGCGGCACGAAATTCTCGATGGCGGTGTTCGATGGCGCTCGCATGGTGCGCCGCGAATCGCGCGCCACGGATGCGGAAGGCGGCCGCGAGTGGATGCTCGGGCGGATTCGCGAAATCGCCCACGAATGGCGGCGCGACTTCCGCTTCGAGCGCTGCGGCATCGGCTTCGGAGGTCCCGTGGACTTCGCCGCGCAGCGCGTGGCGCTTTCGACCCACGTGGGCGGCTGGCGCGATTTCGACCTGTGCGGCTTCGTGCGCGACCTCACCGGCGCGCCGGCGGTGATGGATAACGACGCCAACGCCGGCGCCATCGGCGAGGCCGAATTCGGGGCGGGAAAGGGCTATTCGCCGCTCTTCTACATGACGCTCTCGACGGGCATCGGCGGCGGCATCTATGCAGACGGCCGCGTGTGGCGAGGAGCGGACTCCTACGCCGGCGAGATCGGCCATCTCACCATCCGGCCCGGCGGCCCCGAGTGCCTGTGCGGGGCGCGCGGCTGCTTCGAGCGCATGTGCGGCGGCCTGTGGCTGGAGCGCGATTACGGCAAGCCCGCCAAGGAACTGATGCAGGATGCCGGATTCGTGGAGCGCTACGTGGTGGACCTGGCGCTGGGGCTGAAGGCGGCCATCATGCTGCTCAACCCGCGGCGCATTGCGATCGGCGGCGGCATCGCCAAGGCGGGAGACCGCCTGTTCGTTCCGCTGCGCGCCGAGCTCGGCCGGCAGATCACGAGCTGGTCCGCCGCGCGGATCGACGTAGTGCCCGCCGCGCTGGGCGACGACAGCGTGCTCTATGGCGCGCTGGCGCTGGCGAGGGGGCTGTCATTCCTGACCACGGGTTTGAAGTCTTGCGAGTGAATCTGGAGTATCCTCGGGTTAGGGTGCCTATGCGGATCTTTTGCACGCGTCTCGCCAGCGTCGGCGCAGCACTCCTCCAACCAACCCCGGCTCCATCTTGCACCGGACGTTCGAAGCGGGCCGCGGTGGCTGGACCACCATGGGCCGGGACCGGGGAGCTCGCGAGGCCCTCCGCAGCTCCGAGATACCTGCTAACTTGATATGCTTCACATACCCATGAGATGTCCGAAGTGCGGGGAAGACGTTCGGGACCATGAGCGGCACTGCCAAGTGTGTGATCACGACTGCGGCTATCCGAACGTTCGTGCAGCGGAGAGACCGGAGGAGATCCGCGCGCTGGAGGAGCGTCTTCGCATCGCGGAGGCTACCGCTGCCGGCCGTGGGTGCAGCTCGGTGTTGGCCGATTTTCGCGGTGCCGTTCGTTCTTCTGAAGCGGTGCTATGCCGCAATCTCAGTACGGTCATGAGCCTGATATCGAGCGAGGACGAACTCTATGCCTCGTTTTACCAGCTCGTCGGTATGGGCGCCAGGCGGCCGGCGGAGACGCCAGCCGAGATCCAAAGGACATTGGCGGATGACATTCTGTTCCCTTACTATCGAGACCAGATACGATTTGCATCCCTGTCACTGAACGGCCGAGGAGTTCCACATTATGGCGATTGTTCCTTGGTACTGAAAGAGTTGCCAATTCAGGATCGGGCCACAGCCTTTGAGGAAAACTCGCTATACTTCTGTATGAAGCGGGACTTAGGACTGAAGCGGCACATTCCGCCCCGAGGATATCGGGCGAGGTGGAGCCGCCGCGACGAACTCGCGGCCGCGAAGCTGGAGTCAGCGTTGCAGCCCGGTGCCCAAGCGGACAGCTTTGCCGAGATCATCATGAAGCCGGCAGCGAAATCCAAGGACGCGGACTTCATCGAAGTGCACATCTACGGTCCATTGCACCGGCGCAACATTGCGAGGTTGACCGCTCGGAGGCCGCAGAACAAGCCAGACAAGGCAATACTCAAGCGGGTGGAATCCACCCTGAAATCAATCGGAGCGACGGTCGAGATATACGAATGAGAGCGCTGGTATCGGGACAGGCCGGCCTGGCAGTGTTGATCGAGAAGGACCATGTGTATTCCGTGCACATTGCTGCGCCCGGCCCCGTACCCAGATCGGCGGCAGACATTCCCTATCTTCTGGCCGATGCAAACGACGTTGTCGAAATCTCAGAAGCGACCCCTCAGAAGGTTGCGGTGGCACTCGATCTGTCCTGGCGCCAAGACCGCGCTCTTCATCTCATTCTGATCCTGCTGGATCGGGAAGCCGACGATGACACACGCCGTGTTGCGGTTGAATGCCTGGAGGAGTTTGCCTGCGACCCGGCAGTCGCGGATTTTGTGTGCAACCGCCTCTACTCTGGGCCGTTGCCTGATTCCGCGGATATGGTGGGTGCGCTGTTACTGGCCGAATCAATGGACGCTAAACGACTAAACAAGTTGCTTGAGGACTTGGGCGAGTTCCAGCCGGAAATCCGCCGCCGCCGCGAAGAATGGGATGCGCTTCGGCCTGAGTTGTTCGGAGGCCCGCAAGCGAAATTGGAATTCGGTTACATCGCTGTAGCCAGTGGTACATTGCGCCGGCTCGTCCAGTCGGACCCGGAGCAAGTCAATAGCGTGCTGGTCGACGCCCTGGCTGATCCGCAATTCCAGCGTCTGATGAGGTCTCGGGAGGTCCTGACGTCATGGATCAAGTCGGTCCGAACGAAAAGAGGGTCGATCCGGACTTCTGAGAAGGACGACGAAGACGAGCGCGATTACTCTCGGCATCGCCGTGCCACCCCCGAAGCCGAAAAGCCCAAGCGCAGCCACGCGGTTTTTGAGAACGTAAACAAACAGAAAGAAGCGATCAAGCGGGCAATCTTCGAGCGGCGGCACGATCGAGTTGAAAAGTACGTCAGAGACCTCATTGATTACCAACTTCGGCGCAGCGAAAGGGAGGACATCGCGCGATCCCTGTGCGACTTGGCGACGTACGCGAAGGGCTTGGGCGCGCACGCGGTTCAACTGGAACTGGCGACACGGGCCACTACGATTCTCCCCACCGACGGATGGTCACAGGCGCAACTCGCTGATGCCTATCTCTGTGTCGGCCGGTTCGACGATGCCTTTGCGGCTTACGGCGCTGCTGACATTTGCGGAGAGGTGGAGATTGCGCGCAAGGGTCGAGCGGAGGTTTTGAAGGGGATGGGGCGTCTGGAGGAGGCGCTGCGGGAGTACGAGGCCGCCATTCGCGAGTTTCCGCACGATGTGGTTGCGCGCGCTGGTCGAGCGGAGGTTTTGAAGGGGATGGGGCGTCTCGAGGAGGCGCTGCAGGAGTACGAAGCCACTGTTCGCGAGTTTCCGGAGAGCGTGGTTGCGCGCAATGGCCGGGCAGAGGTTTTGAAGGGGATGGGGCGTTTGGAAGAGGCGCTGCGGGAGTACGAGGCCACCGTCCGCGACTTTCCGGAGAGCGCGGTTGCGCGCAATGGTCGAGCGGGAGTTTTGAAGGGGATGGGGCGTCTCGAGGAGGCGCTCCAGGAGTACGAGGCCACCGTTCGCGAGTTTCCGAACAATGTGATTGCGCGTACTGGTCGAGCGGAAGTTTTGAGGGGAATGGGGCGTCTCGAGGAGGCGCTGCGGGAGTACGAGGCCACTGTTCGCGAGTTTCCGAACAATGTGTTTGCGCGCAGTGGTCGAGCGGAGGTTTTGAAGGGGATGGGGCGCCTGGAGGAGGCACTGCGGGAGTACGAGGTCGCCGTTCGCGAGTTTCCGGAGAATGTGGTTGCGTGCAATGGCCGGGCCGAGGTTTTGAAGGGGATGGGGCGTCTCGAGGAGGCGCTGCGGGAGTACGAGGCCACTGTTCGCGAGTTTCCGAACAATGTGTTTGCGCGTACTGGTCGAGCGGAAGTTTTGAAGGGAATGGGGCGTCTGGAGGAGGCGCTCCAGGAGTACGAGGCCACCGTTCGCGAGCTTCCGCACGACGTGTTTGCGCGTACTGGTCGAGCGGAGGTTTTGAAGGGGATGGGGCGTCTCGAGGAGGCGCTGCACGAGTACGAGGCCACTGTTCGCGAGTTTCCGAACAATGTGATTGCGCGTACTGGTCGAGCGGAGGTTTTGAAGGGAATGGGGCGTCTAGAGGAGGCGCTCCAGGAGTACGAGGCCATCGCTCGCGAGTTTCCGCACGATGTGGTTGCGCGCAGTGGTCGAGCGGAGGTTTTGAAGGGAATGGGGCGTCTGGAGGAGGCGCTGCGGGAGTATGAGGCCACCGTTCACGAGTTTCCGAACGATGTGGTTGCGCGCAGTGGTCGAGCGGAAGTTTTGAAGGGAATGGGGCGTCTCGAGGAGGCGCTCCAGGAGTACGAGGCCACCGTTCGCGAGTTTCCGCACGACGTGTTTGCGCGTACTGGTCGAGCGGAGGTTTTGAAGGGGATGGGGCGTCTCGAGGAGGCGCTGCAGGAGTACGATGCCGCCGTTCGCGACTTTCCGGAGAATGTGGTTTCGCGCAACGGTCGAGCGGAGGTTTTGAAGGGAATGGGGCGTCTGGAGCAGGCGCTGCAGGAGTACGAGGGTATTCGCGCCAAGTTCCCGTCCGACAACTATTCGCAAGTTGGGATGGCGGCTGTTCTCGTGTTGCTTGGCCGCTACGACGAGGCGCTCCGACTTGTCGCAGTGCAAACCCCAAGGACGCTTGGTGATTGGATCGGGCACCACATCCGAGGAATGGTGTCGCTCAAGAAGGGTGACCTGGTTGCCGCTATCCAGATCTTCGAGCGTGGCTTGCGCGAAAGTCCGTGGCACGTGACCTGGGGCTATTTCCGCCGAGCCTTAGCCGTGGCCCGCCTGTGGCGCTCGGAGTTCTTGGCCGCTGTTGGTGCTCTCGGTGACGAACATGCTCCCGTGTCTGAGGTGCTCCGAGGCCATGCCTTTGGCGGTTTAGGGCAGACTGAGGAAGCCAAGACGGCGTTGGATGCGGCGAAAGGCTATGAGCTCCCGGTTTTGGTTGAAGTGCGCAAGGAACTGCTTCTACGATATATCGCACGGGAGCGAAACACGTCAATCCGGTCTGATGATTGGCTCTTCGAGCGTGAGTGCGAATTGGTGCTAGCGGCGTATCAACTACGCTGGCGCCAGATGCCCGAGACCCAGTCCTTCGAGCTTGAGTGCGAATTGGCGCTGGCGGCGTAAGCGTGGACGCTGTTTTCCGGCGCCGCTCACTTCACAGGGCACCGTACGAGGCCAGGGTCTTCTGCCCTCCCAGTGTTCCCGTCAGCGCGGCGGCGTCCAGGAACGTGCCGAAGCGTAGTTTGTAGCCGGCGCGAGCCCGCAAGCTACAATCAAGTTCTATGCACAACTGGAGCAGGCGCTTGCTGGCGCTGGCGCTGCTGGCATGCGCGCCTCTGGGGGCCGAGATCCGGTCGCTCACCATCCTCCATACCAACGATCTGCACGCGCGGCTGTCGCCGCTCGAAGACCGGCAGGGCGGCTTCGCCTATTACGCCGCCGCCATCCGGCGCGAGCGCGCCAATTGCACCGATTGCATCCTGTTGTTTGCCGGCGACCTGGTGCAGGGCTCGCCGGTTTCCACCATTTTTCACGGGCTGCCGGTCTACGAGGTGGCCAACCTGTTCGGCTTCGACGCCGCCACGCTCGGCAACCACGAGTTCGACTACGGCTGGATGCAAGTGCGCAAATTCATCCAGACCGCCAAGTATCCCATGGTGACCTCGAACCTCGTGGGCGCCGAGGGCCAGTTGTTCACGTCCCAGCCATATGTGGTTCTTAACGTCAACAAGCTGCGCGTGGCGGTGATCGGCGCCATGACGGATACTCTGCATGATCTCTCGCAGCCGCAACTACTGGGAGAATGGCACACGCTGCCGGTGGTCGCGACGGCGCGGAAATACGCGGCTGAGCTTCGGGACAAATCCGACCTCGTCGTGCTGCTCGGACACATTACGGGGCAGGAGGAAATCGAATTCCTGAATACCGCGCCGGAGATTCCGGTGCTGGTCACGGGGCACATTCACACCGGCCTGAACCAGGCAATGTCGCGCAATGGGCGGGTGCTGGTGCGCGTGAAGGCCTACGGAGCCGAGCTGGGCCGCCTCGAGTTGCGAGTGGATACCGAAAAGAAAGCGCCGGTCTCGTGGACCTGGAAACGCATCCCGGTGGACTCTACTAAAATCGAGCCCGCCGCGGACGTGGCCCGTGAAGTAAAGCGCTGGGAGGATGAAGTGGCCGCCCGCGTCGATCAGCCCCTGGCCGTCTCGAAAAGGCAATTCACAAAGGCCGAGGTGAAGCGCCTCATCGAGCAGGCCATGCGCGACGAAACCGGCGCCGACTTCGCCTTCATGAACCTGGGCGGGGTGCGCGACATCGTGCCGCAGGGACAGTTGAAAGTCCGCAACATCTGGGACATCATGCCCTTCGACAACACGGTCGTGGTCGGCACATTCAAAGGGCGCGAGCTGCCGCCGGTAGTGGTGGGAGACCGCCAGGTAGATCCCGACCGCGAATACACGCTGGCGGTGAGCAATTTCACCGCCGAGAACCAGGGCACGGCGGAGAACCTGCGGACCACCGGCCTGAAGTTTCCTCACGGGGTCGGGCTACTGCGCGACCTGCTGGTAGATTGGTTTCGCAAGAAGAAAGTGATCGAATAAGCTTGGTGGGGCATGCTTTAGCTTGCCCGTTCTTCGTCCTGCTAGGCCTTCAGTCTCGGCCGCTCTTTGCGCACGAAATCGGTGTCCTGCTTCGGCTCGCCGTCGCACTCGATGGCGAGGGTGGTCACGGGATCGTCCGGCGCTTTCCCGGGCAGGCCCGTGAAGCGCACGCGGAACTTGTCCTGCTCGACCTTCACGGGGGCGCCGGTGGCCAGCATACGCGCGGATTTCACCTGGTTCATGAGGCCGGCCAGCGCCACGGTTTCCCCTGGCCAGAAGTGTACGTGCATGTACAGCGTGTTGCCCTTGCGTGTGAAGCCGGCGTAATTCGAGCGCCGCGGCTGGCACACGTCGGTGTCGTAAATCGATTGGCCGTTCTTGGCCATCCACTTGCCGACGGCGGTCAGAATCCGAACCGATTCCTCGGGGATTCCGCCGTCCGGCTTGGGCCCGATGTTGAGCAGGTAATTGCCGGTGTCGTGCGCGCAGGTGATCAGGTTGCGCACAATGGTCTTGGGCGATTTCCAGTTGTCGTCGGTGGTCTGATAGCCCCAACTGTCGTTCATGGTCATGCAGGATTCCCAGGCGCGTTTCTGCTCGGCCTGGATTCTCTGCTCCGGGGTGGCGAAATCGCCATCCAGCCGGTTGCGGTTGTTCACAATGATCTCGGGCTGGAGCTGGAAGACCATCTCGTTCATCTTCTCCGACTCCCAACCCTTGGCATCGAGCGGCCAGGCCACGTCGTACCACAGGATGTCGATCTTGCCGTAGTTGGTGAGCAGCTCGCGGATCTGGCCGTGAACGTAATCGACGAAACGGCGGCGGGCGGCTTCGTCGGTGGCCGAGCGCGCGCCGTCGGGATGGTGCCAATCCATGAGCGAGTGGTAGAAGCCGACGCGCAGGCCCTCGGCGCGCGCGGCCTCGACGTACTCCTTCACCAGGTCGCGGCCGGGGCCCTGTTTGGGCGCGCAGTAATCGGTCAGCTTGGTAGCGAACTGGCAGAAGCCTTCGTGGTGCTTGGTGGTCATCACCATGTACTTCTGGCCGGCCTGTTTGGCGAGCCTGGCCCAATCGCGCGCGGCGTTGGGTTTGGGCTTGAAACGCGTGGCGAGCTGCTCGTACTCCGCCACGGGGATGCCTTCGTTTTCCATCACCCACTCATGGCGCCCGAGGACGCTGTAGAGGCCCCAGTGGATGAACATGCCGAACCGGGCTTCGTGCCACCATTTCATGCGGGCTTCGCGGTCGGCCTCGCCGCCGGGCCCAGAGGGCGCCCCCATGGCGGTGGTGGTGGAGGCCGCGGCCGCGGCGCCGGTGGCCATCATTTGCAGATAATCGCGTCGAGTCATCGCTTGTGCTCCTGAGGGTTCAGCATAGCACGCCGGAGTTTATCGATAAAGGTAGGGGGTCACCTTGGGGCTACGCCGGCATTTCATCCCCTTTGCGAGGCGTCGTTCCGCCCCTCCGCCTCATGATCTTGTCGAAAGCCTTGAAATCCGCCCGCGCCTGCCGGTCCGCGAAATATTTTGCGGTCTGAAGTGCCGAGACCTTCTCTGCCACCGCCGTGGCCACGAACTGGTTGATACTCGTCCGATCTTCCTGGCTTAGCCGTTCGACCGCCTCTTTGAGCGAACGCGGCAGCCGTAAGGGATATGTCTGGGTCTCTTTCATCGTCTAATCCTCGCTATCGCTTCTCGCGGGAGCAGGACCTCCACCCCAAATTGGGATGCGGCGGTTCCATAGTCCCGGACATTGAATGTCACCAAAACCTCAGCCCTGCCGTTGACCGCCGCCTCCAGAACCATCTCATCGTTCGGGTCGCGCAACTGAGGCCGCCACAGAAAATGTGTCGGCACGGGTTCCGCCATGGCGATGATGGCATCCAGGAAGATCTCCACCTGCCGCTCCGAAAGCCCGGCCTCCATCCGGTGCTCGGACCTTCGGCAGACGGCTTCGTACTCCATGGCGAGAGGCACGCTCAGCAACAAGGTAGCCTGCCTCTGCCGCACCGCCCGGACAATGGCGGCGGATGCGCCCGTTGGACTCCGCATGGCGGCGACCACGGCATCGGTGTCCAGCACGAGCCTCACATCATATACGATATCACATCACAGGTGATATTACCGGATCGGGTCCAGCTTGCGGAGGCCCCGCTCAGCGACGGGCGTGACTTCAACGCGGCAGGCCAGGACTCAGTCTCCGAGTTCCCGCATGAGGTCACGAAGAGGAACGGTCCCCTTCTCTTGGGCCTCTTTCAGGGCGGCGCGGGCGTCTTCGAGGTCGATTCGGTCCATTTCCTCCCGGGCTAGGCGCTCCAGGAGGCGGAGGTCATCCATAGAAATGACCGCGGCCAGGTCCTTCCCACGGCGGGAGACAATGGTCCGCTCCTTCCCGTAGGCTGCGCGGTTTACGACTTCGGGAAACTCTTCCCGCGCTTTCGAGACATTAAGGCGTGTCATGGTGATGTACCGTTCGTACAATTTGTACGAGTCAACTACCAGTATCGGGCAGGAATGGCGGGTTTTGCAAGGGCTGGCCTAGGTAAAACGGGGGCGCGGCGACCCCCGCCAAGCACCAGCCCGCCAGGCGCTCAGATAAGGTTGCCAGGTGCATGCCTGACAGCGACGGTGCTTCCCACGGCTCAGAACCTGATGCCGAATTCGTAATCGGGTCGACTCGCGGCTGGAACGCTCGTGGCTCGGATCTCACAGACTGTAGCGAGTGACCGGGCTAGCCCCTCAAGGCCCGGAAGCAGGGTCGCGTAGTTTATGTTCATTCTGTGGAGTTCCCGTAGTGTGTTCGGGCGCGCGTCGGGAGAGATGGAAATCTTGTACAGAATGTCCGAACTCGCAGGGTCTTCCTGCGCGTACCGGACGACGTTCTTTAGTGCGTGCTCGAACGTCGCATATAGCGAGACCGGACAGAGAAAGACGCTTTGCTGCAGAAGAACCCGCTCGTTGGTTCGGAGCGGCTCAACCGGGATGACGACGCGTGCTGGTACGCCCATGGTGCTTCCTAATGGGCCTCCTCCGACCACTTCGCTGAAAACCGTTGGATCGCTAAAGGAATAGCTCGGGTTATTGAGGCATTTCTCCCCGTGCTGCCTTATGACCACCGACATGCTCTCCTTGCTCAACAGTGCTCCGGCGCAGCGTTTGAGCGCGAAGCCGTCAACAGCCCATATTGCGGCACTCTTGTCGCGCGCAGCATCGACTGTTGCGAAGAAAGCACCAACGTAGGGTGATTTCGTGAAATCGAGAAGTCGCGAAGGTGCGCCGTGATGGCGCATCAGCGCCAACCAACCCAGCATGTCCTCCGTTCCGGGTGTGTCTGAGGCGAAGTGATGCGCATGCCTGCGGAATTCGGCGTCGATGTAAGACTCCACGGCAGACGGCAGATCGCGCAACTCGGCCGCAAACCGTTCCAGTGACGGCTGCAGCGACCAGGTTGCATCAGCCTGCCCGCGAAAGATCCATCCGCCCTGTCGGAACTGGTCGGCTCCCAAGAAAGTCATCAGTTTGGAGGCATCGTTGAACGTAATCTCCTGAGCGTAGGCGGAAAGAGGATGTGGGTCCGCGCCCCCCTCGTACCAACCACTCATCGTCGAATGGCTCACAGTACATGACTATACTCTAATACGCGTGCTCACAAGCGGCGCGAAGGGGCGTATATCGCCACGACGCGTAGATGTGCCGCGGCCGACGCGGTCTCCCATGTCCTCATCTGGGAAACTACACTCCCGTCAGGACCCCTACGAAGTTGTCGTCGAGGGGTCATTTTGTCGCCTATGCCCGCGCGCACCCCGTTTGCGAACTTCCCCCGCTTGCAGTACAGTAGGGGAACGAACGGAGGTTTTATGGCTTTTTGTACGAGTTGCGGCGCCGAGGTCACGGGCGCGTTTTGCAAACAATGTGGCACGCCGGTGAGGGCCGCGAGCGCCGCGCCCGCCCCGGTTCCTCCACCGCAGCCTGCTGCGGCCGCGGCTCCGGTTCCGGGCGCAGTTCCGGTACAGCGAAAGACGAGCCCCCTGGTTTGGGTTCTGATCATCATCCTGGGACTATTCGTGCTCGGCGCCATTGGCGTGGTGGGCACCGGGCTGTTCATCGTCCACAAGGCCCGGCAGGCGGGTTTCGATCCCGAACTGATGCAGCGCAACCCCGGTCTCGCGATCAGCAAGATGATCGCCAGCGCCAATCCGGATGTGGATGTGTTGCGCACCGACGAAGGCGCCGGCAAGATCACCGTTCGGGACAAGAAAACCGGCAAGGTGGTCACCATGACCTTCGATGAGGCCAAGAATGGCAAGTTCAGCTTCAGCGCGCAAGGCGACGACGGCAAGACCGCCAGCCTGGAGGTCGGCGCCGGGGCGGACAAACTGCCGTCCTGGGTTCCCGCCTATCCGGGCGCGAAGGTGGAGGGCACCTTCGCCATGACGGGAAACAGCGGCGAGGGCAACGGTGGAACCTTCGGGTTCAGCACATCGGACGCGCCCGCAAAGGTGATGTCATTCTACCAGGACAAGTGCAAGGAATTGGGGATCAAGGTCGACATGGTGACTACCACCAGCGAGGGCGGCATGATAAAAGCCGCGGATGAGAACGAGGCGCGCACCCTGCTGGTGATAGTCGGCAGCGGTTCGGGTGGGACCACCGTCAACGTGACGTACGGGATGAAGAAGTAAAAACCGGGGACAGACGGCGCTGTCCGCGCGGCGCTAAAGGCGAGCGCCTTGGGACAGGGTCGTCTGGCCCCGGGTTTTATCCGTGGCCGAAGTACATCAGCCAGCCGAGGCCGAACAGCGCTATCACGAAACAGACAAACGTGTACACGCCGTAGTGCAGACGATCGCGGTCCGTGCGCTTGGTCACCACGCCCAGCACCACCGAGGTGAACAGCGCGAACAGGAGGGCCGCCTCAAAATGCGAGAGATTCATTTTGGGCATCAGTCCTTCCTCCCCGAGGCGATTTCGAAGGTATCCACCATCGCCAGGATGTTGAGCAGCCCGGCCGTGACCAGAAACTTGGTGCCGTAATCGTGGACGTGCCCGGCGGCATCGGGCTGGGCGTATCCGAGCCAAACGCTCAGCAGATATAGAATCCCGGAAGCCAGGTCGCCGATGAATCCGCCGGTGTTGATGAGGATGGTGAGGATGTCGCCGCTCTGCGGCTGGAACATGGCGCCCCGCATCATCAGCCCGCAAAGAAACATTCCGGTGATCGCGAGCATCAGCAGGACACCCCGTCCCGTGCGCTTGAGCAGGAGATGGCCTCCCCCGGGGATGAGCCAGGCCAAGCCGACCGCCGGCGCCCAAACCCCAAACGGGGCCGTAGGCTGCTTCGGTTCCTTTTCCTTCGCCATATGGATTCTTTTGAGTTTAGCACCGGCGGCAAGACGCAGGCAGGGCAGGCTAAAGAGGGACTTGCAAAATAAACTCTCGCAGCAGGCATGCGCGAGTTCCTGACCCTGTTCGTCGACTGATGGCTACGTCAGAGCGTTACTGAATCAATGCAGTTTGAGATTTGC
>Ga0187865_1001422_pt1 | contig 27587 bp, 25 predicted proteins | sample June2016WEW_11_1_2_FD_132989 | JGI IMG/M metagenome (GOLD analysis project Ga0187865, IMG submission 132989) | Peatland microbial communities from SPRUCE experiment site at the Marcell Experimental Forest, Minnesota, USA - June2016WEW_11_100 | ecosystem: Environmental > Terrestrial > Soil >...
ACATGGTCCGCTTCGAACATCCCACGCTGAGGCGATCGCTTCCCAAGCATCAAGCCCTCCTGCTTCCTCATGGATCAACACCTGGGCTTGATGGTCGATTCACTTTTCGGCCGGACTTCTAGGAACGCGTCGGTGTGAGCCGCAAGAATTGTACCTTTCCGCGGGGGGCCAAGACAAGCGGCCTCCCCGAATCTCGGGTTGCGAGCCTTGCAGATTGAAGATGAGTCGTCTACAATCTTGAAAACAAACGGATGTCGTACTCGGGGGCATTCTGTAGCGGGTGCTCGCGGGGTTGGGAATTGGAGATCGAGCGCCAGTTGGAAGAAGGCTGGCGAGCGGCTTCCAGTCCCTGACCGGGGCGGGCGCTCCTGGAGGAAACATGTCGGATCTGCACACTTTTCAAGCCTCTGTGGGAGGCAAGACCTTGACGTTGGAGACGGGAAAACTTGCCGGACTGGCGGGAGGTGCGGTAACCGCCCGGCTGGGCGATACGATGATGTTTGCCGCGGCCACCATGAGCAACGTGCCCCGCGAGGGGATTGATTTCTTTCCCCTGAGCGTCGACTACGAGGAACGACTGTATGCCGGTGGCCGGATCCCCGGATCTTTTTTCCGTCGGGAGGGCCGCCCCTCGGAGGCCGCGATCCTCATTGCCCGTCTCACGGATCGGCCTCTGCGCCCGCTTTTCCCCAAAGATCTGCGGAACGATGTGCAGGTGATCCTCTACTCGCTTTCTGCTGACGGCGAGAACCCGCTGGATATGCTCGGGATCATCGCCGCCTCAGCCGCTCTGTCTATTTCGGATGTTCCCTGGGCCGGGCCGGTCGGCGCCATCCGCATTGGGCGTGTTGAAGGGCGCTGGGCAATCAACCCGACCTATGCCGAGCTGGAAAAATCGGAGTTGGACCTGAGGGTCGCCGGGACCCAGGATGCCCTGCTGATGGTGGAAGCCGGGGCGGATGAGGTGCCGGAGGAGCTGATGGTCGAGGCTCTGGAACTGGCGCACCGGTCGATGCAACCCCTGATCGAGATCCAGAGCCAGATGGCGGCCCAGCTGGGCAAACCCAAGGCCGAATACCACCGCTTTGCGATCTCGGACGCACTGCGCTCGGCGGTTTCCGAGAAGGCGCGAGAGCGATTGGCCAAGGCTCTGCGAGATGAGCTGGACAAGGCCGAGCGCCAGGCGGTGCTCGATGCCATTGAGGGGGAGGTGCTCGCGGGATTCGCCGATGATGCCGAGATGGCCGAGGAGGACGTGCGGGAGGCCTTTCAGGATGTTTACCGCGACGAGGTTCGCAGCCGTATCCTTGAGAGCCGGGTTCGGCCGGACGGACGAGGGCCTAAGGATATCCGACCCATCTCCTGCGAGGTGGGGCTGAGCCCGCGGGCTCATGGATCGGGGCTGTTTACTCGAGGGGAAACCCAGGTGCTCACCCTGGCCACTCTGGGAACGCCGCGTGAGGCGCAAGAGCTTGATGGGCTGACCCCAATTGACCACAAGCGCTATATGCATCACTACAACTTCCCGCCCTTTTCGACGGGCGAGGTGCGTCCCCTGCGCGGATCCTCACGGCGCGAGATTGGCCACGGGGCTCTCGCCGAGCGCGCCCTAGTCCCTGTGCTTCCCGGCGAAGAGGAGTTCCCCTACACCTTGCGTTTGGTCTCTGAGGTTTTGTCCTCCAACGGTTCCACCTCCATGGCCTCGGTTTGCGGCTCGACCCTGGCCCTGATGGATGCAGGGGTTCCGATCCGAGGGCCCGTGGCGGGCGTTGCCATGGGCCTCATCAAGGAGGGCGAGCGCCACGCCATTCTGACCGATATTCAAGGCGTGGAGGACCACCTCGGGGATATGGATTTCAAAGTGGCCGGAACCGATCGCGGCCTCACAGCGCTGCAAATGGACATCAAGATCAAAGGGCTGACACCTGCCATCATGGCCGAGGCCCTGACCCAGGCGCGCGACGCGCGTCTCCGGATCCTGGAGAAAATCAAGGAATGCCTCCCGGGGCCGCGCCCGGATCTCAAACCCCACGCCCCCCGCATCACTATTTTGAAGATTGACCCGGAGAAGATCGGCGCGGTCATCGGCCCTGGAGGCAAGGTGATACGCAAGATCCAGGAGGAAACGGGGGTGAAAATCGATGTGGAGGACGACGGCCGGGTGTTCATCGCCGCCACGGAGGGGCCGAAAGCGGAAAAAGCTCGGATGCAGATCGAGGCGCTCACCGAGGTGCCGGTCGTAGGGCGAATCTACACGGGCAAAGTCGTGCGCATCACGGACTTCGGGGCTTTCGTTGAGATCCTCCCCAATCTGGACGGGTTGGTGCATATCTCCCAACTGGACAGTTCACGGGTCGAACATGTCGAGGATGTTTTCAAGATGGGGGACGAGATCACGGTGATGGTGACCGCCATCGATCCGGACGGCAAGGTCCGCCTTTCCCGGCAAGCCGTGCTGGAGGGCTGGACGCCGGAAGAAGCCGCCAGTCGCGATCGCCGACCCGGAGCTGGTTCCGGCCGCGGTCGGCCGCACGGAAGTTCCCGTCCCTCTCGCCCCGGCCCCGGGGGACGAAGCTCGGAGGAGCCGCGACGCAGGCACTGAGCTTTCCGCGCCGCTGCGCGGCGGTCCGGCCGGCCCTGGAGTCTGATCCTCCCCGGACGGAAGTGGGATGAGTCTCTTGAACACTTCGCCACGTTGGAGTACCACGACCAAGCTGTTCGTGGCGCTGGTGGCGTTGCTGCTGGCCGTCTTCATCCTGTCGCGGATCTCCGTACTGGTCAGTCCGCTGGTCATGGCCCTGATCTTGGCCTACCTGCTGAACCCGCTCGTGCAGTGGATGGTTGAGCACCTGCATCTACCGCGAGAGGTAGATGCCGGCTTGCTGTTCTTGGTCCTGATCCTGCTCTTTTTGGGGTTGCTGGGGGGCGCGGGTTTTCTCATCCAGCAAGAGATGGTTGGATTTCTCTTGGGGATCGAGGTCTTCCTGAGCCATCTGCCGGGATGGATGAGCGCGACCAGCGCCACGGCGGTGGCGATCGGCCCCTTTCGCGTGAGTCTTGCCGTTCTCAACCTGGGTGCGGTCCAAAACGAATTGGTGTCCAGTGCCCGGGATCTGGTCACGCAGATGGCCAGGCTCTTGACGATGGCCGCCTCCTCCCTGATCCAGATTATTCTCTTGACCGGATTCACTCTGGCCGTGTCCTTCTACCTCGTGAGCGATCTGTACCAGGTGGAGACCTACGTCCTGAGGCTGGTTCCACCGGCCTACCGCAAAGATGCGGACCGGGTGTTTCACGACCTGGGCCCTTTGTGGAACGCGTTCTTGCGCGGGCAGGCCATCATTTCGCTCACCATGGCCGCCGCCTATGCCATTGTGATGTCGGCCTTGGGGCTGCGGTATTCGATCGTGATTGCCGTGGCCGCCGGACTGGCGGAATTTGTCCCCATCCTGGGGCCCTTGGCCAATGGCCTGACGGCGGTCCTGATCGGGGTTTTCCAGCCCGCCAACTGGCTCGGGCTCGCGCCCCTGGCCTACGGAGCCGTCATCGGGGTGGCGGCCATCATCCTGGAACAGATCGAAGCCTATGTTCTCGCTCCACACATTGTCGCCCGTAACTTGCGGCTCCATCCGGTGCTACTGATGGTCGGCGCGTTGCTGGGGGCGAGCCTGTGGGGCATTCCCGGTTTGCTCTTGGCCGCGCCCATTCTGGCAACGTTGCGCAAAATCGGCGGCTACCTCTATGCCAAGATGTTTGACCTTCCACCCTGGCCAACTGCCGATGACGATCTGGCCGGTCCCCTGTCGAGATTCCCCGCTCCTGCGGGTGACCCCCTCCCGCCCAGCTCAGGCTCCTCTCTGGAACGCAAGCCGTGAACCCAGGCCTTACTATCGTCTGCCGTCCCGCCCGGTTTTCGGACCAGGGTGAGGTCCTCGAGTTGACCCGTACCGTGTGGGGAGGCCAGGATTACATTCCTCGCGTGTGGGCGGAATGGCTGGCCGATCCTTTGGGGCTGCTCCTGGTGGCAGAAGCCGGAGGCCAGGCGGTGGGGCTGGGCAAGTTGACGGATCTGGGTTGGGGCGAGTGGTGGCTCGAAGGCTTGCGGGTTGCGCCGGCTTGGCAGGGGCAGGGAGTGGCCTCCCATATCCACGAATACCTGATGGAAGCTTGGGAGCGGCGGGGGGGAGGAATCGTTCGTTTGGCAACCAGCTCCGAACGCCTACAGGTGCACCACCTTTGCGCTCGCTTGGGCTTCTTTCAGGTCGCCGACTTGGTCAAATTGTCCTGGTTCGAAGCGAGCCCGGGGCCGTTTCCCTCCCGCCCGGCCGGCGCAAGCGAAAGGGTCCCCGAAGGATTCGCCCCGCTCGGAGCGATGGATCTGCCGCAGGCGATCGTCTGGGCCAGCGAGCGGACCGATTTTTCGGGCGCGGCCGGGTTGATCACGCGCGACTGGAGATGGGCGCAGGCGGTTCCCGATCGTCTCATGGAATGGGTCCGAGCCGGGAGGCTGTGGCGGTGGCAAGACCGGGGACTGCTGGCCTTGCATGAAGAGGACGAAGACGGGATCCCGTTCTTCGCTGTGAGCCTGTTGGTCAGCGAGGATTCGTGTCGGGCGGACCTGCTTGGGGATGCCTGTCGCTTGGCTTCGTCTCTCGGAGCCCGCGGACTTACCTGGCGAGCTCCGAATCGACCCCGGGAACTGGGCCAGGCGCAGGAGGCGGGCTTGCAGCGCAGCGGCGACCTATCTCTCTTCCTCTTTGAGGCACGGACGTAGTTCTCTCGGGCGCTTCGGCCTGCGGCCTTAGGGCGGCAGGTGACCCGCGCGGGGGGAGAAGAGACTCCGGGGATCTGCCCCGGGGAGGAGGCCATGGGCATGGAACCGAACCTTCCGATCGAAACGCTGGCCGAAACCGAGAACTACATGATCTACGCCGCCGACGAACCGGACGGGGAGCGCACCTGGCATTTGGAACTGGGCTCGGCGACCCTTCACTTCTTCAAGGAGGAGTGGGAGGAATTCCTCGACCTGGCCCGACAAGTGCTGCCCGATCCAAAGAGCTCGGCCCCCTCGTGAACCTGTCCGCCTTCCCGGAACTGCTCTCGTCGAGCGGGCAGGAGTTGATCCAACTCGCCAGCGAGCGGGATCCCCTGGAAGCCAGCTTTCTTGGCCAAGCGGCGGCCTTAGCCCGTACCTGCCCGTGGGCTTCCTCGGACCTAGTTCGCGCCGCGCTGGAAACGGCCATCCTGCGCCGGGAAGCGGCCGCCAGGTTCTCTCGGGCGGGGCAGATGTATTTCACTCGCGAGGCCCTCGAGCAGGCCAGCTCCGAACCGGTCGCCCGTCACCGGGCTCTGCGATTCCGAGGTCAAAAAATGATCGTCGATCTGGCCTGTGGAGTCGGCGGCGATACCTGTGCCCTGTCGGAAGCAGGTCCGGTTCTGGCGGTCGACCGGGACGCTTTGCGACTGCAGATGGCCCGGGAGAACGTCCGGGTTTGTGCCCCCTCGGGACGGACTTGGTTTGTCCAGTCGGATCTTGCCGCCCTGGGCCTTCCCCGTCAGGTAGGAATAGCGCATGCGGCCCTGTACTGCGATCCTTCCCGCCGGGCTGGTGGGAGGAGGCTTTTCCACCTGGAGGGGTACCGCCCGCCCTTTTCCACCGTCGCCTCCTGGCACCAGGCGGACCCGCAGCGTCCGATGGCGATCAAGGTGTCCCCGGGGGTAGACCGGGATGAGCTGGCGCCTTACGACTGTGAAATGGAGTTTGTCTCCTGGCGGGGCGAATTAAAAGAGGCCTGCTTGTGGTTTGGGGCCTTTCGCTCCGCCCGGCGCCGTGCCACGCTGCTTCCCGGGGAGTTCACAATTTGCGAAGACCCAACGTGCCCGCCGGCCGCCGTTAGGGAACCGGGGACGGTTCTCTACGAGCCCGATCCGGCGGTCCTGCGAGCGGGTTTGGTCGCGGAATTGGCTCAGATTCTGGACGCGTGGCAAGTCGACCGGGATATTGCCTACCTCTCGTCTCTTCGCTGTGTGGCGACCCCGCTGGCGCGGGCGTTTCAGGTCCAGGAAGTCTTGCCCTTTGGGCTCAAGACTCTTCGGAAGTGGCTTCGTGCCAACGGCGTCGGGCATGTGATCGTCAAAAAACGAGGCTCGCCGATCGATCCGCAGGCTCTCATTCATCAACTGCGGCTGGAAGGTCCCGATTCGCGGATTCTCTTTCTCACCAAGGTTCAAGGCCGTCCCTCCGTCTTGGTGGGAAACGTGCCTCCGGGTTTCGGGACCGAGTCGGCCGAGGGAACGAGCCCCGAGATTGTCAGCCCGGTAGCCTAATGCTATGATCGAGGGCCCGGGGGAATCACGACGGCGCGGCCCCGGAGGAGGGTGAGCCCATGGCCCGGCGTAGAGAGCTTCTTTCCTGGCTGGATGTGGATCGCCTGATTGACACCCTCCTGCCACAATTCCACAAAGATTTTGAGAACATGGTGATCATCACCCGCGGCGGCTTGGTTCCCGGCGGGCTGCTGGCCGAGGCGCTGAACATCCAGCAGGTGCTGCTGGCCGCGGTGGATTTTCCCGGCGAAGACCAGACCGCGCATGAGGGGCGCGGGAAGGAGGCCTTGTGGGTATGGCCGGCCTTCTTGCAATTCCCGGAGGATCCCCTGCTCAGGGCGCGAACCAGCTTGGTTGTGGATGATGTCTGGGGATCGGGGCGCACAATCACGGCAGTGAAGAATCGCATCCTCGCGGCGGGAGGTCTGCCCGAGCTCTGCGTGTTGCACTTTAATCCCTATCGGAATCTCTTTGGACAGACCCGGCCTGACTACTATGGCGCGATCACGGATGCTTATGTTGTCTATCCCTGGGAAGTTGCCCGAGGGGAGGAGGGGGCTCTGCTCAGCGGGCCGGAGCGTGCCTAGTCGTGGAAGAGTTGCGAAACAAGGTGGCCCTCATTACGGGGGCGGGACGCGGCCTCGGTCGCGCCATTGCGGAGGAACTGGCGGGGCAGAGCGTGCGGGTGATTGTGAATGACATCCTGCCCGACAACCTCAACCAGGTTGTCCGTTCGCTGGAAGCCTCTGGCAAAGAGGTGGTGGGCATCGATGCGGATGTCTCCAACCGTATGGCCGTCGAAGACCTGGTCCGCCGAGGGTGCGAGCAATGGGGACGAGTGGATATCCTGGTTAACAATGCGGGGGTCGAACCCCACAGTACCATCCTGGACATGAGCGAGTGGGATTGGGACCGTACGCTGTCCGTCAACCTCAAGGGGCCGTTCCTGCTGACCCGGGCGGTGGCCCCGATCATGCGGGCGGGCGGAGGCGGGGTGATCATCAACATTGCCTCGACGGCCGGGCGGGCGCAGGGCCTGGCCGACCGGGCGGCCTATGTGGCCAGCAAGACGGGACTGGTGGGGTTCACGAAAGAGGCGGCGCGCGAACTGGCTCCCTATGGGATTCGCGTCAACGCGATCTGCCCGGGAATCATCGAAACGGAAATGACGTCGGCCCTGCGCAGGAATCCTGAGCAGGTCCAGCGTTGGTTGAGCGAAATCGCGCAGCGCCGCCTGGGACGCCCTGAGGATGTTGTTGGATTGGTCTTGTTCTTGTGCTCGTCCTCCGCGGGGTACATTACCGGGCAAGCCATTCATGTCGATGGCGGCCGGGTCATGATCTAGCGCTCCGGCGTGCCGGGGTGGAAGGGAGGGACCATGGCAGGGGAGCTTCTGATCTTGAGCGAGACGCGAGGCGCGGTGGGATTGATCCGGCTGAACCGTCCGCAGGCCCTCAATGCCTTGAGTGCAGGGTTGCTGCGGGAATTGGGGCAGGGCCTGGATCGCTTCGAGGCCGACCGCGCCGTCCGAGCCATCGTGATCACAGGAAACGACAAGGCGTTTGCGGCCGGAGCGGACATCGCGGAAATGGTCGACGAGTCCGCCGTCAGCATGCTGATCCAAGGGCGCATTGATCTCTTCGATCATATCTATCAGGTCAGAAAGCCTGTCGTGGCCGCGGTTTCGGGATGGTGCCTGGGGGGCGGGTGCGAGTTGGCCATGGCCTGCGACCTGATCGTGGCCTCGGAGTCGGCGCGCTTCGGGCAACCGGAAATCAACCTGGGAGTCATCCCGGGGGCCGGAGGCACCCAGCGCCTGACCCGCGCGGTTGGCAAGGCCCTGGCCATGGAAATGGTCCTTAATGCCAGAAACCTTTCGGCCGCCGAGGCGCTGCAGTTTGGATTGATCAACCGGGTCGTTGCGGGGAGCGCTTACCTGGAGGAGGCCCTCAAGCTGGCGGGAGAAATTGCCTCCCGCGCTCCGGTCGCCGTGCGCCTGGCCAAGGAGGCGGTCAACCATGCCTTTGAGAGCTCCCTGACGGACGGCCTGGGGCACGAGCGGCGGAGCTTCTATTTCCTCTTTTCGACGGAGGACCAAAAGGAGGGGATGCACGCCTTCCTGGAGAAGCGGAAGGCGGAATGGAAAGGTCGCTGACCTAGGAGGATTCGCCGTCCGCCTCGCCCGGGTCCGGTTCGGGCGGATGGAGATTGGCGGAGTTGTGACCCGGACCACGCCGCGATTCGGGCTCTAGGGGCGGCCTCTGATAAAGCTCGACCAACACTCCCTGGGTGCTCTGGGGATGGAGAAAGGCAATCTTCTGCCCTCCCGGGCCGACCACAGGCTGCTCCTGGATGAGACGGACGCCGGACTTCTTCAAGCGGTCGAGCATCCCCTCCAGGTCATTCACCTCAAAACAGAGGTGGTGAATTCCCGGCCCCCGCTTCGCCAGATAGCGGGCGATTCCGGAGTTGTCCGTGCTCGGCTGGATGAGCTCGACCTCCCCTCCTTCCAGGGGGAGGAAGGCCACGCTGGATTCTTGATCGGCCACGTCCTCGACATGAGACAAGGGGAGTCCGAGCACGTCGCGCCAAAACGTCAAAGCCGATTCGACTTCTTCCACTACCATGCCCACGTGCGCCAGGCGGAGAATCCGCGGCGGTTCGCGGCCCTTGTCCCTCCGGCGGGGAAAACTGGGAAGGTTATCCACAGGCCGTCTGTGACCTCCGATCCTTCCGCCGTTCAGCTGCCATGATACTCGCCCCAGGCTTGGCGCAAGGCTTCGCAAATCTCTCCCAGGGTGATTTCCTTCTCAACACAGTCGATGAAGAGCGGCATCAGCGGACCCTTCTCCCGGGCGGTGGCCTCGACTTGCCCCAGCAATTCAGCGACTTTCGAGGCATCGCGGCGGGATTTCAGAGCCTCCAGCCGTTGTCTCTGACGGGTTTCGAAAGCGGGGTCGATCGTCTGCGGCGCCACCGTGGTCTTTTCGTCCGAGGCGAAGGCATTCACCCCCACCACCACCTGTCCTCCGGCCTGGATCTTCATCTGTGTTTGAAAAGCCGCCTCCTGGATTTCTGCCTGCTGGAAGCCCCGCTCAAGAGCCGCCAGAGCACCCCCCAGTTCCTCGATCTGGTTCAGGTAGGAGCGTGCACCGGCCTCGATCTCGTCGGTGAGGGCTTCAATCGCGAACGATCCGCCCAGAGGATCAATCGTTTGGGCCACTCCCGATTCATAGGCCAGGATTTGTTGGGTGCGCAAAGCAATCCGGACTGCTTCTTGTGAAGGCAGCCCCAGGGCCTCATCCAGGCTGTTGGTATGAAGGGACTGGGCTCCACCGAGGACCGCAGCCAGGGCTTGGATCGTAACCCGCACGGCGTTGTTCTCGGGTTGCTGGGCGGTGAGGGTGGATCCTCCTGTCTGGGCGTGAAAACGAAGGGCCCAGGAACGCGGGTCCCTTGCGCCGAACCGGAACCGCATGAGCTGGGCCCAAAGCCTGCGGGCCGCGCGGAACTTGGCGATCTCCTCCAGAAAGTCATTGTGGGCGTTGAAGAAAAAGGCCAGTTGAGGGGCAAACTCGTCGACCTCAAGGCCCGCCTCCTGCGCGGCCTGCACGTAGGCCACGGCATTGGCCAGGGTGAAGGCCACCTCCTGGACCGCCGTGCTCCCGGCCTCCCGGATGTGATATCCCGAGACCGAGATCGTGTTCCACTGCGGCAAGTGGTCTTTGCAGTAGCGCAGCAGGTCCGTCACCAGGCGCATGGAGGGAGCGGGGGGAAAGATGTAGGTTCCCCGCGCGATGTATTCCTTGAGGATGTCGTTCTGCACCGTCCCCCGTAGCGAACGCGGGTCCACGCCCTGGCGCTGGGCGGCCGCAATGTAGAGGCTGAGCAGGATGGCGGCCGGAGCGTTGACCGTCAGGCTGGTGCTGACCTGACCGAGCGGAATCCCGCGAAAGAGACGCTCCATTTCCTCCAGGCTGAACAGGGAGACCCCCGCGCGGCCGACTTCGCCTCGAGCCAGAGGGTGATCGGGATCGTATCCCATCTGGGTGGGAAGATCGAAGGCCACCGACAGTCCCGTTTGGCCGTGCGCCAGGAGGAAGCGGTAGCGTTCATTGGTCTCCTCGGCCGTTGCGTATCCCGCGTACTGGCGCATGGTCCAGAGTCTGCCCCGGTACATCGTGGGTTGCACGCCACGCGTAAAGGGGTATTGCCCCGGAAAGCCGAGCTTCTCCAGGTAGGTCGAGGCGTCGGCGGCGGGCAGGTAGAACCTGGGCAAAGGGATTCCCGAGGAAGTCAAGAAATCCTTCTGGCGTTCGGGTTGCTGGCGCAGCGCCGATTCGAGGGTCTCTTTTTCCCAGCGGCGCAATTCGTCGGGGAGGCTAGCCGCCATGGTCGCCGCCAGTCAGGGGGTGCCAGGCGCTTTGGGGCAGGCCCAGGTCGAAGGGGGGCAGGTCCCTGAAGTTCGCAAACGTCAGATCACGAAAAGGGAGCGAATGGGCCTCGCGCAGGTAGGTGAAGATGCTCAGGTAGCTGCCCTGAAAAGCCTGGGACCAATCCAGACCGAGCCCAAGGGCGGCCTGTTTCAACGCCGCCTCACTCGGCCCCTCGATCTCCAAGAAGGAGCCAAAGGGCAGGCGGTCGAGCATAATCCGCGCCTGTCCCAGTTCCCATTCCTCCCGGTACTTCTCATAGCGCCACAGGCATTCATAACCCAGGCGCTCCAGGAGTTCCTGGGCTGCGCCCGCGTCGGAGACGATGAACTCCACCTCCCGGCGCGCTTCCAGGGTCCCCTCGGTTGGCCCCGGCTCCTTGTAGGTCAGCCGGGCTGAGCGGTCCCGGCGCAGGCGAAGGACGCGGTGTCTCCGGGTAAGATCACGATCGGGCGTGTCATAGCGCAGATTGACCTCCAGCTCCTGGGTGCGGACGCAGGCCGCTTGAGCGGCCGCGAGGCGCTGAGGCAGTAGATCGGGCTCGAGCAGGCGGAACTTGACCTCCAGCTCCTGGTGACCGGGGTCTGGGGCTTGAAGCGGTGACGGGGCAGCGTTCATCCGACCACGGCCAGGATCTGATTCTGCTCGACCGTCTGTCCGGCCTGAACGCGCAGATGGAGAAGGGTGCCGGCCCGCGGGGCCTTCAGCTCATTCTGCATTTTCATCGATTCCAGGACGATCACGACCGATCCCTTGAGAATCTCTTGCCCCTCATGGACGAGCACAGCGGCAATGAGGCCGGGCATGGGGGCCCGCAGCTGGAACTCCTGACTCTCTAGCGCTTGGCCGCTGAAAGCGGAACGCAGTCGACGCTCTCGTTCATCTTCGACCCGGGCCTCATACATTTGCCCTTGCAGGACGATTTCCCAGCGGTCTCCATGAGGCAGCACGTAGGCTTCATAGGACTGGCCCTGGATGACCAGGGAATAGAGCGGCTGATCCGACAGTTCGAGGAAGTCCACCTCGCACGTGCGGCCGTCGATCGAGAGATGTCTCTCGTCGTTGATTTCAATCGTGTAGGTCTGATCCGCAATGCTGGTGATGTACTTCATGCACGGGCCCTAATGATGAATGCGCTCCCAGCGGCCCATCCATTTCCAGTTGCTGGCATCGCGCTGCCCCCTTTGAGGAGCCTGGGCAGCCCGCTGAGACCGCTGATGCGCGACGATCGTGGCAATAATGGCCGCGATGTCCGGGTGGGAATCGTTGCCCTCTTGGGCCTCTTCGATGTCGAAGCGCTCCTCCACGAAGCGCGTATCGAAGCTGCCGGCCATAAAGCGGTGGGAGTCGAGAAGAGCCTGGTGGAAGGGGATGTTGGTCTTGACCCCCACGATGCGGTATTCCTCCAGGGCCCGCCTCATGCGCAGAATGGCCTCAGCCCGAGTCTCTCCATGGACGATCAGCTTGGAGATCAGGGAGTCGTAGTAGGGCGTGACCTGCATGCCTGGGTAAATGCCGCTGTCCACGCGGACTCCCGGCCCACTGGGCAGGAGAATGTTGCGGATGCGTCCGGTCGAGGGGATGAAGTCCTGGTAGGGGTCTTCCGCGTTGATGCGGCATTCCATGGCCCAGCCGCTGAGCGCCACTTGGTCCTGGGTGTAGCGCAGTTTGCGCCCGCGCGCGATGCGGATCTGCTCCTTGACGATGTCGATCCCGGTCACCATTTCGGTAACTGGATGCTCCACCTGGAGCCGGGTGTTCATCTCCAGGAAATAAAACCTTCGCTCTTTGTCTACCAGGAATTCGATGGTGCCGGCGTTAAGGTAGTTGACGCTTGCGGCCGCGCGGCACGCGACCTCTCCCATCGCTTGGCGCAGCTCATGATCGTTGTTGACAAAGGGCGAAGGAGATTCCTCCAGCAACTTCTGATGGTGGCGCTGCAGCGAGCATTCGCGCTCGCCCAGGTGGATGACATTGCCTTCGGCATCGGCCAGGATCTGGAACTCAATATGGCGTGCGCCGTGGATGAGTTTCTCAAAGTAAACGTTCCCATCACCGAAGGCGGCTTCCGCTTCTCGGCGTGCCGCGCGGAGCAGATCCGGCAACTCCTCGGCCCCGCGAACCTCCCGCATCCCCTTGCCGCCGCCTCCGGACGTGGCCTTGATCAGCAGAGGAAATCCGATCTGCGGGGCGATCCGAATCAACTCTTCGTCGCTCAGGTTGCCTTCGCCCTCGGTTCCGGGAACGACCGGAATCCCCGCGCGGGTCACGGTGTTGCGCGCGGCCATCTTGTCGCCCATGGCCGCGATCGCAGAAGGCCGCGGGCCGATGAAGGTGATTCCTGCCTGCTCACAGGCTTCCGCGAACTCCTCCCGTTCCGCCAGGAAGCCGTAGCCGGGATGAATGGCGTCCGCCTCGCATTGGCGCGCGATCTCCAGGATTCGGCCGATGCGCAGGTAGGAGTCGCGCGCGGGAGCCGGACCCAGCCGGTAGGCTTCATCTGCATAGCGCACATGCAGGGCCTCGCGGTCGGCCTCGGAGAACACCGCCACGGTGCGCAAGCCCAGCTCCCGGCAGGCCCGCAGGATGCGCACGGCGATCTCGCCTCGGTTGGCAATCAGGACTTTCTTGAACAAGGTCCCTCTCCGGCGCCCAAGGGGATCGGCTGGGAACCTGGGCTACCCCCGGGGCTCTTCGCATCGGCCGATGGTTTGCGGAGGCTAGGAGCGCAGGAATTCTACCATCCGCTGGTTGAACTCCGCTGGCCTTTCCTGATGCGGCTGGTGGCGACAGCCCGGAACGATCCAAAGTTGCGAGCCCGAGATTCCCTGGGCGATGTCTTGCGCCTGCTGCGGGGTGGCGAATTCGTCCTCTTGCCCCTGCACCACCAGCGTCGGGACCCGGATTTCCGAAAGTCGCGCGCGAAGGTCCAGGTCGGCTGGTTCGGGCCCCAGCCAGCGCCCAAGCCAATTCTGGACAAGTGGCCTAGCCTTCTGGCCGTGGATCGCAGAGAGCGTGGAACGAAAATCCGGGTCCGACTGGTAGCGGGCGAGCGTTTGCTCCAGACCCGTTCGGCCGGTGGGCTCGCCATAGATGTGGGCGGCGATCAGCACCATCCGCCGTACCCGCCGGGGGTGAAGAGCCGCAAAGAGCAAGGAGATGGTGCCGCCATCGGAGTGACCGACCAGGTGGGTGCGGCGGAGGCCAAGGCGGTTCATCAGATTCGCCAGATCCCCAGGCTCTCGCTCAAGGTAGTCCTGGGGGAAGTCCGGCCGCGGCGAGGATTGCCCGTATCCCCAGCGGTCGTAGGCCAGCACCCGAAAGCCGGCGGTCACCAGGGCCGGGATCTGACTGCCCCAGGCTCGGGTGGAACCCAGGCCATGGTGAAGCAGCACCACCCAGGGGCCCCGATCCCCATGGACCTCACAATAGAGATTGCGCCCATCCTGAGGGACCATCACAGGGGAATACAGCCGTGCTTTTTGGCCGGATTTGCGTCCCGCTTGTTCGCCAACACGGCCAGGGCGTTGATCAATCGGGGCCGGGTCTCGTGCGGTTCAATCACATCGTCCAAGTATCCCCTGGAGGCCGCCACGTACGGGTTGGCGAATCTTTCTCGGTACTCGGCAACCAATTGAGCTCGCCGCGCCTCCGGATCGGGAGCTTCTGCCAACTCCCGCCGGAAGATGACATTAATGGCTCCTTCGGGACCCATGACTGCGATTTCGGCCGTAGGCCAAGCCAGGTTGAGATCGCCGCGGATGTGCTTGGAGGACATGACATCATACGCTCCCCCATACGCCTTGCGGGTGATGACCGTGATCTTGGGAACGGTCGCCTCGCAGTAGGCATACAACAGCTGGGCCCCGTGGCGGATAATCCCGCCGTACTCCTGGCCCGTGCCGGGCAGGAACCCTGGGACATCGACGAAGGTCACCAGGGGAATGTTGAAGGCATCGCAGAAGCGCACGAAGCGGGCGCCTTTGCTGGAGGAGTTGATGTCCAGGACACCCGCCAGGACCGAGGGTTGATTGGCGACGATTCCCACCGAGTGGCCGCCCAGGCGTGCGAAGCCGACGGCGATGTTCATCGCGTAGCCCTCTTGGGTTTCGATGAAGATGCCGTCATCCACGACCAGGCGGATGATCTCGCGCATGTCATAGGGCTTGGTGGGGTCATCGGGCACGATGCGATCGAGTTGCGCCTCCGTGCGCAGAGGATCATCGTGGGTCGGGATGTAGGGGGGGTCTTCCATGTTGTTCTGAGGCAGATAGGACAACAGCTTGGATCATGAAGAAGCAGTCCGGCTCATTGTCGGAGACCATGTGGGCCACGCCCGATAGCGTGCTGTGGATGCTGGCGCCCCCCAGCTCCTCGAAGCTTACCTCCTCGTGCGTCACGGCCTTTACCACGTCCGGGCCGGTGACGAACATGTAGGAGGAATTGCGCACCATGAAGACGAAGTCGGTCAACGCCGGGGAATAGACCGCTCCGCCGGCGCAGGGCCCCATGATCGCACTGATCTGGGGGATGACGCCGGAGGCCAGGGTGTTCCGCAGGAAAATGTCGGCATATCCCCCCAGGGAAACGACTCCTTCTTGAATCCGGGCCCCGCCGGAATCGTTCAGGCCAATCACCGGGGCCCCATTCTTGATGGCCATGTCCAGAATCTTGCAGATCTTCTCGGCGTGGACTTCTCCCAAGCTCCCGCCGAAGACCGTGAAGTCCTGCGAGTAGAGGTACACCAGACGCCCCTCGATAGTTCCCCACCCCGTGACCACGCTGTCACCCAGGTATTTCTGCTGATCCAGCCCGAACTCCGCGGTGCGGTGGGTGACAAACATGTCCACCTCGCGGAAGGAACCTTTGTCCAGTAGAAGATCAATGCGCTCCCTGGCCGTCAGGCGCCCACGATCATGTTGGGCCTGAATGCGCGCTTCTCCGCCTCCGCGATAGGCCTGCTCGCGCATCTGTCGCAGCAACTTGGTGCTTGCCTCAAGATCCATAATCAGCTCCCAGAAAAAATTGGCCAGCGTGGGCAGCAGGAGAGCTTCGAGCCTCTAGGAGGCGGGCAACCCAGCCCGGCAAATGGCCCGCCGCCCACCCTGCGGGATGTCCCATGGGTGTCGCGCCGGGGAAACCTCGGCCCCTCCTGGTGACTGCGATTTCGCCAATCCCGCCGGGCCTCGACCCGGTTCCCGGTTGCAAAGAAGAACACGTTGCAGGTCAGGAGAGTTACGGGCAGGGATGGATGTCCCTTGGCGACCTGTCACCCGCCCAGGTTTGGGCCCTCCCGCAGGCCATCCGCATGGCCGTCGTTCCCGATCACGGCACCAGGACGATCTTTCCAAATTGGCGGTCTTGTTCCAGGCGCTCCTGCGCCAGACGGATCGCGCTGAGAGGTAGCACCTGGTCAATGATCGGATGCAGTCGGCCGGCGAAGACCAGGGCCATCACCGTCTCGAAGTCGATGCGGGTTCCCATGCTGGAGCCGAAAATGGAAAGATGCTTTGCGAAGAGGAACCGGTTGTCGATTTCGAATTTGGGGCCGCCGCTGTTCCCTACGGTGAGCAGCCGGCCTCCCTTGCGCAGGGCGCGGAAGCTCTGCGGGAAAGTCGTGCCGACATTGTCCACGACCACATCGACCCCGCGTTTCCCGGTCAGCTGATAGACCGCGCGCTCCCACTGGGGTTCCTGGGATCGGTCGATCAGGAAATCGGCTCCCAGGGTACGCGCATGGACCAGTTTGTCCGAATTGGAGCCGACCACATACACCGCGGCTCCAGCCAGCTTGGCGATTTGTATGCTCGCGGTATTGACGCCGCCAGAGGCTCCGACGATCAGGACGGTTTCCCCGGGGCGAAGGTTGCCTCGGGTGATCAGGGAGTGCCAGGCCGTATGAAACACCAACCCGGCGGCCGCGGCGAGGTCGTAGGGGAAATCCGCTGGCAGGACCAGGAGGTTCTGCGCTGGGACAAGCACATACTCGGCCAAAGTGCCGCGCGCCGTTTCCCCCAGCAAGTGGAAGTCGAGGCACAAGTTGTCCTGACCTCGGCGGCAGTATTCACACTGGCCGTCGCTCAGCACGGCGTTGAGAACCACCCGTTCGCCCGGGGTCACTCCCTCGACACCCGGTCCAACCTCTGCGACGACCCCCGCCGCGTCGGCTCCAGAGATGTGCGGCATCTCGAGCTTGAGGCCCGGCCAGCCGAGGCGCACCCACAGATCCATGTGATTGAGCGCGGCGGCCCGGACCTGCACAAGCACTTGCCCGGGACCCGGACTCGGGGTGGGAATCTGATCGTACTCCAGGACTTCTGGGCCCCCATGTTTGCGGAAAAAGGCTGCCTTCATGGTTTTGTCTGCGTCTCCGGTAGGCCGGCTCGAAACCCCGTGCGGGTTCCGGGATTGGGCCGCGGGGTCTCCGCCGGTTCCCATTCTTGCCGAAGGCCCGCCAGGGCAGATCCCCCGACCCGTTTCACCCGTGGCCTTCTCGGCCCCTTCGCTTGTGTCCGCCCTGGAATCGGCGGGGCTCCATCTTGCCTGGCGGTCGGGTCTCGAGGCCGGCAGGTCCCACGAGGCCCTGCCACCGGACCGACTAGCGCAGGCCGAGCACGGATCGGGCGATCACCATTCTCTGGATTTCGCTCGTTCCCTCGTAGATCTCGGTGACCTTTGCGTCGCGGAAGTAACGCTCCAGCGGGAGTTCCTTGCTGTAGCCCAGACCTCCATGGATTTGGACCGCCTCATGGGAGCAGAACATCGCGGTTTCGGAGGCGAACAGCTTTGCGATCGAGGCTTCCAGGGTGTAGCGCTGCCCGGTCTTCCGATTGGCGGTCTTGGCCAGGGCCGCCTTGTAGATGAGCAACCGGGAGGCCTCGATCCGGGCTTTCATGTCAGCGATCTTCCACTGGATCCCCTCGAACTCGCCGATCTTCTGGCCAAAGGCTTCGCGTTCCCGAGCGAATTGGAGGCTCGCTTCGTAAGAGGCTTCGGCGATGCCCAAGGCCTGTGTAGCAATTCCGATGCGGCCCGCATCCAGCACGGTCATGGCGATCTTGAACCCGTCCCCTTCCTCGCCAAGGCGGTTCGCCGCGGGGCAGCGATAGTTCTCAAACAGGATCTCGCTCGTGGCGCTGGCTCGAATGCCGAGCTTGGGCTCGGTCTTGCCGCGCGAGAACCCGGGCTGGTTCGTCTCGACAATGAAAGCACTGATGCCCTGGTGCCCCTTTCCGGGATCCGTCATTGTGAAAACGACAATGAACTCGGCCACGGGAGCCGAGGTGACCCAGGACTTGCGGCCCTGAATCACATAGTGGTCGCCTTCCCGGACCGCTCGCGTTTTCATGGTGGCGGCATCCGAGCCGGACATCGGTTCGGTGAGGGAATAGGCCCCGATGCACCGGCCGGAGGCCACGGGCGCGAGGTAGTTGCGCTTTTGTTCTTCGGTCCCGAACTTGAGCAGCCCGTGGCATACCAGAGAGTTATTCACCGACATGATGGTGCCGTGGGCGGCGTCGACTTTGGAAATCTCCTCGAGGGCGAGGACATAGGCGAGGGTATCCAGGCCGGCGCCGCCGTATTCTTCTGGGACTTCGATTCCCATGAGACCCAGCGCTCCCATTTTCCGGATGGTCGCGGAGGGGAATTCCCCGGTTTCGTCGTGGTGCGCGGCCACGGGCGCAATTTCTCTTTGGGCGAAGTCCCGCGCCGTCTGCCGAATCATTTCGTGCTCCGGCAGAAGAGTCAGGTTGGGGCCCACAAGGCCCGTCTCGGCTATAGTCATGCCCGCCTCCGGGTGTTTTGCGAAGGGCTCTTTTGATTATAGCTCAGCCGTCATGAGCGGAGACGGTTTTGACGCTGTCTTTTGCCTCGCGATACAATGCGCACGGCACGGACCCGGAGACCTTATGGCTGGCGACATCACACCGGAACTCTTCGCTCATTTGGTGGAACTGGCTGCCTTCGAACTTCCCGCAGGGCAGGCGGAGTACTTGCGAGCCGAGTTGAACAAGCAACTAGAATCGATCCGGGAGTTGGAGGCGATCCGTGTCGGGGAGGCAATCCCCATCACCTCACACGGTGTCCCCTACCTCCCCGCAATCAGTTCCCGGCCAAGCGCCGATATCATCCAGCCTTTCCCTCACCCTGAGGAGATCCTGGCTCAAGCCCCGGAGAGTCAGGAGGGGTACTTCGTCGTCCCCGACATCCCCCACACGGAACTATGATGAGCACGGATCCAGATCCCTGTGACCTGACGGCGCACGAGGTCCTCAGCCGGCTGCACCAGGGGTCGCTGACCGCTGTGCAGGTTGTGCAATCTGCCCTGGAGCGGATCCGCCGAGTTGAGGGCCGGCGCCCAACGGCGGCTGCATACTCGCCGACGCCTGAGGAACTGGCGGAAGATCGTCGATGGGTTCACGCCTATTTGCATCTGCAGGGCGAGAGCGCCCTGGAACGAGCGGCGGAAATCGATCGGGCCTTGGAGCGGGGTGAGGATCCGGGCCCGCTGGCCGGCATGCCCTTGGCGGTCAAGGATATCTTTTGCGTTGAAGGTACGCCCTCCACGGCTGGTTCGCGGATGTTGGAGCAATTCATTTCGCCTTACACCGCCACCAGCGTGGCGAGGCTGGAGCGGGCCGGGGCCATCGTCCTGGGCAAGGTCAACTTGGATGAGTACACCTTTGGGTCCTCCAATGAGTCCTCCGCTTTCCTGCCCCCGGTGGGTAATCCCTGGGACCCGCGGCGAGTCCCGGGAGGCTCGTCCGGTGCGAGTGCAGCGTCGGTGGCGGCCGGAGAGGCGATCGCCTCCTTGGGAACCGACACCTCGGGCTCGATCCGCCAACCGGCGGCGTTTTGCGGGGTCGTGGGTCTCAAGCCGACCTACGGTCGGGTGAGCCGCTTTGGCCTGATCGCTTTTGCCTCCTCCCTGGACTGCGTCGGCCCGGTGACTCGGGATGTGAGCGATGCCGCCGTAATGCTGGGCGCAATGGCGGGGCCGGATGAGCACGATGCGACGGCGGCCCAGGTCCCAGTCGAAGACTACCGAGACTTCTTGGACCGGGGAGTGCGCGGCTTGCGGATCGGGCTTTCGCCCGATTACTTCCGGCTGAGGTTTCCCGACCCGGGATCCGGGAGGATCCAGGAACAGGAAATCGGGGGGGAGATTGCCGCCACGGTCCGGCATGCGGCCCAGCTCCTCGCTCAGGAGGGAGCCGAGATCGTCGAGCCCGTGGGGATGCCCAGCACCCGCTACGGGGTCCCCACTTATTTTGCGATCTCGCGGGTGGAGGCCGCCTCGAACCTGCATCGGTACGACGGGGTGAAGTACGGGCACCGGACGTCTCAGCCTGTAGAGGACCTGCGGGAAATGTATCGCAAGTCCCGCGGCGAGGCCTTTGGGGTGCAGGTCAAACTGCGCATTTTGATGGGAATGTACGTTTCCGCAGCCCAGTATGAGAAGCATTACTACCAGCAGGCCCTGCGCGTCCGGACCCTGATTCGCCGCGATTTCGAGCAAGCCTTTTCGCCGCAGGGGAAGTTCCGCCTGGACGCCTTGCTCGCCCCAACCACTCCTACAACCGCCTTTCAACTCGGCGCGGTCTACGGGGACTCCGTCTTGATGCAGTATGCCGACCTGCTGACGGTCCCTGCCAATCATGCTGGGGTTCCGGCTCTTTCGATTCCGGCTGGCCTCGACGCCACCGGCCTGCCGATCGGGGTTCAACTGATGGCTTCCGATTTCCGGGAAGGCTTGCTTTTCCAGGTGGGTCGCACCTACGAGCGGGCGACGCAGGACGAGGCTTGGCGCCGGGCCAAGCCGAGCCTCCTGGAGGATCTGTCGGCTCACCCCTGAGGGGAGAATCCCCCGCCGGGAGTGCGCCCCTCCACCGGTGGCGGGAACCGCCCCGGAGGGCTGGAAGGACCGATGTCTGAGTATGAGGTCGTCATCGGCTTGGAAACCCACATTCAGGTAAAGACCGCCTCCAAGGTCTTCTGCCGCTGCCGGGCCGATTCTTGGGGCGCCCCCCCGAACACCAACATCTGTCCGATTTGTTGCGGCCTGCCGGGGGTTCTCCCTTCTCTCAACGGTGAGGTCGTGGTGAAGGCCGTGCGGCTGGCCACGGCCCTGCAGGCCCACGTCTCGGTGCTCTCCTACTTCGCCCGCAAGAACTACTTCTATCCGGATCTGCCCAAGGGATATCAGATCAGCCAGTACGATGAGCCTCTGGCCCGCGGGGGCAGGTTTGAACTCCCCCTGCCCGATCAAGCCGTGCGTCACATCGACATCCAGAAGCTGCACATCGAAGAGGATGCGGGCAAGACCCGCGTGGTCGGCGGTCGCCGCTGGATTGACATGAATCGCTGTGGAGTGCCTCTCATCGAAATGGTCACCGGGCCCGACCTGCGCTCGGCCGACGAGGCCGCGCAGTACCTCATTCGGCTCCGCCAGCTCTTGCGCTGGCTCGATATCTCCGAGGCGAACATGGAGCGGGCTCAGTTGCGCTGCGATGCCAACGTCTCCATCCGTCCTCGCGGCAGTTCGATCCTGAATGCGAAGACCGAAATCAAAAACGTCAATTCCATCGAAGCGGTGCGCGCGGCAATTGAGACGGAATTCGCCAGGCAGATTCGCGAGGTCGAATCCGGTGCCCGCGTGATGGCCTGGACGCTGGAATGGGATGAGGAGGCGGGGGTTCTCAGAAAGATGAGGGAGAAGGAGACCGAGGGGGATTACCGCTATTTCCGCGAACCGGATCTTCTGCCGATTCGCCTGGAGGAGGGCTGGGAGGGTCGAATCCTCGCCGATTTCCCTGAGCTGCCCCTGGCTCGTCGTGACCGGCTGGTGGAGCAGTATCATCTTCCGGCCTATGACGCCGAGATTCTTACCGAAGAGCGAAGTCTGTCCGAGTACTTTGAGGCCGCCGTGCGTGCCTACCCGGGAGAGGCCAAGCGGGTCTCCAACTGGATCATGAATGAGGTCCTGCGCCTCCTGCGTGAGCGCGGCTTGACCGCCGCGGAACTGAAGTTTCCCCCCGCGCACTTGGCCGAGACGCTCCAGATGATCGATCAGGGAACCATCACGCTGGCCACGGGAAAGGCGCTGTTGCAGAAATCCCTGGAGACCGGGCGGGCTCCCCGGGAGCTGGTCGCTGAGGAGGGGCTGGCTCAGATTCGAGGCTCCGATGAGCTTCAGGCCCTTTGTCTCCAAGTGATCCGGGCCCACCCGGACCAGGCGCAGCAATACCGGGCCGGCAAGACGGCGTTGCTTCAGTGGTTTGTCGGTCAGGTGATGAGAGCCTCCCAGGGGAAGGCCAACCCTCAGGAAACGGCCCGGCAGTTGCAGGATCTCCTGGGACCGGAGAGATGACCGCCCGTCCTTGGGGGGAAGCGGGAATTGAAATCCGGCGCGCGCGGCCTTCCGAGCAGGAGGCCATCCGGAAGATGGTGCGCCAAATGCGGCTGAACCCTCTGGCCCTGCACTGGAACCGTTTCTTGGTGGCCAGCGGAGGAGACGGCCAACTGGTCGCTCTCGGACAGATCAAGACTCATCGGGACGGCTCCCGAGAGCTCGCTTCGATCGCTGTCGTCCCCCGCTTTCGCGGCCAAGGTCTGGCGCGCGCCCTCATTGAAACCCTCTTGCGTGATGTGAATCCCCCGGTCTTCCTGACCTGCCGGTCCTCCCTGGTGCCTTTCTATGAGCAATTTGGGTTCCGAGCCGCCTCCGGGAAGGACCTTACCCCCTACTTTTGCCGGTTGAGGCGAGTGGCTTCCCTGCTCTCTGCCCTTTTCCGCCGCCCGGAAGGAATGGCCATCCTGCGCCGGGGGTAGGCCCCCCATAGCCCCCGGAAAGGAGCCCTGGGAAGGGACCTGATCCGCCAAGAATTGGACGAAAAAGGAGGGACCCCCGTTTTCCCCCTCCGGGGCGGGCGGGGAGCCGACTGAGAGGTCATGAGAGCGGAGCCTGACCTTGCTCAGGGAGGCTCAATCCCTCGGGCCGCGGGATCCTGCGGGCCGGGCGCCCTGAGGGGTGAGGCGGGATCTGACTCATGGCGTACTCGGCCAGCGCGGTGATGGTGAGGCTCGGGTTGATCCCCGGATTGGCGGGTACGATGGAGCCGTCGACGACATATAGGCCGGGATAGTTGAAGACCTCGAATTTGGTGTCGACGACGCCCTCTTGGGCGGTTCGGCCGATCGGACAGCCCCCGAGGATGTGCGCGGTTGTGGGAATGTTCAGCAGCGACTCGTTGATGGCCCCCGCGGCGACCCCATTGGTCTTCTCGCAGAAGAGGCGCGTCACCTGATGGCCGATGGGGATTTCAGCCTGAATGGGGTGTTCTTCGTCCCTCTCGGAGATCAGGCCCCGCCGAAAGAGGGTCATCAGGCTTCGTCCGGGACGGATGCGCATGCAGGTATCGCGGGTCTGCATCACCAGCAGAATCGTCGATCGTCGGGCCCAGCCGGGCAGGACAAAGATGCGCAAGGCGTCCACGGGGTGGCGCAAGACGCGCTCCATCACCTTCAGCAATCGTCCGAAAATGCTTGGACGGGCTTCGATGAGGGGGGCCGAGATGAGCCGGATCAAGGAAGATCCGTCGGGATAGCGCACCGGTTCTACTCGAGTTTCCTCGTCGGCCTCAAAGACCGAGGTGATGGCCACTCCCTTGGAATAGTCCACATCGCCCCGGCGGGCGGTCGAGCCCAGAAGCGCCTCGCTGTTCGTGCGCACTTCCTGTCCTAATCTGGGTGAAAGCTCCGGCAGCGATCGCAGGGCGTCCCGGCAACGGAGGAGCAGCTCGAGGGTCCCGAGAACCCCGGCGGAAACCACCACGTTGCGGGATCGAACGTGGTGAAGCCCCCGCCCCCCGAGCGAGGTGGTGGTCCGGTAGCCGATCTCGTAGCGGGCGCCGTCCTCTCGGCCTGGAAGCAAGGGCCGGAGGATCTCCGCCTGGGAGTCGGCCAGGATTTGCGCCCCGTGCCTCTGGGCAAAATAGAGGTAGTTCTTGTCCAGGGTGTTCTTGGCGTTGTACCGGCACCCGACCATGCATCCGCCGCAGTGAATGCAAGGGCTCCGCAAAGGCCCCTCGCCACGGAAATACGGGTCGCGCTCGGTTTCGTTTCGTTCGTCGAAAAAGATGCCCACCGAGGCCGGTGTGAAGCTCGCTGTCCGCCCGAACTCGGTCGCCACGCCCCGCAGCACCTCGTCGGCCGGCCATAATCTGGGGTTCTGGGCGACCCCCAGCATGCGCCGGGCGGTCTGATAGTGGGGCCGGAGCAGAGCTTTCCAGTCCGCCAGGTCGCGCCAGGCGGGCGCCTCGAAAAACCGATCGGTCGGCTCCATCAGGACGCAGGCATACCCCAGGCTTCCTCCCCCCACCCCGCTTCCGTGCAGGACCATCTCGTCCTTCAGGAGGCTGATTTGTAGGATGCCGAAGCACCGCAGGGCCGGAAGCCAAAGGTATTTCCAGAAAGCCCAGTTGCTCTTGGCGAAATCTTCGGGGCGATACCACTTGCCCCGCTCCAAGACCAGGACCCGGTAGCCTTTCTCGGCCAACCTCATGGCCGAGACACTGCCTCCGAATCCCGACCCGATTACGACAAAATCGAACGTATCGTCCTCGACCACTGGTCCTGGCCTGGCTGCCATTTTCCCCTCCTGCCGGTTCCCCCACCGTCCGAAAACGACCCTGAGGCCCCCGGGCCGCAAAGCGGCCCTCATCAGGCCCGATAGTCGTAAAAACCTCTCCCCGACTTGCGACCAAGGTATCCCGCATCGACCATCCGGCGCAGAAGAGGCGCGGGACGGTATTTGTCGTCCCCCAAGTCGCGGTGGAGAACTTCCAGGACTGCCAAAGTGACGTCCAGGCCGACGAAGTCCGCGAGGGTCAGCGGTCCCATGGGGTGATTCATCCCCAGTTTCATCACCTGGTCGATGGCCTCCGGGGTGGCGATCCCCTCCTGCAGCACGAACACGGCTTCATTGATCATCGGGCACAGGATGCGGTTGGAGACGAATCCCGGCGAGTCCTTGACCTCGATGGGTGTCTTCCCCATCCGCCGGCCGACCTCGGTGGCCACCCGAACGGTGTCGTCCGAAGTGGGCAGAGCCCTCACGATCTCCAGCAGGCTCATGATCGGGACGGGGTTGAAGAAGTGCATCCCGACGACCCGCTCCCCGCGTCGCGTCACCCCGGCGATGCGCGTCAGCGAGATAGAGGAAGTGTTGGAGGCCAGGATCACCTCCGGCTTCATCATTTGATCGAGCTTGCGGAAGAGATCCAGCTTGAGCTCGACGTTCTCGCTTGCCGCCTCCACGACCAGGTCGGCTTCGCGGACGTCTTCCAAAAGAGTGGTGGTGCGGATCTTCTGGGCGGCCCGGACCTGTTCCGGGGTGAGTTTTCCTTTTTCCGCGAGCTTGGCTGCGGATTGGGCGATCTCCTTCTGGGCCCGCTCGATCTGCGCGGGGATGATGTCCATCAGCGTGACCCGGTAGCCCGCTGTGGCGGCAACCTGGGCAATGCCGCTGCCCATGGCGCCTGAACCGATGACCGCGATGTGCCGGATTTCCATATTCCCCTCCAGGGACGGATGAACAGGAAGCGCGATCTTGGGCACCCCCAGGGCGTGGTGGGACATCGGGCTCAGAGCAATTCGATCGCCAGCGCGACCGCCTCGCCGCCTCCCAGGCAGAGGCTGGCCAGTCCCCGCCTGCCGCGGGACTGCTGAAGGGCGTAGATCAGGGTTACCAGGATCCGGGCGCCGCTGGCCCCAATGGGGTGGCCCAGGGCGATGGCTCCTCCGTGAACGTTGACCCGGCCCCAGTCCCAACCCTCGGTCTCCAAACCCTTTCCGTCGGCGAGGACCTGGGAGGCAAAGGCCTCATTGATCTCGATCCGATCGTAGTCCGCCAGCTTGCGACCTTCTTTCTTAAGCAGCTTGCGGATCGCAAAGATCGGCGCCGTGAAGAGCTCGAGGGGTGGAACGGCCGCTTGGGCATAAGAACTGATTCGGGCCAGGGGGTGGAGACCCTCGGCCTGCGCTCGAGCGGCGCTCGAGATGACCAGGGCCGCCGCCCCGTCGGTGATGCCCGGAGAGTTCCCGGCGGTGACCACCCCATCCTTTTCGAAAGCCGGCTTCAAGCGCGCCAGGGCTTCCAGACTCGTGTCGCGGCGCGGGGCCTCGTCGACCTCGAAGCGCAGGGCCGTTCCTCGGGATTGAGGAACTTCAACCGCGACAATCTCCGAGCGGAACTGCCCCTGGTCGATGGCGGCCAAGGCTTTGCGGTGGCTCTCCAGGGCGAAAGCGTCCAGTTCCTCCCGCCTCAACTCGAACTTGCGTGCGATCCATTCGGCGCTGTTGCCCATATGGGTATGTTGGAAGGCACACCACAACCCGTCATGGATCAGGCCGTCCACCAGGATGCCATCGCCCAGCCGGTAGCCACCCCGCGCCTGGGAAAGGAGATAAGGGGCAAGGTCCATGTTCTCCATTCCGCCCGCGACGATCAGGTCGGCATCCCCCGCTCGGATCATGCTGGCGGCGACCATGACGGCCTTTAGTCCGGAGCCGCAAACTTTGTTCAGGGCTGTCGCGCCGACATGCACTGGGAGCCCGGCTTGGACGGAGGCTTGGCGAGCGGGAGCCTGGCCGATGCCCGCGGAGACCACATTGCCCATCAGGACTTCCTCAATCTGTTCCGGGTCGACAGCGGAACGCCGCACTGCCTCGCGAATGGCTGCCGCTCCCAAGGCCGGGGCGGGCAGGGAGGACAGCGACCCGCCGAATTTTCCGATGGCCGTCCGGCACGCGCTGAGGATGACCGGGTCGTGATCTTCGCTCATGGGGGTGAGATCTCCTGCCACGCCTGGCTCAGCCGGCGGTAGGTTTCCTCCAGGGTTTCGGGGAGGACGCGGGTGTCTGCCAAGGCAGCCATGAAGTTGGTATCTCCGGTCCAGCGAGGGACGACGTGCAAGTGGACGTGGTCGACAACGCCCGCCCCGGCACTCTCGCCCAGGTTGACCCCCAGGTTGAAGCCTTGGGGGGCATAGACACGGCGCAGCGCCTTCAGGGCGGTTTGCGTAAGAGCCATGACCTGGGCCAGAGCCTCCAGAGGCACGTCCTCCAGCGTCGCCGCATGGAGGTTGGGGACCACCATCAAGTGGCCGCTGGTGTAGGGAAAACGGTTGAGGAGTACGAAGGCGTGCTGGGCGCGATGGAGGAGGAGCGAGGCGGCATCGTCCGAGGAGGCCAGGGCTTGGCAGAAGATGCACCCTGTTCGGGCCGGGTGATTCTCAATGTACTGCATGCGCCACGGTGACCAGAGGTGCTTCATGCGAGGCCTGTGCCGAGGATTGTAGCAGATTATGGCCGCCGCCTGCCCTGCTCTCGAGGGCTCAGAAAGGCCCACGGTCCTCCCGCCCGTTGATGCAACAACCGTTGCGAGAACTTTGGGGCCATCATCACAGCGAGCGCAACCTGGGGGAAAGAGACCTCGCCTTGCAGGGCTTTTTTGGCTCTGGTATAATCTTCGTTCCCCGGCCGGGGAGAACGCGCGCCGACGTAGCTCAATCGGCAGAGCAACCGCCTTGTAAGCGGTAGGCTACGGGTTCGATTCCCGTCGTCGGCTTCCGTCGCGGGCCTTCGAGCGGGAGCCGAAGGCGGTTGGGATCGTGTCGTTCGATGGCAGGGCCGGGAAAGGTTCAGGGGCGGTTACCCAAGTGGCCAAAGGGGGCTGACTGTAAATCAGCTGGCAGAAGCCTTCGGAGGTTCGAATCCTTCACCGCCCACTGCCCGCGTAGCTCAGTCGGTAGAGCACACCCTTGG
>Ga0187865_1001434_pt1 | contig 27470 bp, 24 predicted proteins | sample June2016WEW_11_1_2_FD_132989 | JGI IMG/M metagenome (GOLD analysis project Ga0187865, IMG submission 132989) | Peatland microbial communities from SPRUCE experiment site at the Marcell Experimental Forest, Minnesota, USA - June2016WEW_11_100 | ecosystem: Environmental > Terrestrial > Soil >...
AGAGAACCATATGGGTTCTCCTGCCGCCATGAATCCAAGGTGGGAACCGTGTGCGGTAGTGCCGCGAGCACGGGTCTGTGCGGGGGGCGGCGAGTAATCGCCGTCCCTACCGCGACCCATTTGAGACAACCTCCATATTGGCCAGCCACTGCTTGAGCCTCATATGATATCCATCTCTGGATCAGGCAGGACCATTGGATTGCCTCCAAAAATCCAGTCAAAAAGTTCAATTTATTGGATATTTTGCGAAATCGGAGCTGAAGGGTCGCAACATAAAAACCCGTAAATTGGTGACCTGATATGGGCTTTTGTCAGGCTTACGAATCTTGCAGATCTGGCATAAAAGGTGCTTTAATAAGATCGGAATTTCCCGTTATCCAAGCTCTGGCCCCGAGAGCGAGGCTCAAATACTTAAGAGAGTATCGCGGTCCCTTCCCGCGATGCCAGGGACCTCTTGGTAGTTGGACTGAGTTCCGGGCCGGGCTTGGCTGTAAAACTTCCCGCAAAGACCAGCTGCACATCCTAGCGCCAAGGTAATTATTAGGAAGCCATCAGCTTTCAGCCGTCAGCTATCAGCAAAATTTTGCTTGCTGACGGCTGAGAGCTGATGGCTTGTTACTTGATTTCTGAGAAGTACTGAATGTACGCGTCTTCTTTCAATCGTGACACGTATCTGTCGTATTCGGGGGCAAACTTCTGGTTAAAGATCTGCACCCTTATCTGGTCTCTGACTTCCTCGATCGGGCGCACAACCGCGGGCTTTCTTGAGTCGACGCGGTAGATTATATAGCTGTCCTTCTCCATTTGCGGTTTGGAGATTTCGCCTTCCTTAAGATTCGCGATGGCTTTGGCAGCGTTGGCATTAAGAGTCGAAACCAGGTAGGTTCCGATGCTGCCTCCTTTGCTGGCGGTGGCTCCATTGGAATACTGGCTGGCAAGAGTGGGGAAAGATTCTCCCTGTTGGAGCCGTCGATATAGATCATCTGCCCGATTTTCAGCTTCTTTGGCATCTCCTCTGATCGTGATTTCAATGTCGCTCAGAGTTACTTCCCCGGGGCTCGTAAACTCAGCGATGTGATCCTGGTAGAACCGCTCAAGTTCAGCGGTAAGCAAGGTAATCCGCGATCTCACAAAAGTGTCGATCAGGGCATCGCTGATGATTCTTCTCCGGTAACCCTCCCGGAATTCCGCCATGGTGGATCCCGACTGCTCCAACGCCTTCTCCAGCTCTTCTGTATCCTTCAAGCCGCGTTCCTTGATTAAATGCTGGATTGCAGCAGAGACGTCCTTATCTATATCCGAACTGAAGCCCATCTCCATCGCCTTTTGGTACAGGAGCTTGTCCTCGATCAGGGAATCCAGTATTTGTTTCTGAGCCTTTTGAATTTCCTGCTCCAGTTCATCCCCGTTATATTTGGCTGCGAGCTGCTCGCGAATACCCTGTTCCCGCATTATCCGATTCACTTCCGACATTGTGATAATCTCATCGTTGACCTGTACCAGGATGCGGTCCACAGTTTTCGCTTCCGCTACGCAGAATGCGAACAGGATTGCCGGGATTGCCCACAGTAAATTTTTCATCCTTGTTTCCCTTTTGCCTTTATAAAGCCATTTGACAAAGGCACATGATACCGGAAATTGAAGACAGTTGTTAGTGGTTAGAGGGCGATAAATAATCCTGTCTCCCGTTCATTCCGCCCCCAAATAAAGTTCACGGTTAATTGCCATGAATGTTCCATTTTCTAACCACTACATACGGATTTCATCCAGGACTTTGTTGATCGAATCAAAAAGCCGCGCCGGCGGAAGCTCCGGGATGTCCAAGGTTAACAGACCCTGCGGAGAGAACTTGGCATGTTTGTTCCGCGTTACCAGTTTCAGCAGCTTCTCCGCGCTGACTTTTGATTGATCCACAAACCTGAAAAAAACCTGGCCATTCTTCTTTTCAATGGACTGGACCTGAAGCGCGAGTGCTTCCTGTCTCAAGCGGGCATAGCGAAACAGGTTTTCCACCTGCTCGGGATATTGCCCGAAACGATCCACCATTTCCTGTCGCAATGCATGCAGTTCTTCATCGGTCGTGGCTGAGGAAATCCGCTTATACATCCGCAGCCTCTGGCTGGAATCCGCGATATAGGGTTCAGGAATCCGGATGTCGAGATTGAGATTAATGCTGGTAGAGATTTCCTCCTCCGTTGTTTCCCCGCGCAGCTCCTCGACGGTCCGCTCGAGCAACTGGCAATAGAGATCGAAACCGACTGCCTCGATGTGTCCGTGTTGCTCCCCGCCGAGAAGGTTACCTGCCCCGCGGATTTCAAGGTCCAGCGCCGCCACGCGAAATCCTGTTCCCAGGTCGCTGAACTCACGGATCGCAGCCAGGCGTTTACGTGCAACTTCAGACAGGGTTTCGTCGGAAGGGACGAGCAGGTATGCGTAGGCGCGCCGGTCGCTTCGGCCGACCCGTCCACGGAGCTGATATAGCTGCGCCAGGCCGTAGAGGTCGGCACGGTCGACGATGATGGTGTTGACCCGCGGGATGTCGAGTCCGTTTTCGATAATGGTGGTGGCCACCAAAACATCAAGCTCATCCTGGACGAATCGAAGCATTATTTTTTCCAGCTCGCGTTCGTTCATCTGACCGTGAGCCACGCCGATTCTGGCCTGCGGGACAAGCTGCTGCACTTTTGCGGCCACAGTATGGATCGTCTCGACCCGGTTGTGCACAAAGTAGACCTGTCCGTTGCGGGCCAGTTCCATTTCGATTGCCGAGCGGATCACATCAGAACTGTATTTGAGGACTGAAGTCTGAATGGCGAGACGATTCTTGGGAGGAGTTTCTATGGTCGACATGTCCCTCAGGCCGAGCAACGCCATGTTAAGGGTCCGGGGAATCGGGGTGGCCGTGAGGGTCAGTACGTCGACACGAGTCTTTAAGGCTTTCAGCCGTTCCTTATGCGAGACTCCGAATCGTTGTTCCTCGTCCACAATAACCAGCCCCAGGTCTTTGAACTGAACGTCCTTGGAAAGCAGTCTATGAGTGCCTACGACGACGTCGATGTGGCCCGTTTCCAGGCCTTCGAGCACCTGTTTTTGTTCCTTGGGGGAGCGGAAACGGGAAAGAAGCTGTATCCGGACAGGGAAGGCCGTGAAGCGCTGCCGGAGAGTGTTGTAATGCTGAAATGCCAGAACGGTCGTCGGCGCCAGTATCGCCGCTTGCTTGCCGTCCATAACGGCCTTAAACGCTGCTCGCATGGCCACTTCCGTTTTGCCATATCCGACATCTCCGCACAGCAGCCGGTCCATCGGCCGGGGAGCTTCCATGTCGGTTTTGACTGACATGAGCGAATCCACCTGATCCCGGGTCAGCTCGAATTCAAAAGCGTCGTCGAATTCCTGCTGCCAGGCCGTATCGGGGGAAAAGGAGAACCCGGGGACCATCTGGCGCTGAGCGTACAGCTTTAGCAACTCCTCCGCCATGTCGCGCATCGACTTCTTAATGCGCGACTTGGTCCTTGCCCAACTGGTGCCGCCCAGCCTGTCCAGGGTCGGTCGGGCGCCGCCCATGCTGCTGTATTTCTGGATCAGGTCAAGCCGCTCCACCGGAACATATAGTCTGGCTTCTTCCTGGTAGGTCAGAAGAACGAATTCCTTTGAACCTTCCTGCAAATCAATGGTCTTCAGGCCATTGAAAAGACCGATCCCGTGGTCGACATGAACGACGTAATCTCCAGGTTTAAGGTCCCGAAAATCGGAAAGAAAAAGGTTCCGGTTGGCTGCCTTAGTCTTCTTAGGAGCGAGTCCTACGTCTCCTTCATCGAAGAGGTCATGGCCCGTCAGGACACGGAGATTGATTGCCGGAAGATAGTAGCCGGCGTGGAGATTGCCGATTCCCAGGAGAATGCTGCTATGGGAATTCGGTCCTTCTGCGGACGGTTCATCTCCGTTGCGGCAGAGATGTGCAGGTATTTCGTATTCTTTGAGAATGTCATTCATCCGCTCGGCGCGCCCGAGATTGGCGACTATGAAAACTATGTTTTCCCCGGAGTCTCGGAATTTCTTCAGGTCGCCAATCAACTCGCGGATGTTGCCGTGATATTTCCGTGTGGATTGAGAAGACAGGTAGACAGGGGCTGTCTCTGCATTTGCAACGCTAAGTTCCTCCACCTCAAGGCGCGGGAAGCGTTCGAGCGAGGCATGAAAATCGTCGGCCGTAACATAAATCTGTTCCGGGGAGAGCACCGGTTTGTGAGCTTCGACGCGGTCCAGAAATTTTTCATACAGTTCCGCATGATGCCTGGCGAGGGTGGATTCGAGGACTTCCCGCTCCACAGTAATGACCCGGTAGCCGTGGAGGTAGTCGAAGAGAGTCTTTTCCAGAGGGTCGACTGCCGGAAGCAGGAATTCGAATGCGGGAAACATTGCTCCTTGGCGGGCAAGGGCCAGTTCTTCTTCCAGGTATGGCAAAAAGGGAGCGCTCCAGATGGAAGGCGCCTGATCCGCCCATTTGCGCAGCAAATCACGCCGGCAGCAATACTCACGCATGGGAATGATTTCAATATTGTGGACAGTTCCCACGGAGCGCTGGGTCTCGACGTCAAACGCACGAATCGATTCGATCCGGTCCCCGAAGAATTCCAGGCGCACGGGCTTCTCCAGGTGCGGTGGGAAAATGTCGAGAATTCCACCTCGCAGCGAAAATTCTCCAGGATCGGTCACAGGGTCGTCTTCCACGTAACCGGATTCGAACAGGTATTCCCGGATCATGTCGGGCGACAGTTCCTCGTCCTGCTTCAGCATGAGGCAGTAATTGATAAAGCGCTCCGGACTGTGCAGTCGGATGGAAGCCGCCCCGACCGAGGCGACCAGGATTTTAGGACCGTCCTGAAGAAGCTGCCAGATCGCTTTGGCGCGTGCGGTAGAGATCTCGGGGTGCGGTGACAATCCCCGGTATGGATCCACCTCAAAGCTGGGAAGATGGATGATTTCGAGTGGCGAAGGGGCAAGCAGGTTAATATAGAACTGGAGTTCCTGGGCTAGGTTCTGAGCTTCAGCATTCGAAGGTGTGATGACTGCGGCGGAGCGGTTTTCCGTCAGGATCGCCTTGGCAATCGTTAATGCTTTGGCGCCCCCCGCTGTTCCGGATACCGTGAGGACACGAACACCCATCTCGAGGCGTGCCGCCATCTGTTGCAGGGCGCCACTCCCCATCGCAGCCTCGAACGTTTGCTTCAGCTGGATCAGTTCTTTCTCCGCGTCTCCGCGTTTCCGCGTGAGACTTTAAGTCTGCTTTCGATTTCTTCCAAAGCGGTCGACGACTTTACGGATTAAATCGGTTGTCGAGGACCCTTCAACCAGCGGGATATTCAAAACGGCACCGCCGGCCCTTTCCACAGTGTCACGGCCAACGATTTCCGAAATGCCCCAATCGGATCCCTTCACGAGCACGTCCGGAACGATCGCGTCGATCACTTGCTTGGGAGTCGGATCGTCGAAAACAAGCACATAATCGACACTCTCCAGCGCCGCGATTACCTCGGCCCTTTCTGCCTCGGATACGATTGGTCTCGACTCTCCCTTAATTTCCCGGACGGAGCGATCGCTGTTGATTCCGACGATCAGTGCGTCCCCGAGCCGCCGCGCCTCATTCAGATACCGCACGTGACCCACGTGCAGCAGATCAAAGCAGCCGTTGGTGAATACGACCTTTTTGCCGAGTTTCCGGAATCGGTTCCGCAACTGGATAATTTCTGGCAAGGTCTTCAGCTTTTGAGCGGACATGGCAACGTTCGAGGATAGCAGATGCATTAATCCTCTACAAGATTGAGTCTCCCGGCAAGAAACTGCGGTAACATCAAACGACTAATCGGGGTCGGTATCGGAATCGGGATCGAAAAAGCCGATACCGGTTCCGATACCGATCGGAATAAGGATGCCGAAGATGGCTCATAAGAAAATGACTCTGATCATTGCCGCTTTCCTCCAGATTCTGACCTCCGCCTGCGCCCGGCATCCGTCAATCGAGCTTCAGGAAATTTTTCACTTCGACACTTCGGGCTGGGCTCACGACATTGCTTTGGAGGGGGGCAAGATTTATGTGGCTGATCGCGAGGGAGGATTCCTTGTCTTTGACGGGGCGCCGGGCTATAAGATGCTCAGAGTTGCAAACCCGGTCCGGGACGTAATCTCCCTTTCTGCAAACTCCGGCGCACCCGTGCTGGCGTCCCGGTTCGAAGGACTCGTTCTGCTTTCCCAATCCGGGCAGATCAGCGACCGATATTCCAACGGCGATATTGCCAACGCGGTTGAGGTGCGGGGAAACATGGCATTTGCAGCTTACGGGCTGCAGGGATTGGTGATCGTGCGGCTGGTGGATGGGCGGGCTTATTTAGTTTCGACCCTCCCGACCAAGGGATGGTCTCATGACCTGAGGCTCTCCGGGGATCAGGCAATTGTGGCTGACTGGAACGGCTTGAAAGTGATTGATATCCGCAGCCCCGAAAAACCATCGGAAATCGCCTTTCTGCCCAGCCCCGCCACATGCATCTCGCTGGCCGTGCAGGAATCGGGCGGCAGGCGGATGCTCGCGATCGCCGAAGGGCATGCCGGAATCGCTTTGGCCATCTTGGATTCCGAAGGGCGTCCGTCGTTGATGAGCCGAAACTACCTGGGCCTCAACCCTGCGGATCCTATCCATCCGAAAACGGGAGGTTGGGTTCACAGTGTCGCCTGGGCCGGCAGGTATCTGTTTGCGGCAAACTGGAAGCGTGGATTATCGGTATTGGATGTCCAGGATCCTCGAAATCCGCGGCTCATACTGCAGTCCCCAACAACAGGGACCGCCCTTGGGGTCAAGACCCAACGCCAGCCGGATGGCAGCTACCTGGTATTTCTGGCCGATGGAGAATCCGGGCTCCGGATTTTACGTTTCCTTACTTCAATGAAATCAGAAGCCTGCAGACTTCCCTAATCTCGGGGCGTCCCTCTTCCCTTCCCTCTCGAACAGCCCGCAAACGGGCTCATAGCGGTCAAATTGTCCGTGTTCTCGAATTTCCGGGCTTGGAATCGCGATGGGCGGGAACCGGAATCTCTCGATCTAGAAATGTTGTTCCTCGGGCGTCCAAAACCTGCCGCAACGATGATCATGCGCGCGGATTGGTCCCACGCAATGGGTCCCATACCGGGACTCCCAAATCAGAAAATCCCCCCGACCAAGTTTGGGGGAAACTAGGTGAATGATGAATGACTACAATTTAACCCGTGAAGAGCAGGAAACCGTAATCAGGGGGAATGCCGCCAGCAAAAAATGGGATTTTTCCAGCAGCACCGGCAATAAGCACGCCAAAGCGATCGCGGTCCTTTGCAATGGCCTTACCAAGATTTATCCAAGGATCTGGCGGTTTAGCAACCCAGTATCCAAAACGCGGGTCCCCATTAATCACCGGTTCGAAAACAAACATCAGTATGAGCGAGAAAACACCCAACACAGTAACCAATCCTTTGTTACCCCGCTTCAGGTTGACCCATAGAGGACCACTGAAAACGGCACCCAGGACATACAATCCGATGAGATGGCGCTCAAGAAAATGATCTCCGCCGATGTAGATAAAATATCCGAGCCATCCCAGAAAGACTCCTCCTCCCGCAATAAGTGCGCGTTTGCCACGTATTGCCAAACCAATTAAACCGAAAATAAGAAAGAATGGGAGACCGGTCTCGAACAAAATGCCTTTGAGAATTTCTCTCCGGTCTGCGAGGGCTTCGGACTGTACCGGCAGGTTCCGATCTCATTGTTCGCTCAGATTTTCAAGGAACGGAACAAACATTCCGGTATCAGGGTGATCAGTTTCATGATAATCCACCAATACCGTGGGAGATAAACTACATTCTTTCTCTTATTCAGCGCGGTGACGATGCCGCGAGCTACGCTATCCGGTCGTACCCAAAGTAGACCCTTCTTGAAATGAGCTGTCATTGGGCTGTCCACATAACCCGGCTTTACTGTAAGCACGCAGACGCCCAACGGGTGCAGCCGCTGACGAAGTCCGCTCAGGAAGGCTGTAACAGAAGCCTTGGCGCTTCCATACACGTAGTTGTTCCCACGACCACGATCTCCCGCGACTGAAGTGATGACTGCGATCGTCCCATGCCGTTTTTCCTCGAAATAGTTTGCCAAATGCGTAAGCAGAGAAATCACCGAGAGAGCATTCGTGTGGAACTCCTGCAACGTCAGCTCGACCGAGCGCTCGCAAGCCCTCTGATCCGAGAGGGTGCCATACGCGATGAGCGCGACATCGAGACCCCCAAGAGTCTCAACCGCGCGAGACAGCATTTCACTCTGTAACTCCATGCGGTTAAGGTCGAGGACGTGTGTTTCGACCTGGACGGCACCGCGCACTCTGAGATCATCGGCAATAGCGGACAAGGCGTCAGCGCGGCGCCCTACAAGAAACAGGGTCCCGCCCCGTGAGGCAATGATACGCGCTGTTGCCTGAGCAATTGCTGATGTAGCTCCAATGATGAGGACTCGCTGCATGCTGGTTACTCCACAAGCCGCCGCCAAAGGCTGGAAGAGAACCTCGGGTCAACATACTTGTGTAGTCTCTCCCACTCCGGATAGAAGCGGCGAAAATGCTTTCCAGACATCCGGGCATCCTTTGCCGGGTAGACCGCTCCGCCAGCGGCGGCGACCATATCGTCGAGCTTGTCAAGCAGTTTAAAAAGTTCTGTCCCTCGGTTGGGAAAGTCCAGCGCCAGTGTGACACCTGGCCGGGGATAGGATAGTAGTCCGGGGGACCGGCGCTCCCCAAATACCTTCAGCACCGTCATGAACGAACCCATCCTGGAACGTGCGCTCCACTCGATGGTTTTGCGAACCATATTCCGTCCGTGTTCCATGGGTACGACGAACTGATACTGCAGAAAGCCCCGCGGACCGTAAATCCGGTTCCAGCATGCGATGCTGTCGAGCGGGAAGAAGAAGGGAGCGTAATGTGTCGTGCGGCGCCGGTGACTCCTTATCTGAGAGTGATAGTAAGCCTCGTCAAGCAGTCTGATGGATAGCGGTGTCATCAGAGAAAATGGGATCTCGAACGGGACCATCAGCCGGCGTGTGGGACCGGACGAACCGTTCTCTTTGTTCTCGGAAGCGTGATTGCCGCGGATGAAAAACCCTCGACCAAGTGACCGGCCCAGAGCGGAACAATCGACCCATGCAACAGTGTATTCGTAGTCTCGATCGGACGCAGCCGATAATTCGAAGAAAGTTTCCAGATTGGGATAGCGAATCGTCTCAACATCGATCGAGGGGCCGCGAACAGGCTTCAACTGAATCTCGGCCCATGTGATAAGTCCTGTGAGTCCCAGCCCACCGACTGTAGCCGCAAACCACTCTCCGTTCCGTTCCGGGGAGCAATCGAGGCGCGATCCGTCGGAACGCAGAAGCTCCAGCCCAAGCACATGACCGCCAAAGGTGCCCGCCCGATGGTGATTCTTGCCATGAATATCATTCGCAATGGCTCCACCCACAGTGATAAGTTGCGTGCCAGGGACCACTGGCAGGAACCATCCCCGCGGCACGGTGAAGTGGAGGACGTCCCGCAACAAGATCCCGGTCTCGCAGCGCAGCACGCCCCTCTTCGAGTCGAAATCAATGAATCGGTCCAGGCCGCGTGTGTCCAGCAGCACGCCTCCGTCGTTTAAGCAACTGTCGCCATAGCTTCGCCCATTGCCATAAGGCAACATTTTCGGTTCGCAATCCGGCAGCGCCGCATGCCGGTCGTGCAGCTTGACAGCGATGTGACGCGCGCGAGGGAATCGGCCCCAGGACATGTATAAGGAATTATCGGTCAAATGGCAATCCATACGGCGATCACACCAAGCAACGCCGCCCACCCGCTGACGGGGTCGCGCAGCGCGAAGATGATCGGATCTTCGCGAATCTGGCCGCGGTGCGCCTTGAGCCAGAGCCAACTGATCCAGAAAAGGAGAATAGGGCATAGAAGCCAAATGGCCTCTGGATGGCGATAGTAAACGTGGCTGTTTGCGCTGGTTATGTATAGCGCAAGAACGAGTACGCTTAGGTATCCGCTCGCGCAACCTAGGTTCACGAGAAGCGGGAGGTCCTCGACACCGTAACCACGCCCGGCCGCGTTTTGAGATCCTGATCGTTGCAGCAGGGACAACTCAGAATACCTCTTGACCAACGCAAGGCTCAGAAACACGAACATGGAAAACGCCAGCAACCAAAAAGATGGCGGGATATGAGTCGCGACAGAGCCGGCGACAATCCTTACAGTGTAGAATCCAGCCAGGACAATAACATCGAGAACCGCCAATCGCTTGAGCGCAAGCGAATATGCAACGGTCGCCACAAAGTAACCCATGAGCACCGCCTCAAATAAAGAGGACAGAAAAAAGCCTAGGCCTAAGGCCGCGCCCAGAAGAGCGGGCACTAGAAAAAGGGCGTGATGGATGGGGAGCTCTCCTGACGCGAGCGGCCGCAACTTCTTGTCTGGGTGCTGACGATCCGATGGGAGATCCAGGAGATCGTTGAGCAGGTAAACGGCCGAAGCGACGAAACTGAATGCGAAGAGTGCCAGGAGTGTGGCACGAAGGAGTGCCAGGTCGGTGACACGATGTATGGCGATGATGGGAACAAATATGAGGAGATTCTTGATCCATTGGTGGAGCCGGAGCGCACGGACGTAAGTTCCGATGGAGGCTGTGCGATCGTTGAAGCAGGCGGCCACCTTGGTCGATGCTTCTACCTGATCTCGCATGCGACCCGAGGAATTCACCAGGATTGCTTCCCCAGAGCACCGCCAAACAGCCAAGTCTTTACGATCGTTCCCTGCGTAATCGAAATTCTTCTCGCCGAACAACTCGCAGAGACGTTTCGCCTTTTCGCGTCCCACGAGATTCTCCCCGCCATCCGTGGCGACCACGCCCGAAAAAAATCCAAGGTGTTCTGCGATTGTCCTGGCAAATTCGACGGGTGAGGCAGTGGCCAGGAAGAGTCGCCGCCCGGAGGCACATTCCTTTTCAAGATGCTCAAGCAGCGGTTGGCGGTAAGGTAGGGTCGCGGCTTCGATGGCAACGCGTTTCGCGATCTCGCTCTTGAGCGTTGCCTTCCCTCGCAGCAGCCAAAAGGGAATCATGCAGGCGTGGAGTGGCCGAGAGCGGAGTAGCGCCAGAATGCCCTCCAAAAGCATATCGGTCTTAATGAGCGTCCCGTCTAGATCTACGCACAAGGCTCGTTTCATAGTACCCAACACATAAACCCTAATAGCTGTACAAACTTTCCAATTCTCGGCCGATTGGAAGGCAGTTTGCTACACTCGGCGCCTCAAACGCAACTCACCTCCTCAGCCGCACCATCTCTGCTTCCTCCCAGTACTGAAAGCAGAGAGCGAAATGCGCTGGGGCTTGGCTGGGCTAGAACCGCCGCACATCGGAGGCTACAGCAGGAATTACGGTAATATAAGAGCTGGACCGATTCCTGCACCACCATCAACCAGCCGTCCTTCGTCCGCCACCAGTTGGAGGGATAGGGGAAATAAGCTGCAGTCAGTCGGATTGTAGCCTGCCCGATATGGGGCCTTCTGTTAACTGCGCTCGTCTGCTGCAGCTGCAAGAGTCCAGAGGCGATCACAAGTGGGATTTTACTCCCAAATGATGTTGCAGGATATGGAATTTGCACACGTCTCTAGGCAGCGCGGTGGTTGAGGAATCTCCTGTTCACGAAAAGTAAAGTGTGGAGGTTTCGTATGCGCCAATTGACATGGCTGGATTTCTATCGTGGAAAATGGCACCTCGTGGCGAGTAATCCAGAGGAGCATAACCGGCAGTGGAAAGGTAAAGAAACTGCTCTTTCCGACCTTGCTGGCGAAGGATGAACGATCAGCGGACCACAAGGATAATCCACTAAAGGTTTCTGCTGGAATTTCATTATCTAGGGCGGATAAAAGCCATCTGCATTATAGGACATGGCAAGATAAGAATCCTGCTGAGATCGTGCCCTCGAAGCCGTTATAACGGCAATTGTGGGCATCCCTGACCTTTCTCCGGATCGATTTGGAACAATGGAATCCATGCCCATGTTTGCCGTAAAATGTCTTCACAGAGTTTTTAGTTTGAAGCCGCCTAGCTCTGCTGTCAAGACCCAACGCCAGCCGGATGGCAGCTACCTTGTATTTCTGGCCGACGGGGAATCCGGGCTCCGGATTTTCCGTTTCATTGGACCATTCTGAAAAAACGCCACGGATTCCACAGATTAAAATCCGTGTAATTCGTGAAATCCGTGGCGTTGTTTTATCTTTTTTTGTCCTTGCGGATCACTACTTCAGACGGGTAAACATCCTTGATAATCACGTCACCGCTCAGCTTGTTATTCACGATCCCGACCTGTGGTTTTGTTTTGACCGGCGGCGCAGCATTCAGATTTTTTGTCGAAACGAATGCGCTGAAGTCCGCAGGCGCAAGTTCCGCGGCCGAATCGGCCGGAGCCAAGACCTGAACTGCGATCTGTTTCGGAGAGATCACGTAAGTGGGATCGTCCGTGGCTACTGGAATTTGTGCTACCGTGAACAACTTCCGGCGCGGGCCGATCTGGATGTCGACTTGAACCGGATTGTTGAGCGGTGTACGGATCGCGTTGTCCTTGATATTCAGCGCCACAAAAAACCGAACAGGCTGCTTTTGACCGGATATCGAGACCGCCTCAGCAGGTATTTCGCGAACAGGCTCGATGCGAGAGCGCGGGCCTGTGATGACAATGGTGGGGGGCTTTGAAAACCTGCCGTAAACGTCGAAGCCGCTGGCCGGTTCCCCGCGAACGGGGACGACGATGGGCACTTCCTTCGATGCCGTCTGCTCCAGGACTAGGGTCACCCTTGCAGGATTCACCTGCAGAACTTCAATACCGGATCCCTTGGAAGTCTTTACGTTTTCCGGAGTCAGAGTAATGACATGCTCTCCCTCGTTCGCTCCCTGCAGATCAACGACACAGGTCGGAAGCGGCTGACTGAACCACATGCTTGAAAAAGCCGCTCCCCGCATCGTCACCTCGACGGACGTCGGGCGCTCATGGGTTATCTCCATTTGACGAGGGACCTGCACCTCCAGCGGAACCGAGACGACTCTCTCCGGACCGGGCTCCCCTCGGACGAATAACCAGATAATCAATGAGAGCAAAACGGCCGTCGCTTTCAGGCTCCAGTTTTCCAGGACATATTCTTTGATGAACCGCTTCATACGGTTTCCCGGCGCTGACCTTCAAAATGGAATACGTGTGCGAGCGAGCGTCCTTCAATTGCGTTTTGAAGGGCACTTCTGAGAGCGGCGCCATCCAGATCGCGGGTGATCTTTCCCCCGAACGCCAACGAAATCGTGCCGGTCTCTTCGGATACGATGATCGCGACTGCGTCGGTTTCTTCCGTAACGCCAATCGCCGCACGGTGCCGCGTGCCCAATTCCTTGCTCAAGTACGGATCCAGAGTCAGAGGCAAAAAACATCCGGCGGCGGCGATCCGATTATGCTGCACGATCACGGCGCCATCGTGCAATGGAGTGTTCGGGCTGAAAATTGTCACCAGGAGATCGTAGGTGAGCATGGCATCCAATGCGATTCCGCTCTCGACATAGTTCCTTAATCCAATGTCGCGCTCGATTACCACCAGCGCCCCAATCTTTTTTGAGGCCAGTGTAGTAGCCGCCAAAATGATTTCCTCAAACCCGTCATTGTTTCTGCGGCGGTGATGCCCCCAGACGGAGGTCTTCCCAATTCCCGCCAGACCCCGCCGGATTTCGTTCTGATACAAAACGATGATGGCAAATACAATGTAGGTGAGAAGATTCGAGAGGAGCCACTGGACCGAGGCTAGCCGGTAAAAGCGCGTGATCCAGTAAAACAGCAGGAGCATTATGATTCCAAAGGTCATCTGGGTGCCGCGCGTGCCCCGCATCAACAGCAGAGCACGATAAATGATGAAGGCAACCAGCGCGATATCGATGAGATCCCGAATCGTAAATGGAGTGAAACGGAAGAATGCCAGCATTGAATCCATGGGGTCTCCCGGTGACGGCCACCGATGTCCCCATGGCCTGAGGATATGAAGGGGACATCGGTGGCTGTCACCGTTTTATTTTCCTGCTTTGACGATAGCATCGGTGACGTCCGCAACTTCTCGCATTGCAGCAACGTCATGAACGCGCACTATGTGCGCCCCATATAGAATAGATGCAGCCACGGTGGCGCCGGTTCCCAAAACCAGCTCACTGGCAGGTTTTTTGATGATAGAACCGATGAACGATTTTCGAGATGTTCCCACCAGAATAGGGAATCCGGCAACAGCCAAACGATCCAGGTTGCGAAGGATCTCAAAATTCTGAGCCGCAGTTTTTCCAAACCCAATGCCCGGGTCCAACACTATCTTATCGGAGGATACACCAGAGCTTTGAGCGCGCGCAACCGCTTCTTGAGCCCATATATCAATGTCGCGTAGGATGTCGTCGCTCGGGGGGATGGCTTGCATATTTCTTGGCTCGCCCCGCATGTGCATCAAAATCAGAGCAGCTCCACACTTCGCCGCTTCAAAGCCGATTCCCGGATCTTTCTGCAGCGACGCGATATCGTTAATGATTGAGGCGCCCCTTTCGAACGAAGCCTTGGCAACTTCCGCTTTCGATGTATCCACGGAAATCGGAATTGGATATCTCGGGCCCGAGCCCAAGGATTCAAGGATCGGAAGTATACGCCTTAACTCCACCTCTGGGCTGACACCGAGTGATCCGGGACGTGTCGACTCTCCTCCGATGTCCAGGATATCTGCTCCCTCGTCTGCAATCTGCCAGGCGCGGTCTACGGCCGCTTTGAGTTCCAAGTAAAGACCTTTGTCCGAGAAGGAATCAGGGGTAACGTTGAGAATTCCCATCAACAGCGTCCGCTCACCGAGTTCCAAGGCCCGGTCTCTGGCCCGTAGTGTGAACTTTTTTCGGGAGGATGGTTCGGTCATAAGGACTCGGTTTCTCATGTGCGGACGGGTCTCCAGACCCGTCCGGATTCTGGTCGTAATACACCTTCGGTCGGACGGCTCTCAAGAGCCGTCCGCACATGAAACGAATTACGAACTAGCGTGGATTAAGCGGGGGCGGGTTTGCCCTTCGGATTTATGAGCTGCGGCAAAGGAGCGTGGGCGGGAGTTTTTTCCCGCACGGGCTTTCCCTCGGAATCTGTGTCCGGGCTTGCCACCACCCTGGGTTTCAAAGGCTGTCCTTTGATGATCGCCTCGATTTCGCAGCTGTCGAGGGTCTCGTATTCGAGAAGAGCTTCCGCGAGGCGGACCAGGCTTTCCTTATTCTCCTCCAGCGTTTTCCACGCACGCGCATATCCCTCTTCCACTATCCGTTTTACCTCGTGGTCAATCCGGATCGCGGTATCCTCGCTGTAATCGCGATGCTGGGAAATTTCCCGGCCGAGAAAAATCTGTTCTTCTTTCTTCCCAAACGTGAGCGGACCCATTGCCGGGCTCATTCCCCACTCCGTCACCATCTTGCGCGCTCGTTCGGTAGCGACTTCTATATCGTTGGCTGCCCCGGTGGTTTCCTGGTTTAGAATCATCATTTCGGCGCAACGTCCGCCCATCAGGATCGCGATCTGCCCTTCCACAAATTCTTTCGTGTAATTGTGCTTGTCGGTTTCCGGAAGCTGTTGAGTCAGACCAAGCGCCATTCCGCGTGGAATAATGGTCACCTTATGCAGCGGATCGCTTCCCGGCAACATGAATGCAACCAAGGCGTGCCCCGCCTCGTGAAAGGCCGTGACCTTTTTGTCACTTTCGGTGATAACCATGGACTTGCGTTCTTTCCCCATCAGAACCTTGTCCTTGGCCCCTTCGAAATCGCTCATCACGACAACCTTCCGGTTGTACCGCGCGGCATTCAAGGCAGCTTCGTTCACCAGATTCGCCAGCGAGGCTCCTGAGAATCCAGGGGTGCCCCGTGCAATAACGGAAATGTTAACGTCATCCGCAATCGGGATCTTCCGCGTGTGTACTTTGAGGATTCCTTCCCGCCCCCGGATATCCGGCAGGGGTACCACGACCTGCCGGTCGAATCGTCCAGGCCGCAACAGAGCAGGATCCAGCACGTCGGGCCGGTTGCTGGCAGCGATTAAAATCACTCCGTCGTTGGATTCGAATCCATCCATTTCGACGAGCAGCTGGTTCAGGGTTTGCTCCCGCTCGTCGTGTCCGCCTCCCAGACCCGCACCCCGGTGGCGTCCTACAGCGTCGATTTCATCAATAAAGATGATACAGGGAGCGTTCTTCTTTCCCTGCTCGAACAAGTCACGAACGCGGCTGGCCCCGACGCCAACGAACATTTCCACGAAATCCGAACCGCTGATGGAAAAGAATGGGACGTTGGCCTCGCCGGCGATGGCACGGGCAAGAAGGGTTTTGCCGGTTCCCGGAGGACCCATGAGAAGAACCCCCTTGGGGATCCGACCTCCCAGTTTCTGAAACTTCTGAGGTTCCTTGAGGAATTCGATGATTTCCGTCAGTTCCTCTTTGGCCTCTTCGACTCCGGCAACGTCTTTAAATGTTACCTTCTTCTGCTGGCTTGACAACAGCCGGGCCCGGCTCTTGCCGAATGACAGCGCCTTGTTGCCTCCGCTTTGCATCTGCCGCATCAGAAAAATCCAGAATCCGATCAGAAGAATAAGTGGCAGCCATGAGGACAGGAAAATGGACAGGATTGAGGAATTGGAAGATTTCTCATATTTGACTGTGGCGCCGTTATCCTTTAATTCCTTGCCAATATCGTAGCTACCCTCGGTCGGGATGGTGGTTTTGAATTTCTTGCCGGAAAAATCATCCCACTCCAGATCCTGGTCCGTTATCTTGGCTGATTTAATCTTCTTCGCCGTCAGGTCCTGATAAAAGGAAGTGAAATCCTTATCTTCGACGTTGACGTCACGGATGCTGTAAAACAATTGCCATAGCAGGACCAGCGTCACCACGATTGCCAGCCAGACCAGTATGTTCTTCAGATTGGTGCTCAAATAAGAAACCTCCAATGGAAACTTGGAAAGAGCCAACCAAGCCAGAAGACCGGCTCTTCAAAGTCCGCAAATTCAATTATACCAGAGCCCTCCAATTATTTCCTACAACGAGTTCTTCATCGGAAACGCACATTAAATCTATAAGACGCGGATGGCCATCTCGCCACCGCAAGAACTATAGACAGTTTTTGGGAGCCGCAGGTTTCAAAAAAATGCGCCGGGAAGCCGGAATTCGGAAGCCGGGAGCCAGAAGGGAACTCGTTTTTCATCCCGGCTCCTGGCTTCCGGCTTCTGACTTTTTCATTATGATAACCACGCAACCTTGGGAACCAGGCAGTGCTTCATAGGCGCGTGCAGGCCTGAAGCCGGGGATCCAGATAACATCCGTCCCAGCTACAATCATCGGCAAAACCGATCGTTGGGTCCGCGGAATTCTGCTCCCGATCAACATCTTTTTTACTTTGCGGTGACCTTCCCCGCCATATCGGTCCCCGGGCATGCGCGAACGGATCGTGAGAATCGCCGGCAGCGCGGACCTGTTGAGAAACGGCTGCCTCCAGCGGCTTTCCGTCATCGTCTGCAAGTCCGGAGCACCGCAGATCTCTGAAACAAACTCTGCCCCGATTTCAGGGACAAGACATCGGCCCGGGATATTTAGTTGGTAACTGAATGCGGGGGCCGGCGGAAGCGGATGTCTCAGGAAAACAATGTCGTCAAACTGCCTCATCGCGATTGATCCCTGTGGAAGCTGAACAGCGGCTCCGCTTTGTTTCGTGCAAAGCGAAAGAACGGTTTCGATATGAGCAGCAGTAATTCCACGCAGAGACGTCAGACATTCTTTCACCGCTTGCCTCAGCACCTGCTTTTGCAGGGTCGGATGCATCTTCAAAAGGCTTTCCACCGGTATTGACAAGGCGTCGTCCGCACGCAATTGAATTTCCTGGAAGGATTTTTTTGCCTGGGATTCCATGAAAGACCATGTTTCACGGGCAAGCCGGGCTTCGCGCGCAAGGGTGGCAATCAATTGCGGGTTGAAGTGCGTTTCCAGATAAGGGAGCAGCTCCTGCCGGATTCGGTTCCGGGCGTGCCGGAGATCTGTATTGGTCGAATCTTCACGATACTGCGCGCCCATCCGCTTCAGATAATGAAGGATGGAATCCCGGGGACAATCCAGCAAAGGCCGGATAATGCCTCCGGCTACGACCGGGTGAATTGAGGAAAGTCCCTCAACGCCGCTGCCTCGGATAAAACGGAAAAGGGCCGTTTCAGCCTGGTCGTTCAGGTTGTGCCCGACTGCAATCTTCTGCGCCCCAGCCTTGTGCGCAGCACGGATGAAAAAATCATAGCGCACCCGGCGCGCAAGTTCTTCAAGGTTTTGCTTTTCCGCGCTTGCCAGTTGTTTGACGTCGATGGTTTCGGAGATGTAAGAAAGCCCGAGGCTTGCGCTCAGTTTTCTGACGAAATCCTCATCCGCATCCCCTTCAGATCCGCGGATCCGGTGATTCAGGTGAGCCACCGTAAGGGTCAGGTGAAAATCAGGGACCAGTTCGTGCAGGCAAAGCAAAAGTGCCGTGGAATCGGCGCCTCCAGAGACGGCGACAAGCACATGCTCTCCGCCGGCGAGCATACGATACTCCCGAATGGTTTTTCTGACCCGGACTTCCAGGTTGTTCGGCATTTTTCACTTCTACCATAAATAACGGTTAAAGGAAACTCTCGTACAATCGGGGTCGGGGTCGGTATCGGAATCGGGGTCGAACTCAGCTTTTTCGACCCCGATTCCGATACCGACCCCGACCCCGATCTCCAAGAGTTAAAGTGCCACTGTGTTATAATCTGCCCTTTAATCGCCAACCCCCTGGGGAAAGGAGGGGTATGACTTTTCCGACAACTCGCCCAAGACGGCTTCGCATGAACGAAATAATTCGAAATATGGTCCGCGAAACACGTCTTTCGCCTGAACAGTTCGTTTACCCGTTGTTTGTATGCCCTGGAACCGGAGTGAAAAGGGAAATTCCCTCGATGCCGGGCAATTATCAATGGTCTGCAGACATGCTGGTGGAAGAAGTTCGTTTGGTGAAATCACTGGGCATCGGCGGAATCATCCTGTTCGGAATCCCCGACAAAAAGGACGACCGGGCAACCGGCGCTTACGATGAGCACGGAGTCGTTCAAGAGGCTCTGCGTGCCCTGAAGAGTTCCGTCCCGGGCATCTTGTTGATTACCGATGTCTGCCTCTGCGAGTACACGGCAAATGGGCATTGCGGCATCGTTTCGGGCGATGAGATTTGCAACGACGAGAGTCTCGAATTACTGGCTTTAACGGCGCTCTCTCACGCCAAAGCGGGCGCCGATGTCGTCGCTCCCTCCGATATGATGGACGGGCGGGTGGGAGCTCTCCGAAAACTCCTGGACAAGAACGGCCTTGAGAACATCCCGATCCTCTCCTACGCGGTGAAATATGCTTCCGGGTATTACGGGCCTTTTCGGGAGGCGGCGGAATCCACGCCTGCCTTCGGAGACCGGCGCAGTCACCAGATGGATCCCGCGAATGCCCGTGAAGCTTTGAAAGAGGTTGATCTCGATATTGAAGAGGGCGCCGATATACTGATGGTAAAACCTGCCGGTCCATACCTGGACGTGATCAGGATGATTCGGGATCGCTATCCTCATCCTTTGGCCGCTTATCAGGTAAGCGGAGAGTATTCCGCCCTCATGGCTGCGGGACGATTAGGATGGCTGGACCTTCCTCGCACTATGATGGAATCCCTGATCGGGATCCGGCGCGCCGGTGCGGACATCATTTTCACGTACTTTGCCAAAGAAGCAGCCCGAATTTTGTGAATTGACGATTTACAATTGACGATTGAAAAACCCTCCGGTCTTTTAATTGTCAATTGTAAATCGTCAATCGTCAATACACACAGGAGTTGTCCGTGAACCGAAGATCAAAGATCCTATTTTCACGCGCTCAAAAGCGAATACCCGGCGGGGTCAACAGTCCGGTGCGAGCCTTTCGAAGTGTAGGAGGAGAGCCTCGATTTATCAGGTCAGGGAAGGGGAGCCATATGACCGATGTGGACGGTGTGTCCTATATCGATTACCTGGGTTCCTGGGGACCCCTGATCCTCGGCCACTGCCCTGCAAAAGTGCAGTCCGCTCTGCGCAGTCAGATTTCGCTGGGCACCAGTTTCGGCGCCTCGACGGAAAACGAAGTGATCCTTGCTGAAATGATCGCGAATGCCGTCCCGTCTATCGAGAAAGTGCGGCTGGTGAATTCCGGCACGGAGGCGACCATGAGCGCCATCCGCCTGGTGCGCGCGTTTACCGGGCGCAGCAAGATCATCAAGTTTGATGGGTGCTATCACGGGCATGTGGACAGTTTGCTCGTCAAGGCCGGATCGGGTGTTGCTACTCTCGGCTTGCCCGACAGCGCCGGCGTTCAGGCGCAGGACTGCAGTTCCACCCTCTCGGTTCCGTACAACAACCCTGAGATGGTCCAACAGGCGCTTGAGCTGAACCGTGCGGAAGTCGCGGCTGTCATCGTTGAACCGGTTGCAGGAAATATGGGGACCGTGCTGCCGACGCGGGGATTTCTGCAGCGGCTGCGCAAGCTGACCCGCGAGCATGGAGCGCTCCTGATTTTTGATGAGGTGATAACCGGATTCCGGCTTTCTTACGGAGGAGCGCAGGAGCTTTTGAACATAAAGCCCGATCTAACCTGTTTAGGAAAGATTATCGGGGGCGGCCTTCCTGTCGGAGCCTATGGTGGGCACCACGAAATCATGAAGTGGGTGGCTCCGGAAGGTTCGGTGTACCAGGCCGGCACACTTTCGGGAAATCCCCTGGCCGTTGCTGCGGGTATTGCTGCGTTGAAGGCTTTGAAGCAGGCCGGCAGTTACAGGAAGCTCGAAAGCATGACCGCGGAACTGGTGGCCGGGCTACAAAGAGCCGCGGAACAGGCCGGGGTTCCCGTGCAGATCAACCGCATCGGGTCGATGTTTACCGTTTTCTTCACCTCATCTCCGGTCACGAATTTTCAAACGGCTAAAACAAGCGATACCACCCGCTACGGCAAATTTTTTCATTCGATGCTGCAACAGGGCGTTTATTTCCCGCCATCGCAGTTTGAGACCTGTTTCGTTTCTCTGGCGCACACGCGGAGTGATATCCGGTCGACAGTGAATGCGGCACGGGAAGCATTTAAAATAGCGGCGACGGATTAGAATTCAGAAGTCAGGAATCAGAATTCAGGGACTTCTGATTTAGGCAGAAGTTTTTGCCGAGCGGGAATATGCCTCGGACAACACACGGTCTATCTGATCCTCGACGGCCTTCTCATTCAAGCCGCGAACGGTTGCTACTTCACTGATGATGAGCTGCTTGGCGCGGTCCAGCATTCTTTTTTCCCGGAAGGAAAGGCTTTTCCGGTAACTCAGATAGACAAGGTTTTTCAGGACCTCGGCGACCTGAAAAATGGAGCCGGTACGCATTTTTTCGGAATGGTCTTTATATCGGCCTTTCCAGTCTGCCTCAGGCTCATAAAAATCTTCGTGGAGCAGCTTGAACAAGCCATCCACGTCAGCCTTTTTTATAATTCTGCGCAACCCGACACTCTTGACGTTGGTAGTGGGTACCATGACAAGGGATGAATTGGAATGGATGCGGAGCATGTAAAATTCTTCGGGTATTCCATTGACAGATCGGCGGCTAACCTCCTCAATGATGCCCACCCCGTGGTTGGGGTAGACCACTTTTTCACCTATGCGAAAATCCATAGTTCCTCCGGGAAACTATCATTATACCAGAAAAGGCGGTCATGTTCAAAGGCGATCCTAGCCTGGTTCCCAGTCTGCCCTCGTAAATCCGCGCAAGTCTGCGGTCAGAATCAGTCTTGGCTCAGCGGCCGCTTCCAATTATGGAAGCGGGGTGATGAAGCCAAGGTACGCAACCGCTTTGATTTTGATTCCGTTGGAACGATCAATTGCGAATGGAGAAAACGTTTTCTCCGTAGAAAACGAAGTCCCGGTTGGTACCGGAAAGGGCTTTGAGGCAGTTTTGCGAGTTGGCGGTGCCCGGCAGCATCCAGTCGTGCAGTTCAATGATGATGACCATCGCCCGCTCAACCCAGGCAAGGTTGTTCTCGAACAGGTGACACTCACCCCCTTCAATGTCGATTTTTATGAGAAGGAGTTCAGTTCCGGGATACTGCTTTTCTATGGATTCAATGGAATAGGCGGGAACGGAGGCTTTGCCTGGTTCCGGCTTGCAGGTTGTCTGAAATCCCCAATCCCCTCGTCCGGGGTCTTCAACATAGGCGGTTTCGTCAAAACACGATATTGCCGCTTTTTTGCATGTAATGTTGAGGTATGTTCGGCAGTTTAGCTGGAGGATCTCGTAATTATGCTCCTCCGGTTCAAGAGCGAACACCTGTGCCTTTGGAAATGACGTGGCGAACCAGATAGGCGAGGCGCCGATGTTTGCGCCGCAATCGATGATCAGAGGCTTTTTCCCGGCATCGAGGATGCGCTGGTATTCGGAGACAATATCCTTGAATCGGACCAGTCGCGTGAGATCATAATCCCGGTTGACAAATATTTGCTGGATGACGCCTTTGTCTCCGATGCTCTGGTCTCTAAAAACAAAAGGCAAAGTGTTGCCTTCGCCGAAATTCAGTACTATCTGGGCGATACCCATTGTATGGTCATCCATTGTGGTGGGTGGCGCGGACGAATGCCACCTCGCTTTTCTTTTCGGTTGAGGTCGGACAAAACTTCACGATAGGTTGCAGACGACGGGCAATTGACTCGGAGTGAGTGCATGGGCTACTATTTGCGACCGCAAGCCGAAGTGGCGGAACTGGCAGACGCACGGGACTCAAAATCCCGCGGTACTTGGTACCATGGGGGTTCGACCCCCCCCTTCGGCACTCATTCCATTAGGCTTACAAAATCCACCTTCCAGGCGCACCCTCAAAAACACCATGACTTTGCCCGTGACTTTGTCTGTGATTTCCCCTATCCTGCCAATACGTATGGAGGATAGAGTCTTATATTGTTGACGTTCTAATCCGATGAAATATTATGTAGGGATTCAAACTTAACTTAAAAATATGGCGATTCCTAGGCATCTTACGCATGCCCCTATTATAGAAGCACTCATAGACTGCCGGATCAAGGCACCTGCAGGTTTTACAGTTGATGCCTTTCAATCACTCAAAAGGAAGATTGCCGCCGGCTATCCCAAGTCAGAGGAACAAAGGGGATTTGAGGCGGAACTCAGAATTGAAGGCGGTCAAGTGTCTCAGTCCACCAAAGAACACGGAATGGTGGGGCTGATCTTCCGCTCAACAAGCGGCGAGAATGTTGCACAGTTTAGGATCGATGGATTCTCCTTCAGTCGACTGAGCCCTTATACTTCCTGGGATGAGATTTTTCCTGAGGCGTTTCGCTTGTGGAAATTGTATCTGGATGTAGTGGCTCCAGATTTTATTACGAGGATTGCGGTTCGCTATATTAATAAGTTGCATATTCCTCTGCCACTTGGGGATTTTTCGGATTACCTCTGTGCTCCGCCGGTTGTTCCACCAGAATTGCCAAGGAAGGTGGCCACCTTCCTTACAAGAATCATTATTCCCGAATCAGATTTCAGTGCTGACGCTGCGATCACTCAAGCTTTAGAAAGACCAGACGACCAAAATTCTGTTACTATTATTTTGGATATTGACGTATATAGGGCAAGACAGTACGAGATTGATGATGAGAAAATGAAGTCGGAGTTCGAGGAGCTTCGCCAACTGAAAAATAAAATATTTTTTAGCAGTATCACTGAAAAAACAGCGGGATTATTCGAATGACAGCGGCACAACTTGCGATGGACTATTATGAAGGCTTCTTGGGGACCCATACAGATAGGGGCGTGAGCAAGGAAGCCAAGGAAATCAGAAATCGACTCGAAGACGTCCATAAAGAAATCCTGAAAAGCCTCTCATTGGGAGAATCGTATAAAGATTCCCTATCTGCACTGTGCGAAATTGCGGGACAGGCTGATGTTTCCAATTGGGACGGATATGGTGCCGAGCAAGCTAATTCGCTGGCAATCCAACAAGCTTTCCGTCTGTTAAGAACGCTTCCAGCTACATTTCGAAGTCCTGAACTGAGCGTTGATCCCGACGGTGAAATCTCTTTTGAGTGGTATATGGAACCACGAAGAGTGTTCTCTATAAGTATCGGGCCTCATGGAGAACTGAGTTATGCCGGGCTCTTCGGAAGAAGTGATGCTCACGGAACCGAGTACTTTGGCGATGAACTTCCTAAACCGATTGTGGACAACCTTAATCGGCTATTTTCGCGCCGGTATTAGCCCAAAGAACTCTTTGGGCGTTCTGCTAAGCCGTTTTCTAACCCACAAAAATCAGTTTTCCGCGACCCGGGTGAAGCCAAATGCTTTTTTGCCCAGAGATCTGAAGTTGTCGGTCTTCCTGACGGATGGCTTGGCAGGTGACCAGATCTGGATTCTCGGTGAAAAATACGTAAAGCTAAACATTTATGGCAGGGCTGAGATTGCGTATGTCGCCGTATCTGAAATTGGGCTAAAGGTTGAATTGGACAACAAACCACAACGTCACGCAAACATAACTGGCTGGCCGGCTCAGAAATCGGAACAAAAGCTGTATGCCCTTAAGCTGGCTGAGAAGTCGTCTCTATTGCTCAGATCGAAGCAGATTGAAGGCTCATACTGACAACCTATCGGATTTGTTCTTGTACTCGGAAATTACAATTTCTCAAACACCCTTGTTTTTCCCTCACACGATCATGGAACCAGAATCTTCGAACGCTATAGTTTTCCTATTTTGAAACTACGCTCGATTCTTTAAGCCTATCCAGCAGATCAAGTCGGCGCGCCGCTTCTTCGAGGTCGCTCTTGGAAACGATTGCATACCTGTCATAAACAGAGTCCGTTTTGTGACCGGCTAAAGCTTTGGAAGAAATAAAGGGGAACAGAGCAATAACTCATTTCGCCTTTATTCCATTTCATTCGAAATTTGTGAGTTAGTCTGCAGGTGGCAAAGCTTCTTCTGATCTGCTAAATCAACCGTTGCGTCCGGCGTGCCGCAACACAGACGCCATCTTGTCGGCCACCTCTTTCGGGAGCCCGCGTTCGTACAGGCGTTGCGCAGCATGCTCGACATCGTAACGGATGCGCTTTAAGGTAACTTCTCCATCCTCCCAAACCGCTAAACAACCACGCGGATCTCCATCGACAGGCATTCCCAAGCTGCCGGGATTCACGACTGTTAGGCGGCCGATTTTTCGAATAAACGGCCGGTGTGTGTGACCTACGAACAACCATTCTTCCTGATCTGCCAGTTCGCCCAGGACTGCGAGCCATTCTGATTCGGGAGCGTCGCCATTCAGATACTCAAAAAGCGGATCTCGGGGCGTTGCGTGTATCAGATGAAATGTTGCACCCTCCGCCCTATATTTAAGCCCAGCCGGAAGTGAACGCAGATAGTCCAAGGATTCAGAACTCAGCAGGGGGCGAAAATGCGCACGTGTTGCTACCGAGAGTGCGTAAGAGAGTGGAGAACTGCGGCAGTCCGCCCCTGTTGCCATCGCATAATCGTGGTTTCCACTAATCGCAGTCGCATCCCTGTCCAGGAGCCACCGTATTGCTTCCTCCGGAGCGGCGCCATAATCCACGATGTCTCCCAGAACCAGCAACCGATCGAAGCTTTCTTCAATGGCTTGCAGAGCATCTATATTTGCATGGATATCGGTTATAATCAGATAGCGCATTTTCACCCTCCACGAGACATATTAATCCGAATTCCTATGCCGAAATTCAAAAGAGGCGGGCTGTTCTAAAAACCCGTAAAATGCCCCGAGCAGACTATAATTGTTCCGGCTCTGTGTTCCGCGGCGAGGCTCTCATTGCGCCATTCTGAAGTGCTCCGAAGATTCTCCGATACAAGTCTTCGCCATAGCTTGTTGGCAGGGGCGCACCTTCGACAAGTCGAAACGTGCGCCCTCCGTCCGGTAGCCTTTCGGCGCGCAGAAATAAGGCGTCGTTCATTTTCGCACGATAAAATCTGTGTGCTAGATCGAACATGTGGGTTACGTAAAAGATTTTGACTCCGGTGTCCAGTAGAGCACGGACAATTTGGCGAGCAATTTCCGATCCTTCCCTTTCGTTGGTTGACGAGAAGGACTCATTAAGCAGGACGAAGCTGTCAGGGGAGGTGGCATCAATGATTGAGCTCATCCTGCTTAGCTCTTCGTCGAGTTTCCCGCTCTTCATCGTGGCATCCTCTTCCCGCTTGAAATGCGTAAACAGACCGCAGCAGACATTCGTACGGAAGGATTCTGCCGGCACGAACATGCCGCATTGCATCATCAATTGGGCCAGCCCGGCACTGCGCAGAAATGTAGACTTGCCTCCCCGATTGGCCCCCGTAATGATCACCAGTGCTTTGTAATCGGCAGCCACGTCATTGCCGACGACTCTGTCCGCCGTACTCAGAGCCAGACAAACATCGTAAAGGCCTCTACAGGAGAGCATAGGCCTGCCGACGGCCAACGGTTCGGGAAAACAGATAGGCTCATGCTTCCGCGCCAGCCGGTCGCGCAAGTTCAGGCAACCGATATAAAAGCCCAATTCCAGTCGCAACATGCTAAAGAAATTTAAAATATGATCGGTCGATTGACCGAGTGCAGCTGCAACATTGCTGATACCTTGGCCGCTGAGTTCCGACAGTGCCCTAAACCCCGCTTCATCGCGGTCGGCGATCTCGTAAATGTAGCGGTAGCCGTTTCTGCCGGTCGCCTGATCCAGCCAACCCTGAAACCGCTCGATCCAGTTCTGCCTCGCATCTGATTGCTTTCGAAGAATGTAATTGACTCCTTTGCTGCCCTTACCTAATTCGGCGCTTATCAGGATACCGTTTTTAAATGTGAGCCGCTGAAGATGCTCTTCGAAGATCCTCAGGTATTCGTCGTCAAGCTCCTTGGCAAGCATGTCGAACAGGCGCGTAAACCCTTCGGAGCGAAATCTGGCGCCTTGTTCTTTGGCAATCTGTCTTAGCCTCTTAAGTAGTTGCAGAAAAATGTGGAGCACACCGATGGATCGACGCAGCGTCCCCTCGGGATACTTCTCGGACATCCAACCGCCCCAGACCTTCTTCTCGCGCTCGAGCGCCTCCACTGCAATGTCGTACATCTCCCTGACTGTTTCAGACAGCTGCAGGCAATCGGCAAGTATGTGTTGCCGATACAGGATCGTCTCGGAACCCTCTGTGCCAATAATAGTGAGACACCTGCTACCCTTTAATTTAATGTAGGGGGCGGGGAGAAAATCCAAGATGGGAATAGCAGAAGTGAAGAGAGAGACGGGGATGGTTGCCCCGGAGTGG
>Ga0187865_1001439_pt1 | contig 27445 bp, 32 predicted proteins | sample June2016WEW_11_1_2_FD_132989 | JGI IMG/M metagenome (GOLD analysis project Ga0187865, IMG submission 132989) | Peatland microbial communities from SPRUCE experiment site at the Marcell Experimental Forest, Minnesota, USA - June2016WEW_11_100 | ecosystem: Environmental > Terrestrial > Soil >...
ACGAGGCTTCGGATCCGGCGCACAATCTTGGGAAGGGGTCGGAGCGTCACAAGGCGGCGGTGGTTGGGGACACGGTGGGGGACCCTCTGAAGGACACTGCAGGTCCGGCCCTCAACCCGTTGATCAAGGTGGTGAACCTGGTGTCGGTGATCATTGCCCCCATCATCGTGCAGTACAGTCACCTGGGCATCGGCGGCTGGGTCGCGGTGGCGGTGCTGGTTGCGGCGCTGGCCTGGTCGGTCTGGCAAAGCAAGAGGTCTTCGGCGGAACCCCTTGTCCAAGAAACCCCACAGCCGCGCGGAGGCTGGAGGCCGGCGGATAGTCAGCCGGCGAGGATCCCTGCGCCGATCGCCGTGCCGGTACCGATTGAATCCAGGACGGAGCCAACGGAGTACAGGCCAAGTTGGCCTGATTCTCCCATGGCTCGGGTTTCCAGGCGGAGCAAAGAGAGTGACAGGCGCAACCCGCCTTCGGAGGATAAGTCGTAAGCGAACCGAGTGGCGCAGGCGGTCTGCCCCAATCCGAGTTCCGCGACGGGGGCCAAGGCGGAGTCGATCGGGCCGTTTTGTGCGGAAGGCTTCTGTGGAATCCTCTCATTTCCTGGAGACCTGGGAATCGCCAACCCACATTCACCCGGAATCGTGTACCGGAGATGCAGGTGCGACTCCCTCAAGCCTCTGTGCGAGGGGGCAGGTTCCGCTCGGGGGAGATCGAGGGCCGTCGTACCTTGGGGTAAGGCTGGCAAGACTCGGCGACCATCGGTCGAGAACTTCATCCATCATGTTGAGGGTCAAGCGGATGGTGTAATTGGTCGGAATCCGCTACGCCCGCAACGGACTATGAAAGCGGCGCCTGAACCCGCATCCCCTCGCCCGGCCTCTCGAAGAATGGAAACCTCGCGCCGGATTCGCGGTCAGCGATCTCGCGGAACAAACCTGGATCATTTTCTTCGACAAGGTGCTCGCTGGGACGATATGCAGATGGACTCGGGGGTCTTGGTGCCGCCCGGCTTACACCTTGCGGCGAGGGATTAGCGACCCGCATCCAAGTCTCATCGTCTCTTCTTTGGCTGGCAACCTGGCAATCCCAAAGCCCGGTGGGTGAAGCGACACTCTATTGCAAGAACTGGGTTACCTCCCGATTGAATCGCTCAGGCGCTTCGATCGGCGGCAGGTGCCCGACGTCCGGATATGTGGCGAGGTGTGCATCCGGAATGTGCTCGCTGAGGAATCTGCCGTTGGGGTAGGGGATAAGCGGGTCGCACTCGCCGTGGACCACGAGGGTCGGCGCGGCGATTTCGGCGAGCCGTTCGCTGGTTCCCTTGCTGAGATGCTCGAGGCACGCGCTGAACTGGCGTTGATACGATTCGGCCGACATGGGCTGAGCGATTGAAGTTTTGACAATAAGCTCCAGGTCTTCGGGGTGCCCTGCCATATAGCCTTCTGCCGCAATCGCCGTGAAGGTGCGCCGTATGCGCGTCTCAAGGTCTATGGCTTCATCGGGCATCAGCAGGGCCGCGATTTCCGGCTTGGGATTTACGCCGCTCGGTCCTCCTGCCGTGGTCGAAATCAGAACCAGCCTGTCCACGAGTTTCGGATGACGAATCGCCAGCTCCTGGGCGATCATGCCGCCCATGGAAATGCCGACGATATGCGCGCGGCCGAGATCGAGAATGGTGATCAGTCCTGCAACATCGTCAGCCATGTCGGCCACTGTGTACAGTCCCGTGCTGAGCGCGCTGTCCCCTGCGTCACGGTTGTCCATGTTGATGACGCGAAATCTTCTTGTGAAGACCTGGATTTGTTTCCACCAACCCAGGCGCGTACTGCCCAACCCGCTGATGAAGATCAGCGAGTGACCGCCGCCGAACTCGTCATAGTAAAGGCTTTGGGAAGCGACTTGTATGGCAGGCATGGTTCCTCTCCAATTCGGTGAACAACGGCATCGGGTGCCTCCGAGAGCTGGTGCGAAAGCCCCTTTGGGTCCTAGGGTGCGACCCGAGCCTCGACAAGCTGTACAGGGCCCCCAGGAACAGCCGGGACGATGAAAGCACCGATGTTGATTGTAGTGCCGAAGGCATGGATGCCCTGCCCGAAGTTGGCCCCAGTGTTCCCGGAAAGGGCGGCGTAGCGAAGAGGGTCTCCGCGTGAAGGGGGGAATCCGCTCCAACCGGATGCCACGGCTGCCGCGCCGCGACCAATACGTAAGAGTCCTGGCGCCAGAAAGGATGTTTTCGCAGGTCGTCTTTGTTGGTTGAAGAAATCCATGCTCTTCCTGCCCAGGGCAATGACGGACCTGCCGGAAAAACGGGTCAAGCGGCTCCCTGCTTCCGCAGCCAGGAGCTGATGAGGGTTAGGACCCGTTGGTCCACAGGCCTTTTGACCTGGTCCGGATACGTTGCCGTGGTCGGCACGCCTGGATCGACTCTCAGAAGGTGGGTGACGTCCGGCAGTTCATGGCCTTCGAATCCGTCTTTCACCAATCCTGCCATGAGCCTTAGATCCGCCGGGTCCACCTGAATATCCTTGGAGCCGGTGATGGCCAGCACCGGTACGCGAATGTTTTTCATGTCGTCCCCCGGGGTATAGCCGAGGAACTCCCGCAGCCATTTGGCATTCACTTTGACATTAAGCTGCCGATACCAGTTCTTCTTCGAACGCTTGATCTTTTCGAACTGCTTAATCTGGTTCTTGCGGATATCAATATGCAGCACGTCGATCAGCCATTTGTTGAACCCGTGCATGCCGGGAATGACCTTCTCGGCCTGCCACAGAAGGATCTCCTCGCTGTTCCGGGCCCAGCCCGCCAGCAGGATGATCCCGGCAAGGTCCGCTCCCGTTCCGGCCAGTCGAATCGCGATCCCTGCGCCTTCGCTGTGGCCAAGAACGAAGACTTTCTTCCTCTGGATGTGGTCCTGTGACTTGAGCCACGTCAATGCGGCCTGAGCGTCACCGACCCCGTCGAGGAAACCCGTGTCCCAATAGGATCCCTCGCTTGCGCCTACGCCGCGCTTGTCGTAGCGGAAGGAAGCGATGCCTTGACCCGCCAGGTGAACCGCAATCTCCCGCATGACATTGATAGGCAGTTTCTTGGCATCCTCATCCCGGTCCACTTGGCCGGAGCCCGGGATGAGCAAGACCGCGGGCCAACGCTGGTCTGGGCCGGGCAGGAGCAACGTGCCTGCCAAGTTTAAGGATCCGGACGGAAAAATGACCTCGCGTTTGATGGTTTCTGCAGGTGGGCTCATCTTCCCCTGAAGATGGATTGTCCGACGGGTTTCTAGGCGATCTTTTTTCCAGCCTCTGGCCCTAGGGATTGATCGTAGATGGAATCCACGGTGATCCTCACCACATATTTTGGTTGTGGCAACTGGCCGGGCCGCTTCTTGACGTCCTCCACGGCCTGATCATACAAAGGCCCTGTGGATATGAGCTCGGCTGTCCCCTTGAAAATATAGCCCTTGCGCGATTCATTATCGGCCACCATCACCGCCACCTTGGGGTTCTCCTCCAGGTTCTTCCTGGTCTTCAAGGAGAAAAGGTCGACAAAGATCAGGTGCTCATCGTCCAAGACTCGGAGACTGCCTTTGATAGCGACATTGGGCACGCCCTCCCGCGATGCGGTCGCTACCCAGCCGGGTTTCCCCTTGATGAACTCTTGCAGAGATTGTGCGATCTTGACCGCCATGGCGAAATCCTCCTGTTTGAATCGCTTCAGTTGATCTTACTCTGCTTGGACTGGGTCGGCAAATTCCTTGTCCACACGATTCAAAGGCGTAGTGAGCTCGACCAATTCCCAATGCTGGCAGAGCGTTACGATATCGGGACTTTGCAGCTTTCGCTGAACGGGAGCGCACGCATCATTCCTCACTCAACGATCTGTAGAGGGGAGCTCATGGTTGTCTTGGTGGGACCCTTGCTGGTGGATGTTCGGGACCTTGAGGATCAGGGAACAGGGCACACTTTGGCCCCGGATCTTGGGCAACTGTCGACAGCGCCAAGAGAAGCGTCGGTTGGATGCCCGATGGGCATTTGAATGACTTGAGGGTTGTTGAATTCCTAAGCCAGACAGGCCTCTGTTTCCTGATCAAACAATCCCGGTCCGAAATCATCTCCGTTCAAACCGCTGATAACCTGACACTTTGCAAGAAGGTGGGCCCGGGTGAGGTTCGGGGTGAGTCATGGACAATCTATCGTGTCAACCGCCGATGGCAAGGCCTCCGAGGTCCTCGCCAGGGAAGGGGTGGGTGGTGGGCTCTTGCGGATGGCCAGGCGTGCGGATTTGCGAGGGAGGCACGGGCCTTTTCGGACTCACGAGCAATCCGTGAAAAGAAGCGTTTTGCGCCATAGCAGCGCAATTTCCTGACACCCGGGTTGGTAGTAATCCGAATAATGCCTGGGATAAAGCCGAAGCGGTAATCAAGATGTGGAATAACAACCAATGGAATCGAAAAAGAGTAATCGCTCTTGCGCATCGCCCGATTCAACTTGTTTCGGGTGAAGGTTAAGTGCTGAGTGGTCAGAGTACCGGCGCCGCCGACCCAACGGCCTCTATATTGGAAGCGCAGACGCTCAACGTCCGAATTCAGTACTTTCGCCTGCCGGGCTCTCCCGGTCGAGAAATACCGATCGAAATTCACTACTGCCCTAGGGACCAGCAAACCGCAAGGCTTTTCTTCGATCACCAGCTCTGACATCACTTGTTCTTACCTTGCGCCCTCTGAGAGTCCACAGGTTTCGGGGCCCACGGATTAGCCGAAGAGGTTACGGCGCATCTGTGCCGAGAAAGCGGTGCCTCCTTTTAGGCGCTCGATCAGCATGCTTCAGGTTGGCCAAGATCGCACTGCCTTGGCTCCTTTCAAGAGGCGATCCCCCAGGTGCGGATGCTTCCATCCTTCGATCCGGAGGCCAGCAGCCTCCCCGCGCTTGCAGCAGCTTGTGTCAGCCGTTGCTCCATCCTCGACTTTCGTGATGATCTTCAACATGGCGTATTCCCACCACAAGTCGCCTGACCGGATGGCTTTCCTCGTCTTCCGGCTGGCGTCGGGCTCAAGCGCCCGAAGGATAGGTCGCCTCCCGCTGAGGCAAGTCCAGGGCCCTAAGGTATTCCTTAATCCCTGTTCCGGCCCATTTCTCTTGCCAAAACTCAAACGGAATCTCCTGGCACCTCCGTATGGGCAGGAGTCTTCTCTGGTCCTTGCCTCTTCTGGTCGACCTGTTCAGGACGTCCGAACTGACGTGTGGATATCTTTGCAAGTGCTTGACTCTCGAGACTGTCTTCCTATAATCATATTGGAGATTAGCAATTCACCTTTGAGCCTTCGTTCCCCCCCGGCCGGATGAACGACGCCGCACGTGAGTGGGCCGACGTGGCTAGCGGACCCGCAAAGGACGAGCCAACTGGTTAGCCAAAAGCTCAGGCAGGTTCTTTGTTGCGCGTTTTGTTCCCATGCTGGTTGTGGGCGCCTTAACCTTCATGCAAAGAACAACCCTGGACCAAACCAACCCGATCCTCCGTCAAATGGAGTGAAACGCAGGTTGTCTTCCGAATAGAAGGAGCTGAAAACATGTGGATCCTTCGCGTGGATATGACCGATCGCAGCGTCAAGATTGAGGAGGTTCCAAGCAAGTATAAGTTGCTGGCAGGGCGTGCCTTCACTTCCAACCTGATCGCTGACGAGGTGCCGCCTCTTTCGCATGCCCTGGGGCCAAGCAACAAGCTGGTCTTTTCCCCTGGAATCCTTACCGGCACCTCTGCGCCCACCTCGGCCCGCATCTCGGTAGGCGGCAAGTCACCGCTGACGGAAGGGATCAAAGAGGCCAATGCGGGTTCCTCCTGGGCGGCGGACCTGGCAGTAATGGGCATTCGCGGCCTGGTCTTGGAAGGACAGCCACCCGAGAAGGGGAAATATTGGGGGATCTTTATCTCGGTCGAAAAGAAGAATCCCAAAGTGGAATTCTTCGATGCTAATGAATACACCGGCAAACCGCTGGCCGAGGTCTACCCGAAGATGTATGCGAAGTTTGGCGGCAGTATTTCGGTCGCCAGCATTGGCATGGCTAGTGAGCACGGGTATGCTAACTCGGGCGTTTGCTTCAACGACGAGTCCAAACGTGCCAGCCGCTATGCGGGACGAGGCGGTTTGGGCGCGGTGATGGCCAGTAAGGGGGTCAAATTCATTGTGATCAAACGTGAAGGCGGCCCGGGGGTGGATATTGTGAACAGGGCCCTCTTTGAGGAAGGCCGCAAGAAGATGATTGACGCGCTGAACACCCATGCGATTACCAAACCCAAAGGAAGTTTGAACGCGTACGGCACGGCGGTGCTGGTCAACATCCTGAATGAGGCGGGGGGACTGCCGACCCGCAACTTCTCCGGCGGACGTTTTGAAGGGGCGGCCAAGATTGCGGGAGAATCTATTTTTGAGGGCAACAAAGAGCGTACAGGCAAGGAGCTCTACAACCACGCCTGCAGCCCGGGATGCATCATCCAGTGCTCCAATACCTGGCACAGAAAGGACGGCAGTGAACATACGTCCTGCATTGAGTACGAATCCGATTGGGCCCTGGGAGCCGACTGCGGGATCGATGACCTGGATGTCATTGCCGAACTAAACGAGCTGTGCAATAACTACGGCCTTGACACAATTGAAACGGGGGTCACGCTGGCGGTTGCCATGGAAGCTGGAGTGATCCAATTTGGAGACGGCAAGGGCGCCATCAACCTGGTGCACGAAATGGGCAAGGGCACGCCCCTTGGGCGCACCTTGGCCGCCGGAACCGGAGCCGCGGGGAAGATATACGGGGTCAGGCGCGTTCCGGCCGTCAAAGGCCAGGGCATGCCGGCTTACGATCCCCGCGCGGTCAAGGGGATCGGCATCACCTACGCCACCAGCACAATGGGCGCGGACCACACTGCCGGTTATACGATTGCCCCCGAAATCCTTGGGGTGATGGGCAAACAGGATCCGCTCAACCCGGCCGGCAAAGCAGCCTTGAGTCAGGCCTTCCAGGCCACCACAGCATTCATTGACTCAAGCGGCCACTGCCTCTTCATTGCTTTTGCCATCCTCGATATTGCCAGCGGCTACCAGGGCATGATCGATGAAGCCAACGGCGTTCTCGGAACGAAATGGACGGCAGATGATGTCCTGCAGTACGGGAAGGATGTGCTGAAAGCTGAACGCAGATTCAATGAGGGTGCTGGACTTGGAAAGCAATCTGACCGGATCCCCGAATTCATGCACAAGGAGCCCCTGCCGCCGCATAATCAAGTCTTTGATGTTCCCGATTCGGCGCTTGATTCGGTTTACGACAGCCTCTAGTCAGCAGTGCCCCAATACCGATACCCGGTTGCGGACAGGAGACTTGATTTCTCCTGTCCGCAGTCTTTAGAGGAATAGGGCAAGACCCTCCCAGTTGGCGGCAACGCAGGCATGTTCTTCACGGGGCGGAATCCTCGCCGAATCAGCGCGAAGGGGTTCTTTTGGGGCGGCGCCAACTGGATTCGCGCACCCTTTCATATTGAGGCGGCCACCGGTTGCAACTTGCAATGCTGTCATCGCAGCCGACATCCTGCGTAATCCAGCTGATCTCAGGCGCCGTGTTCCTATCGCTCTGGCAGGACTCTTGCCATGCCAGGCTGGTGGATATCGTCGTTGTCATCCGAGACGGGGCATCTCCGTGAGAGATTGCACAGGAGGCTGCTCTTGCGCCTTGAGGTTTCGCGTGAACGGGTTGATAGTTTCCACAGGCATGGGCGTCCTGGACCCTGTGAAGACGCCCGCGACGCGGGTCTCTTAACGATCATCGAAAGTACCCAGGAAGATCACGAGCCGTTAGTGGAAATAGGCTCCTTGGATCCGGCGAAGGGCATTGGGTTAGTCTCAATCCGGAGTTGTTTCGCCGAACTGGGAGTCTGGCCGAAGGCGCCGCCCAGAATCATGTTTCCCGCACTCAGGTCAGTAAGGGGTTGCCGGCTATCGAAGAGATGTGCTCCGATTTGCACATTGGCTGTGAACGGACTTCCCCACTCAAAACTAGCCGTTGTCCTATCCGGCTCGAGGCCTGGTTGGCTTGGCCCGCGCTTGAACACCCGCGCAGGCATTGCGAGCTGCACGCCCCCCCGGTCTTGTGCGCCATCGACCGATTGTGGTCGAGAGGAAAGGCGGGGTTTCACCGTGCTGTTTCCTCTTGCACAATGGCGGTGGTTTTGCCATGGCTCGGGCTGGCAGCAGCCTCCCCCTCCATGCTCTTGCCAATAGGCATGATCAATCTCTGGGGGATATCTGGACATCTAGGGGACATGCCCGTTTTCGCAGCGATCTCATTAGGTGTCTTTTCCCTACCTGCTCCGACTGTGACCTGTGCGAGGGATGTGCCGGGCGCGAGCAAGACGAGGGGGGCTGGGCATATAATCTTTGTTGTGCCGGTTGTCTCCGGCCCCGCGAAGTTATTTGCTCCCCATGGGGCGAGCGATGATCCATGTTAAGGTGAAGCTCTATGCAACCCTGAAGAAGTATGCCCCCGCAGGGGGAGCATCCGGAACGGGTTTTGATATGGAAATCCCTGATGCGAGTACTTTGCAAGATTTGACGGTGCTGCTGAGAATGCCGGAAGATGAGGTAAGAATTGCTTTTGTGAACGGCATCATCCAGGATGTGCGCTGTCAATTGAACGACAATGATGAGATTGGAATGTTCCCTCCAATCGGAGGCGGTTGATTGGCGGGAATTCAGATTGACACCTGGTTATACGGAAAAGAGCTGGCAATCTACGGAGGAGAAGGCAGGCAGGGCAGTTTTGCCAATGTGAGAATCAATTTGCCTGAAGGCAGCAGCATGGCCGACTTGCTGGCATACTTATGTATGCCCACCGAAAAGCGCGGCATCACCTTTATCAACGGCGAATTGAGCGCCATGGTGGGAATCCAGGCCGACCTGGGGCACGTCCTAAGAGATGGCGACCGGGTTTCATTGTTCCATCTTAATGCCATGTGGCCGTTCCAATACCGCCTGGGGGCGGCGATGACTGATGAGATGCACGACGCTATGCTGAAAAGCAAAGACCAGGGCCTGCACCATTCCTACGAATAGGTTTATCAATTGGCGGGGAATAATTGATGGTTGCCGACGCTCAGGCGGTTGCGAGCTCGACGAGCCGACGAACCGGCTGTGACTGTTGAATCCTCGAGGATTAGCCTGAGTTGCCCTGATGACAGCCTGCTCACACTAGACAGAACCGAGGCTCAAATGGCCTCGGTTCTTGGTTTCGCCTGGCGGGGGTTGGACTCGTCCGCCCCTTTGGCCGGGCACCGAGAGTGGCCTGGCGGCCGGGGCCAGCCTGCTCCAGCCATAGGCAGGGAGACCAGCGACCTGCGGGCCGCAGGCCCGACAGGATTGCAGGAGGAGATCAAAGGCTGCAGACAAGGTGTTCTGCGGCATCTTGTTTTTCCTCAAGCGCTGGCAAGAACGTTAACATGTCGAGTCAAGAACTCCGACCCGGGGCAGCGGTCCTCAAATAGGATTCCCAATCCTTTGAGGGTGCCAACCGTTGTCCAGTAAGCTCGAGTTCAACGAGGTTGATCTCCGTGCCTCGATCTGAGAGTCCCTTTGGCGGTCCGTGTATTCCAATAGGCGCGGATTGATGATCAGGAGGTCGTCCGTGGCTGGTGACGTGAACTGCGCCGCCGTTGTAGGGACGCGGCGTAGGCAGCGCGGAGCCCGACGGCTTTCAAGGGTGGCATCAATCGCAATTTGATTGCGCGGCATCGCCCTGCGCCTTACCCAAAGATTCCTGGAACCAACAGAAAACCGCGAAGGCCCCGAGGCTGAGGATTCCGCCAGCGATGGCTATCAAGCGCCATAGTCCTGGAACTGAACGGGCAAACGCGATGCCAACTGCGCAGGCCAGAATCACAATACCCGCCATGACGTGCAGGACTAGCACCCGCGCTTTCAGTCGGTTGCCCATGAGAGCGTTGCCTAGAAACCAGGAGCTTCCTTTCCATTCTTTGAGTCTTACCGGGACTGGGATTCCGAATGGGATGCACGTGAATCCATGGCAGCCAACGATGAAGGCGATGAGATACCGCATCGAAGATACCACTTGTTCCTCCCTTCCTTGGCAAGGCTGATGGTGTTCCAAGTACTGACAACTCGGATTGCTGATTGTCCAGGATCCGTGAGTGCCTCGCATGTGTCCTTCATGAGGTCGGCACATCAGACGGGATATCGAACGTGAACTGGCGAGGACCATTATTGGCTCATTTACTCGGGTGATCGCCAAGATGACCTGTCAGCTGTTACTCCACTTATTGTGGATCGAATTGATTGCAAGTGGGCAAACTCTTGCTCTGGTTCCTGTTGTATTGGTTCAATTCACATCACGGGTGAGATATAATCGAAGTTCTGGTAGTGAGGAAAGGAGAGCCGCGAATGAAAAACGTGTCATCCATAATTGGCCAGGCTATCAATGTCACCGGCGGGCAGGAGATACATTGAACCGGCTGATCACCCCAAAACGCGTTTTTGCTGGCTACATCTTCGACCTGGATGGTACGGTCTACCTGGGGGAAGCCCTGCTCCCCAGGGCGGGCGAGACCCTGACGGCGCTACGCGCCAGTGGCTTGCGGACGATCTTCATCTCCAACAACCCGACGCATCCACGTGAAGACTACGCTGCCAAGCTGACCCGCTTGGGCGTCCCGACGCCGGTTGAAGATATCCTCACCTCGACGCTGGTTATGGTCAATTTCTTGAACCGGCGCATGCCCGGCGCACGTTTGTTTGTTGTTGGCGAGGAGCCACTCTGCGCTGAGCTGCGCCGGGGAGGGTTCGAACTAACCGAGAAGGCACAGGAAGTTGACGCCGTGATTGCCAGCTTCGACCGCACCTTTGTCTACCGCAAGCTGCAGATCGCGTTTGACGCCATCCGGGCCGGGGCGCGTTTCTTCGCCACCAACCCCGACCGCTTCTGTCCTGTGCCGGGCGGCGGTGAACCGGACTGCGCTTGCATCATCGCGGCCATCGAAGCCTGTACCGAAAAACGGGTCGAGGCCGTGGTTGGCAAGCCCTCCCACTACATGATCGAAGCCGCCCTGAACCTGATGGACCTTCCGGCGGCGGATTGCCTGATGACGGGCGACCGGCTGGAGACCGACATCCGTATGGGGCAGGAGGCAGGCATGTCCACCGCATTGATGCTGACCGGGGCCACTCCTGAATCGGCCCTGGCGGATTCGTCCATCCATCCGACCTACGTCCTGCATCGTTTGAGTGAGCTGCTGCCGTAGCTCCGCTTCTCCTGCCCGATTTCGCTGACTCGCTTGAGCAAGATCCGCAATTCTCGCCCGTCTGCTTGATGCGGGATTCTGGCAGAGGCCGAGAGTTGGCTCCTGGTCTCTTGGGTTTCGCGCCAGGGTGGGGATTGGGGCGGCCTCCTCGGTTCTTTTTGCAAGGTAAGGCGGAAGGCGAGAGGAATGACCGCCGGGTCATTTCCTACCTGTTAAGCCGCTCCTTGCGTAGCCCTTGGAATCGCGGTGGAATCCGATTCCCGAGGAGCCTCGTTTTGGGTCAGGTAGGAATCCCAGAGGGTCCGAAAAGGGATGGCGTCACCATCTGTGCGGAACGAGGTCGCAGGAGGCGTTCCCTTCCCCTGCATGTTGACGGAGATTCCCATTTCGCTTGAGCCCCGCCTGGACCCGGATGATCGGCTGAAGGGGGAGGGGCGGGGGAACGGAAAGCGGCGGAGATCCAGAGGGCTCTCTACTCGAACTTGGGGCACCTCCCAATCTATGAGACCGGCCCGGGGCCAAGCCGAGGGTTGATCCCAAATGAAAACAGCGGGTTTGCCTATCTAGGGCAGGAATGTGAAGGCCATGTTTCTTGGAAGCCGGGGGAGCACAACCGGGGCTGTTCGGGGGTGCCCCCGGTGATCGGGTTGACGCGTTGGGCCATGAATGCTTGGCCGTGACGAGGGGTTCCGCGGCTGCGCTGTTCGACCAGGACCGGCCCTCCGGGTGAACGCGGCTTGATAGTTGGAATGCTGTCGGCGCACAGACTGACCCCTGGCCTCAGATTTGCCCTGGGGTAAGCTCGGGCCATTGGCTTCTCCGGGCTTCTCTTGGATGGGGCCGCTTCTGTTGCACAAAGGTCTGCGCTGTTGCCAGCCGCCCAGGCCAGATCCAACAAACGAGCCCAGCCGCGAGGGAAACTCGCGTGCCGGGGAAGGGATGACCTCCTCTCGTTCTTGGGGGGACCCGGGGCGGGCTGGTTAAACAGGAAGGGGAAGAGGCCGCAGTAAATGAACCTCTTCCCCTGCCGGGATATCTTCCGGAGCTGCTCTCGGAGATTCAGTTCCCGCCGATCGTAGCTCGGATCAGCTTGTATCCTTCCTTTTCGAAAGCCGAGGCGACCGTTTCCTGGAGTTTCTTTCCGGGCGTCAATGCGACCATATAACCGCCCCGGCCTCCTCCGGTGACCTTTGCCCCCAGAGCGCCTTTCTCGAGGGCGACTTTGCAGAGATAGTCCAGGATTTCGTGGGAAAACTGCATGTCGATCAGGATCTTGTGGTTGTCCGACATGATCTTTCCCACGTGGGGCAGGTCCCCGGCCTCCAGCGCCTTTTTCATCTCATAGGCCTGGTCCGTGATGGTTTTGAGGCGCGAGGCGAAGAGCTTCGGATCCTCTTTCTTCTGCTTCTCGCTGACCTCGTCCAGGAGCGCCGTGTTCGCGGTGATCCCGCTGTTGGCCAATACGATTTCGAAAGGTTTCGGGGTCTTAATCTTTTCGAAGTGCTGTTGTCCGTTCATCAGATAGAATAGAAGAAGCCCGCCATAGGTTGAGGCGGTATTGTCGACCCCGCTCGCAACCCCGTGGTATGGGAACTCGCCCTGCCAGGCGACCCGGTTGATCTCTTCAATCGGGAGGCCCAGGTTGAATTCTGCGTTCAACGCGCGCGCCAGCGAAACGCAGCTGGCGGCGCTGGCTCCGACCCCAGATCCGGCCAACAGCGTTCCCCCAACGGTGATCTTGATTGAGTTCTTCTTGACATCGATGTTCATGACCTCGAGAATCCGGTCAATGGAGCGCGCCTGCTGTTCCTTTTTCTTTTCTTTGTACCCCGGGACCTCGATGCGATTGTCTTCCAGGACCCATCCGGTGCCCTTGATCCTTTCCACCGTGGTCTCTGTCTCGTAGGAAATAGCCGAGACAATCGCCGGGACTTCTTCCAGAACAAACTGATCGCCGATCAAGATGGTCTTTCCAAAACCTGTTCCCTTAGCCATGTGATTCTCCTTGGATGATGTTTTCCATTTCCTCGATCAGTTTTTCCTCTTTCCCGATGGACACCGTCGTGGCCGCTGTCAAGCTGTGGCAGGCATCAGAGAATCCGCCAAGTCGGTCGGTCGCTTCGGGAAGCAAGATATTGAGTCCCATTGCTTTCCCCGACCTGATTTGTCCTTCCATGAAGGGAGAAACCCTCATGGAAATCTTCACCTCGTTGAACTTGATAGCGCCGAACCCTGGGATTTCATCGGGGATGATTTGAAATCCTGCCAGGTATTTCTGGGGGTCAATCAGGTTCGTCTCCCGGATGGCATCGCAGAAGGCCCCGATCATTTTTACCCCCATGGGGAAAAAACGCTTTTGGACGTGAAACCACTGGATGTGAGGCGCTTGGTTTAGTTCGCCGGATTGAAGCCTTGCGATCTGTTCGTCAAAGATCTTTGTCCGGACAGCCTTTAGCTGTTCCACCATGCGGTCCGACTCTGGTGAAACCCCTTCCAGACAAACCCGAACCGCCATCTCCGGTCCTTTTTGGTAATAGCCTACTCCCCCCAGAATATCAAGATAGTCCCCCAGTTCGATACAGGGTATTTGACCTTTCGGACCGGTCAACAGGTACTGCTCCCCGGTTGGCTGTTTCCGGATCTCCATCAGGCCCTGTCGAACGGCTTCCTGGGCAACATCGCGGTTCTGGCTTACCAGGCGGCCGTCCACAAAAAAACCGTCTGCCACCGCCCCCAGCGCTGCGAGCTGAGCCATGTCCCGATTGACGGAGTCGAGGTACAGCGCAAAAAGATAGCAGGTCGTCGAACCGGAAATATCCCGGTCCCCTTTTAACCCGAAGAGATCAGGGTCCAGATTGAGGACCCTCGTATCGGTGGAGGCTTCAGCGACATGGTGATCCAGGATCAGCGTCAGGTTTCTTCCCTTGTTCAGTTCGGAAAGCATCGGCGCGATTCTGCCGGCAAAATCGGCAAAGATAAGTATCTTTCCCTCCTGCTCGTACACCCGTCTGAGCACAGCAGGATAGGGCTTTTCCAGACAGAAGCGCTCGACCTTGAATCCTTCCCTTTCCAATGCGCGGGTGAGTATGGCGCCGGAAGTGAGCCCATCGGCATCATTGTGGTGAAAGACCTGAATCGTCTTTACAGGCCATTGCTTGAGGTCCCGAATGGCGCCTTTCATTGCGTCAATTAGTGTATTCAGCATTATTCTCCTTTACGGCTAGCATCTCCGTAAATTGGACACCGGAAAAAATATTTCTGAGGACAAACCCACAGGCGGGATCGATCAGAACTGACCCGTTTTTCGACTTTCTTGCCCGAAGGACCAGCACAGACCGGGGGTGATTCTCCCAGGAAAAGGTTTGCTCCACTAACCAAGAGCCTTCAGCATGCCGGCGTCGCAATGATTGGAGCGGCCTTGCGCGTCCGGAAGGAATGCCGGCTGAATTTGAGTATAACATGAAGGTCTCCGAGGGAACCTCTTTGCAGTCTGATGACTGCTTCCGAGGCTAATCTCCAGGGAACAAGAGTTGTTGGCGTTGGACTACAGATGTGGTGCTCTGCAAGAGCATGCCCTCAGGGTCACCCTGCGGGCGTGGCAGCCAATGGCAACACGGCTGTGACCCTGACGGGCTGATGAGATGACTTGAACCGCCGATCTTCTTCAGGATTTGGCTCGAAAGTTCGCGCTGACGACCTGTCCAGAAGGGAAACAGGCGAGGCTCGTACGGCCTCGGCTACGTGTTCGGGTAGCCAGGGCTCAAGTCGCCCCCTCCTCGGGCCGCCTGCTCCAGTTAGAGCCTAGCCCCGGATCGGCAGGCCGGGGGCCGGGGACCCAGCGACCTCCGGGTTATAAGCTTCAACGCTGGGGAGGGGGCCTCAAACAGGATTTCCAACCGTTTGAGGGTACCACCCTTGGTTCAGTAACCTCGAGCCCGACGAGGTTGATCCGCAAATGCAATTTGAAGCGTACCTCTTGATGAGTGGGTTTGTCAATGCGCCGAGAGGGATTGAATCAGCGAGGGCTGCGAATTGATCCCTAGATAGACGGTCAGAATCCATGGTAGGAGCTTTGTCCACGTCCAATTCAGGGCCATCTTCTGACGGATGGGGTTTTCGGCCAGGGCAGCCAGCCGCGTCCCTTCCTCACAGTGTCCGCGTGAGCGCGGACGCTGCGTACATGCTGATAATCATTTCTGGATGGGCGAAAACGCACGCCACGCCACCATGATGACAGCAGCCAAACGTTCAGGTCAATTGCCCCACGGATGCAGTTTCTGGCTAGGACAGCTGGTTCCGAGGAAACGTCCAGGTGAGGGCGTCATAGCCTCGCAGCACTCGGGGGGAGGTGAAGGAACCAAACGCACGAACTCCTCCAGAAGGTCCCTGAGAAGATCCTGATCCAAAGGTCAACCCATTGGAGTGAGATCAAGGACTTTCATGCATGCGATTCGTGTGGGTTTCTCAGTTGCTTCAGCGCCCTGCTAGGTTTGCAAACGAGATTGCCCCCGGCTGAAGAGCAGCCGAGGACAATCCAAGTACCATCTCGAGGGGAGGTTATCATCTTCTCCCCTTCTTCTTGCGGAATCCACAGCCTCCGAACGAAACAACAACCTCGCTAGGCCCGCTCAAGGACTCGATGGGGAAGAATCGACTTCTAGGGTCGTGCGCATGACTGTCACCTCATATGGGTTCCATGGCGAGACCAGCCAGTAGATAGTACTCTTCGGATTCCCATTGTCGCTGATTCCCACCGTTGTATAGCGGTTGAGCACATAGGGGGCGTAGAAGGAGCCGACTTCAAATTTGCCATTCTTATGCATGGTGGGCCAATAGTCCCTGCGGTTGCCACACCCCTCGGCGGTCATGACCAGTCGGCAATCCACATCGGGTCCGACGCTCAGAATTGTGGTCGGTGCCGACCAAGGACCCCAGGGAGCAGAAGCGATCCGGGCTACGATTTCTCCCCTGCAGTTGTAGAGCATGAGCCATTTTCCAAGAACGGAATTCCAGGTGACGGAGAATTCTCCGACACAGCGGCCGGCATTCGAGGCAACACTGAATAGTTCTGGGTTGCCCGGCGGACTCCAAGATTGGGTCGAAGCGGGGTTTTGATACCATGCGCTGCTTGTTACCCATATCGGCTGGCCGCTGGCGTCCCGCCCGGTGAAGAAGTGCCAGGAGGCAGGATCGGCGAAGGAGTCTGGTGCGGCATAGGCGAGATAGGGAATGCTCGCGCGATAACGAGGTACGCCAAAAATGAAAACACCAAGCCGCTGATCCGCACGAAGGCCGACTGGAAGTTCGGCATTTACCGCCGTGGTGTAGACGAAACCGGGCGGCATCGGAACACCCTGGACGAAGGTCCGGCCGTCGTCGCTGGAATGGGCGAGTACACCCTTGCCCAGGCTGTTCCGAGCATCCGTCTCTGGACAGTCATTGAGCGGGTTGACCTGCGGACGGGCGAGCGGAAGGAGGGGCGACGAGGCGAGCGGATTGGGACTCACGCAGTGATCCGTCCAAAAGAACGCGTAGAGCAAACCGCCTAAACTGACACCTCCGGATGGAACGTTGAAATATCCCTGGTTGACCTTGATGGGGCCGGTGATTGTGGGAGGGATGATCTTGCTCGCGGCATTGTGATTGATCACGAGATCCAGACAACTGCGGCTATCCGGAGGAGCGGTGCGAGTGGTTATTCCCACCGAGTCGTCTGGGGGAATTTCGCTCTGCGCAGCAGATGCATTTTGCGGATGTGTAGATGGCCAGCTGTCTCCAAAAAGCAGGATCAACTTGCCTTGGTTCTCCACCGGATAACCGAGGTCGGTAGCATCCAGACCGTAGTTGGAAAAAGTTCTTGCCGCCGTTGGCAGGCCGGTTTCCCAATCGATATTACCGGTCAGCTGGCAAACCTTTTGTGTGCTCCCTGTCACGTAGACCAGGGTACCCGCCGAGGGAGGCGGATTGGGAGAAGCCGTCGTATTCACCGGGGGGGGAGCTGCTGTCGGCTGAGCCGCCTGGCTCGTCACGCTGGGGGGGGTCAGTCCCTGAAGAGTGGCTTTCGGCAGGACACATGCCAAGAGCAAGAGCAGCGGTATCCCTATAATCAATTTGCGCATATTCTCACCGATGCCTACCAGGAATGGGACGCCCCACTTTGCGGCCTCCAAGGGATCGATGAATCCGCAGATCGATTTCATCCCGTGCATGGCAACGGCAACCGCCGCATGAATTCTATAAGCGGTGTGGGGTTGCCGGAATTCAATCGATTTCGTATTGAATTTGGATGGCTAGAATGGTATCGCTTCTTTCCCTCCGGGCTGGAGAAACTGCCATGAGGCTGCCCATGACGCTCCCTTCGCTGCCCAACTGACTGTCCGCGGAACACGGAATTCTACCATTGAGATCCCGGGGCCGCCTCTTGACCCCCAGCCGCTCTTTCTCTTACAACTCTCAAGCTTCATGAGCAGCACTTCCGGCGGCTGCTGGCACAAAGTCCAGCCTGACTCTACCACGTTGCCACCCTGACTCTCAGTTGTCTTGTGGTGCTTGCACCTCGTCGCCGTTTGACCCAGCGTCAGAGAAAGGACTCGAACCTAAGGCCAGCTGGTGAGAGGACCGAATGAAGTGAATAGGGTCGGCACCCCGTCATTGAATGGGGATTTGGCTGAAGGCGCTTGATTGGGCCGACTGCTGATGAACAACGAACCGAGGCTCAAACGCCCTCGGTCTTGGTTCCTGGCAACTGGGGCCGCCTCGCCTGCCCCGGCTTCAGGCCGGGGGAAACGACCGTCCTCTTGGCCACAACCTCGACTGGCTACGAACGCAGCAAAGCGAACTCCGCGGATCAGTCGATCCGCGGAGTCATGCTAGTCCGCCAAGGAACCCAAGTCCTTGGGGTCATGAGATCATCTCTGGTAACCACGCCCGTAAGGCGACTTCGTTGCTGCGGCAACCCCCCCCCGTCGCATTGAGGTTCCAGTGTACCCGCTCGATTCCACCCGACGATCTGAAAGGGAGTGCACCAGGCGCTTTGCCGTTTGTCAGGAACGATTGAATCGGAATGATTGAAATGGGTTGTTGTTTTCGGAATCTGCCACACAAATGTCGGGGGCACGCCAAGGTCAGGTTGATCTGGGGGGGCTGCGATCATTCTTTCAAGGTGTGAGCTTACAATCAGCCGCGGTTATCCCATCAAACCTAAGCCTCACTGACATGAATGGTCTGCAAGAGGTTGTCTATTTCGCGATTGTGGTGATATTTTCTCAGTAGATTCCAGTCACGCCTTGGATATGTGGCCAATGGTCGATCTTTCTCAATCACCGTCCGCTCAAGCCAATCGAAAATGACAGCCTGTGCCGGGCCTTCATCTCCAACCGAGCAGTGACTGGCCGCCCAGCCGTCGCTATATCTGAACTCGTGAATCGCAACGGGACAAGTGAGTTCATTGATGAAGCGCAAGATCGTCAATGCCGTTCTTGGATCGGTTTGCTCGTATTCTCCCTCGCCCACTAGGACCAATAGCGGGCATTCAATCTTGGGAGCAAGTCCCTTGATGTTGAAAGGCCGCCAGGCTTCAAGAAGATCATGCGCCTTGGAAACGCCAAATGATCCCCTAAAGTGATTGGCAAACCCACGGAGTTGGGGGCTCGATTTCTCCAGCAGAGCGAATATGTAATCGAAAACACCGGGTAGAGCATTTCGAAGCGCGGCCGGCATAACAGCTTCCCATGCTTCATTCACATCGACTACAATGCCGCCGACGCAGATACACGCGCAAATGCGCTTCTCGAATGCAACGACGCGTGCTGCCAGCTGGGATGACAAAGAGTAGCCTATTAATGTGATACGGTTGGGATCTACGTCATTTCGCTGGATAACATAGTCCACGACTGCCTTGACTGGCACTTCGTAGTCGGGCCGTAAATGCAATCCGGGGTTCAACTGGAGAGCGCTCCATTGCCCCGGGCCTTCGAACACGAGACAATTCCAACCCCTTGCTACCGCGGCAAATCCAATCCAATGAACCATCTCTTCATTGGTACTATCACCGCCGTTAATGACAATCATCGTAGGAAGGCGAGATGGACCGGCGGATAGGAAATATCCCGGTAAATGCGCATCCTGAAATGGAATATCAACTACTTCGATTTGCGGAGAAAATAGTCGTGCTGCCTTGTGAAAGGTGTCGCGACTTGACTTCAGGTACTTATCGAGACGCTCATCTGTGGGAGCCAATGAGAACATAGCTGCCCGATAGTAGTTACTTGCTCGCATATAGGCCTGACGAGCCGTGATGACGTGCCCCGATTGCAAAGCCTGCTCGGCTCCCTGCGCCACTTCTTCTGCAATGATCGCCCATTCTTGTACCCAACCTTCTTCGTCATTGTCCTTGATTAGTGCGGCGGCCTTCAGGCATTCGTTCACCTCAGCGCCTCCGGTCGGGGCGACCATTAGGGTTCTTACAAAATTGAATTGAAAAGTTCCTATGTCCATTTTGCTAAAGTCGAGTTTCATGGAAATCCTCCTACAGTCGTTCTTCTCAGCATGATGGCGGCAACCCGGTATGCTTGAAAAGCCGCTATCACCTATAAGCTCGCCAGGCGCGCATTCGTAAAGGGGATATCAATCGGTTCAGTTGTGGGCAAGATCAATCTCAAAGGGTCTGATCGGCTCAACGGCTTCGAGCTAAGCCAGCTTGTCCGCTGGTCCCACTTGATACTATGCTGAACCAAGATCGTGGCGAGCCGTGGTTTCCCTTAGCGGCAGCAGCGGCGCCGCCTGGAGAGAGAGCTCGGGAGAAAACCCCGTTGCACTTCGGGGTTGTCGAAGGCGGCTGCTCCGCTGGCGCGTGTCTGGTCACGGCCGGGGACTTGATCAGCCGGCTCAACCGGGCGTGGATCCCTCCCTGGAGCCGTATGGATGCAGAGGCGATCAAAGGCTAGCCAGGCTGGAATTGGGCCCAAGCTGGAAAACTGATTACCTCGCCGAGAGGCAAATTGAGAGTCAACCGGCCCACAGGCTGGATCTTCTGCATCTTACGACAAGGCTGGGTTGCTGAGAAACTAGTTCCTCCCACAGTGCGATGTATTGGAGAATCGTTATCAAAAACGGAGGCCCAGGGCTCGTCAGTCGTACCTGTCTCAACCCTCCGGACGGTAGGTGGCAGTGCCCATGTCGCCGACGAAGTCAGGTAGTCCCTTGTGGCCCAGTAACTGGCGCACAGCCGCGGCCTCGCCGGTGTGATACCAGTAATGGTAGGTGTTGCGCATCAACAGGGTGCCCACACTTTCGTCGACTGGCTTGCCGTCGCGCAGCAGGTACTTCTGCAGAACTGCCGGCGTCAGCGTATCCAGATATTCGTCAGCCGCGGCGGTGACTCTCTCCCAGACTTTCCGCATTTCCTGCAACATGGGGGTGCTGGCGGGTTTGCCAAAGCCGACCAGATCGTTCAGCCCGGGTGCCAGGTTCTTCTGTTGGGCCAGCATGACCCAGTACCGGTGTTCCTGGTTGGCCATGTGACCGACCATCCAGCTGAGAGAGTTCATGGGCAGCACCCGGCGTGCACCGTCCTCGGCGGAGACGCCCACCAGCCCACGTACGAACTCACTGCGGGCAAAGCGCAGTTGAGATACCAGGAGATGAGGTTCCATCAGGGCCTCCTTGTCTGGAAAATCAGAATCCATAAGACCAGATTCCACCGCAATTATGGCACCAAGGCCTCCAGGCCATAAGGAAATTGGAACAGTCCCAGATATCGTGCGATGATTATCAACTGGCCTGCTTATACTACAATCTTGAGTCCGGCTTGACCAGACCGAAATGACCGAATCGCCACAAGAATTGCTGGATGAACTCGAACAGTTTGGCCTAAGGAACGACACTGCCGTTTCTGACCGGTCCCGACGAATGCTGAATATCACCCGCGACACGGGAGAGTCTCTTTCGATGCTTGTCCGGGCAATGAACGCTCGACGTGTGCTGGAAATTGGATCATCGAACGGTTATTCAACTCTCTGGCTCGCCCTGGCGGCAAACGCAGTGAGTGGGCACGTCACGACAGTCGAATTATCCGATTTCAAGGTTGCTATGGCGGCCAAGGACTTTGAACGTTCCGACCTCTCTCATGTCATCACCCAGGTTCGTGCAGATGCTGGCGATTTGCTCAAAAGCGCGTCCGAATCCAGTTTCGATTTCGTCTTTCTTGATTCGGAGCGGTCTGAATATCCGGGGTGGTGGCCAAACACCAAGCGGATTCTTCGGGAAGGAGGGCTTCTCGTCGTGGATAATGCCACCTCCCATTTCAGCGAGATGGCACCCTTCATCGCTTTGGTTACGGCAGATCGCGGCTTCACCACATGCACTGTGCCCATTGGCAATGGTGAGTTTCTTGCTGCCCGGGTTTCTCAGTAGCCATGTCGCTCAACGCGTTGTTTCAGGGGATCGCCGTTAAGTAGCGCTTACCCGCTCCCTCCACCTTAAGGCAGCGGGGCTGGACTCGCCCGTCTCCTTGGCCCGCGCGCCAAGGGCGGGCTGGCGTCCCAGGCCACGTGACCCTTGGTAACCCAAGCCCCCATGCCATCATGCGGAGGCCAGGAGAATGAGTCGAACCCTCATGGCCACGAGCCCTGTGGACCACGGTTCTGTCCGGACGTGGGGCGAAGGGCGGATCCTCGGATCGGCTGATTAAGAGCCGATCGAAGCGGAAGCGCTCAACAGGCATCCAGAGCAGGGCAATCTGGCTGATTGCGCGAAGGGAGCAAAAGAGAATGGAGCCTTAGAGCGCGCCGGTTCCTTATGCAGGTAGTGGGGCCTGGACTCCCCTGCCTCGGGCAGACCCCACAGTTCGCCGCCCCTAGAACCGAAGCTGGCCAGCTTATGAGCCCCGTCTGGCGGAACCGGGCTGGGACGGCAGTTTCGCCTGTTCCAGCGCGTCCTCTCTTCTAAAGCGCCAACGAGCCTGGAAAGGTTCGCGGCCAGGAGCAAGTGCGAGGTTACCTCCCGTATCGCCTCACCTGCTGGTTGGTTTTGATCAATACAATCGCAAAGAACTTGGGCGGCAGAGCCCACAGGGTCTCTCCCTCGCGGATCTCACCCCTGGATCGAGAGTTTCTCATCGAGGGTTGTTCGGTTGTGTGCCGCGTCTATTCAGTCGGCAGTCCTCCTGCCCCACAAGGTGGTGAGATGTGCTCGATGCCCGGTCCAGGTTAGGGGGGCGCGTCACAGGTAGGTCGGATTTGCCGTCTGTCGAATTCCCCAGAATCGATAAGCAGCGATGAGATTAAGAGAATGACGAACGCCCCTCACTTGGGGCGTTCATCGAATCTTCACTACTCCCATTCCTCTGCCAATGCTTTGCTACCGACGAGCAAGGTGCCTGCGTGGGGGAAGCGACTAAGAGTAGATTGCCGGAGGAATTATGCAGTCTCCGGCCATCTTTCATCAACTCATCGAATTTGCATCAAATGTTCATCATTTCAAGGGTTGCAGCTCTCGCAGTCGATTACCAGGTTTGTAGTTTGTCCTGAAGCAACGAGGGCAATCGAAATCTTTTGGTCACCTTTTGACCATTCTTGATTGTAGCTGCCCGAAGTTTCAAACGGATTCTCCGGAGCCCAGCCTGCGGCTTTGAGCTGTTCCGAGTAGTAGTTCTCGATCGTTTTCATATCCGCGTTGACCTGGAACTCTACCGTCCCGGGAGCGACCATTTGGACCACGGCGCCCGGGTAGATCGGCACATCTTTCGGCAACCCGGCCGATTCCACATTTTTCAAGGTTTCTTCGACATCGAGAAGGGTTGCATTCTGGTGAGGTGTGATGGTCAGGTCGATTTCGTTCCCGTCCGGCATGGTGAAAGAAAGCTCGTTGCTATTCCTATAATCAGTGGTCGCGGTGGGCATGGGCGTTGTCCCGGGCGGGTAAGAGGCTTGGACCGAACCACAATCCGAACCGCATCCGCCTAAGCCTCCAGCCCCCATGCCTGGAGCCGATTTCCAATTCAGCGAAGCCAGTTTTTGATTGTAGAAACTGGTCACGTCGGTGTAGGGCTCAGGAATATAGAACTCCCAGGAGGTATCCCCAGCATCTACCATTTCAGCTTGCCCCGGCAGCGGGAAATCCTTGGGCAGCTTTTGAGCCTCCTGTGGTTCCACGTCCTTGTACTGGCCCTGGATTGTCAGCTGCCCATCTATGAAACCAAAATCCAGTGATAGGTATATGTTATCTCTTTTCCAGTACTGGATCACCCCGCCTGTGAAGTTCGGATCGCTGTAGCGAGAGGCCCAGCCTTGCTTGGGTAGCTCGTCCGTGTAGTACTGGATTACGGCTTGGATGCTGGATTGGGAAAGGATAGTGAACGAATCGGAGCTGGACTGAGACATCTGGGAATTCGGTGCCACAGGGAATGACTCTGGTACGTTAGACGCAGACCCGCTCTGCCCGTTTCCCCCGGAAGGCGGGGGTTGGGTGGCAGTCTCCGGCTGGGGCGGGCTACCCTGCGGATTGGAGGTTTGCGGAACGTTTTGAGTGGAACTAAAGGGCAAATTGCAAGCCCCGCCGACGAACAATATGGCAACTGTGAGAATGATCAGATTCTTGCGGCTCATTTTGTTTTCTCCTCCTTGCACAGCGCCTGCCTGGTATCGGGACGGATTGGGACCGTATGCAGATCTGATCTTTGGATACAAGAAACAGCTAGCGCGAACTTCAGGGTCTGAGGCCAGTTCCGCCCCCTACGGTAATTCAATTCGCAGCAACTCGAATGTCGTCAGCACCCACAGATTATCGCCTTCGGTGGCAATGTCACGCGGGACATCGCCCTTGGCCCTGCCTTGATCCCCGACCAGATCCAGGGTGTTGATGGTTGCACCCGTCTGCGGGTCCAACTGGTAGAGAAAGCCAATCTTTTCCTCTTGCGTCCACAACAACCACAGGTAACTTCCCGCCATAAACAGTCTGCTACCTTGAGGGTCAGCCGTCAAAGGAACACTAGCCAGCGGTCCTTTTTCCTTTATGAGCTGGTCCAGATCAGCCGAATACGCGTCAAGTGTATGGGTTGGCTTGTTCCCAATAGTTCCACCAACAATCCACATCCTGTCTCCTGCCAATACCAGAGGGTCACTTATGCCCGCCTCAAATCTCTCCCCCGTTTCCTGTGACTCAAAGAACGGCCATCTAGTTTGAGACTGCTCTTGAGAAGGGTCGTCATTGCGCGAAAAAACCAAGTTGTCGCCTCCGCCTGTATCGCCAGTCATCCACATCCAACCCCTCCCGTTGTAAGCGAAGAGAGTGCTGCCAGGCATCGAAATCTTTGTGACTTCAAAGGTTTGGGTATCGATGACGTGGTTGTCTATCCAAATCTTTCCCGGCGAGATCCCAAATTCACCGACCGGGGACATGCGTGATGTGTTTTTCCCCAGCCATTCAGGCGAGTCCGTGTCCCATTGATGGACAACTGCCCCACTTCCCGGATCGACGGCAAACAGCTGGGCGCTGGCTTGGCCATTCTGGTCCAGAGGCTTCGCCAGGGCCCAGATGTACTGACCATCAAACCTCAACTGGGTGATCGGATAGAGATTCAATGCGCTTCCCGCGGTGCCTGGGGTCAACGAGATGCCTTGCACGAAGGCGCCGCTTTGCGAGTCAACTTCTTCAATAGTCCCACTTACGCTGCCTATCCAGACTTTCCCAGGGCTGGCAGTCAGACTAAGCCCGACCATGCCTTGGGCCACCTGGAGCGGGTAGCTGCTGCTGATTGCCAGGTGGCCAGAGCCGGTGGCGGCACTACCGGCCGTGGGTATCGTGGTCGCCCCGGCCGGGCCGGAGGCAAGTGTCGCTACCACCGTGGACGTATTCGCCAATGCGGCTGTAGTGAACGTCGCATTCGAACGGGCCGGGCTGGTGACGAGTGTCGCTGCCCCCGTGGGCTGATTCGCCACGGCTGCCGGAGTGGTCGCGAGGCCCGCATGGAATGGCAAGTTGCACGCCAATAACACCGTCCCGACCAGGAGCAAGGGCAACGAGTGCCGGAAAAGGGTTCTTAGGCGCGGCCTCAATTCTCCACTCATTGGATCGATAAGATACCGCTCTGCGAGTCCGCTTCTCCAACGGACCTTCTTTGGCTGCCTACTCAGACCCTTCCAGGGCCGGGAGCCAAAGGATCCCCGCTTACCCATCGCGTCGCCTGAACCGGCCAGCTGTTGCAGCTTGTCAGCCCGCCTAAGCTGGTGGAAGCACCACCGGCTCAGGGGGTCGCGGTTGCGCTAGCTGAGCCAGCCGGTGCGCTTGGCAGGGTCACCAGTGGAACATCCGCCTTCTGGGCATTGAGCGTAATCCTAAGTTCACCCTGTTGGGGATGGTCCGGGTCGCTGAGCAGGGCCGCCGGAACCTCCAGCTCGACCTGCACCAGGGCATCGGCTTGGGGCTCAAACCAGATGGACCCGGTGATCGATTGCCCGGCGACCTGACCGTTAACCGTGTACTTGTCCGTGGCAAAGCCGCCGACCGTATCCTTGCCCTCCGGCTGAATGCTGCCTTCCGGCAGAAGGTCCAGCCATAAGGCCGGCCCATCCGGGCCGTGAATCTGCTGCGACAAAGTCTGGAGGTAATTTTCGTAGATGGGCGTTGCCATCCAGTCCGGATTTTGGTCGCTGGCCTGATAGGCCTTCCCATCCACCACGTACAGCTCATAACTGGTGGGCAGGATCTTCGAGTTAACCCCTTCCGGCAGAAGCTTGGGATCCACGCTCGGCAGGCTGTATTTCACGAGCATGTTGCCGGCGCTGTCAATCTCGACGTCGATCCACCGGCTGGTCCCGTCCCAACTCAACGCGGTCAGGTTGAATTTTATCGAGCGCAATGCCAGCAACCGGTTCAGCGGATCGTTCTCGACGCTGGCCGCTTCCGCGCCTGGCGTGGGCTGGCCAGACGCCAGGGTTGCGGCACCCGCGGGCTGGCCGGACACCGGGTTCACGACACCGGTGAGCTGGGTCGGCCCAGCCGTCGGGGTGGCCGCGAGACCCGCATGCAATGGCAGGTTGCAGGACAGTGAGATTGCGCCGATCACCAGCAGGGCGATGGACTTCCGGAGATGGATTTTCGATGGGGGCCTCATTTTGTCCACCCCTGGGGCTTGTTTGGAATGGGGTAGGCCAGGAACACGCCCGAGTCTGTCCGCGTGATGGTCACGCCGTTGGCGGTCGTCGTTGTTTCCCAATTGGGTACCCTCACCTCACCGCTTATCCCGACCTTGGAAGAAAGCACAGGCAGTTCCACCTGGCTGATGAATGTCAAGTATTTCTGCATCGATATCTTCACGGTCGCTTGCGATATTTGTTGCGAGCACGCCTGTGGATTTCCGGAAGTGAAAACGTTATAGGTGAAGTTGGTGAGATCCGAAAGAGTCACAGGGAACGTAAAAGTGAGTGCCTGCGGGTTATAATTGTTCGCTAAGGACGCGAGGAAAAGCGCCGTCGGATCTCCAAACATGACCCCGGTGATGCTGCAATCCATGCCCCCGCCGCTAATCGATAAGCTCCGAATCTCATCAAAGACAACGGAAGTGGGATTGAGACTGGCTCTCGCTTGACCGGGGCTGGTCACGGTAATGGCCACCCCACCGAGAATATACACATCATCAGTCCATGTCCATTTCACTGTCATCGGTCCCATCGACGTATTTTGGCTACCCACTTGCTTTACGTCGAGGTTGAAGAGACCTTTATATGCGCCCGGCTTCAAATTGATTCCGGACTGGGCCAGGGCGGGCCGGGTCCCGAGCCCAGAAATCCCGAGTGACAGGATGACGATGACCAGCAAGCTGCGCATGAATGACTTCATGGGTCAACCCCCTTGCTAACCCCGCCGGATTTCACAGCGCCACCTCCTCCTCCTGGACGTGATGAGCAAGCTTCGGGGAATCTTTCCTCTTTCCCAACATGGCGGAGAAGTCTAACATAGGTGACGGATTGCCGTGCGCCCCAGATCTCGAACAATAGGAGCTTCCCGAGGTGTGGGACCAGGATTGCGGAGTTGCCCTGCCCCCGATTCTTGTACCAGGAGTTATGAGAGTCCATGTGTGACGACGAGGTTTTGCCTCCTGGACCAAGGGACATCGACGCTGAGTCCTCTGACCAGGTCGGCGGCGATGGGCTCG
>Ga0187865_1001441_pt1 | contig 27433 bp, 27 predicted proteins | sample June2016WEW_11_1_2_FD_132989 | JGI IMG/M metagenome (GOLD analysis project Ga0187865, IMG submission 132989) | Peatland microbial communities from SPRUCE experiment site at the Marcell Experimental Forest, Minnesota, USA - June2016WEW_11_100 | ecosystem: Environmental > Terrestrial > Soil >...
CCATGGCCGAAGGGCGGTTCAACGACGCGCTCTACTATCGGCTATGCGTTTTTCCCATCGAACTTGCGCCGCTGCGAGAGAGGAGAGAAGACATTCTCCCCTTGGCAGCTCACTTTCTGGACTCATTCTGTCGCGAGGCTGCGGTTCCGTGCAAGTCAATAGCCTTCGAGGTGGCCAGGACTTTGGAGTCCTACTCGTGGCCAGGGAACGTTCGTGAGCTGAAACACATCATCGAGCGGGCATTCATCTTGTCCGAAAACGGGTCAGTACTACGTTCTGAGCACCTCAGCCTGCCAATTTGAGGTGGTGGGGTGAGAGGAATCTTAGATTGGGGGCTGGAAAATGGCACGTGGCCTGCAATTGCCTATTGAGCCATGCAAACTTTTCCTGAGACGCGGCAAAGCAGGACCGCGCCGACGCCCACAAGTCAGTTGCGCCAACGATCTGCTAAGCAATCTCTGGTGAAAGCGTTCCGCTCGTTTGCGGATGTGGCGGGCGCGCTTGAGAACTCTTATTCTCAGCTCCAGGCAGAGGTTGCGCGGCTACGACAGGAGCTTGAGAGAGCAAATCAGGATCTGAATCAGAGTCTTGAGGAGAACAAAAGAATCCGTGCATACCTGAGCCGAACCCTAGAATGCCTGCCGTGCGGAGTTCTTGTAGTTGATGAGGACCACAAACTGAAGCTGGCGAACTCTGCCGCCCATTGCTTACTCGGAACCTGCCCATCACCCCAGCAAACGCCAGGGAGCATTTCCAGGGAGGTTATTGAGAAGCTCGAGGCGGTTTCAGGTTTGCAGTCCGCAGGTACAGAGAGGGAGTGGCCTGTCGACAATGTGGACGGGCAGCGTTTCCTTGCCGTCTCCCGTACGGCGCTCAGTGGTAACGCGAACCCGCATGGTGAATGGATCTTTATCCTTCGAGATATCACGGAAAGCAAACGGCTCGAAAAGGAAAGAGAGCTAGCCCGCCGCACGCAAGACCTGGCACAGATGGCCATGTTGCTGGCGCATGAGATTCGGAATCCGCTGGGAAGTTTGGAACTCTTCGCGGGTCTTCTGGCGGAGGCGACCGAAGACCGACCCGTTCTCCATGAATGGGTGGATCAATTGCAGGCTGGCTTGCGCACCCTGTCCGCTACGGTCAACAACGTTCTGCAATTTCACAGTGAACCGCGGTCGGAACTCACGCCGGTCAACCTCGTGAGCTTGCTGAGAGAGACGGTGGAGTTTCTTCGACCGCTGGCTTGGCAGCGCGGAATGCGATTAGAACTCCGCCCGGGTGAGTCGGAGGTTCTCTTGCTTGCGGATGCGCATCGACTCCAGCAGGTGTTTTTCAATTTGGCGCTGAACGCTTTTCGCGCCATGTCCCCCGGTGGGGTCCTGCGCGTGTCGGTGCATTGCAGCCCTCAGGCAGGGGAGCTGCCCATTGGGGTCGTATTCCGTGACGAAGGAATAGGGATTCCGGCGCAGCATCTGGCCAGGATCTTCGAGGCGGGTTTTACGACCAACCCGGCAAGCCCCGGTCTGGGGCTGGCGCTCACGAAAAAGGTCGTGGAACAGCACCAGGGTACGATCCGCGTTGAGAGCGTCCCAGGAAAAGGTACAGCTTTCGTGTTGAGCTTTCCGAGGTCAGGAGCGGGAGATGAATCGGGTACTGGTTGTTGATGACGAGCCGGCGATGCGGGCCGCTTTAGAGGCGAACTTCACACGCCATGGGTGGAAGGTGACGACGGCTTCAGGAACGCGCGAGGCGATGGAACGATTTCGTTCCTCTCCCTGTCCGTTGGTGATCACGGACATGCGCATGCCGGATGGTGATGGTCTACGAGTCATGCAGAATGTGCGCGCCTTAGCGCCGGATACCGCAGTGATCTTCCTGACGGCCTTCGGAAACGTCCCGGAGGCGGTGCTAGCAATGCAGCAGGGCGCCTGCGATTATCTGGTGAAGCCGGTGTCCTTCGAGCAGTTGCGGCAGGCCGCCCTTCGAGTTCTGGGGAATACAGTTGAAAGGGCGAAAGAATCTCCTCTGGGTGGAATGGTTGGCCATTCGGCTTCTTTGCGGCGGCTGATGGAACGTGCGTGTCAGGTGGCAAGAAGCGATGCGGACGTGCTGATCATTGCCGAAAGCGGCACGGGGAAGGAGCTTCTCGCCCGGTTTATTCATCGTACCAGCGCGCGGCGGGATTATCCCTTCGTGGCCGTAAACTGCGCGGCTTTCCCGGAGACCCTGCTGGAGAGCGAGTTGTTCGGGTATGTCCGGGGGGCGTTTACCGGGGCCGTGGCGTCCCGGCCTGGCAAGTTTGAACTGGCCACGGGGGGCACTGTCCTTTTGGACGAAGTCAGCGAGATGCCGGTCAGCTTGCAACCCAAGTTGCTGAGAGTTCTTCAGGAACGCGAAGTCGACCGCCTGGGTGATACGCGGCCGCTCCGCGTCGATGTGCGCGTCATCGCCACCACGAACCGCAACCTCAGTGCGCTGGTCGAAGAGGGGAGATTCCGTCCGGATCTCTTTTACCGGCTTGACGTGGTGCCACTCACCCTGCCGCCGCTCCGCGAACGACGGGAGGACATTCCCGATCTGGTGGAGCACTTCGTTCACAAGCACGCACCGCCGTCGCGGGCGGTTCGCCTCTCGGAGGAACTTCTCAGGCGCCTGATGGAATACGACTGGCCGGGAAATGTGCGAGAACTGGAAAACGTCATTCGCCGGATTCTGGTGCTTTCCAGTGGTCCGGTGGCAGGTGTGGAGGCTCTGGAAGCCAGGGAACTGGCGGACAAGAAGACAGCGCCCGGCAGTTTTCCGGCCGAAGGGGTTACGCTGCGAGACATGGAAAAGCAGCTCCTCGAGAAAACTCTTAATGCCACGGGCGGAAACAGAACGCGCGCAGCCGAGATCCTTGGGGTGAGCCTGCGCACGGTGCGCAACAAAATCCGGGAGTTCGGTCTTCCCTCCAGGAGTTATTCATGAGCTTGATTGACACACCCACGATGCAGAAGCTGAGTGAGTATTTGGATCTTGCGGCATTCCGGCAAACGCTGATTACGAGCAACTTGGCTAATGTCGATACGCCGGGCTACCGAACACGGGACATTGATTTTGAGGGTGAGATGCAGCGTGCCGAGGGACGAATCAGTTCCGATCCTCCGCAGCTCCGTGCCTTCGAAGTCGCGGGTTTGATGGAGCGGCCGGATGGGAACAACGTCAGCCTGGATCGCGAGAGCATGCTGCTGGCGCGGACGCAATTGCAATTTCGATTGGGGGTGGAGCTCTTGCGACAGGAGTTCCAGGTCATATCCACCGCCATCAAAGAAGGGAGCTAGTCACATGAACTTATTGGGAGTCCTGGAGATCAGCGGGTCGGCGCTTACGGCGGAGCGACAACGTGCCGAAGTGCTGGCCAGTAATTTGGCGAACGCACAGACGACTCAGACAGCCAAAGGTGGTCCTTATCAACGACAACTGGTCATTTTCGGGACGCAGAAGGCCGGCAGTTCAAGGTTCGCAAGGGCCTTTGCGGATTTCAGCGACCGGTACGCAAAAGGGGTGGAAGTCAAGCGCGTGGTGCCTGACCCAACGCCCCCCGTGCAGCGATTTGAGCCGGGGCATCCCGACGCTGATAGCCAAGGCTACGTTGCTTACCCCACCGTTAATCCGATTGAGGAAATGGTGAACCTGATGGGAGCGGCTCGCGCGTATGAGCTCAATGTCGCCGCTGTGCAAGCGACCAAGAACATGATCAGTCAGTCGTTTCAGATCCTTAGCTAATCAATCTCTGCGGCGGTGGGAGGTGAATAATGGGCAGTCCGCTCTCAGGGATTTCGCCGCTCAGCCAAGCAAATGGGGGAGTGGGAACAGGGAAGCCGGTAGATGAGCGATCGGATTTCTTTTCCCAGCTCCAGACGGCATTCAATCAGGTGGAACAACTCCAAACCGAAGCCGACCAACAAGTAGCGCGGCTTTTGAATGGGCAGGGCGAGGATATCCATAAGGCAATGATTGCGGTGGAAAAGGCGAACCTCTCCTTCCAACTCATGATGCAAGTGCGCAACAAGATCATTCAGGCGTACCGGGACGTCTCGGGAACGGCTTTTTGAAAGGTGAGTAATGGCGCTGCACCCCAGGGAGACGGTCAACCAAGTTCAGAAGTTTCTGCTCGGGCTGAATCGAAAGCAGCAAATAACGCTTGGGGCAGGGGCGTGTCTGGTCGTCCTGATTGTCTTCGTTTTCGTATACCTGATAAGTGGAGCCGATTACAAACTGCTCTATTCCGGGCTCCAGCCGGAAGACGCGCAAACCATCGCTCGAACGCTTGCGGCCAATAATATCCCTTACGAGATCTCAAGCGATGGGACGAGCCTGCGTGTTCCTGCCAGCAAGCTCGATGCCGCGCGGCTGGACCTCGCCTCCCAGGGATTGCCTCAAACCGGAAGGCTGGGTTTGGAACTGTTCGACAAGCCTAATTGGGCAGGTAGCGACTTTGCTGAAGGGGTGAACTACCAAAGAGCGCTGGAAGGAGAACTGGAACGTACGATCCGGGCGATTCGGCAAGTGCAGTCTGCACGTGTGCATCTTGTTTTACGCCACGACTCTCTTTTTGCCGAGCAGGAACGCGAGGCGAAGGCCTCCGTGGTGGTCAAGCTGCGTGAGGGAAGGTTGGCGAACAGCGCGATTCAGTCCATTACTTACCTGGTGGCCAGCGCGGTGGACAACCTCCGTCCGGAAAACGTTACGGTGATTGATGCCGACGGCAACTTTCCTTTGCTTTCGAGCAGGCATCCAGCGGGAGTCAACCGCGCTGAAATCGAGGACTTTGAAAAAAACCTGTCCGAGAAACTGGTTTCAACTCTGACTCCGGTCGTGGGCCCCGAAGGGCTGAGAGCCAATGTAACCGTCGAATACGATCTGGAGAGCAGCGACAATACGCAGGAAACCTACGATCCGAACGGTTCAGTGGTGACGATGTCGCAAATTTCTGAGGATCATTCGATGGACTCGGAGGCGCAAGGAATACCTGGCACGCCCAGTAATGTTCCCGGCTCAAACGCGCGGGGCGCCGCCTCAGCGGCTTCGGGTAACGCACCTGAGCCAATGGGTCAACGAACTGAGAACAAGACGTATGCAGTCAGCAAAACATTGCGCCACGTTGTTCAACCCCCGGGAGGGATAAAAAGGGTGGCAGCGGCGCTGCTTGTGGATGATACGGTGGAGACCAGTTTCGCGTACGGCCGGAGGGTTGAGAGCCGGCGCAAAAGGTCGCCGGACGAGATGAAACAAATCGAAGACCTCGCTAAGGCGGCCATCGGCTTCGATCCCGTGCGAGGCGATCGCTTGTCCGTCCAGAACATTCCTTTTGTGGCCATTTCTCCCCAGGGCGCCCCGCCTAGTCTGCCGGAGCGTCTTGCTCCGGTGTTCCAGGAATGGATGGGAGTGATCCGTTACGCGGGTTTGGCTGTCTTGTTCTTGGTGATCTATTTGCTGGTTCTCCGACCTGTCAAGAGGCAGATTGTGGCCGCCCTGGCGGTTCAACACCCACAATTTGCGGCAGGAGCTATGGGAGAGGGTGGGTTGGGCATAGCCGCGACACTCGCACCGGAGCTTGAGCCGAAGGCCGGGGAGGGCGAAAGTGTGGACGAAGGTGTCCTAAACGAGTTAGGCGACATCAACGCGGAAGTCAAGAGAACCGTCATGTTGAAGAAGCAGTTGGTTGAAAAGGTCAAGGGAAATCCTGAAGCGGCAAGCCGTTTGATCCAAAACTGGATCCGGCAGAGTGAGGCCCAAGCATGACCGAAGCTCTTTCACTCGCGCCGCAAGAGGCAATCCCAAAGAGCCGGCAGCGGCCTGACACGGAAGCCATGACAGGAATCCGGAAGGCCGCAATTCTACTGGTGCTCCTGGGAGATGGGGTGGCGAGCGAGATCTACCGACACCTCAATCCGCTCGAAGTGCAACGACTCACGCAGGAAATTGCTGAATTGGGCTATATCTCTCCAGAGACGGCCGCTCGTGTGCTTCAAGAGTATCACCAGTTGTCGCTGACCCAAGACTATCTGGCACAAGGCGGACAGGAGTACGCCAACCAATTACTGCTTAAGGCATTCGGGAAAGATAGCGCCGGGCCGCTGCTTGAACAGGCCATGCGAGCGCAAGAAGCCGGCGTTTCGAACCTCGACACATTACAGAAGGCGGACCCTACGCAGCTAGTGAAGTTTATCGAGGGTGAGCACCCTCAGACGGTCGCGCTGGTGCTAGCGCATTTGGGCGCCAGGACGGCGACTTCGCTGCTTGTCTTGTTGCCGGAAAAAATGCGCGCCGAAACCATCCGACGCCTCGCGGTGATGCAGCAATTTTCAACTGAAATGGTCAAGAGGATATCGGTAGTGCTGCACAAAAAACTTGCCGCGCTTGGAGAACAGAGTCGGCGCGCCTACGGAGGCGTGAGCGCGGTCGCCGACATGCTCAACCGTGTTGATCCCAAATGCTGCGAAGAAATCCTGATGGCCATCGAACAGGAAGATCCCAAGCTGTCACTGGCCATCCGGGATCTCATGTTTACTTTTGAAGACCTCAGCACTATTCCGGAGGCGAGTATCCGTGAGGTGTTGAGCCAAGTCGATAAGAAAACACTGGCCACGGCCCTGAAGGGTGCGTCAGAAGACCTGAAGAACCACTTCTACAAATCCATGTCTTCGCGCGCCGTAGAGATGCTGAAAGAAGACATCGAGGTCTTAGGACCCATGCGTTCCCGCCAGGTTCATCAGGCGCAGCAGGAGATCGTGAATTTGGCGCGAAAGCTGGAAGCGGACGGCAAGATTGCATTGAAGGCTTATGGAGAAGACGCTTATGTGCTCTAGGACGCGCGCGGGGATTGACGAGCTCGGTCCGCCAACGGCCCAGCCCTATGTCTACCGGCCGGTGCTGGATACGGTCATTCAAGACGGGCAGCCAAACCAAGGAAATGGAGAAGAAACAGCAGAGGACTTTAATCCTGCCAAGCCTGCAGAGGTTGAATCGCAGCCCCCCCAAATAATAGGCTTCACTGAAGAAGAGGTCCGGGTGAAGGAGGAACAAGCGCGAACCTTGGGTGTCAAGGAAGGTGAAGCGTGGGCTGGCGCCCGGTTTGACCAGGAGCTTAGCGCAGAGCGCGAAGCCATCGCGAAAGCCCTGCGGGATTTTGGGCGCGAGCGAGAAGGTTACTTTTGCCGCGTGGAAGGCGAGGTGGTCAAACTGGCAGTGGAGATGGCGCGGAAGATCCTGCACCGAGAAGTACAGGTCGATCCTTTGTTATTGGCCGGGGTGGTTCGAGTGGCGCTCGAGAAGATGGCCGCGGGCACAAGCGTGCGGTTGCGGGTTCATCCCGAGCATGTGTACGCCTGGCACGATTTCTTCGCCAACCAGCAAAATCTTAGGCCGGTGCCTGAACTTCTGGGCGACGGAACACTAGGGATGGGTCACTGTGTGTTGGAGACGGCGTTGGGCACCACAGACCTCGCCCTGGAAGCCCAACTGGCGGAGATTGAGCGAGGATTCTTCGACCTGTTGGCCCAGCGTCCTGTGACAACCTGATGGACCCTACGACGCAGTTTGCTCCTTATTTCCATTATCTTGATGTGTGCTCCACGTCCCGATGGATTGGCCGAGTCACCAAAGCGGTCGGCCACCTCGTCGAGTCTGAAGGTCCTTTCTGTTGTGTGGGTGAGTGTTGCGAGATTGTGGATTCTGAGGGGCATGTCTGCCCAGGCGAGGTGATCGGATTCCGTGGACCCAATGTGCTCTCCATGCCGTTGGAGAGACTGGGTGGAATTCGATATGGCGACCGGATCATGACCTGGGGCGCACAGCCCACCATCCGCGTCGGAGAAGAGTTGCTGGGTCGAGTGATAGATGGGGTGGGGAGGCCTCTGGATTCCCTCCCGGATTACCGTGCCCGTGATTACCGACCTGTCCACGCTTCGGGTCCCCCTCCCCTGGAACGACTCCCCATTCAGGAGGCACTCGCTACAGGCATCCGAGCTATCGATGCTTTTATCACCTGTGGCCGGGGACAGAGGATAGGGGTTTTTGGCGGGAGCGGGGTCGGCAAGAGCACGTTGGTGGGAATGATGACTCGGGGCAGCGCCGCCGATCTGGCCGTCTTGGCACTGGTCGGGGAGCGGGGGCGCGAGGTTCGAGAGTTCCTGGAAGGCACGCTTGGGGAGGAGGGGCGCCAGCGGTCCGTGGTCGTGGTTTCGACCTCCGATCAATCTCCATTGCTCCGCATCCGCGCCGCACTTACGGCGACGGCCGTGGCGGAATACTTCTGCGCCCGCGGTAGACAGGTGTTGTTAGTGGTGGATTCGCTGACACGATTTGCGATGGCCCAACGCGAAATCGGATTAGCTGCCGGTGAACCGCCTACAGCCAAGGGGTATACACCTTCAGTTTTCAGTCTCCTGGCGCAGTTGATTGAACGCGTGGGACGCTTTGATGGGGGCAGCATCACCGCCTTTTACACCGTGCTGATGGAAGGAGATGACCAACTCGATCCTCTTGTGGACTCCGTCCGCGCACTTGTGGACGGCCACATCGTGCTTGACCGAAGACTTACTTCGCAAGCCCATTTCCCACCTATCGGGATCCTCGACAGCCTTAGCCGCCTCATGCCCGCAGTCTGCACGCGCACGCACCTGGAAAAGGCCACCCGGCTTCGCCGCTTGGCCGCCGCTTACGCTGCTTCCGAAGACACCATCCGAGTAGGGGCTTACCAAAAAGGCCTTGACCCAATTTTGGACCAAGCTCTCGCGATATTGCCGGCGCTTACTGCTTTTTTGCAGCAGCGCCAGGATGAGAAGGCTCCTTTTGACCAGACGCTTTCGGCCTTGCAAGCCATTCCAGCGTAGTAGGTTCGATGATGGCATTCCGATTTCCCCTGAAGGCCCTTCGACGAGTTCGCGCGTTATATGAACGGCGCGAGCGCCAGCGTCTGGAGCTCTTAACCCATCACTTGGTTCATGCGCAAAAGCAACTCGCCACTTTGAGGCAGGACCGACTAGAGGGGGCTGGGTCGCTGGCGAAGAGCCTGGAGAAAGGAATGACCGGAGCCGAACTTCGGTTTCAGGTTGTATGTTCGGTTGTGCGCCAGAGGCGTATAAACGCGGCGGCACAGGTTGTCGAAAGCGTGAGTCAACAACACAAGCGCCAACTCATTGAATATAGGCAGGCGTGGCAAAAACTGGAGGTCATGGAGCGGCTTTACGAACGTCAGCTTTTCGCCTACCGGAAAACCCAGGCACGCCGCGATCAACAACAAGCAACCGACCTGTTCCTGATTTGTTCCCAAGCTGCCAATGACCGTCAGTAATTGCCCGGACACTCGGCAAATCTTTCCCCGGAAGACGAACGATAAACCTTCAACCCACCTCACCTTTTTCTCTGCCTAATCCTGAAACTCATTGATTAATCAGAAGATCTCTAGCCCCCTGAGATCGGCACTCGCTTGAGAATGGTTTGGAACATCGGATGCTGATCTACTGGTGGCCGAAGGTGCAGAGAAGATGGGAGTCCTCGCGATCAAAGCAGAGAATATAGATGGTCAAGTTGGAAACGCCGCCCTTACACGGGCCGCCTTCAATATGACGGCATGTGTGGACTTTGCAACTGAGCTTGATCGCAAGCTTCAGGGGAAGACTGACCCAACTCCCAAATCGGGCGCGAGCGAATCGAAACCCGCGCCGGGAGAAGCCTCCCCGTGTAAGGATGGGAACCAAGGCCAGCCGGTTGCCAGCCCCTCGGCCGAATCGCTGGTGGCAATTGTGACAGCAGCGCCCATTACCGCTTCTGGCAACTCGGCTGCCGGCAATAAACCGACTCCGAATCCTGAGCGGGCAGCGAGAGTCAGCTCCGACAATGCGACCAGCGTATCCCTCGAAATTGCTTCGACCTTCGCTAAAGGCTCTACGCACCTTGCGGATGAGGCGGGCGCGGGAACTGCAAACCCCCGAGCTGGGGCAACCGGAGAGAAGCGTGTTCCTGCGCAGGCAGCTTTGCAAAACGAGGCGCCGGGCAAGCCCAACCCGGATGCCGGTATCCTGAGCGGTGAAGCGGCGCAGGTTCCTGCCAGTTCGCCCAAAACTATGGCGGCCCAAGATGAAGACTCAAAAGCAGCTTCGGCGAAAGAAGCAGCCTCCGCCGAAGACAATTCGACCTTGCAGGCATCAGGCCCGGCTCAGGCTGTCGCAACGGGACAAGAGGGGTCTGCTCCTGTGACGGGACTAGCTCCAGCGCCGGTCCGGATCGAAGCTCTTCACGCGACAAGTCTGAGCGGCTTGGGCAAAGAGTTACAGAGTGCGGGAGTGGAAGCACTTGCGCCCTTGCAGAACCTGACCACACAGTTGAAGCAGCAAGATCCCTCAAGTGGTCCCGAAGCAAGAGCGCGGGAGACGGCGGAAAGCGGCCCAGAATCTCCATCCAGCGCCCATGCCACAACAGGTCCGAATGCGCAGAATTCAACGCCGGGCCAGCAGGCGCGGGACCTTTCGCTATCCATAGCATCTGAATTGACGAAGGCGGCATCCACTTCTCCCAAAACTAAGGCGTCCCAAGGTAAAGAGTCAAAAGCATCTTCGGCGAACAGAGCAGCCTCGGCCGAAGACAATTCGACCTTGCAGGCATCAGGCCCGGCGCAGGCTGTCGCAACGGGACAAGAGGGGTCTGCTCCTGTGAAGGGACCAACTCCAACGCCCGTCCTGATCGAAGCTCCTCACGCGACAAGTCTGAGCGGCTTGGGCAAAGAGTTACAGAGTGCGGGAGTGGAAGCACTTGCGCCCTTGCAGAACGTGACGACACAGTCGAAGCAGCAAGATCCTTCAAGTGGTCCCGAGGCAAGCGCGCGGCAGAGCGCAGAAAGCGGCTCAGAATCTCAATTGAGCGCCCGTGACGCAATAGGTCCGAATGCGCAGATTTCAACGCAGGGCCCGCAGTCGCAGGACTTTTCGCAGCCTGTACCATTTGAATTGACGAAGGCCGTATCGACTTCTTCAAAAACTGTTTCCTCCCAATATGAGGACTCAAAACCAGTTCTGGCCGAAACCAGTTCGACCCTGCAATCATCGCGTGCGGGCCAGAGCGTCATAACGGGCCAAGGGGCTTCTGCTCCTATGACGGGGGCAGCGCCAACGTCGGAAGGGATGGAAGCTCTTCACGCTACAAGTCTGAGCAGCTTGGGAAACGAATCACAAGGTGCGGGACCCGAAACACTTGCGCCGTTGCTGAACGTAACGGCACAGTTGAAGCAGCAATATCCTTCAAGTGGTCCCGAAACAAGGACGCGGCAGGCGGTGCAGAGCGGCCCAGAATCTAAATCCAGCGCCCATGACGCGATAGGTCCGAATCCGCAGATTTCAACGCAGGGCCAGCAGGCGCCGGACTTTTCGCTGTCCATCCCATTTGAATTGACTAAGGCGGTGTCAAACTGGGGTGTGGACGAGCCACAGAATTCGGATCGAATCAAGAATTCTCAGCAGGGCAAGCACGCTGAGTCTGGGGCTAACAGCGATGCTGACCCGGGCGGCGCGACAGCCTCGCTGGTACTGCAGCCCGCCGAAACGGACGGCATCGAAACGGGGTCCTTGGTCTACGACACCAAGCAGGCTAACACTTCTGCCGAAAAGCAGGGTGGGGAAGCAGCCCAGGACTCGACGAAAGCAGCCAACGAGAAGGGCGGCCTACCGAAGGCCGATGCTGATCTACCGCTTGCACAGCAGCTTGTCCCGCAGGGGCGTGCGGAAGCTAGGGGCAGTTCCATGGAGACGGCTGGAGCATCGCGGAGCCGAGGCCAAGCAGGCAGTGCAAGCGTCGCAGAGGGTTACCAGGCCAACGCCGAAGGGGTCGTGAGTTCTGCGCGCTTTATACAACAAGCGGGCAACGCAGAGATGCAAGTCAGGCTGCGCTCCGAGGCGCTTGGCCCAATTGCTGTCCACACTATTGTAAAGGGCAGTGACATCGGCGCTTCGATTCGTGTGGAAGCTCGAGATACGCAAGTGATGCTGGCAAACGAACTCTCACAACTGGAGCGCGCACTGAACGAGCGAAGCCTTCGTGTGGAGCACCTCGATGTGCTTCAGGGCTCGGTATCGGGAGGCCGGTCGGATGGAAACGGGCCAGGCAATTCCCACGGAAGTCCGTCCGAACCTCGGCAGAGCTTTTCAAGCTATTCGTCAGGCCAGACGTATACATCTTTGCCCGAGGCTCCAATTGTTTCCGAAGATTGGGGGCTCGGTTTGTCAAGTACCCGAATTAACCTGCGTGTTTGACGACGCGCAACAAAACGAAGGAGGAATAATCGTATGCACGTAACCAATGCTCTTTCTATGATACCCCGGGATTCGACGACTGCGGCTCCGGGTTCAACGAGTTCTTCCCAAAGTTCAACGACTACGTCCGCCAACGAACTGAGTGAAAGTTCATTCATGACTTTGTTGGCTACGGAACTCCAGAACCAGGATCCCACGAACCCAATGGACCCGACGGAGTTTGTTACCCAGTTAACTGAACTCAATGAGCTGCAGTCGACAATGGCAATCCAGCAGTCGGTAAGCCAGATTGCCAGTTTGCTGGCGCCGAGCCAATCCTCAGGGACGACCAGTTAGTCCCGACGGAGGCGTGATTAACTTAGATCAGGAGGAAAACCATGGGATCTTTTTCTACTTCATTGTCAGGCATCGAGGCCGCATCAAAGGACCTCGCGGTGATTTCCAATAACCTCGCCAATCTTGATACCACCGCCTACAAGAATCAGGAAGCAAACTTTCAGGACTTTTTCTATCAGATGTTGGGCACGGACGGAGCGGGGAACCCCACCCAGATCGGTGCTGGCAGCATAATCGGGTCAGTCATCTCAGCGTTCACACAAGGGACGATTAATAGTACCGGCGTTCCGACCAACATGGCCATCCAAGGGGGTGGCTTCTTTCTGGAGCAGAATGGTACAACGACGCTTTATACGCGAGCTGGCGACTTCTCTCTGAATGCCAACGGATATCTTGTGACCAGCGACGGCGGCTTCGTGCTCGGCTACCCTGCGGTCAATGGGGTAATTAGCCCCTCTCAAACGCTCGCCCCTCTTCAGATCTCCAGCGGGCAAATCAGCAAGCCTAAGGCCACGACCAACGTCGAAATGACCATGAACCTGGATGCGTCGGCCACGGCTGCGTCGGCTGGGGCGGAGGCGACGGGCGTTCTCACCGTGACGGGGAATGCGAGCGCCAATGAGACGGTCACCATTGGGGGCACGACGTACACATTCGTCGCCGCGCTTTCTACAGCCCCTACCGTGCCCGATCAGGTTCTTATTGACACAACCGGGGCGGCGGGCACACTTGCCAATCTGGCCGCAGCTATCAACGGTACCGCAGGCGCAGGCACAACTTACAGCACCGGAACGGTCGCCAATGCTGCGGTAACTGCGACTGCCGGTGCAACAACTCTGTCCTTGTCGGCGTCCGCGCCGGGAAGCACCGGCAACAGCATTGCTACAACAACGACCATGGCCAACGGGACGTTTGGCGCAGCCACGTTGACGGGCGGTGCAGCAGCTACGTCCACGGGCGGTGCCAGCTTCAGTGAGCCCGTGGTTGTGTACGATTCACTGGGCACCAGCCACACCCTCACCTTCAATTTCACGAAGACTGCGGCAAATACTTGGACTTACCAAATCACAATTCCGGCGGCGGATGAGGGGGGGACCGGCACACCGGTGGTTCTCAATAGCGGCACATTACAGTTTGACGGCAACGGGAATTTGATTTTACCTACCGCCAATGTGACCGGCATAAGTGTGGCAACCTTGGCAGACGGCGCGAACTCATTGAACTTGACTTGGCAACTCTTCGACCCGACGACGGGAGCGCCTGCTATCACGCAGACGGCCGGCCAGTCAAATGTCTCCAATACGCAACAAAACGGATACTCGAGCGGTGCGCTCCAGTCTTTCAATATCACCAGTGACGGGACCATCCAAGGGGTCTTCTCGAACGGCCAGACCCTCACCCTCGGGCAACTTGCTTTGGCCATTTTCCCGAACGATAATGGGTTGAGCCTAAACGGCTCCAACACCTATCTGGCCACCCCCTCCGCCGGCATTCCAAGCATAGGGACGCCGAATGCGGGGGGGCGGGGTACTATCGTCGGTCAGTCGCTCGAGAGCTCCAACGTTAATATGACCACCGAGCTTGCAAACCTTATCGTGGCGGAACGTAATTACCAATCCAACGCGCGCGCCATTTCGACCGCCGATCAGATGATCAACTACCTGCTAACGATGCAACCGTAGTCAAGGTTCCGTAACTCCCTTCTTTGTTGCCTACCTTTTGCGAATCATCCGCAAAGGGTAGGCCCCACCTTGGTTCTAAGAATCATTCCATTAGTTTTTTCTAATTGCAGGGCGAGAACTGCACGAGAAGCATAAGGGTTCGGGAGGAATGATCCGGGCCCAAACAGAAGAACTCCTGAATAGACAATCACTTCCCACTGCCACTCGCAGGGCGCGCATCTTCATGAGCAGTCCCAACGTGTTTGGCTCTCCACTTGCTTCCGAGTCTGAACGGCTATGGATGAGGCTGTGGCTAATCAAGGGAAGGGTGCAAGCAAATGGGGCCGCGGAAGCTGGCGTCCGCATGTAGGAGCAGCTTTGCTTCTTCCGGTTGCAGCTTGCGCGGCGTGGTATCTGTTTCGTCACTCGGCTTCCAGCGCCCACCAGGAGGCGAAAGCACAGCAGGAAGTGAGAGCCGTCTTGCACCTCGAACCGTTTGTGGCGAACCTGGCGGACCCCGAAGGCGACCGTTTTCTTCGTGTCGGAATTGACCTTGGACTCGACCGGGATCCGGCTGAAGACAGTCGCGCAGGACAAAACAAGTTGCCGATGGCACGCACCCGCGACACGATATTGATCGTCTTGACGACTTGTAATGCGGACGCCTTATTGCCTGCTGCCGGAAAGGCAAAGCTCAAGGAGGAATTGATCAAGGCCCTTCGGGAACATGTCCCGGAGCTGGGTGTGCAGGAAGTTTACTTTACCGAGTTCCTCGTTCAACGCTAGCAAAGATGGAGCCCAACCAGACTGAGTCATCTATTGATCGATCCCCAAGCGAGGAAGCAGCGTGGGGGCATGTTAAGGGACTGCCGTGTCGGCTGAGTGTCGAGGTTCCAATCCCGGGGTTCACGGTGGGGAAATTGCTCGATCTGGCGCTGGGCGTCATCTTGGACACTCACTATGAAGAGGGATCACACGTCCCCGTACGGGTGAACGGTGAAATGATCGGTTGGGGGGAGTTCGACGTAGTGGACGAAAGCTTGGCCATTCGCTTGACGGAACTTTTTTGATAGGGCTTTGGGGATGGCGAGGGCACGGGCTTTGAGGAGAGAACCTCATGAATCGAGATGGTTCTAGAAGTTTATGGGCCGCAGTCGGCAGGATCTTCGCGGTCGTCACCGAGCACGCGGCGGGCGTTCACAAAAGCCTCAAGCGCCGCCGGTCGGCGCGCCGCTTGCGGTTGTCGGAGACCCTTTCCTTGGGAGAGAAGAGATTTCTGGCGGTCGTGCAATTCCAGCACCAGGAGTTTCTTGTGGGTGGTACGGGAAATTCCGTCGCTCTACTTGCACGACTGGACGCTCCGGGCGTGACGCCGGACAGCCAAACCGGGAACCAAGAAGATGGCATTTAGAGTCCGAAAGTTTTGGCGGGAATTGGATGCGACGTCTATTGTGCCGACAGGCCTAATTACCCTCCTGCTAGCCAGCGGGTTCGCGGCGGAGGCACGGGGGGCTCCGCTGGCCCAACAGCAAAGGGGTTTGGTCCTACCAGGGCTTCCGGGCGCGGGAGGCTCCCTTCCCTGGACAATCGTCGTCCTGCTTACGCTTCTCACCCTTCTGCCCGCCATTTTACTGGCGATGACACCGTTCGTGAGGTTGCTGGTGGTGTTTCACTTTCTGCGCCAGGCACTTGGGACTCAAAGCACTCCCACCAACCAGACACTCATTGGTTTGGCCCTTTTCCTCACCTACTTCATTATCCAGCCGGTGGTTTTAGACGTTTACAAGGTTGCCGTGGTTCCCCTGCAGCAGGGAAGGGTGAATGCGCTCCAGGCAGTCGAGCTCGGCGCCAATCCACTTCGGCGATTTATGCTCAAGTACGCACGCGAGAAGGATCTGGCGTTGTTTGTGGAATTGGGGAAGGAACCGCGACCCCGCCGCCCGGAGGACCTTCCCATGCGCGTGGTCGTTCCCGCTTACATTCTTTCGGAACTGAAGGCGGGCTTTCAAATCGGTACGGTATTGTTCCTGCCGTTCCTGGTTATCGACATGGTGGTGGCGTCAGTGACCACTTCGGTGGGCATGCTGCAATTGCCTCCGGTGATGATCTCGACCCCACTCAAAATCCTGCTCTTTGTGGTGGTCGACGGTTGGAACTTGCTGGTGGGATCCTTAATGAAGAGTTTTTACTGAGGAAAAACTATGTCGGCCGACATGGCGGTGGAACTCGCGCGCAAGACCCTGGAGACGGCTTTCCTGTTGAGCGCACCGATCCTTCTGGTGGCGACGGCCGTGGGCTTGCTCATCAGCGTGTTGCAAGTAATGACTTCCGTGCAGGATATGACCATCTCGACCGTCCCGAGACTGTTCGCGGTCGCCCTCACCACGTTTCTTCTGCTGCCGTGGTCTTTGCGAAAACTGATTCTGTTCACTTTGGAAGTCTTAACCGATTTGCGCCGTTATTTGGGTTGAGGGAGGCGGGAAGGGCTAGGACATGGGGACAGGACTGGAACGCGTGATAGCCCAAGCAGTGTTTGTGGGGGTGCGGATAGGCATGCTTATGGTTTTTGCTCCTTTCTTCGCCAGCTTGAGTATCCCGGCGCGCGTGAAAGCAGGGCTGACGGTTGCGCTTACCGCGTTGCTATACCCCGTCTATGCGCCGCGCACTTTAGATTTGAACGGGCTGAACTGGTGCCGGGTGATGGCGGGCGAGGTCATGGTGGGCCTCATCCTCGGGTTGACATTGAGTTTCGTCTTCGAGGGCGCGGAAGTGGCCGGACAGATCCTGGGGTTCCAAATCGGGTATTCCCTGGTGAACGTGATCGACCCGCAGACCCAGGTGGACACGCCCGTTCTTTCGACATTCCACCAGCTCGTCGTCTTGCTTCTGTTCTTGCAACTCGGCGTTCACCACTGGCTGTTGCGAGGTTTGGCGAAGAGCTTCGAGTATTTGCCCCCTGGTGTGGCGAGTGCCACCCCGGCGGCGACAGAGGAATTGTTACACGCTGCCGGTGCCATGCTGGTCGTAGGCGTGCAGATCGCCGCACCCGCGCTCGTGGCAACGCTGCTGGCTGACATTGTCTTGGGGTTGATCGGAAAGGCGTCGCCTCAACTCCCGGTTCTTTTTATGGGGCTTTCCGTCAAGGCTCTGGTGGGTTTTCTTGTGCTCGCCGGTGCGCTCCGTTACTGGCCTGTCTTGATGGAAAGGTATTTCCTTCGCGCCCTCCAGACCATGGAGCATTTGTTGCACCTTGCCCGATGAAGGGTGTCTGCCGTGGCCGACCAGAACAAGACAGAACAGGCAACGCCGAGGCGGCGCGAGAAGGCTCGCGAACGAGGGCAAGTGGCGCGCAGCCGGGAGTTGCCCTCCGCCTTGGCGTTACTGATGGTGACCGTGCTGGTATGGTGGCAGGCAGAAGTCTGGCGCGTCCAATGGCGGGAGTTCCTGGCGCGAACTCTTCTTCTGTCTTCGAGCGACTCGCTAGAGTGTGGGAGGCTTCTGCAACAGACGGCGATGCTGGCGATTCGCTGGGCGGCTCCTCCGCTGCTGCTGAGCTGGCTGGTTGCGGCAGGAGGAGCGCTGGGTCAGGGAGGCCTTGTCTTTGCTCCCACGGCGCTCTCGCTCAACCCCGAGAAGTTGAATCCTGCCGCAAACCTGAGCCGTCTTTTTTCCCTGGCTTCCCTACGAGGGCTTTTGAAGTCCCTCTTGCCCGCCGGCTATCTGCTGTATCTGGGTATCACCCTGATTTCAGGTGAATGGGGCAAGATCCTGCGGTCTTGTTTCCTGACGCCGCGTGCCAGCTCCACCTGGCTATTTGCGCTGGCCTACGGGCTGGTCTGGAAAGCTGGAATGGTGTTTGCGGTGTGGTTCCTGTTTGACTACCTGCTCGAGCGCCTGAGCTTCGAACGCCAACTGCGCATGAGTCGGCAAGAGATCCGAGAGGAGGCCAAAGAGACGGAAGGGCATCCCATGGTCCGTTCCCGCGTCCGGCGCTTGCAGCGGCAGATGCGCCGCCGACGCATGCTGAAGGACGTGGCGCGCGCCACCGTGGTGGTCACGAATCCTACGGAGTATGCCGTGGCGCTCGAGTATCGTCCGGAGGAAATGGCGGCCCCGGTGGTGGTGGCCAAAGGACAGCGCCTTCTGGCACAGCGAATCAAGCGGGAAGCCAACTGGCATGGAATTCCCCTCATTGAGAACCCGCCGCTTGCTCAGGCGCTTTACCGTAGCGTCGAGGTTGGCCAAGCCATTCCCGCCAAGCTGTATGCGGCCGTGGCGGAGATTCTGGCCTTCATTTACCGCCTGCAGGGATGGACTCGCATCCCACGCCCACAGGCCGAAGGAGGAAATCGCTAGCGGGGAGAGACGAAGATTATTATGGCGACCGCTCCCAAACCCGTACGGCATCCCGAACAGTCCTCGAGCGACTGGGTTGTGCCCGCCGCCGCGGTGGCGACCGTTTTCGTCATGCTGGTCCCCGTTCCTTCCTTCGTGCTGGATATTCTCCTCTCTTTCAGCATAACCGCGGCGGTGCTGGTTTTGTTGGTGTCCATGTACATTTTGCGCCCGGTTGACTTCTCCGTCTTCCCATCCTTGTTGCTGCTTTTGACGTTGTTCCGCTTGTCTCTCAATCTGGCCAGCAGCCGCCGAATTCTGCTGCATGGGAACGAAGGTCCTGCCGCCGCCGGGCACGTGATCCAGGCCTTCGGCCAATTCGTGGTGGGCGGCAACTACGTCGTCGGGTTCGTGCTCTTCCTTGCCTTGATCGCGATTCAGTACCTAGTCATTAATCATGGAGCCGTGCGCATCGCGGAGGTCACGGCGCGGTTCACCCTTGACGCGCTTCCTGGAAAACAGATGGCCATCGACGCGGATCTGGGCGCCGGCTTGATCGATGAAGCCCAAGCGCGGAGCCGGCGCGAGCAAATTGCCCGTGAGGCGGAATTCTATGGGGCGATGGATGGAGCGGCTCGGTTCAGCCAGCGCGACGCCCTGGCTACCATTCTGGTAACGGCCATCAATATTATTGCCGGTTTCTTGATTGGGGTTTTTCAACTCGACATCCCTCTCAGCGAGGCGCTCCGAACCTATACCATCCTGACGGTCGGTGACGGCTTGGTCACCATGATCCCTTCGCTGCTGGTTTCGGTGGCGGGCGGCATGGTGGCAACCCGCGCCTCCTCGGATTCGACGCTGGGTATAGACCTTGCCAGACAGCTCTTCCCCCGCAGCCGTCCTCTATGGATCGTCTCGGGAGTGATGTTGTCATTGGCGCTGATCCCGGGCCTTCCCAAGATATCCTTCTTTCTCATGGCAGGCCTGCTCCTGGGGCTCGCGCGGCGAGCGGCCGCGCTTCAAGGAGCCAGAGCCGCAGAAGATATCCAACCTCCTAAGGCCACCGCGCAGGAAAAACTCGAAGCCCTGCTTCATCTGGATGACCTGGCATTGGAAGTTGGGTGCGCGTTGGTTCCCTTGGTGGATGAGAAGCAAGGGGGGCAGTTGCTCAGCCGCATTCGCGCCCTGCGCCGGCACTTGGCGTTGCAGTTGGGTTTTATTGTTCCCTCCGTTCACATCACGGATAACCTGCAACTGAATCCTCGGGAGTACGTCGTTCGGCTGCGCGGGGTTGAAGTCGCCCGCTGGGAAACACTCCAGGATTGCTTGCTCGCCATCAGCTCCGAAGCTTCTCCCCAACCCTTGGAAGGAAAGAAGACGCTTGAACCGGCTTTTCAGGTGGGCGCGAAGTGGATTGCACCAAGTCGGCGCGAACGCGCCCTGGCGGCAGGATATGCGGTGGTGGACCAGACTTCGGTCCTGGCCACGCATCTGGCAGAAGTTATCAAGCAACACGCGCACGAACTGTTGACGCGACAGGAAACTAAACGTCTGCTGGACTCCTTGAGCGAAAGGCAACCCAAGCTCGTGGAGGAACTGGTCCCCAAGCTGATGAGCCTTGGAGAAGTTCAGAAGGTTTTGCAACAGTTGCTGCGCGAGCAGGTTTCCATTCGGAATCTGACCACCATCTTGGAAACCTTGCAGGACACGGTGGGAGCCACAAAGAATCCGGTGTTGTGGGTGGAAGCGGCTCGCCAGGCCCTCGGGCGGGGGCTGGTCCACCCCTTATTGGGCGAAGACGGGAAGCTCACGGTCGTCCAGGTTGATGTCTCCGTCGAGGATCAAATCAATCAAGCCTTTGAGCCCCAAGGCTCAGCCAATCGATCGGGAGGACTTGAGCCCTCGCTCCTTCGCAGGGTCGTGGACAGTCTCCGGAGTTTTGTTGGCGGGCAGATCTCGGCGAGCTCTCCTGTCCTGTTATGCAACAGCCCCGCCAGGTTTCATCTTCGCCGACTTCTTGAGCCCTTCCTGCCTCGTCTGGTTGTCCTGTCGCCCGCCGAGATTCCGGCCGCCGTGACCATTCAGTCGGTGGGGGTACTGCGATGAACGGTTCCGTAGCAACGCATTCCCAAAGAAATCAGAGTGGCCAGACGCTCCGGGACGTGAAATCTGCTTATGAGGCCTTTGGGAATCTGAACTCAGCCGAGCGCGATCGCCTGATAGCCGAACAGCTACCACAGGTCAAATACATCGCCCAGCGAATTCATGATCGGCTTCCACCGCATGTTCTTCTTGAAGATCTGATCCATGCGGGCATTCTTGGACTGATCGAGGCCATTCAAAGGTTTGACCCCGCGCGCCATGTTGAACTCAAGTCGTACGCCAAACACCGCATACACGGGGCGATACTGGATAGCTTGCGCGATCTTGACTGGAGTCCTCGCCCCCTGCGCAGGAAGGCCCGCCGAATCGAGGAGGCCCATCAAAAATTAAGAGCCCGCCTGGGATACTCCCCGTCGGAGTCTCAACTGGCTGAAGAATTGGGCATGAGTCTCGACACATTCCAGCACTTACTGGGAGAACTACGGGGCCTCGACTTGAGAAGCCTGCAGTCAGAAACTCTCGAAGAAGGTTCGGAGCGCGGCGTCAGTAACGTCACCCCATCCATGCCTGCCGAAGATCCCTTCTCGCTTTGCTTACGCTCCGAACTGGCGGGATTGCTGGCACAGGCCATCGGGGAACTCCCTGACCGGGAGCGCCAACTGCTGGCGCTTTACTATTATGAGGAACTCACTATGAAGGAAGTGGGGGCTGTTCTGGGGATTGGGGAGGCCCGTGTCTCACAGTTGCACTCCACCGCGATTATCCGCCTGCGAGCGCGAATGGATGAGCTGCTGGAGGCCCAGGGGCCGACGCGTGCGCACACGGAGAAGACGCCTGAGCTTGCGGGTGAGGAATAATGGAAAAGATTCTTAACCAGGACGAAATCGACGCGCTCTTCCACGCGGCGCGAGACCGCGCCCGCGATAGGGGACATCCGGAAGGCGAGAACAAACACGTGACCGCCTGTAACTTTCACCACGCCGGTTTGATTACCCGCGATCAGTTGCGTGCGGTCAATATGTTGCATGACACCTTCACGCGCAACCTTACCCGTTCGCTTGCCGCATACCTGCGCGTCGCTTTTGAAGTGAACCTGGTGTCCACCGAACAAATAAATTACACCGAGTTTTTGCAACATGTGCCGGAAGTGAATTATATGGTCTCAACCCACCTCCGACCCTTCGAGGCGATGGCCGCCGTCGAACTGGATTTGCAATTAGCCTTTTCCATGATTGACCTTTTGCTCGGAGGGCCGGGAAAGCCGGCGGGCGAAGTGCGCGAGGTCACGGAGGTCGAGGAGGAAATCCTCAAAGGGGTCGTGCAGATAATCTGCCGGGAGCTTCAGGCGACGTGGCAAGCAGTTATGGAGGCGGAATTCGAATTCGACGAGCGGCTGCGGCAGGCACAGATCCTGCGCTTGATGCCACCGAACGAGAAAGTTCTTACGTTGAGTTACGAGATCCGCATGGGCGAAGTCAGCGGCATGTTGGTTACGGCGTTCCCAGCCGTTGCTGCGAATGTTCTGATCCGAAAACTCGCCCAGCAAGGGTCCTATAGGAGGCACCGGGGTGGCTCCGCAGGGGCCTCCACTTTGCGCGAAAAGCTGGAAAAATGTTCCTTCCCGGTCGAGCTGATACTGCCAGGGGGTACGGTGAATAGCCGGCAGTTGCTCGCGCTTGAGACGGGGAGCATCCTCGTCCTTCATATGAGAGTCGATAAGCCTGCCGTTCTGTACGTGGAGAAGCAGGCGCTTTTTGCTGCCCAGCCGGTCCGGAGTGGGAGACGCCGCGCCGCCCAGATCGTTCAGAGGATTGGTTCTTCAGATTCTCGCCGGAGTGAGAAAATTGATCAATGAGATTCCTTCCCCGGCATCGAGGGGTGCAAAAGTCTATCTGAGCGCCTGGACGGCGAGCGCTTGCGAGGCCCTGGAAAAGATCACCGGGAGTACCTTTACCGCGATAGATCTTACCCCAAAGGAGGTGGCCGGACAGGTCGAAAGCTTGAGGGAGAAAGGTGTATGGCTGCGCTTCACAGTTACAAGCGCGCTCAAGGGGGAACAGTCCTTCGGGATTTGCAAGTCCGACGCTTTGCGCCTGGCGCATATCTTGATGGGCGAACCCTTCGACGAGACCCGAGATTTTTCCAGTGAATACCAGGACGCGCTGGCCGAGCTTTTTCGCCAGTTTGCTGGCGCGGCGGCCCTGGCGCTGAAACCCCTAATAGGCGGAGAGGTGAGTCTGCAATTTGCGGGGTATGGCCCGGCAAGCTGGAAGCCGGACCTGCAAGGGGGCGTCCGATTGAAGAGCGACGGAGCGGCGCAGTTCCTGCTGGTGATTCTCCTCGATCCTGATCTTGGCGAATCACTAGCCTCTAGTTCCTCGGGAAAAGCAGCGCAACCTTCGCGCGCCTCAAAGCGCCGCACCCCCCCGCCCTCGACGGCAGCTCTTGAAGACAAAAGAAAGATCGATCTCCTCCTCGATGTCGAACTGCAAGTCTCACTGCGCTTCGGGAAGCGCGAAATGCTACTGGGCGATATTCTGGAGCTCAGTGCCGGCGCGGTGGTGGAACTGGACCAAAAGATCCTGGAACCCGTTGAGCTCCTCGTGGGCAATAAAGTCGTCGCGCATGGGGAGGTCGTAGTCATGGACGGTTATTATGCGCTCCGGGTCACAGAGGTTTTGAATCCGATGGGGCGGATTGAGTCGTTGACGGCTTAGGGGGGCAAAGCCGCGCTGGCCTTTGGCGAACAACTAGTAGTGGTACAGTTTGATGTAGAGGCGGCTTTACGCCGCCATTTGGCGAGGTAAACTCGCCGCTACAACATCAAACTGTACCACTACCGAACAACTGGTGCGCTCGCCCTTCGGGGTCTGTGCCATGAAGTATAAATGGTTTCAATTTAAGTGTGAAAACCCACGTTGCCCACAGCGGGGAGGAGTGTGGCGAGTGTTCCACGATCCGCCTCACGGGGTGTTCTTGCATAACCGATGGCTTTGCTCGCCAGGGTGTCTTGATCAAGTTCTTAAGGAACTGCTGTCCCCTCTTATCGAAAGCACGCGGGCGAAACGAGGGAGCAAGGCCCACCGGTTCCCCCTGGGCCTGGTTATGCTTTCATTGGGATTGATCAGTAACGAGTCTTTGCAGTCGGCCTTGCAGGCGCAACGAGAAACTGGAAAAGGGCGCGTCGGCGATTGGCTGCGCCGGCAAGGCGCGGTGACCGAAACTGAAATTACGCGCGCCCTGGCCATGCAATGGGCTCTTCCTGTCTTTCCCCTTGACAAGCGCGACGACAACCTGAGCTGTGCCCGCTTGGTGCCCTTCTCTTTGATGGACGCCTTTCAAATGTTACCGGTCCACCTAATACGCCCCAGTGGCTTGCTTTATGTCGCCTTTTCCAGTCGGGTGGACTACACCGTCCTGTATGCGATCGAACAGATGCTCGAGTGTCGCACCGAACCCTGCGTTGCCCAAGAGTCTTGCATCGAAAAAGCTCTTGAAAGGTTGCGCCGAGACGGTTGTTCAACCGATATCCTCATCGAGGTGCCTATGGAGCCCTCGGTCATTTCCCGTGCGACACTGCAAGAAGTGTTGAAGTTTGGAAGTCCAGAAGTCCGGGTGGCGGGGTGTGCCAACAATATTTGGGTAAGACTCCATGCTCCGGACCGAGCCCGTGACCTTCTCTTCCACCGCGCCGCCGATAATTCAGTTCTTACCCAGATGCACGCCAAGATTCTCTAAATCAGAATTCATAATCTAGTGCTTAGTTGCATAGATTCCCGATATTATTTATGAGCCTCGGAAGGGCGGGGCTTTAGCCCCGCCGGCGCGGGGCAGAGAGTTGAATGGGCCTTTAGGCCCTGAAGGCGCATCGCTTCAGGGGCTAAAGCCCCCAAATCCCGCCTGCGCCCTGCGGCGGGGCTAAAGCCCCGCCCTTCCATCCCCCGACAAATAAGGTCGCTAACTTCTACAACTAAGCACTGGAATTACCCCAGCCCCCAGCCCCTAGCACCTGTCTTTCTGCCACCACCTACCACCTGCCATTTTGTCATCACCTAAAGAGCGGCTCACGGTTGCCGATGAAGTTATCGGAGAGAGACAAAGCATGCAAGCACGACTCAACCTACCGGGTGGAGCGGGTGGGGATAGCGCAAGTTGCGATGAATCAGAGCGATTGGAAAAAGAACAGAGCCAAGAAGCCAAGGTCAGGGCTCTCCTCGTGGACGGCATCCCCACGCTCCCCGCTTATGTTTTTGAGCTTAGTGCCTTATTAAGCTCCATGCCCGTGGACTTGAGGCGCGTCTGCCGGGTAATTCGAACTGACCCCAGCCTTACCGCGCAGGTCATTCGCTTGTGCAACTCGGCTTTGTTGGGTTTGCGGGAAGGAGTTTCCAACATCGAACACGCGGTGATCCTTTTGGGGATGGAACGGCTGAGGACTTTGGTATTGACCTGTTCGCTAGTGGAGTGCGTCGGGAACTGTTTCTCTCCCACCGAATTGCAGTCCTTCTGGCAGCACAGTCTGTTAACCGCGACTTTGAGTGCGCGCAGCGCCCTCTGTCTCCGCTACCCGGAGGCGGAGCAGGCATATTTGGCAGGACTCCTGCACGATGTAGGGGTTCTTCCTCTTCTGATTCTCGCCCTGCGGTCAAAGGAGCCTAATGTTACGCCCGGCCCCATCCTCTGGGGAGAGTCACTTGAATCGGAGCAGAAACAATTTGGGGTTGACCACTGTTCGGTCGGCAAATGCATTGGCCTCAGTTGGAACTTTTCGGCAGAGATCATCGACGTCCTCGAACATCACCACCGACCGCAGGAAGCGGAGCAAGACGCAGTTCTGGTGGGGATCGTCGCCGCAGCGGATCTTGTTTGCCAGATGCACGGTGTGCGGGTTGGAGGAGAGCCATCCCGAGTCGAGCTTGGTGATCGGAACAAGTACAAGAACCTGCTCGATAGCTGCGCTCCCAGTCTAACCGAAGCCGAGAGAATCAGGTTGGCGAAGACTCTGGAAGTCGAATTCCCCAACATTATCCAGTCGCTTGAACTGCGAGTCTCCGCCGTGTCGGGGGGATCGGTTCTCCCCTGGGCCGGCATATGAGGGTGAAACAGGAATGAAGCCAGCGCGTGTATTGATCGTGGACGATTCCTCCGTGATGCGGAAGATTGTCGGACGCGCCCTGCGCCAGGCCGGTTTGGAGATGGAACAGGTGCTCGAAGCGTCGAATGGGTCGGAAGCCTTGACCGTGGCCCGCGAGCATCCCTTAGATCTTATCCTGTCTGATATTAATATGCCGATGATGGACGGCTTGGAGTTCGTGCGGCAGCTCCGCACCATCGAAGCAGCCCAAGACATCCCGGTGGTCATGATAACGACGGAAGCGGGGGAGGCCCACGTCGTGCAGGCCCTGTCCAGCGGAGCTTCCGGTTACATTCGAAAGCCCTTTACCCCGGATCAGATTAAAGAACGCGTTATCCCGCTGCTCAGAGGTTAGCCATGGATCAGTCGTCAAAGACCGGACAGGAGCGTGTTCAGATTCACCTTTCCGCCAGAGCCACAAGCCGGAGCTCCCCGGCCGCCGGAAGACCATCGGGCGAAACACGATCAAAAAGCCGCGAAGGTTGGCGTGATGTGTTGGAGAAGGCGGCCTGCGAAGTATTTGAAATCATGGTGGGGACTTCGCTGGGGAGAGTAACGGAGGACAGTCCCCCTGTCAATGCGGACTTCACCGCCATGGTCGGCATTGCCGGTAGTCTGTGTGGCGTGTTGAGCCTCCGCACTTCTTCCCAATCCGCAAGTCGAATGGCGGCTAAGATGCTGGGCATTGAGGAAGACGAGGTGGGTGAAAATGTGCAGGATGCCTTCGGTGAAACATGCAATATGATCGCGGGCAGCTTCAAATCAAGAATTCCTGGCATCGCGGATAGTTGTGCGCTTTCTGTGCCGACGGTAATCAGCGGGAAAGATTACGCACTTTATTCGCTTGCGGATGGGGAACGTTTTGAGGTGATCTTCTCCTTTGAAGGTAAACCTTTCTCCGTGACCCTGGACCTTCACGGTTAGCTGCTCACAGTCCACCTTCAACAGGAAGTCGCCGGCTGGCGCAGAGCGTAGCTCTGGATAGCGCCGGGATAAACCGGCATGGAGTAACGAATGAAAGAGTCGTACAGGGAAGGAGTAGCGAACCTTGAGAAGCAGGCGCGCGTTACGCCCGCTTGCCCCCTGATTTTTTCCAGGGTCAGTCTTCAACCCCCGCGCCAACTCACGCTAGCGGACGGCCTTCTGTCTGAGCGAATCCTGCATTGATTGGACGAGCTCTACGTAAACCTGATTTCCAAGCTCTCCCCAGAGGTGGTCGATCGGAATTCCAGCGCCCTGGAGTACCGGACCGAGCATCCAAACTGCCAGAGCCAGAGATCGAAGCTTCGGGTCGCCCCGCCATTGCTCGCCGAGTTCCAGTAGGGATTCCTTCGAGGTGCCTGGAGGACAGTACATGCTCTCGTCCTGGATAACAGGGAACCCATACTTCTTGGTAGCTTCGAGGTATGGCCGGAAGTTTATGAACGGTATGAGCCTCCACGTTCCGCACAGTCGCACTTTGCCGAAGAACGGACCCGTTACTCCAGCCTTCTCTCGAAGTAGAAGGTACTTGTCCGTAGTAGCGGCGAGGGCGACCCCGAACAACGACATCTCCGCCACTCTGCCCCCCTGATAGC
>Ga0187865_1001445_pt1 | contig 27379 bp, 29 predicted proteins | sample June2016WEW_11_1_2_FD_132989 | JGI IMG/M metagenome (GOLD analysis project Ga0187865, IMG submission 132989) | Peatland microbial communities from SPRUCE experiment site at the Marcell Experimental Forest, Minnesota, USA - June2016WEW_11_100 | ecosystem: Environmental > Terrestrial > Soil >...
ACCTGGAATGTGCTCCTTTTGGTTGTATTGGTAATATCCAAATTCCTATTATAACCAATAGCGATGCACATTTCAGGACTATTTTCAAGTTTTCTCAATAAATCACGCTGGTTTAAGGACTAGATACCAACAACAATGTTAGCCCGCTTTTTGTTGGAATCCACGATCAGCTCGCGCAGGTTGGTTTCCACTCGAGCAACCAGATCTTCACACAGATAGCAATAATTCTCCTTGAATGGCTCCAGCACCTCACAAACCGCAAGACTTGTCCACCAGGCGTCGACATCCTCCCAGATGGCCGCCACATGCCGGGCAGCTGCCTGGGGCGTTTCGTGGAAGATCCCGACTCGCTTCAAGTCCTCGAAATAAGAAATGGCGGAATCACGCAGCTCCCAGTGATTCGGGTTCCAATAGATGACAGTGGGCACGTTCATGGTGAACGATTCCAGAAAGGTGGTTGCGTTGTAAGTAGAGATATAGAGTCGGCTTCGGCGAATCAGACTGTTGATGCCGGATTGACCCTTATCCAGACGCAGGTCGGGGAAGCGCTCGCGCCAGCGGCGCACTTGGTCCCATCCATAATCCTTGGAGTACAATCGGACCGTCAAAGCGTTCCGAATGGGTGCGGGAAGACTCTCGACAAAGGCACACTGGTCGTTGAAATAATCGAGCCATTGGCGCGAGACCATCAAACTATACATCCAGTAACTGTATCTCGGTACCACTGCGGTCACCAATAGCGCACCCGGTTGCTCCGCATGTCGAACACCCAATGGCAATTTCTTCTTCAACTGCCCCATGGGTTTGAACTTGGGCTGCCCGGGCTTTGACCAACCCCAGCTCAGGTAGGAGTCGCTGATGGCAGCGTCATGATCTTCAGCAAAGGACCAGCGCCCTACGCCGTAATGCCCGCCATGCTGGCCAATAACCAGCGGTGACCCTTGCTCTACCTTCTCTGCCGCCCAGGCTTTGAAAACATCGTCTGAGGTTTCAGAATTACTGGTCCAGATCAGTTTCGGCTGCTTTGGCCAAGGCAAAGCCGCTATCTGTTCAACCAGTTGCCCGTAACCTTCCAGATAAGCAGTCGGTATCTGCTGGGGAATCAGTGTCCGGGCACACGTTTCGAATTCAGAGCGGTTTTCCCCAGCAGCAAGCCATTGCCGCTGGCGCAGGTCGACAGCGACCCGCACCGGCGGCACAGGTTGCCACCGTTGCGGCACTTGCCCGAGGCGCAGATCCAGCCTCATCTCGTCGCCAAACGGCAAGTAGGTCGCTAGAAAGAATGCGTCCCGATTCCGGGTCAGGACACTTGCAAGCTGGACATACGTGCGCACTAGCGTTCGTTTTACTTGCCCCTTCGAGATCGCAGCCGGGACGGTTTGCCGCCCTTCAACAACGCCATGAGACGCCCGCTTGGTGCAGGGCACTGCAGTAAACCCTTGGAGGATGGCGGCGTAAATGTGATGGTTCCATTCGTCCCCGACAAAGAGACGTGAAAAGTCCGCCATGTCATTCGGCGCCAGAGTTTCTTCCTGCCCGGTCAGAACAACAGTTCCAGACAGTGCATGCCGAGTGGCGGCCTGCTGAATCGATGTCCACCGATCAAAGAGCATTTGCGTGAAATATCCCAGCCATGGTCCGATCAGAATACGCCAATAACGCACTCCATGGTCCACACTGTGGATCTGATTCATTTGCGCGGCCAAATCCGGCAACAGGCGTTCGTAAAATTCTTGCAGATATTGGTAATCAGAGTAGAGCTTGGTTCGATCATCCCAGTGGTAAGGCAACACCTCGGCGTCCATCGCCGCCCAGCGATCCTTACTGGAATAAAGCCTGCACCACTCACCCAGAAACAAAACAGGCTCCCCATCTTGCCACGTTTCTTCCAACGAAGTTGTTATAAGAAAGCGCGCTTTCACCTTGTTAACCTGCATTAACGATCGAGATAAACTGCTGCCTGTTGCTTACTGTCATAGCCAAATCTAAATCCGAGCTAGCCGCATCGTTAAAACTTTCACGTGAGGCAATTGGCGCGACAAGCACTCCAGCTAGGTCGTCAGGGCATCTCAATCGGCCTCGATCATATTGTTGGTTCTGGATTTCCAAGACCCTTTCTCGCTCTTCGCTGGTTTCATCACCTGGAGAAACTGCGTGGACCTTGCCGCTTACAAACCAAGATGTCAAGCTCACCCAATGCTGCCGCGCATTTCGTTATTATACGCCCACGCCGGGCTCGTCGCATTACGTCGCCGACTACCATCGGACCGCCTCGCCCCAGTCAAGACCAGGGCGTCAGAATTGGTGCATTCCGCATCACCGGGCGGCCTTCAGTGCCAAGCACCCTGAAGATGCCTCGGCGTATGCCCCATGGAGGACCCCGTCACCAGCGCTGCCCAGCCTGCCAGTGCAAGCTCCATGCGCTTCAACCTGTTTGTAGCTATATCTATCATCAGCAGTGAATGACAGGACGAAGAGCAAGAAAAAAGAAAACCAATAGAAGTTATAGTCGTAAAAGACGGACCAGAAGCCCAAACCGACCAATATTGAATATACGGAAGCCTGCGCCACGAAAGTCTTCGGCTGCGTCTCAAGCATTCTCTTGCCGGTCCTCCCGGTCAGCCGTAAATTTGAAAAAACCAGATACATAAAGTATACGAGGATAACAATGCCTAGCAGCCCGTATTCTCCCGAAAAAGTGATATAAAAATTGTGCGGTCCTGTGTACCAGGCGCCCGATGCAATGTCCCCATATAAACTCAGCGCCGGCCCCGCCTGAACGAAGTCGCCGAAATATCTTGGAGTTCTGGAAGAAAACATAACCTCTTGCATCCTCGTTGGCCCCACCCCTAGAGGCAGCGAGTAAACAAGGGCTTCCAGCCCTCTGTAATACGCCCCCACCCGAGAAAGCCAACTTTCGACATAGCTGTCCAAGTAATCGGGCCGGACTTGCCCAAAAAAGGAAGCCAGTATCTCGTTGAATCGACCCCTCACCTTTCCTAGAAGCATTGTAGCCCCTGCCAACAGCAGGCCGCCGGATAAAAGCGCATATCTGAGCCGCACATTTTTGCGCAGCATAAGAAAGATCCACACAATAAGGATGGCCACAACGATGGGCGTCCTCTGAAAAGTCGCTAAAATAGGTAAGAAAATAAAGGGAACCACTAAAAGCAGCACTTTTCTCTTTTTTATAGACGCAAAATATAGCACGAACCCCACACCTCCAAAGCAAACGAGAGGCAATGTTATGAAATTAAAGAAAAACATGCTGTTGAACCTTCCGGAGGGATTAAACACATAATCACGAAGAGGCAGCGGCAGTCCCAGATAAAAATACATGATCGACTCTACTACCATCGCCATTGTCGATGTGATGACGATCAGAAATATCTTTTCTACCTGCTCCATGCGGTTAATAAAAGCAACACAGCCGCATAAAAATATGAAGCCGTACAGCATCTGCGCGTTTCCTACCAACTGCTCGGGTAAGACAATCGCACCCACGAGAACGTCTCCCCATATCTGTCTCGCCAGACCTATGAAAAAAGACATTATGATGAGCGAGAAAACCAGCAAACAAAACCCATTCAACTTTCGTGACCGCAACGCCTTGAATCTCCTCACACGAAGGATATTCACGCATATGGCAAAAGCGGCAATATTCTGCACAACGGCGCACAGTGAAATTTCCGACATCTCCTCTATTGAAAAAACGTACCAATTATTTCCGCCCTTCGGGAAAAAAAGCGAAATCAGAAGAAACGCATACAGCGCGTGCTCCGGTGTTTTGCTGATGAAACCTAAACAGCAAACATAAAGGCTCGCCACTAAGAATATCAGAAAAATCCCCGTGAGGTTATGCATGATGAGCGAAAGCATATAAACAAAATATATACCGACCAATACGGTAAGAGTGGCGATCATTTCATACACCTTCTCTCATGGCGGTGTTTATCCGTTCAAGGGACGTTCCGGCTCTGAAGGGATCGAGGTGTTGTAATCCCCCAGAGACCCTCCGCCGATTGGAGGTGTATCGGTCAAATGCCTTAGCGATGCGATCAAACGCTCCTTTATGATGAGCGCCACTCATAACAACCGGGACCCATTTCTCCGCAAGGTGTTCCATTTCCTGATAGCAGGTTGACAATACCAGTTATCGGGGTCGGTGCACATTTATGCACAAGTAGACTTCCTCAAGCATTGGTTCACCATTGATCCGATTCAAGGGCCTACAAAAGGATAAGAGAATGTTTTTCCCTACATTGCGCACGTGACAGGCGCAAAGGGACGCCAATTTCTACTGGTAATCCGAAGGCACGAATGGGAGCACCCCACAATCAGGAGCCTGCCACTGCACGTTAGTGGCATCGCCGTTGAAGACTTCGACGAGTGGCCGTTGCTCAGGAACAATTTCTATAGCAGATAGATCGAGTTGGTCGACAACATCGCTTGCGAAATAGGCCAGATGATCTTCTGCAAGCCAATCTTTGATGTTCGGAGGAAACAACAGCGACTGCCCAGACTGGTAGGCTTTATACCGTTTTTCGACGAGCCATTTCGTAGAGTCAGCCTTGATTAAAGGCAATGAAAATCGCTAATTTTCGGACGGGATCCTAGTACTACAGTGTCACAAAATGCGGAGAGCCGCATGATTACTGGACGTACAAATTGCGTGAAAAACGCGTCAATTCAGGCGAAAAGGCGCATAAAATGCGGGTTCTGCATAGTGCTATGACACAGTAGTACTAACGGCGGCGCCAAAATCCGCGCAGAAGATCCCCATACATTCTTTCGTTAATGCACTCTTGCATAGAGGCCAAGACGTTGTCTGGCACATTCACCTTGTGTTCCTTAAGAATCGTGTCGACATCAAGGCCATTCGTTTGGATGTGGATTCTTTCTAACCCATTTCTTTCATGAAGCCTGATGTAAGCCTGAGTTGAATAAAGGACGATGTGCTGCTCGCCCATGAGGATTCTCTTAGGATCAATCCCCGTCTTTCGGGCCATATCTACCAAAAAGCATTGCCCATGTGGGACTTCGGAGACGAAAAGACCACCTGGAGTCAAAAGCCCATAAATCCTCTTTAGAAAACCATCAGGATCTATGACGTGCTCCACAACCCCCCACGCCATAATGATGTCGTATTTGTGCAAGGTCGCATAATCTTCCAAGGGCCCATGAAAAACCTCTTCATAACCGCGCGATTGCAACCACTCAACGGCAACCTGGTTCATCTCAATAGCATGCGTGCTCCAACCTTCCTCTCGAAATACATCAATGACTTCACCAACCCCCGCGCCGATGTCAAGGACCTTTCCCTGCACATCGCCGCCCCAATATAAAACAGCTTGGGCGAACTTGCGTCGACCAATTAACTCCTTGCGCTTCCCGAAGACAGGAAGCATCGAGCGAGTATACATCTCGCTATAATATTCATCCCTGTAAAGTTCCTCAATACAAGCGGCAGTTAAGCGAGGGCTGACATACAGGGTTTTACATTCCGAACAGGTCTTATGGCAGAACCCATTGAGATCGAAGGATTGCTCTGTAGTTTTCGAACCACAATGGGGACACGGAACCTCACACGTGTACTTAGGGTTGAGAGTCTTGGCATCCAAATAGTACTTTCTGAGCATTTCATCCCATTTGCCTTTTAGACCCTCAAAATCCGGCTTAATTTCATCAGCCCTTAGTATTTGTTCCATGAACATCCCGTGACTCTGTTTTTCCTTTACAACCTATCGCCATCAACTTGCAGTTGCACCGCGAAGCTGCCTCTGCCTTTCAATGTTCAAAAGCTCTTTCGCTGCAATCCTCAAGTGATCCCTGGGAGTCTTGTTCTATAAACGTCGGGCACTTCATTATCCAAGCGACCAAGTGGTGAGCTATTGCCCGCAGTGGAAAGGTTTACACGCCTCTGAGTCTGGTCGGCCCGATCAAAGAAATTCAAGAGCTGAATCGCCGCGAGTGAGTCTTCATAGGACCCCGGAAACGTGTGGCCCTTCTGAAAAACCTCCACACTCTCTTCATATATCTTGATGCGACCGTTGCCATAACCATTTCCAGGAAGATCTTCTGAATTGTTGGCGGCTACCGCAAAATCTGGCGTATAGACCCGCAGCTCATTTAGAGAAATTCCACGAATTTGCGCCAGACGGTTTTTGAAAACCAAAGCAAGGCTCAACATGTGCAGCGTCTATCCGCCCGTAGCCCGTCTGAACTCTCGCTGCTCGATTTAAATCAGCAGCGCGTTTATTCTCCCCCATCCCATGGCCTGCCGTAGGTCGGACTCCATAAGCGAGCCAGTACCGTACCAGCTATAGAGCGGCACTCACCGAGGAAAGAACCAGACGCAGCATCGGTCCAGGTCTTTTCCAATGAAATCGTGTTTCAAAAAGCGGCTTTTCAATCTGCATCAATTATCGACATAAACTGCTGTACATTGCTTATTGTCATATTAGAATACAAGCGATTATCAGAGACCTGAGGGTAGTAATAAAATGATCTAAATCCTTTAACTCTTAGATCAATACCAGGTGTCGTATAGCCACAAGAAATAAAATAATCATATTTAGATGCTAAATCCAAATAGTTACCTCGTTCGGAGCTAATGCAAACAAAATCTTTAAAGTAGCAAAAATCTTCCGGGTCCTTTAATTTAATCGTTATTACAAACCCGGCATCACGCAAACTCTGCAAGAACTGTGAAAACTCAGCAGCTAAATGCACATCGCATTGACCAGAGTTATTGAAAACGCCCGCTATGATTTGGGCCGGAAACGCCAAGACACGGCGGGCGCGGCTGTCGTCACCTGCTGTGCCTAACGGTGCCTTCATAGTGTCGCCATCATGCAATAATGATGATCTTACTACATTGTTGCCGCGACAGAATTCTTGATGGATCTTCCGGCTTTCATAATCCCAGTATCTATATTCATGATAGTTAGAAAAAGAGTAATCGATTTCAGCATCAGAAAAGGCGCGTTCTTGTTCAGAGATAGAAATCTTATTAGTCAACTCGCAGTATTCAAACGTCAAGTTTTCGACGTATTCTACTGACTCTCGAATTCTACGAGTATAGACATACTTAACCACCTCCAAGCCAGGGATTCGCATCAAAGCATTCAACAAGGAATGAAATATAGAATAATAGAATTTAATATCACTGTAATGGAGGATACCCTTCCAAGGAGTTATAGTGTTGTAACCAACGGAGCCATTGAAATGGATGTACGAGACTTCTGCAGAGTGGCCACTAATTGACACGTATATTTGTGAGAAAACTCGTATCTTTCTGAGTCTCGCGAGTATGTCGCGCACTGAGAAGAAGTACAAGGTAGAGTTTGGGAAAAGCATGGATTTAAGTCTGAGGGGTGCAATTAGAATTAAGTCGGTGGTTTCTGAAAGGATGTAAAATGGTATAAGGTACATCAAAGAGTCATGAAGATAATGCTGATACACAAAGCAATCGCTGGGATTGTGGGGATGACATTGGTCGATGATCAGCTTCTCGTAAGCGATGTGCTTTGCGTAGTATTTTTCTATTGTTTGGGTGCTGAATAGTTTTATTCTTTTTGAAAATCTCAAAAAACGGCTGGCGGTAAGACAGTAAATATCTTTTCTTTTGAACAAACAGTAAATATAGACAAAGAGGCTTGCGCGCGGCACGTAGACGTAGGTCGAAGCTTGTTGTCTCACGACACGCGCCTCTCCGCATCTGTCGCAATGTTATGGGCTTTGGGATGAGTCGAGACTTCGGAACACAGGAACTGGGCGGCACCGGTGATCAGGGCTGTGTTGCGTGAGAGTCGGTATTGTTCGAATGCTTTAGTCACGTTGTTCCAACGGGTGTCCGTTCACGAATGGAGTTGGCGACCGTCAAGCGTCGGCACGGCGCCGGTGGCAAAGCTGGCACGGGGCGAGGCGATGAGTACCGTATTCCACGCACCTACAGTAATAGCCTGTGGCCAGAGTGTCGTATCCACTTTGTCAGTATTCCAGGATGCAATCATCAACAGTATTGTCCCCGGGAAGCGGAGATGTAGGTTGCAACGCCACGATGCTTTGGCAGGGGACTTGTTTCAGCACGTGCTGAAGGACCTGAAGCATAGTTGAATCATCCAGGGCAAGATCTACTGGTCTTGCGAGCACCTTGGCGCCATATGATTGAGCGATGCAAGTGATTTCTTCGTCTTCAGTCGAAACGTAATAATCGTCTAGCAGGTTTGATTCCTGGGCTGCCCGCATACTCCCATAAACCAGGGGATGGCCCAGAACAGATTTGACATTTTTCTGGCAAATCCCCTTGCTGCCCCGCGTGCTAGGCTAATGGCAACAAACATTTTACATCCTCAGATACATCTCTCGGATCTTTTCTCGGGTCATGATCTTTCGCCAGTCGGGGCCAAAAGTATTACAGAGGGGTTTCTCCATGAGGAGCGTGATGTCGATCATCTTTTCCATAACGCTTTCGCTCACTCCCTGTACTAACTTCCCTTCGAGAGAGATGCCTGCGCGACCTGCTATTTCTTGGAATTCGGGGACATAGGCGGGATAGTACTCGTGGAGGTGCTTGAAGGTCAAGCAATTAGCCTGTCCATGAGGAGCGCCGAAGGCATAGCTCAACCCGTAGGAAAGGGCGTGACAAAGACCCACCTCGGAATAGACGATCGAGTAGCCACCCAAGAAAGAGGCCACCATTAGTAGAGCATCATCCGCATCATGCAAAAACACTCGGCGGCATAGTTCCAGCGCCTTTTCAGCATAGGCGCGGCTGAATTCATTCAGGAAAGTCCCGCAAAGTGCTTCCACGCCGTGGATGTAGCAATCCATGGCAGTATAAAAGCGCTGCTCAGAAGGAACGGTTGCTAGGAGATCAGGGTCCAGTACAATCTGGTCAAATAAGGAAAAATCGCTGTTAATACCCTGCTTCTTTTCCGGCCCGATAAGCACTGTGGTGCGGGAAACTTCTGCACCGGTTCCGGAAAGAGTAGGGACACCAATCTTATATACCGGCTTGTTCACAACCAGATCCCAACCTTGGTACTGGTGTGTTTTGCCGGGATTGGCAAGCATAATTGCTACTGCCTTGGCTACATCCATGGTTGCGCCGCCACCAATACCGACCACCACCCCTGGGACACCCCGCTCCTTGATCTGGCGCACATATTCGTCGACGATGCCGGTCTTGGGTTCGTGCGTTGTGTCCAGGTAGAAGCAGCAGTCTTCCGGTGTCACACCTGCCCGCTGAACCAAATTTCGACCGCGAAAAAAATGATCCAAAATATATACTGCACCGCGGCCTAAGCCGCGCAGCTTTGACACCATCTCGGGCAATTGCCCAAAGGATCCTCTTGAGTACAGGATGTTGGATACGGATTTGAAGTTTCGAAACGCTGCCATTACTTCCTCAGCCTCATTAGAGCATCCCTAGCTGCAGAGACAAGAGCCTCAAGATCCTGCTGAGGCATGTCGGAAGCGAACGGGAAGGAAATCATGTTGTCGAAGAAAAGGTCAGTCTGCGGACAATCTGCCTGAGCATAGCCATTTTCCTGGAAAAGATTGTAGCGATATAGCGGACAATATTGCACTACACATTTAATCCCATAGTCGCGATATAGGAGATCAATAAGATCATCGCGATTCTTACGATATGGAATGCCGTTGTAACGAGCGGGTACCAGATGGAAAGCGGATTGTCTATCATCGGGTATTTTTTGGAAAACTAACTCGGGAAGGTCCTTAAGGCTTCGAACAATAAAGTGATATTGTCTTTCGCGTACCGCATTTATGTTATCCAAACGGCGCAAGAGCAAGTCCCCTGCGTAGGCCTGGATCTCCCCCAAAGCAAAATTGTAAGGCAACTCGCCACGAATGACTTCCGCGACATTGGACATCGCCGGCTTCCAATACTTCTCCTGGTTGCGATATGGCCTCTGGCCGATCTTGCGAAGGCCAAGGATCTTCTCTGCCAAGTCATCGTCATTCGTGACGATCATGCCCCCTTCCCCTAGAGTGGTCAGGTTTTTCTGACTGTGGAAGCTAAAGCATCCCACATGCCCGAAGGTACCTACCTTGCGTCCTTTGAATGACGCACCGAGTGCCTGAGCGCAGTCTTCGACCACCCATAGATTATGCCTTTGCGCCAATTCCATCACCTGATCCATTGCGACCGGCAGGCCATAAAGATGCACCGGGACAAGAACTCTTGTTCGCGCCGTAATCTTCTTCCGCACATGGTTCATGTCCATAAGGAATGTATCGGGGTCGATATCCACAAAAATCAGCCGCGCTTTCCTGCGCAGGAAAGGCAGGGCCGAGGCGGTGAACGTGTGCGCAGGAAGGATCACCTCGTCTCCTTCCGACACCCCAGAGAGGATGGCCCCGAGTTCCAATGCAGCGGTAGCATTGCTTACGCCGAAAGCGTGCTTCACTCCCAAATAACGTGTGAAGCTTTCCTCAAACCCCTTTAACCGTGGGCCCATCGTCAGTGTTTTGGCCCCACGGATAGCATCGGCCAATAATGCCACCTCTTCTTCAGAGTGATATGTTTGAATATTGGGAAAATCAAGACGCAGTTGCATGATTCAACCTCTCAACTTTTTGCGGTTGGGCAGCTCGGTGTCATGGACTCTCTTGATCCCGTCACCCATAGCCTGCGTGATCAGGCCAATGTCTCGAGACAGCCGGTACATGCCTTGTGGTTCGACCGATGCCATCTGGTCAGTACCCCACAGTGTTCGATCAATGGTGATATGGCGCTCGATCAGGCGAGCTCCCAAAACAACAGCAGTCACGGTCGTATCTAGGCCGAACTCATGGCCGCTATAACCGATAATGCATTCGGGATAACGCTGCCGATACATCGGAATGACATTGAGGTTAAGCTCGGCAAGGGGTGCCGGGTAGGCGGAATGACAGTGACAAACCACGAGATTGGGGTTCTTGGCTAGGATACAGTTGACTGCCGTGTCTACTTCTTCCAGTGTGCTCATCCCCGTCGAGATGACCACGGGCAGGCCAGCCGATGCAACTGCATCCAGGAAAGATAGGTTGGTGATATGCGCGGAAGGGACTTTGATGAAGGGAACATCAAAGCGCAAAATGAACTCAAGACTATCCAGATCCCAGACGGATGCGGAAAAGTGCAGATGATGGGGGCGACAATAGGATTGGATCTCGCGATATTGTTCCTCGTTGAACTCGATCTTCTTTCGATATTCGATATACGTGATCTCTCCCCAAGGGGTTTGGCGTAAGGTGTTCTTTTGATGTTCGGGAACACATTTGTCTGGATTGCGCTTTTGGAACTTGACACACTGGAAATCAAACACCTCAGCATAGTCGATCAGTTTCCTGACAATTTGCATATCTCCGTTATGGTTTATGCCAATCTCCCCAATGATATAGCAAGGATGGCCGTCGCCCACCAGCTTATCACCTAATCTGATCGTCTTCGCCATGGCACTTCCATCGGGAATGTCCGTTTACCACAGTTCCGGACCGCATTTGTTTATTCTGCTTGTGGCTCACATATCCAAGCTGCATAAAACTGCGATCTAGTACTACAGTGTTACAAAATGCCGGGAGCCGCATGATTACTGGACATCCAGATTGCCTCACAAACGCGGCAATTCAGGTGCAAAGCCGCATAAAATGCGGGTTCTGCATAGTTTTATGACACAGTAGTACTAGGTCCTTAGACAGATAAACCGTCAGGCATACATCGATCCAATCATCCTGTTTGTCCTGATGCCAAGGCGCGCCATCGCTGTATCTATACATCGCTTCAAATTCACCAATGAGCTTCCCATCGCGAAAGACGCAGTCGTCGTAATCTTTGGAATATTCCGTCATCCCGTCACGCCTTCGTCACTGCCTTACCGTCTATGCGGGGCGCCGGTATACCTCGTCATACCAGCGAATGATGTCGGTGATATTGAAGTTTGGATTGCGGGGATAAAGGTCTTCGTAGAGCCGTCGCATGAACTCGTACTGCTCCTGGGTGTTAACATCCAGCACGAGGTCGGGCCGCCGAAATTCAGCGGGGCACTGGACGGTGCTGATCGGGCACCAGCTTTCATCTACGGCTTGCTGAGTGCGGTAGTCGAAAAAATTCAGATGAACATGCTCGCGTTGGCGAGGGTCGGCGTGGCCCTCTCGTGCTTCAGCCAACAGGGAGAAATCGAACACCTCCGCGCCGATCCCATCCGGGTATCCTGAATCGTCAATGACCGATAGGTTTGAGGAAAAACCGCGACGCATTAATGACAGATGGTGGTCGACAATCCGGTCAATTTCCGCCGGTTCCGGGGTGGCGTTGTCGGCCGGCAGACGTCCCACCAAATCGGCACTGCTGGTCAGGGCTGCCTGGTAGTAACGCTCGACCAAATCGTTCTCCGAGCCGGCGAAGACCGTGATGCCATAGCTACTACCCAGTTGCCTGAGAACATCGTCTTTAGGTGAATCGGGAATAGCAAGAACGATCTCATCGATGCGTTTGCAGCGTTTGACCCGCTCCAGAATACGACCAACCAAGGGCGCCCCGGCTAGATCCATCATAGATTTGCCGGGTAGCCGGGTTGAGCCCATTCGGGCCTGAATGATTAGCACTACACGTTTTGGCATGGTTGGCTGCCTATTCACTCGGCCACTTCGACCCGAAGTTTCTTGCGCACAACCATTTCGGTCGGGCTGAGCTCCTTCCGGCCCGTCCCCAGCAATAGAGGCACCTTGCGCACGGTCTCCACGAAGTTGCGTAGAGCATGGGCCTCAATCGATGCCGCCTGGTCAGAGCCATACATCGCGCGGTCCAAGGTGATGTGACGCTCCAGCGAGGTAGCACCTAAGGTGACTGCGGTCACACACACCTTGAGCAACGAACTTTCGTGGCCGGAGTAGCCGACATCACAACTGTAGCGGGCTTTCAGCATTGGGTTGCAGCGCAGGTTGGCGTCTTCCTCTCGCATCGGATAGGTGCTGTTGCAATGCATGAGTTCAAACGGGCAGTTGGCCTTGCGGAACAGGTTCACCACCTCGTCAATTTCGTCCAGCGTCGCCATGCCGGTTGAAATGAAGGTCTTTTTCCCCTCCGAGGCAATTTCGCGAAGTAGCGGGCTTGTGGCCGAGCATAGCTGAGGCGATTTTGTTAAAAGAAACGCCAAAGTCGCGGAGGAAGAATTGCGCATCCAAGTCCCATGCCGACGCAAACCAAGCAATACCCAGGTGCTTGCAATAACGGTCGATCACCTGGTACTGCTCGCGACTGAATTCCAGCCCCATTTTCTGTTCGCGCTGCGTCGTACCCCAGGGGCTTTCGCGTGGGCTATCGAGAAACTCTTTCGTGTAGACCCGGTCAATGGTGCGCTTTGGGAACTTCACGGCATCGAAGCCGGCATCAGCGGCTGCGTCAATGAGCTGTTTCGCGATGTCGACACTGCCGTTATGGTTAATGCCGATTTCAGCAATTAGATACAAGCTCATCAATGTCCTCCGTAGATAATTGGTTGATGCCGAGCAAGCGCTCAATGAAGGCGCGGACAAAACCTTCGCCGCCTCGTTGTTCCAGAACTAGATGTGCGATTTCCCGTACCCTGGGATGCGCATCGGCTGGCGCCACGGCATAGCCGGCGTGGCGCATCAGCGGCAGATCATTCAAATCGTTACCCAGGTACACCAAACCCGCAAATGGATCCGGGCTCAAGGGGAATCGTGTTGCCAAATAGTCTCGCATGAAGGTCAGCTTGTCCCGGACATCGTAGTGACAATGCAGCTTAAGCTTCCGGGCCCGTCTCAACGCCACGGGGTTAGGCTCTTTGGACAAGATGAAAAAGTCGGCGTCGAGCTTTCCTCGTTGCTGGAAGGCACGGACCAAGTCAAAAGCCAGTCCATCCGCACGATCACAGCGCACGGTTTCGAGTCCGTCCTGATCGAGCCACACCCTGTTGTCCGTAAAGACTCCATCAAAGTCGAAAGCAACCGTGTGGATGGCCGCCAAGACTGGGAAGGGCTTAGACAAGGGGATACTCCTGCTCGACCAGATCACAGAAGATATGGCCGATCAGAATATGGGTTTCCTGGATGCGGGGCATGGAATCGTTTTTGTTGAATGCCCGACTAGTGTACTGATTCATAAATAGCTTTATTTATTCGCATGGGGATTGTATGATGTCTCCCATGAGAATAGCTGAGCGAATTGTGTTGTCGCCTGAAGAAATAGCCACGCTTGAAACCTGGGAGCGGGCACGAAGCTTGCCTTTGCGGATGGTCCAGCGAGCCCGGATTATCCGATTGGCTGCCCAAGGCATGCGAAACGAGGACGTGGCACGAGAAGTCGGCGTTTCGTGCCCGACGGTGCATTTGTGGAGGCAGCGGTTTTTGGCGCTGCGACTGCCAGGGCTGGAGAAAGATGCTCCACGTCCGGGACGGCTTCCTCGCATTTCTGCTCGGAAGGTTCGAGCCGTTGTAGAAGCTACGCTGCACACTACACCAGCGGGAGCCACGCATTGGAGCACACGCTCCATGGCTAAAGCCCAAGGGCTGAGCCAACCAACGATTCATCGGATTTGGAAACAACATCGTTTGCAGCCGCATCGAGTGGAGACTTTCAAACTCAGTCGAGACAAGCGCTTCATCGAAAAGCTGCACGATGTTGTAGGTCTGTATTTGAATCCTCCGGACAAAGCTCTGGTCCTTTGTGTGGACGAGAAGAGCCAGATTCAAGCGCTGGACAGGACCCGGCCCTTGCTGCCTTTGCGCCCTGGGATCCCGGCTCGCCAGACGCACGACTATATACGTAATGGCACAACGACCTTGTTCGCCTCGCTTAGCATGCTTGATGGCAAGGTCATCGGGGACTGCATGCCGCGTCACCGCCATCAGGAATTTATTCGCTTCCTGAAGCACATCGATAGAGACACGCCTGACAAGCTGGATCTGCACCTGATCGTGGATAACTACGGAACCCACAAGCACCCTCGCGTAAAATCGTGGCTTCAGCGGCATCCTCGTTTCCATTTGCACTTTATTCCAACTTCCAGTTCCTGGCTCAACATGGTCGAACGCTGGTTCCGCGAGATTACAGACAAGCGGCTCCGTCGAGGAACCTTTGAAAGTGAGCGCGCTTTGATCAACGCCATCAATGTTTACATTGCCAATCACAACCAAAACCCGAAAGCGTTCGTATGGACCGCTTCTGTCGAAACCATTATGCGTAAGATCAGAATAAATAAAGAAGCGTTGGAATCACCACACTAGCTCCGCGGCCAAGTGCTGGCTGGCAGCCGCACTGCCACCATTGCCGCACTAGAAGAGCTCACTTGACATATCTGTTTTTTTACTGCGCCGACGTCATACAAAACCGTCGTGTGCTGAGTCCGCTCTCGATACCTCAAGACGCACAACACCGCCATGCTCAGCACCGGCAGGCACACGCGAATCCCACCCGGGTGTGCTTCCGAAGTGCGATTCATTCCGCTGTCCGCGGCTTCAGGTAATCCACCAGCCCCGTCTTCCATGCCCCATAGCATAAAACCGGAACCAACAGGAGGAGAGCTCTCCCGATCTCCCAAATCAGCCCTCGACCGGCCGCCAAAATGCTGGCCGTGGCATCGGCCAGGGGCGGGTAAGCAGTTACATAGTAGAGGTAGCAAACCATGGCCACCACGTGGCCGACCAGTGCAAGCGAGCCCTTCAGCCCCAGAATCTCAACGCCCACCGTGCACATAACGTACAAATAGTAGATCGCCTGCCCCAGCAGAACAGAAACCGCCACCATCTGCAAAGTGCTTCCCCGTGCTTTGGCCATTAGCAAGAACATAGCCAGCATTCCGGTTAGACCAACCGTGTTCGAAATTCCGATGGAAAAGAACCGCTTGTCGAGGATCCAGAAATTCCTCACCAGCATGGTCTGCGGAACAAAATAGATACTTAGCAGAAGTATCCTCATGACCGGCAACGAAGGGATGTACCGAGGCAGGTAGTGTTGCGTCAGCCAGGAACTCAGCTCGTTTAGGGCGATAATCACGCACGGCAGCACGAGCAGGCACTGGGCGAACAGGAACCGCGATGACTCGCGCCCCAGTTGTCCGCGGCTGGTCTGCGCACCAGCAAGGTTGAACAGTCGCATCAAAAATACGTTTGAGATGCGGCTTGGAATCTCGACCGCCATCGAGAAAATCGTCTTCGCGGTCGTATAAATAGCCAGAGACTCCACTCCGAAATACTTCGTGACCCACAATACATCGATCATCACCATAAGGGATTGCGGGTAGTCCGTCAGCCGCATCGGCAGCCCGAAGCCGATCAGTCGCCATAGGACCCGCCAATCCCAAACAGCGCGCACGGGCAGCGACTCCTTTGGCTGAAGAGTGACAAGAAGGAACACCAGAAGCGCTGTGACGCACACGCTTGCCACGATCAACCCACGGACCCCTGCCAGAAGCGACCCGGCCGGGAGCAGCGCCGCGGAGACGATCGAGTAGACGAACATGTTGCGGCTTAGCGGAACGTACTGTTGGGCGCTTTGATACGACACGATGTAGGATTCGCTCACAGAGGAAAGGAAGATCAGTATCGCGCACGCCGCCATTCCGAAAAGAAAGACCCGATCGTACTTCGCTCGCGACAGAGCCGTGTAGATCAAAACAGCGAGCGCCAGTAGCAGGCCCTGGGCGGTTCTCGACCATAACGCCGTCGACCACACTTTCACTTCTTCGTCTTTGTCCCCGGCGCCGTGCAGCAGGGGAAGCTCGCGAGATGCGGCGGCTGAAATGCCCAAATCGAATGTGGCAACGAAGCCCTGGACCACGGTCACCAGACTCCATACGCCCAGTAGGTTGGGACTTAGTATCCTGCGGACCAGGAATCCCTGAATGGTCACCGCCAATTGAGCAATCATGCTGGTTCCGCTGTAGGCGATTGTGCTCCTGAGATATCCGCTTGGGCGGAGCGACCTCGCGGCCATCCGAGTCTTTGCTTGTTGGCAAGTTGTCGGACACGTAAAAGTATCCATCACTAGAGCAAGCCCGGACAGTTATCATACACTCCAGCATAGACGGCGAGATCTCTTATGGGGAGTTCCATGAATTGAAACTTCGTCACTCTAAAATCAAGGGGGAAGTTCTCAAATTGCCTCGGACGCGCTTTTTCATCCGATGACATCGAACTCATTCGGTGGACTATCCGCGCTATCTCTAGCGTCAGCCTCAGCGAGCTTGCTAGAAACATTTGCCAGCTCTTGGAATGTTAGCGTCCTGGTTCACCATGCCGAGCGGCCGCCATCGATGACGAGGTTCGCTCCCGTCATGAATGAAGAAGCGTCTGATACCAGAAAGGCAACGGCAGCCTTGTACTCGTCGGGGCGAGCCATGCGCCCAAGTGGCACCAGACTTCGTCAGACGCCGCACGAATTCGACGTTTTGGTCTGTTTGCGCACCCCCAGGCGAAATTGCGTTCGCCCGCACGCCCTTTTCAGCCCAATAAGTCGCCAAGTACCGCGTCAAACCAAGCAGCCCTGCTTTGACGACGGAATATGTGACGGGCTTGACCGGCTGCTGGTCCTCGGTCAGGTCTGAAAGGCGATAGATCCGCTGGTCGGGCGCGATTATGGCCAGATCCGAAGCAACATTTAAGATCACTCCTTTGTTCCGTTGGGCCATCTCGCACCCTATGATCCGGCTGCAGAGGAACGCTCCCGTTAATCCCACCTCAATGTCCCGGTTCCATTGTTCGAGTGGGAAACATTCGAGCCTTGAGCTGTGTCCAGCTTGAAGCCCCGATGTGCTGACCTTCGGATCATTGGCCGCGTTGTTGATGAGGATGTCGACCCTTCCAAACATGGACAAAACCTCGGCAAGCGCACGCCGGATGCACTCGGCCTGGGTGACGTCAACCGCCATCCCGACCGCCGGAACTCTGAATTGTGATGTGATTTCTGTGGCGCGATCCTCAGCTCTAACCTTGTCAATGTCCCACAATACAGGAATGCCAACCAGCTCCGCGATAGCCTCCGCATGCTTGGCGCCGAGTAGTCCGGCGCCTCCCGTGATGATGGCCACACGCCCGGTCAGATTGAAAGCCTCTTTGACCGAGCCAGCGGGGTGCTTCTTTGTCATTGGCAATTGCATCTATATCCTTTTGAGACCAGACTCTCCCGAAATCATAGGGAGTTCTTGCTCAGTGCCTGGGTTGGGACGTCCAAACACTAAGACTTGGGCCTTGAATTGGGTTAAGTTTTACTTGTTTGCACTGCTGATCAGATTGTAGTGGGACACGGATGGCCGCGGATCAGCGGATGCCGACGTGGACGAGAGTGCCGAGGACGCTGCCCACGAAGCTGAGAACGCCGCGACCTACCGTCTTGGTAGTAGAGCAGGGAACAAATACCACGTCGCTTTGTGTCACCTGCATATCGGGAGTATGACCCTTGAGAAGCTTCCTAACATTCCTGTGCCTTGATCCCCGGCAATGTCGTGCAAAAAGTTCATGACTGTGTCCTCTATGCGCTCCGCCGTGCCGCTGTTGTATCCCAGATGGGCGCCATTACCACCTTAGTCGATCGTGTCTCGCGGTTTGTCCTGGACATTACCGTCACGCAGCGGAAGTTCCAAGCCACTGGGGATAAGCACTGGTTCAATCAACTCTCGCCTCCTGAAATTCCCGCTTTCTTGTAACCTTTCGTCAAAGCCAGCCGACGCGTTCGGCTGAAGCCAAAAGGGAGTGGTTTGTCCGGATGGCTGATTCCAGAGAGCGTTTTTGTGTTCATTTGGCTGCTGGATCGGTACCTCGCCGAAAGTGGGGAAAACCTGGAGCGAAAAGCTCGAAATCGTCGCCAGTTCTTAAATCGCCCCAGGGCTGGGTGGTTTTGCGAAACCTGGCGAGAGAGCTGAGTCCCTGGGAAATACAAAACCCGGACCTCGAAACCTCGCCTGATCAAGGAATGCTGATATTCTGAGCCTGCTGTTGTTCGAGTTTGATGGACAGGAAGGGTTGCCAAGAAATTGACACTTAGCCAGCCTTCAGCAAGCAAAGCACATCGGCGACTCATTTTGCTTTGGTCTGTGCATCTCTGGCGTATCATCCGGGGAATGTTGACGAATTCAGGACACCGACTTGTCCATAAAGGCGTAGGCAATGATGTGGGTCATCACGAAGAAACAATCCTCAAGGCGACCCATGTGTCTGTTCGGGACGGCCAGAGTTAGCTGAGCAACATCCTTGAGAACGCCAGTGCTGGCCCCAGTTAAAGCAATCGTCCGGCATCCGATGCTGTTTGCATATTCGACGGCCTTCAAGACGTTCCGGCTATTTCCGCTGCCGCTGATGGCAAGCAAGACGTCCCGTTCCTCTGCGAAATTCCGTAATTGTTCAACGAAAACGCAATCGTAATCTATATCGTTAGCATAGGCCGTAATCGTGGATATGCTATCAGTCAAGGCGATCATTTTGAACCGTGTCTGATAACCATAGGAAGCACCTTTGACCATGTCGACTACCATCTGTTGAGCGATAGAAGCGCTTCCACCATTCCCGCAAATAAAGACCATCCGGCCATTGTCCCTGGCTTCTTTTAGCCAGTAGATCGACCTGGAGATGGCCGCCGTGTCCAGTCTGGAGATTGTTTTCTTCAAATCGTCAAGATAATCAGTAGCAAACTGCATAGCAGCCTTCCGCTCATGATGAGGCGATTTAAGAACTCAAACTGGTTGATTTGCTCTCGCCTTCATCGATATTGATGAAGATGAAGTCGAAACACAGGGGTAAAGGGATTCGTACACATCAAAAACGACGGAACCGTCCGCGGCGCCCCGCCACAGCTCGTAGCCTGCATCATCGATTTCTCCTTCGTCCGCCCCCCCTGCTGCCTACCTCGGTGCCCAGGAGAAAAACTGGACACTAATTTTCGCAGATTTTCAGGATTTAGATCTGCGAAGATCTGTATTTAATTCCTGTGGGTCGGAAACTGAACGCGGGTCTGGAAAGAGGTACAATTGGGTTAGCGGATCATGCCTGCATAAATGATCGAGTCAAGAATTCCACCGATGCTGTTCAGGACGCCGCGGCCGACTGTCTTGGTAGTGGATCCTGGAACAAAAACCACATCGTTTTGGACCAGTACCATATCGGGAATCTGCCCCTTCAGCAGCCTGGCCACATCTATTGGAATCTGCTTGGCTGTGCCATCGGCGCTCTGGCGCAGAATCGCTGTTTTGTTGCCCTTGGCAGTCGGCAATAGGCCTCCGGCCGACGCTAGTGCCTTGGTTACGGAAATGGATTCGCCCTTTTTGATCTCGAAGGCGCCCCCTCTGTTGACATCGCCGAGAACGTAGTAGAAGCGCTCAACTCTCTCAGGGACTGAAACAACGTCCCCCGCATATATAGGCACGTTCATGCTGATGTCTCCCTTCTCCAGCAACTGCACTAGATCTATCTCCAATGTGTCCTTAGCCGCTACGCCCGCCACGGTTTCGGCTGGTGATATTGATCCAACTCCAGATCTGTGAACGAAAGCCTTTAGTCCTGCCTTGTCTGCCAATAGACCACCGGCCATGGCAAGTGCATCCACAAGGAAAGAGCGGCGCGTAAGCTGGTATGTTCCGGGTTTTAAAACTGCGCCGAGTACATTGACGAACTGGCTGCGATACTCCTTTACAGAAACACTCACCTGCGGATTTTTCATCACCGAAGCTTCGAACAATGTGGCGATCTTCACCTCCGATTCGCGCGGAGTCAGTCCCATCAGGCCCACGTCATTGATGAACGGAAGGGAAACCTTGCCTTCCGAGTCGAGCGCCAGTTCCTTCTGCTTCAGGTCCTCAATACCGAAGACCGTCACCTGGATGATGTCACCAGGGCCCAAGAGATACTCCTGAGAAAAGCGTACGGCGCCGGACATTGCACGCAGACGCTCATTAAGATCCTGGGAGTTGGTTGCCGGATTTGCCTGCTGGCGCAGGATGTCTTCAATGGATATGGGAATGTGATTGCGGTCCTGGGCTTGAGCAACAATCGCCCACAGAGCTGCAAAGACCCATACGAATTTAATTACCTTCCGAACGATCCTCTTTATCCTCTTTCTCGCCATAGCCGTAACCATAGCCATACTTCCTTCCGTACCTTCCATACCCGTAGTAATACCGCGAGTAGTAGTAATAGTCGGCGGAGAGAACATCCACGTTGTTCAACACTGTGCCAAGCAGGTGACCATGCACTTCCTGCAACAGCCGCTTTGTCCGATTTGCTGCTTCCTTTGGAGTCTCGCCGCCCTTGATCACCAGAATTACGCCGTCGACTACAGGCGCCAGGATCCTGGCATCTGCCACTGCAAGCACGGGCGGAGAGTCAATCACGATATGTTCATAGTTCTCCGCCAGTAAAAGGAGAGCTTGTTTCATTCGCGCGGAACCAAGCAGCTCGGCCGGATTAGGGGGGATCGGACCCGAAGTTATGGCGAACAGATTGGGGACTTTAGATTCCTGGATCAGGCCGGACAGCTCAGAATTGCCGGAAAGGAACGTGCTCATGCCCGTTTGATTGCTCATCTCCAGGATCCGGTGAATGCGCGGGTTGCGTATGTCACAGTCTAGGAGGATAACTCTGCCCCCCGTCTGAGCAAGTGTTACGGCTATGTTCGTCGCCGTCGTACTCTTGCCCTCACCACGATGGCTCGATGTCACGAGCAACACTTTCGGAGGGTGGCCGGCACCAGAGGAAAGCAATACCGAGGTCCGTAAATTCCGATAGGCTTCCGAGATCAGCGACTTCGTGTCGTGGTAAGTGATCATGTCAATTCCGGCCGGAAGTGTGCCTTTGGAGCCATTGCCGCCGTTTTGGCCCGCAGCTTCGATCGGTTTCATCTTCAAGCTTTTGCCGGAGCCGATGGAACCGAAGGCAGGGATCACTCCCAGAGCAGGCAGCTTGATGTAGCGGTCTACGTCGTCGGGGGTTTTGACGCTGTTATCCAATAATTCGATAAAGAACGCCAGGCCCATTCCCAACATCAGGCCAATTACCAGAGCCAGTGAAAGATTCAACTGTTTGTTTGGACTGTGCGGAATTCGCGGGATTTTGGCGGCGTCCACAACATGGATATTGTTGGACTGCAGTCCCGCCGATACTCCTGCTTCCTTCATCCTCTGGAGCAGTCCGTCGTAAAGTTGCTTGTCGGTGTCAACCTGACGTTTGATGATGTTGTACTGGATCGAATTCTGATTGAAGGCATCGGCCTGGACCTTCTGCAAGTCCAATGCCTGTGTCAGGAGCTTCTCCCGCTGCAATGAAGTGCGATATTCGGTTTCGGCCTTCCTGATTGCCATCTGCCGCTCCTGCTCCAGTTGCTTTTCAGCGTCGGTGAGCTGTCCCGTCACCTGGTCCAACTCGGGCCAGCCGGGCTTGAACTGCGCCTCCAGTTTGGTTTTCTGCAGGCGCAGCGTTGCCACGTTGGTCTCCAGGGTTTTGATAAGGTCGTTCCTCAGATTATCCGGGTAGCTCCCCGGTGTAGCTTGCTGCACCACGTTCCAGACCGATTCCTTTTGAATCCGGTCCGACTGGGCCGCGGTCAGCGCCGCATTTAAATCGGCTAGCTTCTGCAGAATCACGTTTGAATCACTGTTGTCCTTGTTGGCAATCGTATAAATATCGTGCTGCTGACTGAAGCGGACAAGTTCTTCTTCCGATTTTTCCACCTTTGCCTTCAGATCAACGAGCTTGCCGGAGAGGAAATCCGAGGCGGCGGTGGTCGTGTTGTACTTGGTTTCAAAATTCATCCCGATGTACTCTTTTGCCAGCGTATTCGCCACTTCAGCCGCAAGCTTGGGATCCCGTGACTCGAAGCTCAAATCAACAAGACGGCTGTTACGGATGGGGGAGGTTGTCAGATTCGCTCCGAAAGTATTCACGAGCCGCGCTAGCTTGCTTTCTTCCAGCAAGGCAGGATCGGCTTGTTTGTCTGGTTCGCTCAACCCGAACGTTTCCCGGAACCACTGAAGATTCCTGCTGTTTGCTCTCGCGCCTGCATTCCCAACAAATGCGGGATTGCTTTCGAGGTTAAGGGCCTTTATGACGCGTTCGGCGAGGCTCTTGCTCTCAAGAACTTTGAACTGAGTCTGCAGATATTCCTGGCTTTGAGCGTAGGTGGATCCAGGATCGAGTGCTTCTTTGAACGGCAGGACGCTCTGCTGTTCCGGATCGATTTGAATCTTGATAGTGGCTCGGTAGATCGGAGTCGCTTTCCATGTTGCAATGGCTGTGACTACCAGGATTACCAGTGTGAACGATAAGATGATCCAACGGCGCTTGACGATGACTCGCCAATAGTCCAGCGCGTTTATTTGTTCCGGTTCTTCGGGTGTGTGCAGGTAAGGCGGAGGTCCTTCGGTCGGGGGGGTGTAGTAAGCCGGTAACCTTGAGCCGTCCTGCGCTCTTATGAGTTGGTTTTCGCTGTTATCCATTTTTTTCTTATCCGGGAGTTGGGGGGCGGGGATGCTAAAACATACAGACAGACGCGGATTTGTATAGATCTCCGCGAGTTTTCAGGCAAGACTGATTGAACTCATGGAAATTCTTTGTGCCGCATGCAAGGTTCTGCGGCAACCGCGCATCTTCGTCAAGATCGATACACCTGACGTGATCATGATCCAACCGGTAACGGAGGCAGTTTTCGGGATACGCCGCAAGTCCATCCGGTTGAAATTTTAAACAATGCCCATGATGGCTCATCCGGCCCTTTTGCCGGGCCGGAGTTCCCATCATCTGCGCATAGTTCGGTACGTCTTCGGTGATGACCGCGCCCGCAACTACAAATGCATAACGCCCATCCGCGACGCCGCAGACTAAGGTGGCGTTTGCGCCAATTGAGCAGCCCTTTTTGACCGGCGACTTCTCGTACAGGTTATGGCGTTCTGCCTGAAACCGGGGATTTGTCACGTGGGTCATGACACACATCGACCCGAGAAAAAGGTTGGCCGATTCGTGTTTGAAATAATCCATTGCCATTAGAACTTGCCTGCCGACATGCTCCTCGGCGCAACATGCGGATGGGCGTCACCGCCGGCTGCAACCACCGGCGCATTCCGGATCCGGTGCACGAGGTCGATCGACGGCCGCGCATCCTCAATCCCGAAACCGCGGCCTGCAAGTGTCTCCTCGTACACACGCTGATGCAGATCCACAAACCCCTCAGTAAAGTCAATCTCGGTCCCGTCAATTGTGATGGAGCGATACGTCGTACGGTTCGATTCTTTTTGTCCGGCCGGAACGTCAGCGGGATCGACCGAGAGAAACCAGCGGACCCTGGCCCTTTCGAGATCCAAAAAGCCGGCCATCCGCGTCGAGTCGGCCAGATGAACCCGATAGCCGGTCACCCGCCCAAACAACCAGATGAGCAGATCGAAGAAATGGATCCCGATGTTTGTGGCAATGCCCCCGGATTTTTCCACCGTCCCTTTCCATGAGACATTGTACCACCTGCCGCGGCCCGTCACGTAGGTCAGGCAGACGTCGTGGTGGCAGTGGTCGCTCCGGAGTTTTTCCCGAAGCTGAATGAGTTTCGGGTGCAGCCGCAGTTGAAGCACAGTGTAGATGCGCTTCTTATATTCGGCTTCAAGTTCCTGCAGGGCATCGAGATTCCAGGGGTTGACCACCAGGGGTTTCTCACAGATTGCATCTGCGCCTACCCGGAGTGCCAGACGGCAGTGGGCGTCATGGAGGTAATTCGGAGAGCATACGCTCACGAAATCCACACGGCCCTCCGCGGGCCCGCGGCGCAGTTTCTCCAGGTGCCGGTCGAAACGTTCGACTTCGGTGAAGAATCGGACATCGAACGAAAACTGATCCAGAATTCCCGCGGCGTCATGAGGATCTACGGCTGCCAGAAGTCTGTTGCCCGTACCTTTGATTGCCCTCAGGTGACGCGGAGCAACAAACCCCGCAACTCCAGTTATTGCAAAGTTTTTTTCCATGAGGCTCTCAATCTGCCATGCAGGATAACAAGAAGCATCTTGGATCGCCGCTATACAGCTTCGCCCCTTCAGTCACAGGAACCTGGCTGATTACAATCTTTTATCGACTTCTGAATTCACTTATCGACTTCTGAATTCACTTAATGCGACTAATACAGCATGCTTCGGCGCATCCCGTGCCTGGATGGAGCACCGAACTTACTTCACGACCTTACTTCAATAAAATTAAAAAGGAGTGCTTCACTCTACATGCGCTTACCTAAAGTGTCTATGGCCCAGTGGTGGTAAAAGCAGATGGCACCTCGGTGCTATAAACTCATAAGTTACACGAATGATTAATGATTAAGGAATAAGCTGCGCCCTCCCCGCCGCCGGATCGGCTGGTAATGAAAATGAAATGTCGATTATGGTTGAAGTCCGCGCCCATCGGGATAAAGGGAATTTTCCGGTCTGCAAAGAATCTGCAGAACAAAGGCGCCCTTGTGTAAGGGCGGCGCAGCATAAGAGATGACGCATGCGGAATCCGGCGGCTTTCTGCACCGCCCTTACAGGGCTCATTTTGAACGTGCCTGATGCCCCAGGGTTTCGCTGCGCTCCACCCTGGGCTGTGCTGCTACGCGCCTTCGGCGCTCTGGGCGCAGGGTGTAGGTTGACGTGCGTGCCTTTCAGAGTTTCAACCGCTTGCCTGCCTCCGGCCGGCTTCCTGATGCCGCCCATTCTGCGGGTGAAGCGTTCATTCCCGGTTAATCGGGATCGACGACTCTTGTCCCTCGATTGCACGACTCGGACAGGAGCTTCGCGATCAGTAAGATCTCGCGGTGGAATGTGCATCGTGATTAGTTCTCGTAGTTGACGGGCAGGTCGGGACCGTCCTCTTGGATGAACCGGTATCTTATGATTGCGGCGGCGAGCATGGGGTCGGAGCCGGAAGCACCAACGGATTCATTACGTACGACCGGCCCCCAACAAACGATGCTGACCGGACCGTAGCCGGTGAGTTCGCTTGGGAACACGATGCGCATTTGAAGCATCGCCCTGGGCACGATCTCCTTCTGGGCTCGGAACAGGATGCCGGAACGGCTTATGTTTATCGTCGTACCTTCCCTCCAGGCCGGCTCCCCGCCTATGCGGTAGCGAAATCGCGTCTCGATCGGGAATCTCTGTGCTCTCGGCTTGTATGCATCCCGCTCAATTGCTTTAGGCGACGTAAGCAAGTGACCTCCAGCAGCATGTATATGCCTTTTTCTGAAAACAGGTTTTGACTTTAGCAACGCGAGAATTCAACGGCAATCGTACACAGGTGGTGTCGAGTATTGGCACATAGGTGCCAGGAGAATTGGGACCCGGAAGTTGAGAATGAGGATCGCAGCTTCGGGAGGTCGGCATGCAAAAAGAGAAGGAGGAGGCAAATTCGCTTGCAAGATTTTCCGCCCGCAGTTACAGTTACGGTCATGTCAGCGGGAGTAATTCAGCGGTAGAATGCCAGCTTCCCAAGCTGGACGTCGCGGGTTCGATCCCCGTCTCCCGCTCCATAGAATCAACGGTCCATTCCGGAGACATAGGTAACACTTTTGGAGCGAATGGATTTTCACCAAACGGGATTTTTCAGTAGCCACAACGGTGCGAGGTGTTCAAGCGGCTCTGCCCGCCCGCACCTTGACCTTTATTTCTATGCTCGCGCCAAGCCGGGTGATGATTGACATAAGCCGGTCGATAGTGAACCGTCCGAGGTCTGCATGGCGGATGCGTGAGAAGTCGGCCGCGGCTATCCCAGTGCGATCGTGTGCGCCGCGTACGCTCAGGGCCTGCCGGTCGAGCGCCCTAATAATTTCGGCCGCCAGGATTGCCTTGAATTGTTCGACATCGGCGTTTTTGTGCCCAAGGTCACGGAAAACATTCCCGCTTCCCCTTACAACTTCCAGACTTTCTCCCTTCATCTCAATATCTCCTTCAGTCTCTTCAGACGCTCCCTAACCAGTTCAACTTCGTGCTCCGGCGTCTTGATGCCACGCTGGGATTTCTTCTGAAATGCGTGGGAGGATCCACAGCTCCTCTCTGAAGAAAGTTTTAATTGACGTCAAACAGTACCTCATTATTTTCTGTTAACAAATTACGGCAGCCACTATAACACAGCAGGCGTTCAGCGGAATTAATGATTTGATAAGCATATTGCGGCATTTCCCCAGGCTATCGGCAAGCCGGCACACCTCCTTTTTTTGTCCACATGTCCACATGTAATTATTTTCCGCAGAAGGCCGTTTGTGACATCGGCATGCAAATTTTTTGTACCTTTTATCAAAACCGACAAAACTGAATCACTAAGACCTCGAATACCGCAAAGTTTCTGCCAGCCGGCGCCCGCAAGGCGCTTTGGAGCGGCAGATTGGCTGGGCGCTCCACGCCAAGATCTGCCGCCTTAT
>Ga0187865_1001447_pt1 | contig 27350 bp, 18 predicted proteins | sample June2016WEW_11_1_2_FD_132989 | JGI IMG/M metagenome (GOLD analysis project Ga0187865, IMG submission 132989) | Peatland microbial communities from SPRUCE experiment site at the Marcell Experimental Forest, Minnesota, USA - June2016WEW_11_100 | ecosystem: Environmental > Terrestrial > Soil >...
ATACCGAGTTGGCGAACCAGCAAGTGCACTTCTTCACCAACAGTTGGGTCGAACTGTATGAGCTTCTGGAGTATTGATAGCCGTCCTTCAAGCCCGCAGCCTTCAAGCGGAGGGAGAAACCCCTAGCAGGCTGCGGAAAAATTCGGTCCCGCATCTTTTTCGGGAAGCGCACGACTTCAGAGTCTATGTCGCAACCCAACTGCAGCTGAAAAAGTGGAATGAGGTCTCATTGATTAGCCGCAAAGCGGATATAAGTCAACCCGCGGGTTGTCTTCTCAGTTTCCGGCAGATTCAATAATTCAGTGAGGGCATTCACTTTCAGCCAACTCCTTGTGCCGTTTTCATGCACACACTCACTCCGTCACGGCTCATACCAAAAAACTGCTCCCTTCCCGATTGCCGGGAGCTTGTAGGTGATACCGCTATCACCGGCAGTTCCGTCCAGCGGTTGCAGGTCTCCGAGAAAGGGCAGAAAGAATCCACGGCCCTTCACCACTCCAGAAACGGTGACTTGTACTCCGGTCTGGGGTGTCTGGACCGGGGTCACTCCTCCGCGGAGCCCCGCGAAGTTTGCGAAGAACACGTGAGGTTTCCCATTGATCCGAGCGATCGACGTAGCGATCATGTGGGAGGCAACCACGCGGATCACCGTTCCAGTTGTCAGTCTCTCCAAAAATTCGTGCTCTTGATCGGGTGTCGATGCGTCGAAGTCCTTCTGCAAGGCCGTGCTGTAATCCTTTCCCGGGCACTTGCGGAATCGGATGATGTTTGCCGCGGCGCCAAGTCCGGTGACATCTTCTCCCGTGATCATCAGAAGTTTATCGCGACCAACGTACGTCCGAAGCCACGCCCTCTCACCCTCACTCATGATCCGCACATCGGGAAGAATCAAAGTGCCTCCCTGGAATTCCGAAAGCGTGCGGGGAGTAACAATCTGAAACTCCAGGTGCTTCTGCATGAGCAGAATGAGGATTCCGCGATAGGAAGCGATGAATTCGTTCGCGTAATAGTTTCGCGTCTCGGGAGAAAAGTAAACGCCGATCGGATCGATGGCTGTGCGTGGCCGGTAGAAGGTTTCCTCGTGGGTCTTGATCCAGGAAAAGATTTTCTTTCGTGTCGGCAGGTCGTTCGACCCTGCCATCGAGTGTCCTGGCGCATCCCAGAAATTTGCGCCGGCCATAATCTCCGAGGCGGCCAGGTTCATCATAGCTTCGCGCGCATCCACTTTCTTGTCGCCATCCCACGAGTAATTCAGGATCCAGGTGGCCTTGCCTTGGGCGAAGGCACGGAATGAGTGCATGCCCACCTGGTAGCGGAACCAGTCCAGCGGTGTTCGGGAAGAGGCCATGTGGTCGCCTTCCCCAAATTCGTATTCGTGAGCGATAGCATCCACCACGGGATAGAGGCTGTAAACATCGGACCCAACCCGAACCGCTTCTTCCTCGATGCCGGGATAGATTTCGGGGATGGTCTTGATTTCAGGGTTGACTGACTTGGCGGTGCGGTCAATCTCCTGCATGAAACCGGTAATGGTTTGAATTCGGAAGTCGACCCACTTGCGAAAATTCGGATCAGAAAAATCTCCGAGCCTCACTTCTTTCCTGGCATCGAGTCCGGTCTGCTTCTTGAAAGCGGCAACGGTGTAATCGTCGAAGCTGGCCCAGGTGTCCTCCCACCCGTCGAAATGGGTCATCCAGTACGGGATATCGACATAGATACCGTCAATTCCGGTGGCGGCGATCTGCCGCACTCGCTCCATGTAGGTTTTGCGCCACTCGGGAGCATACGGACTGACCCAGACGTCCTCGTCGCCTTTCCTGATCCAGAAAGCCGCGCCACCGCCGAAGACGGCTGGCTCACCGGTGATCTTGCGCTGCAGCCAGTCGGGATGATCTTTGGCAAGGGTGTGTGCGGTCTTATCGGCGTTCGCGGTAATGCACTCAGTCCCCGCGATGTAGACGAACGCCCGGTTGCCTGCCGCATGCGCCTTCTCAGCCACGGCGCGAATTGCCTTCAGCTTTTCTTCGGGATTGAGAAAGCTTTCGTAGCGTCCGGGGATGTCGTTGTCGACTTCGATGCCAAAAACGTAACCGTCCTGGGCGTTACGTACGATCTTGTCGGCATTGTCTGCTTGCAGGCCGTAGGCGCCGATGCGAACGTAGTTGGTCCAATTCTGTTCGGCAGAATCGGAACCAGCAGCGGGCTTCAGGATATACATCAGCAGACAGATTGCGAGAGCACTCTTTCGTTTCACAGGTTCAAAGGCTCCAACCAGAATTGTCGTGAGTGATCATTGGAACGAAAACTAGCCAGGGGCTAGGCCTCCGGTCTCATCGTTTTGACCGAGCCCAGCCGTGGGGCGAAGCGTTAGGCTGCCATCTTGATTTGGCCCCTGGCGGCTCGCCCAGTGCACGGGATAGCGCCCGCCCTTCACCTCGAGCTCAGCTTTCAATCGAAGTCCCCTCCAGTTCGTACCCTTGGGAAGAGGAAATTTCGCCTGGCGCACCTTGCCTGGGAGTGGATAACCGGGATCCAGGCTTCCGCCGGCGAGCACTTTCCCGTCTTCCTTGACCACCGAAACGTACAACGCACCCGGAACACCGGCGATGCCGTCGTTAACGAAACCGACGATCAAGCCGGGATATCCATCTTCCTCGTAGGTCCACACCCAGGAAGGCCGAACCCGATAACCGATCCTTCGCGCCAATAAATCGATAGCTGCAGGGAACTGGTGGTAATAATTAAGGATCCTGTCCGCCTGGATCCGATGCCAGTTCCACAATGAGAAATAGCACGGACCCACATCTTGCACGTGGTGGATAACGTTGTCGGTGTAAGTCACACCTTCATCCTGTTTGAGGTTCGAGGGAGAACCGTCCGACATACCCACTTCTACAGAGACGCCCGTCCACGGCGGGCGATTGCTCAACTCCTCGATCTGCTCGTTCTCAATGAAGATCGTGTCAGTGCGTAACCAATTGAAGCTTCGGATGGTACGGTCGAGCAGTTCGGAGTTGCCCACTTTGCTGAAGTCAGGTTGGGTATTGGTGGCAAGAGGAGTCTTCTTCCAGCGCTCCGCCTGGTACCGAAACATACTTACGAATGTATTCTCCGCGGTGATGGAATCGGGAAAAGGACTGGATTGCAGTGGCCAGGTATGGCCCTCGCCCCAAAAACCGTACATGAACGTATCGACGTACTCCACGTCGCTGTGGCCGTCGTACTCCGCCGCCAGAAGTTCCACCAATTCGCGAAATGCTGCCTGGAATACTGGATCGTCGTAGCGCGGCTCATACCTGATTCGATGCTGCCATTCGCCAAGCTTTACCATCGGGACCTTCTGCACAAGGAAATCAGGGAGGGTGGGGCCGGGGATGTCGGGGTTACTCATCATCACGCGGAAGCCGACTCGCTTCTGATATCGGTGCGCCAAATCGAAGGCCAATTTCCAGTGTTCGCAAAAATCGAGTTTGCCTGGACGTTGTTGCACATCCCTCCAGTTCACGCGAATGTAGAGCTTGCTACCGAGAGGCAGCTTGACGAGATTCTCGAGCGACTGGGCCAGGGTTTCGCCTTCCTTGTGAGCCGGGCCGACTTCATCGCAGACATAGGTGATCAGTCCCATGCCGTAGTTGGGTACAACCTCCTCGGAAGGAGTCGTCGCCATCACCACGTTCCAACTCGGATAGTCGTCGGCAGAGAAAGGGCCCTGGTACAGGCGATCGGTTACGGGCGGTCCAGCGCCGAACCGGTACCCATCAAAGTTGTGGACGGGGACTCGATCCGATGAAATTGACCGGCCAACGCTGGCAAGAAGCGCGGTGGCGCCACCCGCTCTTAGAAAGGTGCGTCTCTTCACCGAGGTTTACACCTGTATCCCTTTTCCCTGGGCTCTCTTAGAACTCGAAGCGAACGCCGAACTGCCCATGCCGGGGTGTGCTTCCCTGCGCGGTCGACGAAACCTGCCCGAATGTCGAGTCCCCGTACAGGTTGTCGGGCAGGGCAAAGCGCGGCGTATTAAAGAAGTTGAAGAACTCGCCCCGTATCTCCAGCCTCATGCCTTCCCGGGGAACAAATGACTTCTCAATGGAGAGATCGATGTTGTGAATACCGTCGGTTCGCAGATTCGAAAAATAGCGCGGCGCATTGCCAGGCTGTTCCAGACCCGGATCGGCGAAGCAGTTCGAATTGAATATGCTCTGGCCGGTCACAGCGGACTGATGTGCGCTCACGCCGCTGCTGGGATTGCAAATCACATTGGGGCGCTGATTGCCGTCATCCAGCGAGGATTGCGACATGCCGATGTCCATGGGCTGCCCCGATTGCAACGTAAGAATGGTGGATAACGTCCAACCGCCAACCACGCCATCGAGAATACGGTTCATATCGCGGCCGATCCATCGGCCGCGTCCGACTGGCAGACCCGCAATAATGGCCAGGGCCAGACGGTGAGTGGCATCATTGGCGCTGATGGAGTGCTCAGCTTTCAGGTTGTCCAGTTCTTGCGGATTGTCAAACGCCAGACCTCCCACCCAGGCGTTTCGGCCAGAAGACGAGTTGTCCGTCGACTTGGCGAAGGTGTAGCCGCCCTCGAAACCGATGTAGTGGCTGGTGCGTTTCTGAAACCGAATCTGCAGTGCGTTGTAGAAGGACTCGGCTCCGAGGATGGGCAGCCCCTCAAAGCTGCCGTCAAATTGGGGGTAAGGCCTCAGGAGATTAATGAGGGGGATTTGCGGGTCGTTATAGCGGGAATCGGGCTCGTTGAAGATTGCATTCGGGCCCTGGAACATGGAATAGAAAGGGTTGGTGACATTACAGTGCAGATTGTTGTAACTGTACAACTGACTGAAGTCGACGGTTCCATCCGAGTTGCAGCTGCCTTGCTGGTTGAACTGACGCCGGAGCGAGGAAGGTATGTAATTTCGGTTGCGGGTGGTAGCACCGGAGGCGCCGCCCCAAGGAAGGTGCGTACTGCGATTGGCTGAGTAGTCTGCGGAGACGACCACCTGACCGGGAAGCAAACGCTGCAAACCCAGGCTCCATTGATAGATCTCAGCATTTCTCGCCGGGGTAGTGCCGAGATCGTTAGCATTGCCGAATCCCCACATCGCGAGTGGACCGTATTTTTTCCCCTGTGGCGCCGGGAGACCGGTGGGAAATGGATCCTCCAAGGTCGCATACTGGGTTTGAAAGTTGTCCTTGGTAAAGTAGACGACCCCATCCTTGCGGAATGCCGTGCCAACGTACTGGTAATTGGTCGCAACGTTCATCCCGTAGTAGACACCGGCGCCACCGCGAACCACGGTGTCGGGTGTGAGCTGGTAAGCAAATCCCAAACGTGGCGCCCAGTTATTACGGTCGACAGGAACGTTTCGCTGGGAGGAGCTGGGGAATCGGGTAATCCCCTTCAGTTGGGTGGGCCCGAGACCCAGAGCCTGCAGCCCGGGATCGCCACTGCTCAAGTCAACGGTGACGCCGCTACTGCCCTTAAAGTCGCTGAACTCGATGTGGTTGAAGCGCTCGGTGTAAGGCGTGCTCCACTCGTAGCGTAAGCCGAGGTTCAGGGTCAGCTTCGGCGTTACCCGAAAGTCGTCCTGCACATAAAAAGAGGTGTCCTTCGACTTGTTCAAGGCCATCGGATCGACACCGATCCCGCCGTAATCGCCGATTCCCAAAAGAATGTCCGCAAAGGGATTGCCCTGGGTTGGGTCGAAATTGCCGATGATGTTCTCGGTCACGGTTTGCGCAAAATGGAAGTATCCGCTTGCGTAATTGGGCTCCTGAAAGTTGTTAAAGAAGATACGCTGCTCGCCTCCGAACTTGATGCTGTGTTTCCCCTTGGCCCACGCCAGGGAGGAAGAATACGAATACAGGGTGTGGTCAAGCTTGGTATCCACGCAACACTGGTCGTAGATGGAAGTCCATGGGGAATCCACCAAGATCGCCGGCATGCGGGCAATCCCGTTCGCGTTGTCGAGAAGAGCAGGAAATCCGACGGAGGCGGCACTGGGATAGGTCGTGAAACCAGGGGCGTGAACATGATCAATGGCGAACCGGCTGCTCAGAAGCAAGGTGGGCCGCAGCGTCCAGTCAAACTGCAGGCCCCCATTGTTGACGCTGGTGACGTAGTTATTGCCGTCATTAAACTCCCCATCCCCTAAGACGGTGGGCACCGCGCTGGAAGAGTGCGCGTGACTGTATCGTCCCGCCAGATGTGTGGTGTTGGAGATCTGCTGATCGAGCTTGACGTCAAACTGCAGCCCCTTGCTGGTGTTGTTCGTATTTGTCCGAAAATTGTTTGTACCATCCGGGTTGCCGGGCTGATTCTGGGGTGGATACAAGTTGAGAAGGTTCTGCCCTACAGAGTCCCACAAGTTCTGGGGAATTTTGTTGCCGGTGAATGGATTCCGATTCCCGCTGCTGTCGAGGCTGAACGGGTTGAAGATCAGGTTTGGAACCACATTCCCGCTGTTCGGATCCGTAATGAGAGCCTGGGAAAAGTCTCCCTTCCGTTCGTCCGGAGTAGGAACAGTGCCGACGATATTAATCGGGTCAGTCTCGAGAACCCGTTCAATGTCGAGAAAGAAAAACGTCTTGTTTTTCCTCACGGGTCCTCCCAGGGAGAAGCCGTACTGATCTCGAGAGTGGTCCGGCTTGGGCAGGCCGGCCTGGTTGCTGAAAAAATCGTTGGCATCAAAGGCGCCGCGCTGCCCGAACCACCAGGCACTGCCATGGAGAGCATTGGTGCCGCTCTTCAACGCCATGTTGACCACAGTCCCGCCATTGCTGCCGAATTCGGCGGAAAAGGCGTTGTTCTGGACCTTGAACTCCTGCACCGCTTCGACGGAAGGCTCATAGAAGATGTTTGAGTTCCCTCCTTCACCTTCCTCCGGGGCAGTGATGAGGGCGCCGTCCATACGAACCTCTGCGGTGGCGTTGCGCTGCCCGTTGGAAACAAAGTTCGTGCCCGAAGGATAGTTGTCGGCGGTACCGGAACCAGCTGTCTCACTCACCCCGGCAGTCAGAAAGACAAGCCCGAAGAAGTTGCGGTTGAGAAGTGGAATTTCCTTGACGTACTCGTTAGTGATGTCCGTGCCTAAAGATGAGCTTCCGGTGTCCAGCAGCGGTGCCGCCTCCGTCACTTGCACCTCCGTGGATGTGCCCGCGGGCCGGAGAGTGAAGTTCAGACTGGCCTCCTGATCGACCGCCAGGACGACCCCCTTCCGCTCCACCGTCTGAAAGCCGGCGGCTCCCACCTTCACGACGTAGGTGGAGGGCCGCAAAGCGCGCAGACTGTACTCGCCGGAACGGCCAGTTGTCGCCGTCTGCGTCACATTGGTTCCGACCTCGGTGATGGTGACCGTGGCATTCGGCAAGACTGCCCCGGTGGAGTCTGCCACCACCCCGCGAATCTGGGCTTGATAGCTCGCCTGCCCCAGCAGTGTTTGCTGGAGGAGAAGAAGACAAACGGTGAGGACCAGAGGAAGCTGTAAATACTCGGCGTCTCGGACCCGCATGGAGGGCCTCCGCGAAGGACAAGGTACGCAGGTTTCGAATGATTTCGTTAAACAACTTTTACTTCCGTTTATACTCGACTGTCAAGTGTAAAATGCAGGGCGGGAGGAACCTTGTTACGAAATCTGACAGAGTCTTTCGGGGTGAACCTGTGCTGAACGAAGAGCGACGCCGACACATCCTTGAGATCCTGAATCGGGACGGCCGGGTCTTGGTCGTGGACCTGGCAAAACAGTTCCACACTTCCCAGGTCACCATCCGAAAGGACCTGGACATTCTCCAGGCGCACGGCCGTATTCACCGCAGCCACGGCGGTGCGCTGCCGGCGCAGGAAAGTGCCCTGGAAGACCCGACGTTGCGGGAGAAGGAGAAGCTGCATCGCAAGGAGAAGTTGCAGATTGCCACTGCGGCCGTGCGTATGGTGACGGAAGGGCAAGTCGTTATCCTTGATTCCGGCACTACAACCACTGCCATCGCCCGTGCCCTGCGGAACTTTCAGAACCTGACGATCATCACCAACGCGGTGAACATCGCCGCCGAACTCTCTGGGTCGGCGCTGGAAGTGATTCTGACGGGGGGCACTCTGAGGAAGAACTCATTCTCTCTGGTAGGGCCCATCGCGGAAGAGACCCTGCACCGCTTGAACGCAGACATTCTTTTCTTGGGAGTGGATGGTTTCGATGTCCACTATGGCTTGAGCACGCCGAACTTGCTTGAGGCTAAAGTCAACCGGGCCATGATGGACGTTGCCAGGGTTGCGGTCGCGGTGTGTGACTCCAGCAAGTTTGGGCGGCGCAGCTTATCTTCGATTGCGCCGCTTTCAGCAGTGCACCACTTGATCACCGACCGAGGGATTCCTAAGCCAGACCTGGCGGCCTTGAAGAAGGCGGGAATTCAAGTAACGCTCGTCTAGTTCTCGCCGAGAATTCTATCTGTTTTTGCCAGCCTCAGCTCCACGGAATTGTCCGAAGACGCGTTCTGCGTTCTTGTGGTACACCTTTTCGAGCACCGTGTCGGGAAGTTCCATGCCATAGATCTCCCAGCGGCCCTGCGCCGGATATCCCCAGTAGTCGAAGTATTCATCTGCAGTTTCAAGCCAGCGAAAATGGTTGCGATACATGGCGTCGTCCATGCCGTTATCAGTACCGAACATAATGCGGTCCTGATACTTGAGAAAGGACTCGCGGGCACTGCACTCATTTTGATCGACATCGGTCCAGCCTCCATCCACACGCAATCGCCTCTTGACAACGCCAAGTAAACGAAAGTAAAAGTAATAGATCGCAATATACCGCAATCCTGGCATTTGTCCAAGATGCCGGGGCGAGTGCACGGGTGGCGGAATGGAGAATCAATCTGATTGGTGCATGAGAGTCCGATCAAATATGATCGGTGGTACCCTTCGGTGATGAGGCGCACGCGGGCCACCGCTCTAACGTGCTGTGTTCTGCTTGGCCTTGCGCTGCCCGGTTGGAACTCCGGGCAAAACAGTGCGGGTCAAAGGTTTGCCCCGACGGGTGCTCACAACCCCTCAACTGATCTACAGATCCAAAGCTCAGTCTTGCGGATCGAATTCGACCACAACCTGCACAGCCGGGTGGTCGCCTTGTTTGGCCCAAGCCCAAAACTCTTGGCTCCGTTTTCCGCATCGGAAACGGTCACCAGCGTGGATCGCACCTGTAGCGACTTCGCCCTGAGTGCAAGCCGCCGGGAACACGTGTCTGACACTTTTGGTGCGGGAGAGCGGCTGACGCTAACTGGCAAGTCCGGAGACTTACGCAAGAGCGTCTCGGTCACGATATATGCCGACTTCCCATCCTTGGCGGTCTTTGATGTCGAGTACACGAACGATTCGTCGGTACAACTGAAAATTCGTGGCTGGAGCAACAGCCAGTATGTGCTGAGTTCACTCCCTCCGGCACGCGGCCCCGCATTCTGGTCCTACCAAAGTGGCTCCTACGAGAAGCGTCCGAATTGGGTGCTTCCCTTGCGTGCCGGATTCCGGCAGGAAAATTATCTCGGCATGAATGCCAGCGACTACGGTGGCGGCACTCCCATTGTTGATGTATGGCGTAAAGATGCTGGTCTCGCGGTAGGTCACGTGGAACCCGTACCACGCCTGATATCCCTTCCCGTTTCCATGCCCGACGCGAGTCATGCTCGCGTCGCCGTCCGCTCCACTAGGGAGCGAACACTGGAACCGGGAGAGAGCTTCCATACTCTTCGCACATTTGTCTCCGTGCATCAGGGGGACTACTTTCACACGCTCACCGAGTACCGCCGGCTGATGGTCCGGCAGGGATTTCAAATGGCTTCGGCGCCCGACAGCGCTTTTGGCCCGATCTGGTGTGCCTGGGGCTACGGCCGGTCGGTGCAGCTCAAGCAGGTGTACGACACGCTTCCGACAGTTAAGAAAATGGGCTTCTCCTGGGTCACTTTGGACGATGGTTGGCAAAACAATTACGGCGATTGGGCAGTCGACCCCAAGAAGTTTCCTCATGGCGACGCTGACATGAAAGCCCTTGTCGATCGCATCCATGAAGAGGGTTTCAAAGCCCAGCTGTGGTGGTCGCCGCTGAGTGCCGTCCCGGATTCGCAGCTACTTAAGGATCATTCCGACTTCGTTCTGCTGAATCGCGATGGATCGAAGCGGAAGATTTCGTGGTGGAACTCGTTTTATCTTTGTCCAGCCGACCGAGGGGTTGTGAAATACCACAAAGCGCTGGTTCGTAAGATCCTCGGGGAGTGGGGATTCGACGGCCTCAAGCTGGATGGTCAGCACATGAACGCCGTTCCTCCCTGCTACAATCCCGCGCACCACCACAAACGCCCGGAGGACTCGGTGGAAGCGTTGCCCGATTTTTTTCGGGAGATTTACGAAACGGCCCGCAGCGTAAAACCGGATGCCTTGGTAGAGTTTTGCCCTTGCGGTACTGCATATTCGTTTTTCACCATGCCGCATTTCAACATGTCGGTCGCGTCCGATCCGGAGAGTTCGTTTCAAGTCCGCTCCAAGGGAAAAACCCTGAAAGCGCTCATGGGCGACAACGTCCCATACTTCGGAGACCACGTGGAGCTCAGCGATGGGGCGACGGATTTTGCTTCCACCATCGGCGTCGGAGGCGTGGTGGGCACGCAGTTCGTGTTGCCGAGTCTGGTTAAGAAGCACACCAAGTTCGATCTCACTCCCCAGCGCGAAGAAGTTTTCGGAAAGTGGCTGCAAATTTACCGCGAGAAAATGCTTTCCCGCGGAGAATACCTGGGAGCGCTGTACGACATCGGGTTTGATCATCCTGAGGCACACGTAATCCGCAAGAACGGCGAAATGTACTATGCGTTCTTCGCGCCTCATTGGCGGGGAACGGTGGAGCTTCGCGGCCTCCAGGACCGCGTGTATCAGCTTGTGGACTACGAGAACCGGAAAGACCTGGGCAGCGTGCGGGGTCCGACGGCACGCATCTCCGCGGAATTCGACAAGCACCTGTTGGTGGAAGCCCGGGCGGAATGACGACGGTGGAACCGAAGCACGACCACGCCAGTAGCCTCCTCCAGGATGTGATTCGCCGCAACCGCAACGGCGAAAAACTTGGGGTGTACGCCGTCTGTTCCGCTCACCCGAGCGTCATCGATGCAGCCATACGGCAGTCCATCGAGAACGGCTCAGTCCTGCTTGTCGAGTCCACATCGAGCCAGGTGAATCAGTTCGGCGGTTACACGGGACAGACGCCTAATCAATTCGCTGAGTTTGTTCACTCCGCAGCTCAACGTGCGGGACTCCCGAGGCAACGCGTGTTGCTGGGCGAAGACCATCTCGGGCCGTATCCGTGGCGGGATCAGCCGTCCGAAATCGCTCTGCAGAAAGCGTGCGATCTGATTCGTGCCTGCGTGCTTGCGGGATATACGAAGATTCATCTCGACGCCAGCATGACTTGCGCTGACGATGGCGGGTCGGGTCTCGCAGACGACACGATTGCCCAGCGAGCGGCCATCCTCTGTCGTGCGGCAGAGAGGGCGTGCCAAGAGTTGCCGCCGGGATCACCCCGACCTTTCTACGTGGTCGGCACCGAGGTTCCGGCGCCGGGCGGAGAGACCCTCCCCGGAGAGGCTCCGAGCGTGACCAAGGTCGGGCAGTTGCATCACTCCTTGGAAGTCTTCCGCGCAGCTTTTCATGAGCAGAAACTGTCTGAGGCGTGGGAGAGAGTGATTGGCGTGGTTGTGCAACCGGGCGTCGAGTTTGGCGAAAACGTGATCTTTGAATATGACCACAACAAGGCGCAGGCTCTCTCAGGCGCGCTGCCGGCGCATCCTGCGCTGGTCTACGAGGCGCACTCCACGGACTACCAGTCGCCCGGTGCCCTGGCGCGGATGGTGGAGGATCACTTCGCGATCTTGAAAGTGGGCCCATGGCTGACATATGCATTCCGCGAGGCCGTCTTTGCCCTGAGCGCAATCGAGCGGGAACTACTGGGCCATCGCAGTGGAGTTCGCCTCTCGCAGGTCCGGGAAGCGCTCCAAGCCGCCATGTTGCGCAATCCGGCTCACTGGCGTTCGTACTACCGGGGCAATGAAGACGAAGTACGCCTCGCCCGCATTTACAGTTACAGCGATCGTTGCCGCTATTACTGGGTGGATGCGACCGTTCAGGAAGAGTTGGCCCGACTTCGCGCCAACCTTGATGTCTGCGTAGTGCCGCCAACATTGTTGAGTCAATACTTGCCATCACAGTATGAAGCCGTCCGGTCTGGGCGGCTACCCGCGCGTTCTGAAGATCTGATTCGCGAGCACATCCGGGATGTCCTACGACTCTATGCCACAGCCTGTGGCGCATGAGGCATTCGACCGAGACGTTGAATACCACGAGCACGATCGATCGCGCCTAGATGTCCCTTGCCTCCGCAATCACATACCACCTTTGCCGATTCCGAAGTTCTGGTTTTTCAATGCCAGAATTCGGTTCTGAACGTGGGTTTTTCGATCTCTACGAGCCTCGCAGGCCACGGTTCGTGGTGGCAGGAGCCCCCTCTTTCGCCCTCGGCGGGTGAGCAACTTCTGCGGGTACGTGATGATCCGAGGACCGTGAACCCCAACCCGATCCTCCAGTTAAGATTGGTCCACAGTCGAGAGAACTGTAAAACTGTAAAAACTGCAAAACTTCTATCTCTTTCGCTTGGGCGAGGAACACACAGGGCACCTCAGCTGCTTTCTTTTCTTGTGAGCGAATGAACGCCATCGGCAGATTTCGTGCCGCGTGTCCCAGAAGCCAGAGGTTGCGGGGCATTTAGAGGGAGAGTTCTACGCTTCAGTGCTCAGCTTAAGCGTGGGGTGATGTCGTTCTCGTGCAGAATTCCACTGCTCAACAGGACGAAGGGTGCCTTCAGGGGCGTTTATTCGCTCACTTGGTAATGTGAGTCTTCGAGTCGCCATGGGCGGCGTTCCTGCGCATGCAAGATTCAGTTTCGTTACGGACCCTTGTGCACCACCCTCATGCCACCGGCACCGATCTTCTCGACGATGCGGTAGTGGCCCAGCTCACTGCCGACGAGGAAATCCTGGTCTGACGCTCGGCTGGCCATGGGGAAGAAGCTCCCTCCCCTCACCCACCCATTCTAAGCCGTTGGCGCAAAGGAATCGACAAGAAGCCGATGCGCCACAACGATGTTGCGTTCCAAACTTGAGGGCAACAAACCTTCACATCCTCGGCTTTATAAACCACGCCCATGCCGCCGCCACCGAGTTTCTCGATGATGCGGTAGTGCGAGATGGTCTGGTCGATCACTGGCGCGAATCTTACGTCTGTGAAACAGGCAAGTCAATGAAAGCCGTGGAGTTGGCGGCAGCGGACAGTCAACGAATGGCGGCTCTGAGTCGAGCACAGAACACTTCCTTTGTGCGGGGGTAACCGTGGAAGTCGTTAGATGACTCCCCGATTGTCGGCAACACGGAGAGCGCCGGGATAAACCGGCATGTTGTAGGGGATGAAAGAGCCCTACAGGAAAGGAGAGCAGCGAATCCATCCTGGCCTCGAGTCTTGCAGGCGACATCGTGAGATGTCGCTTGAAGCGTAGACAGGGGTATCGGTGGGCCGGGCTATTGAGCTTCGAAAAGCCGATGGAACAGGATGCCGACTCCGTTCCGAGTGGAGGAAGGCAACACGACAACCACGCTAATCGCGAGTGGCTGGTCGGTCCTGCGTAGTCTAAGAACCACTGGGCTTATCGGGTCCAGGAGGGTTGGCTCTTGGTCTTGATCTTCAAGCGAAGCGTCTGTCTTGTCATCTTGTTCTGTGAAGGACGAGTTCAATGAAGAGTTCCAAGACGAGTTCAACGACGAGTTCTTGGGTGGCACAGAGGTACCATACTGCGATTCCATGATTGGCCAAACCATCTCGCACTACCGCATTGTCGAGAAGCTCGGGGGCGGCGGCATGGGCGTTGTGTACAAGGCCGAGGACACGCGGCTGCATCGCTTCGTCGCGCTCAAGTTCTTGCCAGAGGAGGTTACCCGTGACCCGCAGGCACTCGCCCGTTTTCAACGCGAAGCGCAAGCCGCGTCCGCACTGAACCACCCGAATATCTGTACGTAGCGGGCCGGAAGTACTCGCCAGCCTTCCTGCCTTTGACTCGTGATGAAGGCTTGGCTGGCTCGAGAACTCGTCTTAGCCATGTAACTGTCGTTATAGGGGGGTTACTCAAAGAATACTTATTCACGAACCGTTAACCATCTCTTCATGAAGGCGCAAACAAGGCAAGGCAAGAATCAGCCATGCCTAAGTTACCAATCGCGGGGAACGAAGAGCGAGGCGCACTGACCGAACCGCCCCTTCTGGCCGGGCTCCCGGGATTCGCCGGAAAATTTATTCCCATGGAGCAGGCGCGCGAATTGTATCAGCGCGTGCGCACGGCGCCGCCGGGCTTCCGACTGGAAGCGTTGCTGGCGGAAATGAAAGTAAAGCTCGAAGTCCAGCCCGCCGACCTCGATCGCATCCCGGTCAAAGGCCCTCTGGTGGCCGTGGCCAATCATCCTTTTGGTGTGCTCGACGGTGTGGCTCTGGCTGTGCTCCTGTCGCGCGCGCGTCCCGACGTCAAGATACTGACCAACGCGTTGCTCCAGGGCATCCCCGAACTCCACGAGCATTGCATCTTCGTGGACCCCTTTCACACTCCGTCTTCGGCGGATAAGAATGTGAAACCCCTGAAGCATGCGATGGAATGGCTGCGCCAGGGCGGGGCGCTTGCCGTGTTTCCCGCCGGCGAAGTCTCGCAGTGGAATATCCGCCAGGCGCAGGTCACCGATCCCGCATGGAACAACGTGGCCGCTCGCCTGGTGCGCAAGACCGGAGCCAGCGCGCTCCCGGTATATTTCTGCGGCCGCAACAGCGTGACGTTCCAGTTGCTCGGTTTGATCAATCCGCGGCTCCGGACGCTTTTCCTGCTGCAGGAGTTTCTGCAGCAGCGCGAGAAAGACGTACAGGTTCGCATCGGCGGCGCGATCCCGTCCGAGTTGATCGCCAACCTCGACAACGACGAGGAAGCCACCGAGTATCTTCGTCTGCGGACTTACCTGCTGTCGTATCGCGGCAAGAAGCCGATCTCGCTGCCCACCAAGATGCGCTCCGCGCTTCCGCGCAAGCCGCAGGAGCCGATCGCTTCCGAGGTTCCATCGAGATTCGTCGTTCACGATATTGCGGCCTTACCCGCCGAGCGGCTGCTCGTCGAGAACGCGGATTTCGCTGTGTACGCCGCGCGCGCTTCTGAGCTTCCCCACCTGCTCGATGAACTCGGACGCCTGCGTGAAATCACCTTCCGCGCCGCCGGCGAAGGTACCGGACACAGCGCCGACCTCGATCAGTTCGATGCTTATTACTGGCACCTGCTGCTCTGGAACAAGGAAAAGCAGGAATTGGCCGGTGCCTACCGCGCTGGGAACACCGATGAGATCATCCGCGCGCACGGCGTCAAGGGCCTCTACACGAACACCGTGTTCCGCTACGACGAACAACTGTTTTTGAAGATTGGCTCCGCTCTGGAACTGGGCCGCTCGTTTGTGCGTCCCGAGTATCAGCGGCAGTATGCGCCGCTGCTTCTGCTGTGGAAGGGCATCGCGCGTTTCGTGGCCGCGCACCCCGAGACGCCGGTGTTGTTCGGAGCGGTCAGCATCAGCAACGAGTACAGCAGTTTGTCGCGCGAGATGATCGTGCGCTATTTTGAGCAGCGCGAAGACGGCCGCGAGTTTGGCGACCTCATCCAGGCGCGCACGCCCTTTCGCGCCCCCAAGCTGCGCCGCTGGGATTGCGGTGCTATCTGCAGTGCCTTGCGCGATCTCGACGAACTCGCCGAGCCGATCTCAGATGTGGAAGAAGACGGCAAAGGGTTGCCCATTCTGATCAAGCAGTATGCCAAGGTGGGAGGCAGGTTGGTGGGCTTCAATCTCGACCGCAAATTTTCCGACGTGGTCGATGGCCTGGTGATCGTCGATCTGCGCCAGACCGATCCCTCGGTCCTCGAGCGCTATATGGGGAAGGAAGGCTACGCCGGCTTCCGCCACTTCCACAAGCTCAATTAGCGCGTCTTGATCTATAGGAAAAACAAAGAGGCAAGGGCAGACGGGCATCTTATCCCTGCTGTATTGTTTCGGGGGCGACATTTGGGAAGCCGTTAACAGATGCCTCAACTGTGAGGCCTTCCCGACGATTTATCAGCGCAGTCTGTGAAGGCCGTTCCCGGCGATATATCCAAGGCTGCCGATGCCGGTTGCAGTGGAAACTCGACGAAAAAGGTTGATCCGCTACCGATAGAGCTTTGAACGGCTATCGATCCGCGGTGCTGCTGCACAATCCAATCGGCAATGGCGAGTCCGATACCAGCTCCGCCAAGCTCCCGACTTCTGGCCTTGTCTGCACGGTAAAAACGCTCGAAGATCCTGGTTTGATCTTGCTCCGCAATTCCGATCCCTGAGTCGCGCACAGTAATGACGGCCTTTTCATTCCGTGCTTCCAGCCGCAGCTCGACGACTCCGGGCGGCGGCGTGTACTTGACGGCGTTGTCGAGCAGGATGGCCAGCAGTCGTTGCACGGCCCTGCGGTCCGCCAGGACCGGAAGATCGCAATCCGCGATCGCTTGAGTGAATTGCAAATTGCGGGCCTCCACCAGTTGCCGCCATTCGTTCGCGGTTTCCATAATCGCTGTACGCAGGTCGAGAAGCGTCAGGTGTAAGCTCTCACGCCCGGAATCAGCGCGGGCGAGCGACAACAGTTCTTCAATCAGGGACGAGGTTCTTTCCGCCTCCAGCAGGATGTGGCGTAAGGCTTCGCGATACTCCGCGTCTCCTCTCGACTTACGGAGGGCAATTTCCGCTTCGGTGCGAATGAGCGAGATGGGCGTTCGCAGCTCGTGCGAAGCGTCCGCGGTGAACTGGGTTACGCGGAGAAAGGCGCCTTCAATGCGCGCCAGCATCTCATTCAATGTGTCCGACAGCCGTTGGAGCTCATCGCCAGTCGTGAGTTTTTCCAGCCGGTCGCCTAAATTGCTGCCGCCGATGCTTCTCGCAGTCCGAGTGATTGCATCCACCGGAGACAAGGCTTTGCGGCTGAGCCAGTACCCTCCGGAGGCAGCGGCGAGCAGCAACAGCGGAGCCAACATCAGGAGATAACGCCGAAACAGAGACAGCGTCGCAATGATCTGATCGACGGGAACCGCTGTCTGCACCGTGTACGAGCGGCCATTCACGTCAATCCTTTGCGTAATGAAACGAAAAGGCTTATTTCCGAGCTGACAGTTTTGAAACGAAGGACCTTTGACGGCTGCGGGTGCCAATGGTGCAAACCGATTTCGTTCCAGCGAAGGGGCACGGAAGATCCAGTTTCCATCCCCATCGTAAATTTGCAAGAAGTCGCCGGAGTGCTCCAAAACGTAAGCTTCAGAGACTTCTTCCTGAAGCTTGGCCACTGTCGCATTTTTCTTCTGCGCTTTCAGGAAATTAGTGAGGTCCTCGATCTGGGCGGTCAATGCATCGTCGGCAATGCTATACAGGCCTTGCCGAAGGACAAGCCACATGCCGACGCCAAAACAGAGCTGGGCAGCCGCAAAGATTACCAGATACCACAAGGTAAGCCGAAAGCCGATGGAGAGTCTTCTCATGATTGGTAGTCGAAACGAATCACGTACCCAACACCCCGCACCGTGTGAATCAGCTTTCGTCGGTCATTATCACTACAATCGATTTTGTTTCGCAGCAGCCGTACAAAAGCGTCCAGCGTGTTACTCCCAACCTCGCGCCCCAAAGACGAAATCAGGATTTCCCGCGGAACAACCTCCCCAGCGTTGCGCATGAGACGCTCCAACAAACCATATTCGGTGCGCGTCAGGCTTATGCGCCCGCCATCGCGGTAAACCTCTCGCGTGGAAAGATCCAAAAGTAAATCGCCGACCTGAAGCTGCGTTCTCCGCGGAGCGACCGCACGCCGATTCACCGCACCCAGTCGCAACAGGAGTTCGCTAAATGAGAACGGCTTTGTCATGTAGTCGTCAGCGCCCAAGTCCAGACCATTCACGATGTCGGGAACAGAGTCTTTCGCGGTGAGCATCAAGACGGGCGTGCAATTGTTTTCGATTCGCATGCGTCTTGCCAGTTCAAATCCGTTCATCTTGGGCATCATCACATCGAGAATCACAACATCGAAGTCGTGGTCCCGAACCATCTGCAATCCTTCGCTGCCATCAACGGCACACGAAACCGCGTGACCCTCTTCACTCAGGCCCTTTCGCAGCAATTCCAGCATTCGCCGCTCATCTTCTACAACTAGCAGTTTCATCGAACAAACCTGTCGGGTTCTGATTGGTCTTGAGGGCTGAGCATTAGGGTAGAACGCGAGTGTGCTCGGAGAATAGAGTCTGAAAAAATATTAATCTTCCTTTAATATCGGCTTCACAACGCCCTCCTAGAATCGCTACTCACTTCGACCGGCTGAAATTCCTGTTTGAAAGAGCCCTCAGGTTCCTGAGTGGGTTGCATTCCGCTTGGGCATCGTTGGGCCTCCTCCGGTTTCGAGATGCTTGTTCTCAAGGAGCTGAAGTCAATGAAGCCAAAACACTCGCCCTCCATTCTCCGATTCGCTTCGACCTTCACGGCTGCGCTGATCCTCGCCCTATTCCTAGGGACAACGGCGCATGCGCAAATTGATCGCGCCGTACTCGAAGGCACGGTGACGGATCGAACGGGAGCCGCTGTCGCCGGGGCCAGCGTAAAGATTCTGGCTGTGGACACGGATCTCACGCAGGAACAGCGGACCAATTCGAACGGCTACTACCGCTTTCCCGGGCTGGCTATCGGACGCTACACCGTGACGGCTGCGAATACTGGCTTCAAGACCAGGGTCATCGAAGAAGTCAGATTGCAGGTCGGCCAGACGCGCACATTGGACATCGGGCTTGAAGTCGGCGGGATTGCAGAAACAGTCGAAGTCACGGTATCAAACGCTCCTTCGGACCGCAGTTTCGCCGAAGCGTCCACGGTCATTGATGCGAATCAGATCGCAAATCTCCCGAACAACGGGCGCGACTGGGCTAGTTTCACCCTCCTCGCCCCCTTCGCTCAGGATGATGGCGGCGGCGATCAGCGCACGATTCGCTTTGCCGGCCGCGCGCGAGACGACAATAACTTTCAGATTGACGGGGTCGACGCGGGCGGTATTCAAGAGCAGGCGCAGAAGTCGCAGACTCGTCTGCAGATTTCCCAGGACGCAATTGAGGAGTATCGCGTCAACAGCGCTTTGTACGATGCGGAATACGGCACCCAGGCGGGCGGCCAGATTGACATAGTCACCAAATCGGGCACGAATAATTTTCACGGCACGGGTTTCGGCTACATAAGAAATTCCGTCTTCGATTCACGTAACTTTAATGACTTCGACGTAAACGGAAACCCGACCGTTCCTCCATTTCGCATGGGACAGTATGGAATGACTTTCGGCGGCCCTCTCGTCAAGGACCACACCTTCTTCTTCATTAACTACGAGGGGCTTCGCCAGTTGCAGTCGACGACCCAGCAACTCACGGTGCCCTCCGGGTTTTGCTGCGGCTACCTGACGTCAGGTGCTCTTTCCGTTCCATTCCAGCAACAGGTATTGAATACGTCTCCGCAGATGTGCACCATCATGCAGGCATACCCGTGGCGAGCGTCCGCCGGCACCATCAACGGGTGCGCGCCGCACTTCGTTTACCCGGATGCCGCCTTTCAATGGCAGGGGAACAGCACGCAACCCACGGACATCAACAACGTCGACCTGGTCACGGCCGCAACGCCCACGACCGTCCATGAAGACACCTGGCTGGTGCGAATTGACCACAAGATCAGCGAGAAGACCCTGCTCTATGGCCGCGCCCAGCGCGACATCAGCCTGGTGAACGCGCCGAATGGCAGCAGTCTTCCGGGGGACAAGCTCCAGACCATCAATCACCCGGCAAATTATCTGGTGGCGTTGCAGCGCACATTCGCGCCGAATCTCTTCAATGAAACCAAGCTCTACGTCAATCGCTCACCATTCCACAACCCTCAGGCGAGCGCGCTTCCGTTTGCAGTAAGCACGAGTGATTTCGTCGGGCTCAACGACAACACTGCCGACATCGAAGTTGGCACAACGTATGGAGTGGTTGATAACTTGACCTGGACGCACGGCCGGCACGCCTTCAAGATGGGCATGGAGATCCGCCGCGTCAGGCTCAATCAGGGTCAAACCGCGGATAACAATCTCAGCTTCGCCAGCACGGACGACATGGCAAATGCGTTGCTTTCTAACATTAAGTACATTGCCCCGTGGTGCTGCCACCGGCTGCGACGCACGTTTTATATGCCTTACTTCCAGGACGAGTGGAAGGCCACTCCGACTCTCACCCTGACGGCGGGGTTGCGCTGGGAATACTACGGGGTTGCCCACGAAGCGACCAACCGGACAACCGTATTCGACCTCAATCAGTTTCACGGGGTCTGCCTGGGATCAGGCTCATATAACACGTTGCCAGTGCCAGCAGGCTCAGGTCCGATCAATACCGCGCCTTGCCCCAAGAATCCGGATTTGTACAATCCCAATTACAAGAATTTTGATCCGAGAATTGCCCTGGCTTGGGCTCCGAGCACGCTTCATGGAAAGACTGTGGTTCGCTCGGGTTTTGGTATTTATCACGGCGCGGCACAGAATGATGATTTGAATGCGGGACTTGAGAGCGACACCTACCGGGTTTCGTACAATCAATCGACGGCCCTGCTCCCTGCCTATGAGCAAACGGCTCCCGATCTTTCAGGACTTACAGGCATCGCCAAGTTGGCGGCACATCCCCGTGCTTTGCAGCGGCAAGGCCGCCGGGACTTGTATGCGGAGGAGTGGGGACTCACCGTCGAGCAGGAATTGCCAGCCCACTTTTTATTTTCGACGCAGTATCTTGGGAGCCGTGGGGTGCGGCTGTTCTCGCGCGGCGGCGTAAATTTTTGTACCAGTCCAGTTACATTTAATTCTGCCGACGGCGACTGCGTCCGGCCACTGGATCAATATTATCCCGACCCCAACAACCCGGATCCTTTTGGTTCTGTCGACATAAAAAGAGATATCGGCGCCAGCACGTACCACGCTCTCGGTTTGTCCCTGGAGAGGCGCTTTAGCAAGGGGCTGTCCTTTCAGTCGCGTTACACCTGGTCCCATTCCATCAATGACGGGTCGGTCGGAGGCGGCGAGTCCAGCGGACCGCAGAACGTGAATTGTCTGCCGTGTGACAAGGGGCCCAGCGTCTTTGACATTCGGCACAATTTCACCGCGAATGTCGTCTATGAACTCCCATTTGGGCCCGGCAAGGCCTACTTGAACGATTCTGGAGCGCTTGGCAAAGTGGTTGGTGGCTGGAGCTTGAGCAGCGTCGGGCTTTGGCACACGGGGCACCCGTTGACCGTTCAGATGGATCTGAGCGGGAGCATATCTAACCCGGACCCAAACTTTCCGTTCAACGGATTTTCCTATACCTACCTTCTTCCCGATGGCAATGATCGAACCAATCAGCGGCCTGACGTTATTCCGGGGGTACCGCTCACTCTGCCGGGAGGTGGACACAACGGCGTGCCACTGATCAACGCTGCCGCGTTCCAGGCACCCCCGGTAGATGCGAATGGAAACTTTACTCGCTTTGGCGACGCGGGAAACGGCCTTATCCGAGCCTTGGATAGCTGGCAAGTCGATCTCGCGCTGACGAAGGAAACAAAGCTCACCGAGCGTTACTCGATGGAGTTCGCGCTGCAGGCGTTCAATATCTTCAACCACGTTCAACTGGGCGACCCGGGTACTCTGTCCCTCGTCTACGATCCTAGTGCTACATCGACGGGCTTTCTAACGAACCCTGGGAACTTCGGGGTCATCACTTCGACGGTGAACTTCAATAACAACAACGACAACAAGGCTTCTCCTAACACGGGCACCGGCTTGCCGCGGCAGCTTCAGTTCATGCTTCGTATCAAGTTCTAGTTTTGCGGCGAGGCGGGATCGCAAGGTCCCGCCTGGTTCGCCGCATCTGTCCTTAGTTAGATCAGCCCAATTTGAACCACACATTCTCAGGAGGAGCCCGTTGAAAGCTTTATTTATCTTCGCTCTGTCATTGAACCTTCTTGCTGCATCAGCCGAGACAGCCGGGGGCTATCACGTCACCAAGAAGATCCCGATTTCCGGCCAAGGCAGTTGGGACTACCTCGCCGTCGATGAGGGCGCGCGCCGGCTGTATGTTTCTCACGGAACCCAGGTCGAAGTGCTCGATGTCGATTCGAGCGCAATCGTCGGCAAGATCGGGAACACTCCCGGCGTGCACGGAATCGCGATTGCTCCGGAACTGGGACGGGGATTTGTGAGCAACGGGCAATCCTCGACGGTCACGATCTTCGATTTGAAGACTCTGAAGACAATCTCGGAAGTCGCGGTCGGTAAAAAGCCCGACGCGATCATTTACGATCCCGCTACCTCGAGAGTCTTTGCATTTAATGGCGACAGCAACAGCGCCACCGCAATTCAGGCGGCGGACGGAAAAGTGGCCGGAACGGTGGAGCTTGGCGGCGGTCCCGAGTTTGCCGTGGCGGACGGTTCAGGGTATGTTTACGATAATGTTGAGGACGGGAGCCTGGTCCTGAAAATTAACGCCCGCTCGCTGAAGGTCGAGCAGCGCTGGCCGACTGCGCCTTGCGCTTCGCCTTCCAGCATAGCGATGGACCGGCCCAGCCGCCGGCTCTTCATCGGTTGCCGCAGCAAGGTTATGGCGGTCATGAATGCGGACACAGGACAAGTAATCACCACGCTCCCGATCGGCGACCACGTGGATGCGACCGCCTTCGATCCCGACTCCCGGCTCATTTTCAATTCCAATGGGGAAGGCACCATTACGGTGATTCGCCAGGACAGCCCGGACCAATACTCTGTTGTTGAGAATGTGAAAACTTTACCGAAGGCGAAAACCCTGGCGCTTGATCCTAAAACGCATCGGCTCTTCCTGTCCGCGGCTGAAGCGGGACAGTTTGAAGTGCTAGTGGTGGGTCGCTAAATGAGACGTTTTCAAAAATTGACGGCCGTTATTCTCTTTCTCGGCTGCGCTACCTGCTCACGCTCGCACTCGCAGGTGCCGCCGCCGGAGACCCAGCCGGTGGAACTGCAACTGCAAGTAAGCACGCCCTTCCACTTCGTCACTTATGGAGATTCGCGTTTCCATGATCCCAAGGACACCGAAGCGGCGAATCCGCTCGTGCGCCAGGCACTGGTGCAGGCGATTGCCCAGACCAATCCTGCGTTTATCTCCTTCGGAGGTGACATCGTCTACAACGGCTACGATAAGAACGACTGGAAGGTGTGGGACAGCGAAACTGCGGTGTGGCGCACGAACAAGATCCCGGTTTACCCGGCGTTGGGCAACCACGATCTTCACGGCGATGAAAAAGTTGCCTTGGCCAACTATTTCGAGCGTTTCCCGGACCTGAAGAACAGCCGCTACTATTCCGTCCGCGCCGCCAACACGCTGCTGCTGTTGCTGGACAGCTCTCTCGACGAGATCTCCGGCCCGCAGGGGCAATGGCTCACCCAGAAGTTGGACCATATTCCTGGCGATGTGGACTTCGTTTTCCTTGTTCTTCACCATCCTCCCTACACCAGTTCGTCGGATGACAAGAAGTTCGGAGGCGGACACTCAGCCCGCTCCCATGAGCAAGAACTGGCCAAAACACTGGAAGCGCGGCAGCAGAACCTCCGCGCCCGGATTGTTGTTTTCTCCGGACACGTACACAACTACGAACGCCATGAGCACGGCGGCGTTACTTATTTCGTGACGGGCGGCGCCGGAGCGCACGCTTATCCGATTGAACGCGCTAAGGACGATCCGTTCCAGAGTAAGGAAGTGAACTACCACTACCTCATGGTGGAAGTCGATCGCGGCAGCCTGAAGATCACCATGCACCGTCTCGACTTGACGAGCGGCACAGCGGTTTGGACGCAACCCGACTCGGTCGCGATTTCGGTGCCGGCAGCAAAGGCTGCAGCACACGGCAAATAAACGAAGACAACGGAGCCTTCCACCATCGGACGCGATGTGGGTCAACAAACCTGTGTGAGCAGGGGGAGCACTGCGAAAAGAAGCGCTCGCCGCAAGATCCGTAGTTATCATCCGCAAGATTGACAATGGAATCCGCAGTCTTCTCGCACGCCCGACTTTCGGGAAACCACTTCAACTGCAAGACCGTTTTCATCCGGAATCGGGTTGGAGGTCAGATCGAACTCCTATCCATACATCCGTATCCGGTTGCGGTCTGCGTAGCCAAGTGCCTCGAGTCTTTCGCAGAGTTCGGCTGTCAAGCACCCGCAAGAACCTTCGCAGCGCCGATGGTCACTCTGAGTAGAGCGTATGAACAAGGGCTTCTTACTGCGAATCGTGCAAGTTCGTCTGTTCGTCTTCCAACTGAGATCGCAACAATTCCAACATGAACTGATGATTGGGGTGGGGACGACGCCACGGCATTGCGGCTAAGAGGATGACGAGCACCGCGAGCAGCGCCAATGGAAACGCTTCGGACACGTCTGCCTCTGTCCCCAAAATGTTAGGTCCCGAGTGTTACGGGACGATTAAAAAGACAAGACCCGATTTGGGCTCGGAGCGCTCCAGCCAGCGGAGTCACAGCAAGACGATCGGCGGAGGGTCTATAATTTGCGTTGGCAATCGTTCCCTTGCTTTTTGCTTGGCGGGACGTAGAGCCGGGGGACGCACAGGTATTCCGATGAGATGGGAACAGGGTAGTCTTTGCACAAGGTTAAAGGGATTGGGTTTCACACAAGGGAACCAGATGAAGCTGTACGGACAGGAATTTGAGTTGCTTAGCGAGCCAATCGTTATGGGGGATAACTTGGTTCTTGTGGACGCAATCGAGAAGAAGTCAGGGCAGTTGAGACGTGTCCGTATTCCGTTATCCATGGTGAACATGGCAAAAGGAGAGCGCAGTGCCGCATGAGTAGCGGGATCACTGTCGAAAAATCGCGTTGGCTGTTGAAAAACTCCCGCCCGGGAAATTTGCCGAAATAAGGTCGCATCAGGATACTCTATGAGCGATCTTTTCGGGTCACTTGGACATTTTCTATTTCCATCCCCCCAATTGGGCTGTTTTGAAGGAAAAGCGACTTTTTCAACACCCACTCCCCATTTCACCAGCAACTATTACACAGCCATTTGTGACACAGGTTGGGCCGCGCAGCATCCATAGCCATCCCAGCCTATCCGCCAGCGGCAGTTGACGGCAAATCAAGTTTTGATGGCACGGCTCGGGAGTGTTTTGAGTTACCTCACTCAAATTCTCCAGAACGTTGCGCAAGACGGACCGCCCTCTCACACAGAGCTTGGCTCACCTTGAACGAATCCGGAAAGACCGTCCCCCTGAACTGCTGCATGAGATTCGCGTGAGAATAGAAGTTCGGAGTCGAAGCATGCCGAACGGATTGTACCGGCAAGCCTGCCGTGGAAAAACCGGAAACCGCCCATCGAGCGTATCCATAGCAAAAAGATCGAATCGACCGGAAAGCCGGACTTTTCCGTTGTTCATACCACCTGGATGGAATTTCTGCGCACCACAGGTCTTGCCTGGTTGCCCAGCTCTTCCCGCCACACTCACTTGCGACCACACGGTCGTTTTCCAGAAAGTCACAGCTACTTTCTGCAGAAACGTGTCTCCATTCTCGGCGTTCACCAAACTCTCCTTTTACGTTTAAGAAACATTGCTGATCTAAGCAACCTCTTCGAGAGCAGTGACCGCGGCCCCGGCGCCTGAGCGTTTTCGTACTGCAGAAGTCGACGGCATAGGCCTTTACGAGTTTGGGATCGAGGTTGTGCTTGCGGATGATCTGGCAAAGGCGGTCGCGAACATTGGGGCCCGCGCCGGCCCCTAAGGAACCTCTGAACAAGTACTGTCCGCAGCCAAGCGAAGGGCAGAAACACTGGGGGAGCCGGTGGTTTGGTTCTCCCACGAGGGATACCGTTTGTTTTTGTCCCCGCCCTGAGGACGGTTCGGCAGTTCGTACGGCACTACACCACCGTCGCACACAGCAGTCGCTTGCGGACTAGGAACAGGTTCACCAAAGCGCAAGTCACAAACAGTCGGTGGGCGTTCTTGTTCAGTCCGCGATAGCGCACCTTGATGAACCCGAACTTCAGTTTCAGCACGGCAAACACATGTTCCACTTTCGAGCGCACGCGGGACTTAGTGCGGTTCTTCGCCCGTTCGACTTCGTCGATGCGGTCCTTATAGCGATAGCGCCGGTGGGTGAAGTCCTGGGCGTGCGGCGCGTGCTGGCGCAGCACCTCGGTTTGTCCGCGATACGCCTGGTCGCCCCACACCCGAGTCTCCCCGCCGTGCAGCAGGTGGGGCAGCATCGTGGAATCGGCCGCATTCGCCGCCGTCGCCACCACCGAGTGAATCAGCTTCGTCTGGCTGTCCACCCCCACGTGCGCTTTCATCCCGAAGTGCCACTGCTTGCCTTTGCGCGTCTGGTGCATCTCCGGATCCCGCTCCTGGCGGGCGTTCTTGGTCGAACTCGGGGCGTTGATAATCGTCGCATCCACGATCGTCCCCGGGCTCAAGCGCAGCCCCTTCTGCTGCAAATGCTCGCCCACCCGCTCGAACAGCCGCTCCCCCAACTCGTGCTCCTCAAGCAGATGGCGGAACTTGCACACCGTGGTCTCGTCCGGTACCGGCTCCCGCCCCAGATCGATGCCTACAAAATGCCGCATCCCCGCCGAGTCGTACAGCGCTTCTTCCACCCCAGGGTCCGACAGGTTGAACCACTGCTGCAAAAAATAGATGCGCAGCATCCGCTCCGCCCCCACCGGACGCCGACCATTGCCCGCCTTGGCATACACCGGTTCGATCAGCGCACACAACTCCGCCCACGGCACCACCTGTTCCATCTCGTCCAAAAACAAAGCCCGCCGCGTCTTCTTGCCGTAACGCTCAAACCCGCTCGCCATCGCCAGTGTCTGCTGCCTCATCTCCGCCAGTCCCCCTTGATCTCCACCCACTCTATCCTCAACTTCGGTGGATATCAGAGAACTTATTCAGAGTCTCCCTAGTTGCCACTGACGCTGCAGACCGGGGCGGTGTTAGTTGATGCTCCCGGTTCCGGAAGAGATGCCTTATCTTATTTTGAACTTTTCAGCTCTCCAGGGTGGGGTTGTCCCCTTGGCTGACACAAACGGTTAAGACACAGTTCGCCGTTCGCTGAAAATCAATCGACCGGCAAGACCACTTTATCGCATTCTGGGCTCGGCCGGTGAAGCGGAGGCGGGCTC
>Ga0187865_1001456_pt1 | contig 27192 bp, 18 predicted proteins | sample June2016WEW_11_1_2_FD_132989 | JGI IMG/M metagenome (GOLD analysis project Ga0187865, IMG submission 132989) | Peatland microbial communities from SPRUCE experiment site at the Marcell Experimental Forest, Minnesota, USA - June2016WEW_11_100 | ecosystem: Environmental > Terrestrial > Soil >...
CAGGGCCCAGATAATGGACATGCTGCTCCAGATGCAGAAGGAGCTCAACCTGACCGTGCTGCTGATCACTCACGACCTCGCAGTGGCAAAATACATGTGCAACCGGATTTCAGTGATGTACCTGGGGAAGATAGCTGAAACCGGGAGCAACGAACAGATCTTCTCCAACGCACTCCATCCGTACACCAAGGCGCTGATGGCCGCCGTCCCGGTGCCAAATCCGCGGGCTAGAACTGAAAAGAAGGTCCCGGCAGGCGAGATACCCAGCGCACTCAACCCGCCTGCTGGGTGCCGGTTCCACCCGCGGTGCCCGTACGTCTTCGACAGGTGCAGGGTCGATGTCCCGGGGCTAGTCGAGCGCGAGCCCGGACACTACGCAGCGTGCCATCTGTACGATTGATTTCTCCCTCAGTGGGCCCCTTGCTCCTTGGGCTGACTCAGGCGAGCAGCGCTTGTCTTAAATCCTGCCTCCCCGACTTCGACCTGAGGCTGTGAAGAATCAGAGTTACGTAAGATGGTCAACATGAAATGAAGGCATTAGTCTGAGCCTCACTCACCTGTCCGCTGCAGAATCTTGTAGATCACATTCAGCCCCATCTTCTCGTCGAACCGACGGAGGGCCCTGTTCGCCGTCGTTGTGATCACGGCCTCGAGCAGCGGAAAGACCGTCCCCGAGACTACGTGGCCGCCTATGACGCTCATGTCCCTCCTGCCGAACGTCCCGTGAAGATGAAGGAAGGGCCCTTCATCCTTCAGCGTGAAGTTGCCAATCAGGCTCGCAACTTCGAGGAATTCGTCGTACTCGTGTTCCTCGTATCTCTTCGCGCTGCTGTTGAAATAAGCGATCCGAAGCTGTTTTACCCCGCCAATCGCCTCAACCTTGGCCGTCCTGATCTTCTCCCTTTTCGCTATGGCCAGCAACCCATCGGTGAGGCTTGTCCCGGGCCTGAGGCTGTATATCTTGGACACGCCGAAGCCTGACGCTGCACAGGTTAAAAGGGTGGGAGCAGGCTTCAAACCTCGACTGAGCTTGCGCCTGCACCTGAACAAGTCCGGGATCCGGGCGTTGGGGGTCGCAGAGAGCTTCAGACCAGGGCAGAAGACCTCGACTCTGGCTGGGGTCGTCATGAGAAGCGACCGCGTTGTCGACGGCCTGGTGGTCGGAAGGACTTCCATTGGAGGAGACGACGCGTCCGCATCGATCGCGGCGCTTTGCCGGAGGCTGAAGCGCAACGACGTCAACGTCTTGATGGTGTCAGGGGCCATCCTGAGCCTTTACAACATCGTCGACATCGAAGGGCTATCGCGGAAGACCGGGCTGCCCGTGATCTGCCTGACCTACAAGGAGACTTCGGGGATCGAGGATTCAATAGTGCGCCACTTCCCTGAAGGTGCGGAGGCGAAGCTGGAGGCCTACAGGAAGCTCGGAGGCAGGAAGAGGCTCAGGCTGAAGTCGGGCCATTTGGTTTTCGCTCGGACGGCGGGGCTCGGCGACGCAGAGGCCAAGAGCGTGCTCAACATGTTCACGCTTCAAGGGTCGACTCCGGAGCCCATCCGCGTGGCGCAGCTTCTGGCGAGGGCCGCGGCGCCTAGACGATCTTCACGCCGGGATTGAGCACCCCTTTGGGGTCGAAGGCCTCCCGGATCTGTTTCATTACTGCGTGCGATTTGGGATACTGCTTCGCCACGTAGGGCGCCCTGAGCATGCCGTCGCCGTGCTCCCCTGTCATTGAGCCTCCCATCTTCCAGACCGCCTCGAAGGATTCCTCCATGATCTCCTCCAGCATCCTCCGTTCGGAGGGAAGGCTCGGGTCAAGCAGGGGGCGGGCGTGCAGGTTGGCGTCCCAGGCGTGACCGTAGGAAATGTAGCCGAGGCCTCTTTTCTCGAACTGGTCCTTCAGGACTCTCACGAGGTCGCCGAGCCTCTCGGTCGGGACGACAAGGTCCTCGACTCCGGGCACGAGGATCCTCTTGCCTTCCCTGATCTCCAGAGCAAGTGTCAGCGTCTCGTTCCTGACCTCCCAGGCTTCGCGCACATCTGAGGGGCTCGTCAGGACGATTGGCTCGAACCCACCGGCCTTCGAGCCGGCGATCGCTTCCATCCTTTCTTGCAGGAGCTCCTCGGTCCCTTCGAATTCGCAGAAGAGAAGGTACTCGCCCTCGGTGCGAGAGTACTTGGCTATCCTCTCTTCCCTGCCCATCCTTCTGAAGACGGACTTGTCGACGAGCTCGACCGCGGTCGGGTCGTGACTCCTGAACGCGGAGACGAGGGCGTCGAGTTCGTCCAGCCCGACCTCGACGATCAGGAGGATTCTCGACCCGGCCTTCACTCGAGTGGCAAACGTGATCTCCGTCAGCACCCCCAGCGTCCCCTCAGAACCCGCCAAGAGCCTCGGGAAGTCAACGAGCCCGTCGCGCAACACCTTCTCGAGCCTGTATCCGGAGGAGTTCTTCGTGACGCGGGGCTGCTCGCCGATGATGGTCTTCCAGTTCTCCACTAGAAGCCCAGCGACAGTCCTCGTGACCCTGCCGCCCGAAAGCGCCCGTTCTATGGGGACCGCTGCCAGGTTCCGCGCCCCCTCGCCGGGGATGACCGCCCTCAGCCCCTCGACGTAATCGATTGTCGAGCCGTACCTCGGCGTCCGTACACCCGACGAGTTGTTCGCTACCATCCCTCCGACCGTGCAGCTGAGGTAGCTGGAAGGGTCGACGGGCATCCACCTCCCGGCGGCCTCAAGCAGCCTGTTCAGGTCTCCCTTCACGAGAGCGGGTTCGCACCTCACATTGCCGCCAGGGAGCACGGCAGCCATGCTCCGACCCTGGAGGAGGACCGATCCTCTCCCCACCGACTGGCTCGGTATCGAAGTGCCGGCGCCCCTCGGCGTTACGGACACACCCGAACGCCCTGCGAGTTCAAGGACTGATTCGACTTCGGCCTCGGTTTCCGCCACGTAGCCCACAGTAGGCCTGATCTTGACGATGCCGGAGTCGCTCGAGAGCGATTCCAGGTCCGCTTCGCTGGTCAGGACCTTCAACCTTCCGGGCCTGAGGGTGTCGCTATATCCGTCTTACCCGGTCGCTACGGCCCGGCGATGACCCTCCAGCGCGTGACGGCGCGGCAGTCACAGGGAGGCGTATATCCCTGCCGCGATGTGACCGCCTGTCCCGACGGGTACAGCCAGATCCTTCCATTCTAGGCTGGAAGTTTCAGATCGGCGGCCATCTCGATCCATCTGGGGCCGACCTCCCTGACCCTCCTCGTCGCGATTTGGGTCCGTGGGGGAACTAGACCAGAGAGCTCCTCGACCAGCCTGGCCGAGGCCTCATCCTCGCTCTTGCCCAGGACGTGCCTGTAGTAGTGGATGACGGCCCGCTTCTTGGCCAGCGATAGCGCGACAGGGAGGAACCTATCTGCTTGAGAAGGATGGGGCATGAGGACCCGGTCAAACCTGGATTCTTCCCTCGCCGGCAGTTCCGCCGCGTCTCCCCTGACGACGCGGACCTTGTCTTGCACCTTGTTGAGCCGGTCGTTCTCTTCGTGCAGATCGCAGGCATACTCGTTGATCTCGCAGCTGGTGACCCTTGCCCCAGCGATCTTCGCGACTTGGATCGAGAACGGCCCCACCCCTGCGAACATGTTGAGCACGCGCTCCCTCGAGGTCACCTTCCCTGCTATGGCAAGCCTCTCAGTGGAGAGCCTTGGCGAGAAATAACAGCGGGCGACATCGACCCTGAAGACGCACCCGTTTTCTTTGTGGAGGGTTAGCGTTCTCTTCTCCCCTGCGATGTGCTTCAGTTTCCGGAGCCTGAACTCTCCCTCAATTCCTCCTTCCTGTCCGTAGACACACTTGACGTTCTTCACCTCGTTCATGAGGGCCCCGGCCAGCCGCCTCTTCTCGGTTGCCGATAATTCCGGGAGCCTGACTATCGCGATGTCCCCAACGACGTCGACCCCGGTCGAGACCCGCTCTGGATTGCTGATGCGAGCCTCATCCAGAACCTTCCTAATCAGCTTCAGGGGTCTCTTCCCTCTGAGAGGAGACGTAGTAGTATTCTCCCTTCTCCTTCTGCTCCCTGTCGAGCTTGCCGCCCGGCTTGTTGACCCTAGGTCTTCCCGTGTTGACGTCTCGCCGGTAGGTCAAACCCACCTGCTTGAGGAACAGGTTCATTCCATCTTCTTTGCTCAGTGGCTTGGTTGCTTCCCCGGCGACGCCCGGCTCTCCAGTGAAGACCATCAGCCTGTCTGAGACGATGTCGACCACCTGGAGGTCGTGGTCTATGATGATTGCCGCTTTCCCTCTCGCTTTGACCATCCTGTTGACAGCCCTGGCCACCACGAACCGGTCCTCGACATCGAGGAAGGCCGACGGCTCATCCAGGGCGTACACCTCCGCCTTCTGGGCCATCGTAGCCACTATTGCGACCTTCTGGAGCTCCCCTCCGCTCAGCTCCTTCATGTTCCTCGGCAGCAGCTTCTCCATCTTCAGCGGGACAGCAAGTGCGTCCTGCAGGTCAGGCTCGCCGTACCTCGTCCCCAGGGTCCCATCGTAGAACTCGCCGACTGTGCCCTCGAAAGCTGAGGTCAGGTACTGTGGCTTGTAGGCGACTGATGCATCCACGGTCACCTTACCCCTGGCCGGCTTCTCCTCGCCAGCGACCATCCTGAGGAAAGTCGTCTTGCCTAGGGCGTTGGCGCCTACCACGCCGAGGATTGTCCCGCGGTTCATCTCTCCTCCTTCGACCTTGAGCTTGAAGCTTTCATACGATTTCCTCAAGTCGGTGTACTTGGCCACGACCTCCTCGCTTTCGATGGTCTCGCCCGCCGCCTTCTGCCCGAAAGAGACGGCGTGGTCCCTGAACCTGATGTTCTCCTGCGGAAGGTAGCCGTCGAGGAGCGAGTTGATGCCGGTCCTGGAGGCGTAGAGCCCGGAGACTACGCCGTAGGCTCCCGGCTCGCCGTAGATTATCTGGACATAGTTGGTCACGTAGTCGAGGAAGGCCATGTCGTGCTCGACGACCAGAACCGACTTGCCGGCATGGGCTATACTGCCGATAAGCCTGGAGACTGCGAGCCGCTGGTAGACGTCGTTGTACGACGAGGGCTCGTCGAAGAGGTACAGGTCGGCTTCCTTCAGGGCCGTTACCGCGACCGCGACCCTCTGCAGCTCCCCGCCGCTCAGCTCCGGGACCTTCTTGTCTAGCGTCTCTTGGATGTTGAGATCCTCGACCACCTCCGCCATCGCCTTCCTCTCGTCCATCTGCCTGAGCAGGAGCTTCGTCTCCTTCTTCCACGCCTCCGGAAGCTTGTAGACCGCCTGGGGCTTGAGCGAGACCCTGAGCTCCCCGTCGGCGATCCTCTCGAAGTGCCCCTTCATCTCGCGCCCGCTCAGGTACGAGAGGAACCTGTCCCAGGTTGGCTCCTTTTCGTAGTCGCCCAGGTTCGGAACCAGCTGTCCGGCGAGTATCTTGAGGGCCGTCGACTTTCCGATCCCGTTCCGGCCGACGAGGCCGACCACCTGCCCCTTCCTGACCATCGGTATTCGGAAGAGCCTAAATGAGTTGACCCCGTACTGGTGAACCTTCTCAGTCCTGAGCTCCTCGCTCAGGTTCAGGATGTCGATGGCATCGAAGGGGCAGACCTTGGTGCAGATCCCGCAGCCGATGCAGAGTTCTTCTGAGATGACCGCGATCCTGTTGCCCCCGAGCACGATGCACTCGTCGCCGTTGATATTGACCGGGCACTCTTTGATGCACTCCAGCCCACACTTCTTCGACTGGCAGAGGTCCTCGTCTACGACCGCAACTCTGTGAACCAATGTCGTTCCCTCAACGCTCGCTGAGCCTCTTCGGGATGGGACAGAACGAGCAGATGGCCCGGTCGCCTTCGAGCTTCAGACTCTCCACGCTGTGTCTCTGCCTCATGGACGCCCAGACAATCTCCTCGCGGGCCACTCCAGTCAGGTGAATCGCTTCGTGCTCCACGATGACCGGGAGGAGCCTGCACCTTGTGCAGATAGGCTTTACGAAGGCGAGGGGCTTCAGGCTGCTCGCGATCATCACGAGGCCCGTCGTCCCGATAAGCCAGAAGACCGCAATGTACCCCAGAATCCCGGTCAGCCCCACGAGCAGCCAGCCGATGCCAAAGCTGGCGACCACGAGAAAGAGCCCCAGGACCAGGCCCGACCTTCCCCCATGAAGCGAGATTCCCCGCGTGCTCTTCGAGAAGGTCGGTGCCAACAGAGGGGGCATCAACACCTGCAGGAAGGGGGAGAGTGCAATCACTCTCGTCTTCTTGGCCACCAGCTCCCATCCGGCGCCCGCGACCGACAATTCCGGCTTCGACCGGCCGAGTGTCTATTTATCTATGAACGGGACTCCCTCGGCATCGTCACTGCGCTGCGCTGCGCTGCGCGGCGCTGCGTCGGCTGAGCGGGTTCCCACACTGCAAGTCAAGGGTCGATTCTCTTCTTGGCCTGATGCCTCGCCTTGCTGAGCGCCCTCTTGATCGAATTCTTGCCATCCTGTAACCCGAAGTGCTCCGAGAGAACACGTTCCCCCTCCTCGAGGCTCTCCTCCGTAAAGATGACGTAGAGGATCAACCGTTCGGTATCGCTTAGGTCCATCGATTCGAGCGCAGTCTTGATTCTCGACTCGTCCTCAACAAGGTCGTCAATCATCCTACCGAGCCTTCTGGTTTGGTCCCGTATCCTCCTTCTTCGGAGGATTGCCTCCTCGGCTAGGTACTCCAGGTCCACAGGCCCATTCAGTTCATCCGTTTGCGCAGGAGGCTTCCAACTGAGCTTCACCAGCGTGAGGTCGTCTGCGGAAAAATCTTCCAGCTTCGCTCCCTTCGCCGCGTAGACCTTGCGGACCGCCAGACCGCGTCCCCTCACGCTCTTCTCCTCGACCAGTCCCAGCTCTTCCATCTTCCTCAGGTGCTTGAGCACTCCTTGGATTGAGATTCCGGTGGAGGCTGCCAGTTCTCCTAGGGTCCGTGGTCTGGTCGACACGAGGTCTGCTACCCTGAGCCTGGTGTGGGAGGAGATCACCTCCGAAAGCGGGTCGCGGGTCACCCCTCGTCGGGCGGCAAAGGGTTTATAAAAGGGTTTAATCCGGGGTTAATTAACCAGAGGTTAAACTGATGAGCGAAGACAGGCGAAAGAATCTGAGGGACATGCTGGACGAACTGGACAAGTACTTCGAAGAGTTTGAGAAAGACGTCCAGGACGTTGTCAGGGATAGCATCTCGGCCGTCCATAAGCAATCTGAGCCCTACGTAGCCGGATTCTCGTTCATGCTCGGTCCGGAGGGCAAGCCGAGCGTCCAGTTCTTCGGTGACAGCCCTCTGCATCACGACGGCTTCCGGTCGCCTATGACCGAACAGTTACTCGACGAGAAGAACGGTCTGCTCAGGCTGGTGTTGGATATGCCCGGGGTGGAGAAGGGCGACATTGAAGTGGAGGCGACCGAGGACCGCGCGGTCGTAACAGCCGAGAGGGACTCTCGGAAGTACAGGGCTGACATCGGTCTGAAGGCGCAGATCCAGCCTGGCAGCGGAAGAGCCGAATACAGGAACGGTCTCTTAGAAATTTCGTTTTCTTTGAGGGACAAGGCTAATAAGGACTACAGGAGGGTCAAAATTGTCTGAGGGTTCGTCAGGGTTGAGTCAGCAACAGGTCCAATTGAAGGTTCTCGAAGCCTATACGCGTGACGTAGGCAGAGGTGTCGCAAGGATTGACTACGACGCGATGGACGCGCTCGACGCTTCGACGGGCGACGTGGTCGAGATCAAGGGCAAGAGGCGGACGGTCGCGAAGTGCCTTCCGCTGTATCCCTCGGACGAGGGAAGGGGGATAGTTAGGATTGACGGTCTGATCAGGAACAACGCCGGTATAGCGATTGGCGATGTCGTTTTCGTGAAGAAGGTGAAGGCTCCTCCTGCCGAAAAGGTCGTCGTTGCACCGCTCGAGGCAGTCCCCCCGATAGATGAGCGATACCTAGCTGACGCTCTCGAAAGTGTTCCGATCACCAAGGGGGACAACATCATGATTCCCTACTTCGGAGGCAGGCTCACCTTCCAGGTGGTCGGCGTCAGCCCTGTCGCCGACGCTGCCCTGATCACCCAGCGCACTGTCTTCGTGATCTCAGAGAAGGGAGAGTCGCTCCGCGGCGTCCCGCAGGTCACCTACGAAGACATCGGGGGTCTGAAGGATGAGATCCAGAAGGTAAGGGAGATGATCGAGCTCCCGCTCCGTCACCCCGAGATCTTCGAGAAGCTCGGCGTGGAGGCGCCCAAGGGCATTCTTCTCTACGGCCCACCGGGGACAGGCAAGACTCTGCTGGCGAAGGCCGTAGCCACGGAGAGCAACGCCCACTTCATTCCGATCAGCGGACCTGAGATAATGTCGAAGTTCTACGGAGAAAGCGAAGCCAGGCTGAGGGAGATCTTCAAGGAGGCGAAGGAGAAGGCGCCCACGATAGTCTTCATAGACGAGATCGATTCCATAGCTCCGAAGAGGGAAGAGGTCACGGGCGAAGTCGAAAGACGCGTCGTCAGTCAGTTGCTTTCGCTGATGGACGGCCTTGAGGCGAGAGGGAAGGTCATCGTGATCGCCGCCACGAACCGCCCCAACGCCATCGATCCCGCGCTCAGGAGACCGGGAAGGTTCGACAGGGAAATCGAGATCAAGGTGCCCGCGAAGGGCGGAAGGCTGGAGATCCTTCAGATTCACGCCAGACACATGCCGCTGGTTGAGGCTTCTGAAGCGGACAAGTCGGTCAGAACTACTGATATCGTAGATCTCGAGAAATTGGCAGCCGTCACACACGGGTTCGTAGGTGCAGACCTTGAATACCTGTGCAAGGAAGCCGCCATGAAAACGCTCCGAAGGAACCTCCCAGACATTCAATTGGAGGAGGATCGGCTCTCTCCGGAGACTCTGGACAAGTTAACCGTCACCATGCCTGATTTCGAGAGCGCATTGAGAGATGTCACGCCCTCTGCGATGAGAGAGGTGTATCTGGAGACCCCCGACGTGAAGTGGGCAGAGATTGGCGGTCTTGATGCTGTGAAGAGGGAACTGCAGGAGGCGGTCGAATGGCCTCTGAAGTATCCGGAACTTTATGAAAGAACTGGATATACGATGCCCAAAGGCATTCTCCTCTTCGGATCCTCTGGAACAGGAAAGACCATGCTCGCCAAGGCTGTGGCAACGGAGAGCGAGGCGAATTTCATCAGTGTCAGAGGACCGGAGCTCCTTAGCAAATGGGTAGGCGAGTCTGAAAGGGGAATCAGGGAAGTCTTCCGCAGAGCCAGGCAGGCATCACCCTGCGTAATATTCTTCGATGAACTTGACGCACTGGCTCCTGTGAGAGGGATGGGCGGAGATAGCATGGTGACCGAGAGGGTCGTGAGTCAGCTTCTTACCGAACTGGACGGCATCCAAAGCCTGCAAGGGGTCGTCGTACTCGCTGCAACGAACAGGATTGAGTTGATCGATCCCGCCTTGCTCCGCGCAGGGAGATTCGACAAGCTCGTCCAGGTTCCTCTTCCGGACAAGGATTCGCGAAGAGAGATCTTGAGAATCGATCTCATCGATTCGCGCGAGAAGAGAATGAAGCAGATGGAGGAAGTCCTCGAATCAGTCAAGCGTGACATTGGAGTGCAGACTGAGAAGATGGAACACACGAAGGACGGAGACGAACTCAAGAGAGTGCGCGATGACATTGGGAGGAAGAAAGACCAAGCAGAGGAAGTTACTAAGAGGATAAGCAGGAAGACGGACGAGCTCAACGCCCTGCGAGGGTGTCTGGACGATGTGGCAGAAAAGACGGACGGGTTGAGCGGGGCCGACATATCAGCCATTGCAAACACGGCAGTTTCAATAGTGTTGCAGGCTTTCGTTTCAAAGCATCCGGACCCGGAGCGAGGAAAGAAGCACATAGACGATGCAATAGTCACCCAGGCCGACCTGATGCAGGCGATAGAGAAAGTCAGAACCTCCAGAGAAGGGAGACCAAAAGAAAGAATCTCCGTTCCCTACTACAGATAGGTCCTCGTTCTCCAAAGCGTCAACCGTTTGACACGCAACTACGATTGACTGCTTTGGTGCGCTCGAAGGTAGCATCTTGGGCATCTGAATGTTGCCCACGACGTGGATGTGTCGGGCATTGCAGGTCAGATCTGGGGCTCTTTGTGGACCCCGGGCCATCAGTAGGGCTCTGACAAGGTTATAATTCGCCCCCTTGGTCAGCTACCCGTTGCAGCAGAGCCCCAATATCTTCGGCCGAGGAACCTGGCTCGACAAGGTTGCAAAGGACACCATCGAGAGGGAGAGGACACTCGGCAGGACGCTCTCCTTGATCAGGGTCGAGAGCGGGCTCGGTGCCTCAGGCCTCCCTCACATCGGCAGCGTGGGCGACGCAATCAGGAGCTTTGGCGTCAAGCTGGCGCTTGAGACAGCGGGGTACAAGTCGGAACTCGTAGCCTACTCTGACGACTTCGACGGCCTGAGGAAAGTCCCTGCGGGCTTCCCCACATGGCTCAAGGATTACATCGCCCACCCCGTGTCGAGGATCCCAGACCCCTTTGATTGCCACGCCTCGTACGCAGAGCACGTCGGGTTTCTGCTGCGGGATTCGCTCGACAGGCTGGGGGTGGAGTATCGGTTCCAGAGCGGCACGGAGGCCTACAAATCTGGACTCCTGAACAACCAGATCCGGCTGATCCTGTCACATTCAAAGTCAATTGGGAGCAAGATCAACGAGCTGGTGGGCCAGTCGAAGTACGAGCAGAGCCTGCCCTACACTCCCGTGTGCGACCAGTGTGACCGCATCTACACCACCCAGTCGCTTTCTTTCAACCGGAGGAAGGACACCGTCCACTACAGGTGCAAGGGCACCGAACTCGGGGACAGGTTCCTGAAGGGGTGCGGCTATGAAGGGGACGCGAGGATCTCCGAGGGCAACGGCAAGCTGATGTGGAAGGTGGAGTTCGCCGCGAGGTGGGCGGCCTTCGACATCAGGTTCGAGGCCCACGGTAAGGAGCTGACGGACTCGGTGAGGATAAACGACTGGGTTGCGGAGCACGCCCTGAAGTACCCGCCCCCCTTCCACGCCAGATACGAGCTCTTCCAGGACAAGTCCGGACGGAAGATTTCGAAGTCGGTGGGGAACCTCGTGACGCCGGACGAATGGTTGGAGTACGCATCGCCCGAAAGCCTAAGGCTCCTGATGTACAAGAGGATCATCGGCGCCAGGAGCGTGTCCTTGGAGGACATCCCTGTTTACATGGAGGACTTCGACGATCTTGAGGAGTATTACTTCTCGCAGGTCAGGGACCCTAATCGAATGAAAGACGCCAAGCAGAGAGGGCTCTACGAGTATACGATGCTGCTGAAGGTCCCTAGGGCGAAGGGTCTGCACGTCCCCTACAGGCTGCTCTCCCAGCTCGCTGCGGTTGCGCCTAGGGGCTTGGAGGAAGACTACGTCATAAAGCGGCTGATCGCTTATGGGATGGTGAAGGAACCGACTTCGGGGCTCATCAGACGGATTGCCTGGGCTTCGAAGTGGGCCGGGAGGGAAGGAAGGCCCAGCGGAAGGCGGGTAGAGGTCAGCCCCAAGGCAAGGATCGCGGTCCGGGAATTCGCAGGCGCGATACAGAGGCTCTCCGACCCAGACGCAATCCAGAACGCGGCGTTCGAGGCGGTCAAGAAGAACGGTCTGAGACCGAGGGACTTCTTTCCCGTGGTTTACTCGATTCTGCTCGGCTCCGACAGGGGCCCTAGGCTGGGCCCTTATGTCGTCGACTCTGGTCCTGCCATCGTGAGCAGGTCCCTCTTCGACGGGCTGGCTTCCTGAACCGACTCGGGCCTCGGACGCAGTCTGCATGTATGCTGTTGGCAGCCTCAGTCGCCGGTTTGATCACGAGCCACGAAAGGTGCCCGCCTATCGGGCGTGAGAGGATTCGAGGGGGTTGCGTCGCAGGTCTCAACACATAAGAGTCGCATCTACTTGAGGCTTCTCGGGCCCGTAGCCTAGACTTCCGTCAGGGGAAAGGTGCGGTCAGGGATTACCACACTTACTCCACATACGGATCAGGGCATCAACTCGAAAGGGTGCACGCCTGCGGCTGCCTCCGGCAGAAAGCTGAAGGCCGTGGGTTCGAATCCCACCGGGCCCGTTATCGCACACACTACAAAGAGTGTCCCGCAATCTTGCAGGCGTGGGCAACGACCTGATGCTGTTGACGGTTCAGCAGATGACTGACTTCCCGAGCCACAGAGACGTACAATTGTATGGCGGCTTCACATGTGTCCTCGAAGCTTTGTCCTCCTTCTCCCAGAGCGGTGCTCTGAGTCCGAGTCCACTTCGTTCCCATTCTCCTGCAGACGAGGTCCCACAATCGATTCTCACTGTCGTAGAGGATTCGTAGGTGTACAGCGAGTATCGGTGCCATTTTGACGGCCAAGAGGGATCGGATGGCTGCTGCAGCGTTCCTGCGGCCTAGTTGTAGGTTGCCGACCAGCCTGTGCACCTCCTCGGCCCAACCAGTGATCTCTTGAGCGACCCATCTGTCCGCTTCTCTGCCTAGCGATTCCCATCGCCATCTCTTGGCGTCTCTCTTGATGTCAGATGCAATCCCTCGCGGGTCGTGGACGATCACAGCATTGCGCCAGGCAGGGACGATTCCGCCGACTTCACTAGGATTCTTGAAGGCTTGGCGGTGCTGTTTCGCTGTCATCCAACACACTGAAACCAAGTAACCATGATAGCGTTCAAGTCTGTGCTTGCTGTGTGGTCCTCTTCCTATGGCATGGACGTCGATATCCGACTCCTTGTAGGCATCTCCTCGCACTCGACTACCCAATAGGACCACCGCCTCCGCTCCTTGCCCTTCGAGTCTAAGGGCCATCGCACGGCTGACCTGGAGCACTATTCTGTCCAACCGACTACATCCATGAGCGGCTGACAGCTTGAAGATAAGCACACATGCGCGACGGTTGGGGCGCCTACTTGAACCAAGCCTACCCGGAATCCCCTTTTCGGACCCGTCTGGGGGCGAGTCCCACCGGGCCCGCTTAGAACACACGCTTAAATTCGGAACGAGGATATTGTGCCCAGTAACTTTGCAATCCGCTATTGAGTGGCTGCTCGAGCAGGATCAGCCGGCCATTCAGTATCAGACATTAGTTGACATCCTCGACCTGCATTCAGAACACAAAGATGTCCAGAAAGCATATTCTAGAATGCCCAAAATAGGATGGGCGGCGGAGATACTTAGAGAGCAACTCCCTGGAGTCCATGATGGCGACGTCTGGAGGCTCCAAGGATACTGGCATAACTACACGCTTCTCAATAGGCCGAAGTACGTCGCAACAGTATGGAAGTTCTTGGTTCTCATAGACCTTGGGTTAACTGCGAAGAACGATCAGGTTCTGAAGGCTTGTCGGTTGCTTGATGATCGGTACCTGAAGAATGAAGAGAACTTTCACCTCTGCATGACGTCCAATATCGCCCGTGCGTTTATCCGCGGGGGTTTTGACGAAGGCGGTCATCTGAGCCGGGCCCTAGATTGGATTGTCGCTGAGCAAAAGGAAGATGGTGGTTGGCACTGCTTCGGATCCCCCAAGGGGACTTTAGATTGTTGGGAGCCGTTGAGCGTATTTGTTGCCCTGCCGAGAAGTCGCTGGAACCGGAGAATCAAGTATAGTGCCGAGCGCGGCGCAGAGTTCTACCTCGAGCGGAAGCTCTTCCGAGAAGGACCTCGCAAGTACTCTCCCTGGTTCAGGTTTCATTATCCGATTCATTATTACTACGACATGCTAGTGGGCCTCGAAGTCCTTACTTCGCTTGGGTATGGAGACGATCCTAGAATGAAATACGCGCTTGAGTTTCTTCGCAAGAAGAGGACACCCGACGGAAAATGGCTGCTTGATGCCATACATCCTGACCTCTCGGCAGACCATCCAGTGGAGGATTACAGCTCCTCTCCTCCTTGGGAACCCTTCCCCGCCATTCCTTGGGGATTGGAGGAAGTGGGAAAACCCAGTAAGAACATAACGCTCCGCGCGCTTAGAGTCCTAAAGCGAGTCGAAGCCACACCAGGAATGGATTGGACAATCGCGGTCTGACATCATATTACGCCTGTCAGCAGCCCCTCTAGAAGGCCTGCAGAACGGTTTAGAGAAGGAAGATGTAACTTCAGACGGCAGAAAGCTGACTCTTCTAAACCGCACTCCCGTACCGCATTCAGGCCGGAATCCACCTTCCGGACCCGTCTGGGGGCGAGTCCCACCGGGCCCTCTCCTTCGTTTGGGCGCCTACCCGAAGTGCGGAGTCCTAGCTGGGGCGAATGATTGTAATCCTGCCCCTGAACTCGACGTTCGTCGGGTGGCTTCAACCACTACCGGCCCAAGACGTTTATACATTCGACGGGCAGAGATGGGATTCGTGAGTGAAGCGGTCGAGAAGAGCGTCCCCCACGAACAGCTCCTCGTCGTCGTGGGCCTGCTTGCTGGCTTTTCTTTTACGGCACTGATGCTCATGCTGCAGTCTTCCGAGTCGTTCCGCGCGCTGATCTGGCCAACGTATTCTCACGACTACTTCGTCCTTCTGGTGAGCATGCTCGCAATCGTTTCCTCGGACCTGATTGGCTGCTGCATTGGAATGTCGGTGGCCGCGGCTGGACAGGACCCCCACGGGAGGCTGTGGAGCTTCAACGGCACAACCTTCTACATTGGGTTTATCGGGCTATTGCTGTTCATTCCCCTCCTAGTCCTCCCCGTATCCCTCGTCACTGGCTTGACGGTCTTCGTGTTCGAGTTGTTGCTTGGAATCTGGTTCTTGAAGCGGGGTCCAAAGGTGCCGTTGCGTTCTCCCTATCGCAAGCCTACCAGTTGACTATGGTGTGTTCCGAAGAGTCTTGGACTGGAGCAAGATCCGATCGTCCCACGACGGAATCCACTTTCAGAACCTGTTTGGGGGCGAGTCCCACCGGGCCCGCTACCATACGGAAGCGGTTCGCAGCCTCTGCAGGTGCCTAAATAGGTACCTAAGGTCGAGCTCTTCCCTTGGCGACCAACCTCCGCCACAAGATAGCTAGCCTAGGGCGTACTGGAAGGATTCTGGCGGTCGCAGCCGTAGCCTGTGTTGTACTGATCGCAGCGTACGAGGCTGAAGTGATCCTCATTCCCCGTTCGCAATCCCAAAATCCGATACAGCACATCATCGTGGTTATGCAAGAGAATAGGACATTCGACAATTACTTCTGGACATATCCAGGGCAGGCGGGATATGACGCCACTCTCTGCATGCCGCTAGTCCCCTCAGCGCCTGCTGTGGGATGCATTAAGCCGCAGCTCACGACCGATCCAGTCTCGACAAGCGACATCCCTCATGATCGGAACGCCACTTTGGCATCGTACAACAACGGCTCGATGAACGGTTTCCTGACAGCCGCGAAAGACAACCCGGAGGTCATGGACTACTACGACAACTCGACCTTGCCTTACCTCTGGGACTACGCCAGCCACTATGTGCTCGCGGACCAGTTCTTCTCATCAGTCAAGAGCTACAGCCAGCCCAACCACTGGTACATGATTGCCGGGGCTTCCCCCACGGTCTCCCTGTTCCAGTGGGGGACGCAGGAGCGGCAGGCATGCTACAACAACGCCACGGCGAAGCTGACCATGGCGACCTGCACCTACATCAACCAGGCCCAGGCGATCCAGACCATGGCTGACGAGCTGACAGCGCACGGCATCTCCTGGAAGTACTATGACACGCCCGTGTTACCTAATGACACCCTTGCTAATGCCATAGTGGACGGCAAAGCGTACGCGTACTGGAACCCCCTCGACGCGAAGAACAGCACCTATACAAACTCGAATTACACAGAGAACATCGTGGCACGAGAACAGCTCTTTGGGGACATTGCGGAAGGGACCCTTCCCCAGGTTTCGTGGGTCATCCCTAGTCCGGAGATAAGCGACCACGCGCCCGCGAACATCACACTTGGAATGTGGTGGATAACGGACGTGGTGGATTCCGTGATGAATAGCCAGTACTGGGGTAGCACGGCCATCGTCGTGCTTTGGGATGATTATGGAGGCTTTTTCGACACTGTCGTCCCCCCGACGGTGGACGGTTATGGGCTGGGCTTCCGGGTCCCTGCCCTCATCATCTCTCCCTACGCCAAACCCGGCTTCTTGGACCACACCGTCTACGACTTCGAGTCGACACTGAAGTTCGTAGAGTGGAGATTTGGCCTCCCCGCACTCACGGCCAGGGATGCAGATACGAACAATCTGCTGGACGCCTTCAACTTCAACCAGCAGCCTCTGACTCCGTTGGTCATACCGCTCAGCTGGGGCCAACTCGCCACAATCCAACCCTACATCAACGAAGCTTCGATGATCACGAGGACCTGCTCGGGTGGGATTTGCCCGTATGTGTCTTCCTTCTTCATCAACAATGATCCAGATTGAGTCCAAGACGGAATCTAAGTCAAGTGACGAGTCAAAGCCGAGCGTCGCTGTGTGTGCCTCCCACCCAGGAATCCACTTTTGGGACCTGTTTGGGGTCGGGTCCCACCGGGCCCACGAGGAACCTGAATGGGCGGGAATGTCAGCCGAACAGCGCGCGCGACACCAGAAAACTTCACGTGACACGTTGCAGAGGCCCAAAAAGAAAGTTGGGGTCGATCCTCAGCGCTTGGTTACGCGCGCCCACCACAAGAGTGCCGGCATCCTATGGTTGCAGTGGAACAGAAAAGGATCTTGGGGCAGACCAGGTAGTTCTTTCAGGTGCGCCATTTCGCCTCGTTCGCCCCCCCAGAACGGTCGTTCGGCTGTATAGAGTTAACTCGCGTGCCGAGTATGGGATACCTAGAGAAAAATGACGTCTAACATATCGACGCGCGCAAGCGCGTATCCGCGAAGAAGCAAGGCCCTCGGTCTTTCACTAGTCCCAATCCTGGTTGTCGTTCTCCTGGTTGGCTTCGGAGGCCTCCGCGTGAGTGCGTCCGCGTCCACCACGTTCGACAGCGTCCAGGTCTTCATCCAGACCAGCCAAGACCTCCCGTACTCCTATGCCACCACGGTGTACAACATGTCGGGCACTCAGGTGGCGACCTACCAGAGCAACTTCCCGGCTGCGGCGTTCGAACTACCAAGCGGCACCTACCTCTTCATGGTTCGAGCGTCCTACGGCCCTGTCAACTATCCCTGCATCGGCTGCGTTTCTGGCCCGATCCCAGGGAACTCCACGACTACGAACTTCACGACGACGGCGACAAGCTACACAACATTCACAGGCTCCGCTACCCCGATGGCGTTGACTCCCAAACTACCACTGCTCAACGACTCCGGCCCCATGGTCCCGGCAAACTCCACGACTCCGGCAAACTCCACGACTCCGGCAAACTCCACGACGGTGACGGTGATACCCGTCTACCGTCTGGCGCCGTCGTCCAACGAGTATGGGTACGCCATCGACCAGATAACTGGGTCTTCTACCATATCCATCCACACATACAACGCCACTGACTTTCCCACGACTCAGGTGACGGTGCACGTCGCCTACGTCAACGGTACCGCTGCCGAGGGAGCCTGGGTCTACGCGTCGGTCGTTGATGACAATTACTACTATGGGTCCAACCTCACCTCAGGCGCCCGGACCGGAACGGACGGCACGGCGACACTGACCGTTCCCCAGGCACCTCTTCTGGTCACAAGCTACCTCACCGTCCCGATCACCCTGCCACAGCCCAACGTCACCGTGATCATAGGTGGACAGAAGGTCAACGTGACGCTCTACTACTACCCCGCCTCGGTCACCCTCGAGGGTCAGACCCTCATCCTGCCGCCACAGACCAGCGGCAACATCACCCTGCAGTACAAGCCACAGCAGTACTACTACCCACTTCCCATCGAATTGCCAATCCCACCAATTCTCTACAGCACGGCCAACGGGACAGCGACAGCCGCCACCACCAACACTACCACGGCGACGTCGATGAACCACGACACAGCCGATGGTAGTGTACCGCCCTTCGCCCTCACCAACGTGCAGGCAGCCACGCTCCTCAGGCCCTCGACCTTGACCACGACGGCGACCGCTAAGGGGATCGGCGGAGGGAGCCTACTACAGGTCGGCGGAACGGTCACGATAGCGGCCACGCTGGCCACTCTCACCTTCGTCCTAGTGACGGTTCGCGGAAAGACCAAACCAAGCGTCGTGTCTGCCTAGAAGGCAGACACGGCTTCCGTTTTCCTTTTCTTTTCTCATCCTCTGTCCTCAACCGCGGTCGCGAACGGAATTGAATTATAGTGGCACGCGCGCGCAGGCGCAGATAGCAGATGAAGGTCGCTTACCCTTCGCTCGACGTGGAATTCGACGAAGAAACGAAACTGCTCTCGGTCAACGGTGACACCAGAACCCCCGAAATCCGTCGCCTGAGCCAAATGAGAGATGCGCTGTACGACAAGCGATTCTCTGTGGACGCCGATCCCGGGCTCGACCTGTACTACGTGTACAGAGACGTGACCAAGAGAAGCGACCGCCTCACCTTCGAGGCGAACCAGCTCAGGTTTGACGTCACCATCATGCCGGAGCTCCAGCTGGGGACAGAGTTCAACAAGACCCTAGGTCACTTTCATCAGACCGGACCCAGTGGGTTCTCGTATCCTGAGCTCTACGAAGTGATCACAGGCAAGGCGCACTACCTTCTACAAGCGATGAATAACAACGGTCCGACCCGTGTCATCCTGGTCGAGGCACGGGAGGGAGAGCGCGTGCTGATCCCGCCAGGCTGGTGGCACTGCATGATCAACCCCTCGGACGTACCGCTGGTCACGTCGAATCTGCTCTCGAGAGGGGTCGTGTCCGACTATCGTCGGACCGAACGCCGCATGGGGGCGGCCTACTTCGAGCTGAGCGACGGAAGCCTTGTCGTCAACGAGAGCTACGAGAGGGTCCCCGAACTGGGCAGGGCTCCCCCGGAACCAGCAGAGCGCGCATCGGAGGACCCATCGCTGTACTCGTCCTTCGTGAGAGGGCCGCAGGCATTTAGGTTCCTCAACCATCCTGAAGAATTCCGGTCGATGTGGAGCAAATAGGAAATCACGGGACGACCTGGCGCCGCATGGTCCAGAACCGCTGCCGAGCGAGATAATCCTTCTCCTAGTAGGTCCCGGGGTCAAAGTCGGGCAGTGTCACTCAACGAATTAGACTGCACAAATGGGGGATGGCTCTGAGGTGGTCGTCGGGGCGGCCGTGCCGGCGTCTCCACCTTTAACTAGCGCCGAGCGCGGACTCGTAAGGGACGTGCGATCGATCAGAGCGAGGGGATGCGACAGAAAGTCTGTCTCACTGGTGCTGATCGTCTCCCTGATTCTGGTCGTTGGCTCGAACGTCTACAGCGCACGCGCTGCCTTGACCCCGAAGAAGACCATCAATGTAGGTCACTTCCCTGATGCAATGGGCGTCGACCCATCCCGGAACCTGATCTATGTCGCCAACTTCGGGGACGACACCGTCTCCGTTATCAACGGGTCGACGAACGCAGTCATGAATACCGTGACCGTCGGAGGCGAACCGGACGCAATTGCTGTGAATCCTTCAACGAAGCTAGTGTACGTGGCGAATTACGCCGACGGTAACGTGACGGTGATAGCCGAATCGACCAACCAGGTGGTGACAAACTTTTCAGTGGGGAACTCTCCCGCCGCTCTGGCAGTCGATACGACGGCGAACGTCCTCTACGTGGCCAATGAGGACGACAACACCGTGTACGTCATCAACGGGTCAACGAACGCCCTCATGGAGAACGTGCCCGTCGGAGAGTCCCCAGATGCCCTGGCCGTCGACCCTTCTGCCAAGGTGGTCTACGTGGCGAACAACTTCGACAACACGGTATCCGTCATCAACGAAACTACGAACGAGTTCATTGAGCCTCCCGTCGCAGTGGGAAACGGTCCCAGCGGGATCGCCGTTGATTCTGCCATCGGAATTGCGTACGTGACCAACTTCTATGACTCAACCGTTTCGTTGATAAACGACTCGACCCGCAGCGTGATTGCCACCGTGAATACGACGGGAGGCGGTCCGGCTGGAATCGCGGTCGACGGAATCACCCACGTCTTCTACGTGGTCAACAGCTACAACGGCACCCTCTCCGTGATGGATGGTGCGTCAAACGTGGCAGAGACAAACGTGACAGTCGGGCGCACTCCGCTAGCCGTCGCCGTCGACCCCTTGACAAACCTTGTCTACACGGCGAACAACGGTTCGAGTTCCGTCTCGGTGGTCAGTGGACTGAAGCGGACATCCAAGACCTACGTGGTGTGCTCGTCGCCATCTGTCGCCCTGGGCGAGTCCATAGCGTGCTCGGCCCTGGTCGTCGGCGCATCGCCGAGCGGCCAAGTGACCTGGGACGCCGGCGAGGCGGGATCCTTCGTCTCGACGGGTGGCGCTTCGTGCACGATATCGGGGAATGTGTGCACGGTTCGCTGGCAGCCTGACGTATCCGACGTGGGCACCCTGGTCCCGATCACTGCCACGTTCGCAGGCGACGTGAATAACAGGGGGAGTTCCCGCGAATTGCGTGTGAATGTGAGCGAGGCAGCCAGCACGACTACGGCCATCTCGACCTCGGTGGCCTCTGCTCCGCAATTCGGAATCGTCTTCTTCGAGGGGGTTGGCATCGGGGCCCTGGCCGTAGCGGTCGGGGTCGCGTTGCACATCGGTCGCAGGCGTGAAGGAAGTGCTTCGACGCGCATCGCGCATGCAGGCGTTCCTGGAAGACAGGATTCTGAAGCGCGTGTGCACGTGCAGACCACCGACTGAAATCGGGCAAAAAAAGGGGAGGCTGTCTTATGGCATGAATGACTGTGGCTGAATGATCTGCGTTTCTATGGATACAGGGGCGCCGGGTGCTGGAGTGGGTGCCACCGTGTACTCTGCAACGACATCTAGTTTGATGTTGCTGTACAGCACAAGGAAACCTTTGGCATACGTGTAGCCTACTAGGCCGCCTGGTCCTGTGAGCAGGTTCATAATGTAGGTGCAGTCAAGGCGCATGGCACCGTCTGCCCCCAGTTTCACCGTTCCGAGAAGATACGGATTTGGCATGGCAGGCGAATAGGGTGTCGGTGAACCAATTGGGGCGTACGCAGGTTCAGGCAATGCCACCACGAGTTTCTGCGTGATAGTAGCGTTGACCTTCGCGTAGCTAGGGTTGTGAACGTTGATGTCGGTGTAGTACGCTCCTGCCGCGAGCCCCAACCCCAGCGCGTCGCTCGGGTTCAGAGGATTGCAGATGAACTTGACGCTGTATACATAACTGTGTTTGAGGGGTAGTGGATTGGAGAAGGGCGCAGCACCTGCCATCGAGAGTGATGCCACCGCTATCAGGGCGACAGCCGTGAGAATGGCGTAGAATTTTCGAGTCCGGAGGATGTGCATTCGGTTTTTCCTCGCGGTTGATGAGTCTCGGGCGATTAAGGTCTGGAGGGCAATTCTCAAAATCTGGGAATGGGCTCGTCGGATGCTAACAGGTAAGGGATTGGCGGCTTCGGAGCGGCTTCACAGGATTCGAGTGCCTGATAACCCTGAGAAAGCAAACTTCATCTACTCACAGGGGCGGGCGCCTCCAGGTTGTTCTATTGGGGATTCGACGACTACCTGGCCCTGATCATTCTGTTGCTCAGCGCTCTGAGCATTTACTACGCTTTCTCCATCACAAGGATAGCCAAGGGCGCGCCGCGTGGATGGTACGTCATAATAGCCGCCCTCGCGATCGGTTTCATCTTCAGGGTGACGCAGCTGTACCTTGATGTTCAGTAGCCCAGCGGCATCATCGACGTAGAGGAAGCCGCAATCTCGCTCCTATTCTTACTCCTCTTTGTCGTCGGGCTGTTGATGCTCAATCGGAGCTTCCGCAGTCGGATGAAAGCTGCTCAGGCTAACTGAAGTCGTGTCTCGAGAAGAATAGTTCGAACCATCTTCTCACGAGGCTTTGCTCCGTCTGGACCAACTCCAGCTCGATGTCCCCCTGCACCGCCTTGAATCGCACTTCAACGAAGGGGCACGCATATAGTGGCTCCCTCCTGCCATCGTTTCTGAGCGCGAATTCTTCGACCATTAGGAGGCCGCACTCCTTCAGTTCCGAGATCTTCCTGTAGAGGGTGCTCTGTGGCAGGTCGAGCTCCTCTTCGATCTGTGCTGCAGTCTTTGGTTTCGCCGTGACAGCCTTGATTACCCGCCTAGATTCCTGGTCTGAAAGGCTAGCAATCATCATTTCCTTGAGGTGACCAGATACTCTCACCGACTTCCTCCCCCCCGGACATTGGTCGAAGCCTCGAATATAGCCTAGCCCGGATCTGGGAAGTGGCTACACGATGACTGCGGCTGCGCGGAAGAGATCGTCGACATAGATCACCCTCGCGACTGTTCTGCTTGATTTGGGAACCTTCTTGGAACAAGGGTATTAATACGACTTCGCAAGGCGCCGACGAGCTGGAATTATTGGGAAGAAGAATCCCTGCGGCTAAGGTAGCATTAGCCGCACTGGGTTCATTGATGCTCGAGGCCGCTGACAGGTTGATGGCTTTGACGCTTGGCGCTTGGCTGAACATAGGCGGGCTTGTTCTGCTCGTCGTCGGCAACCCGGCCCTAGAACCGCTACAGGTAGCCAAGTCCACTTTGAAGAACTACACAATGAGTTCAGGCGATTCAGCTCTAGCTGTCAAGCAAAGGATCCATCCGAGCATCGTACTCACAAGAGTCACGTCGGGTTATCGCTAGTCACGGTTCGGGTTCTTACCACCGACTTGCCATTCCTTCAACCATATCGATCACCATCGAGAGATCCATCACCATGCTCGTTAGCGCACGCCAAGTCACAGGGAACGCTGGTATTTGGAGTAATGACAACCGCCCGCGCGCGCATCCCATCGTTCCTACCTGAGGTTCTGTCCCGAATGTGGCGCTCGCCAGGACCAGCCCAAGGCTCACGCTCAGGCGGCCGGATTACAGTTTTAAACCCCGACAGAGTAGGACACGGTTCCATGCATGTGACCAGTAGTAGTAGCAGGCTGGTCAACGTCCTGCTTGTCGTGCTTGTAGCAGCGGGGTTGGCCGCGATCTTCTTTGTGATACAGTCGACGGCCGTCACGCCCGCGACGATTACCCCAAACCTGAGCCAGATTGGAGTCGGCCAGACCGCTTCGATCACTGTCTCATGGACTTCTAATACCGGAGGAGCCCCCTACACGGTCTACCTGTACCAGGGGACCTCGAGCAGCTCCTGCGGGACCTCTGGTACGTATGTGGGCGCCAAGACGCCGCTGTCTACGCCCGGTGCCATCTTCAACGTCAATCCTACCACCACCAGCTACTACTGTGGGACGGTGGCAGGAACCAAGGGGTCGAGCGCCGTGTCTGGGATTGCGACCGTGAATGTCAGTCCCGCTCTCACGCTCCCATCGCTGGTCCTCTCGCCTGCCTCCATCGACTCGGGGCAGAGCGTGACAATCATCGCCAACGTAAGCTGGACGGGTGGTATTTCCCCCTACACGGTCACACTGTACACCGGTTCGAACATCACTTGCGCTCAAGACACTGCGAAGGCCACGTTGGTTTCCGGTTCCAACCCGCTGTCAAGCCTTACGGGGAAGTCGACGGTCTTCTCTGTCAAGGATCCAGCCTCTACTGACTACTATTGCGCCGCGGTCACGGACAGCGCGACGGTCCCCCACACGCAGACCTCGTTTGCCAAGGGGTTCACAGTCAACAAGGCCTTGTCCGTGGCGATTACCCCCAGCCAACCGACGGTCGACAGCGGCCAATCCGTCATCCTGACAGCCAGTGCGTCACTGGGGAGTCCGTCGTACTCCTATCAATGGTACACCGGGTCGGGCTGCAGCCTCGGCTCTGAGGTGACGGGCGCGACCAATTCGGTCTTTACGACGGGCCCTCTGACTTCGAGTCTGAAGTACTCGGTCAGTGTCACGGACGCCAGTAGCGGAAACCCGTCGGCTAGCGCGTGCGCCAGCGTGTCGGGAACGGTCAATCCCACCTTCACCGGGACCAGCGTCGTGATCACTCCCTCCGGTGCCGTCCTCGACAGTGGGCAGTCGGCGGTCCTGACTGCGTCATGGACCTCGCCGGGAACATCGCCTTACGTCGCGCAACTCTACACGAGCTCGACTTCCAGTTGCCAAAACGAGGTGGCCCTGGGGTCTCCCCAAGATGTCTCTGCCACTCATGCTAGTTTCACCGTCTCGCCCACCACTACTGCGTACTACTGCGTTTCGGTGAAGGACGGCGCCCTTGTCCCTGAGAAGGCTGCGTCTTCGGCCGGAATCCTCATGACCGTCAATCCGGCCCTCCTTCCGACGGTCTCCCTTTCCCCCTCTGCAATGGACACCGGCCAGACCGCCACAGTCACCGCCACGGTGACCTGGACCGGAGGCACCCCTGACTACACCGTCACCCTCTACAGCGGGACCAGCGCCTGCACGGCCATGGTCGCAGTTCTCGCTCCGGGCGTCAACCCACAGACTGGCGTCAGTGGAGGGTCGGCCACCTTCGAGTTCGCGGCTCCGGCTGCGACCACCCAGTACTGCGCCAGCGCCACCGACGAGGCAACCACCCCAAGTACAGCACTCTCAAGTAACGTCCCATTCACGGTCAACCAAGCCCTCACCGCTTCGATTTCTCCCACTTCTCCCGTAATCGACAACGGCTCCTCCATCACGCTGAGCGCCGCCTACGGCCACGGAACCTCACCTTATTCCTACCAGTGGTACACGGGGTTGGACTGCGCAGCGGACAACGCAATCTCGGGCCAGACGGCCTTGTCCTATCCGACGGGTGCGATCAAGTCCACCAGTTCGTTCTCCGTCGTCATAACCGACGGTAGCGCCGAGCGGTCCTGCGCCGGCGTCACCGTTACCGTCAATCCCGCTTTGGACCCGAACCTCGTGCTCTCCCCCTCTGCAATGGACACCGGCCAGACCGCCACAGTCACCGCCACGGTGACCTGGACCGGAGGCACCCCTGACTACACCGTCACCCTCTACAGCGGGACCAGCAGCGCCTGTTCGGCGGACACGACCAAGGTCGCAGTTCTCACTCCGGGCGTCAACCCACAGACTGGCGTCAGTGGATGGTCGGCCACCTTCGAGTTCGCGGCTCCGGCTGCGACCACCCAGTACTGCGCAAGCGTCAAGGACAGCGCCACCGTCCAGATGACGGTATCTTCGTCCGTTCTGCCCTTCACGGTCAACGCTGCGGAGGCGACCCCCAGCCTCGTGTCATCCCTCTCGACCATAGACGTGGGCCAGACCGCCACCGTCACCGCCACGGTGACCTGGACCGGAGGCACTCCTCCCTACTCTGTCACCCTCTACAGCGGGACCAGCAGCGCCTGTTCATCTGATACCACAGTGGTAGCGGTGCTACCAGATGGCAACCCACAATCGGGTCTGACTGCGGCAAACGCCACTTTCTCGTTCATCGCACCCGCTTCCACGACTTACTACTGCGCTTCCGTGACCGACGGCTCCGCAGTCCCTGAGAATGTCGTTTCGTCCTCAACCCAGCTTACTGTCAACCCCGCCCTGACGGCCGCAATCTCGCCTCTCTTCGAAGCCATCGACAGCGGGCAATCCTTCGTCGTCACCCTGACCGCAGTCCCGACCGGCGGCACATCGCCGTACCAATATCAGTGGTATACAGGCCCGACCTGTTCGAGTGGTAGTACTATCTCCGGACAGACTTCCTCCTCCTATTCGCCTGGCCTAATCGGCTCGACCACGACTTACTCGGTAAGCGTGAAGGATGGAAGCACCGGAACGCCTGCGGCCGGCTTCTGCGCCACCTCCACCGTGATAGTCAATCCCGCCCTCTCTACCCCCGCTCTCACTCTCACGCCCTCCGCGATAAACACTGGATACACTGGCACCATCACCGCCTCCGTCACTTGGTCTGGAGGGACCTCGCCGTACTCCGTCACCCTCTACAGCGGGACCAGCACCACCTGCTCATCTGACACGACGGTGGTGAGCACGCAGAGCGGCGTGGCCGGAGCGTCCGCCGCCTTCTCCCTGACCGCCCCCGGCTTCACGACCCACTACTGCGCCACAGTGACTGACAGCGCACCCGTCCCCGTCGCTGCGACAGCGTCCTTTGCAGTGTTGACGGTCAATCCTGCTTTGATGATTACGATATCGCCTGCTTCTCCGACGATCGACAGCGGTCAGTCCATCACGCTGAATGCCACGCCCTCAAATGGGGTTTCGCCTTACTCCTACCAGTGGTACGCCGGGTCTACGTGTTCGGTTGCCATATCCGGCGAGACGTCTCCATCCTACGTTGCTTCACCACTGTCAACATCCCAGTACTCGGTGGGTGTCACCGACAGCAAGGCTCCGACACCCAATACCGCCTGCTCAACTATCACGGTAACTGTCAACGCCGCCTTCGTAGGCACCACGGTTACCATATCATCTTCTACTCTCCTTGACAGCGGGCAGTCAGTGACATTGACGGTGTCTTGGTTGAGCGCAGGGACTCCAACCTACACTGTGCAGCTTACCACGAGCATCACGACAAGCTGTTCGAGTCCGGCATCCTTCGAGTCCCAGACTGCTATCAGCGGAACTTCCGCCACCTTCACGGTATCTCCGACTTCCTCGAAGTACTACTGTGCGACAGTAACTGACAGTGCCAATTCGCCCGAGAGCTCGTCCACAACCGCCGCCGCTACCGTTTCAGTCTTCCCAACCCTCTCCACCCCTGTTCTCGCCCTCTCCCCCTTCGCCATAGACACTGGGCAGACGGCTGCCGTCACTGCAACAGTCACATGGTCTGGCGGCACTTCCCCGTACGCGGTCGTGCTGGAACGCGGTTCGAGCAGCTCCTGTGCTTCTGATACGACCGTAGTGGCAGTCTCGGGTTCCAACCCCCAGTTGGGTCTGACAGGGCCGTCGACCACCTTCTCGTTCGCGTTCTCAGGCTCCACTACGTACTACTGCGCAAAGGTGACGGACGGTGCCACCACACCCGTGTCCGTTACTTCCTCCTCCGCAATCCTTGCCGTGAACTCCGCCCTGACTTCCTTGATATCTCCTGCCTCTCCGAAAATCGATCACGAGCAGTCAGTCGTCTTGACAGCCGTGCCGTCGA
>Ga0187865_1001462_pt1 | contig 27096 bp, 17 predicted proteins | sample June2016WEW_11_1_2_FD_132989 | JGI IMG/M metagenome (GOLD analysis project Ga0187865, IMG submission 132989) | Peatland microbial communities from SPRUCE experiment site at the Marcell Experimental Forest, Minnesota, USA - June2016WEW_11_100 | ecosystem: Environmental > Terrestrial > Soil >...
GTCCTCTATTGGGGCGACGCGGACCAGCGCATGGACTTCACGACGATGGACGACACGGCCGCATTCACGGCGAGCGCGGCTCTTGATCCGTCCACCCCTCGCTTTCTACGAATTGCTGGCGATGAACTCAGCGCCCGGGAACTGACGGCGATCGTAAGTGAGGTGACCGGAAAGGAGTTCCGCCTGTTCCGCGCCGGAGGTCTGGGAATGCTCGGCACGCTCATCAAGGTCGCGCGCACGCTCGCTCCCGGAGAGAAGGAACTTTACCCGGCATGGCAGGGCATGCAGTACATGCGTAACATGTTCGACGGCCGGGCAAAGCTAGAGCCGCTCGACAACGACCGCTATCCCAGTATTCGTTGGACGACCGCGCGGGATGTGCTCTCCGCGCGTCAAGTTAGCTAGCCGGAGCGCCGGCAAGAGCTCGGTGGGCGCCGGAATGATAGTCGGCGCGCGCAAGCGCCGCGCCCATCGCTCTGGTTCTTCAAGGACAGTCAAGGGTTTTCCGGCTCTGCGTTCTTAGAACCCGAATTCGGAAGTTAGCACGGGTGCGATGTGCATCGTGTAGGCGCACAGCGTCCGCCACGGCGGATGCCCCTACGCCCGGCCCCGCACCATTTTGTTCCTCCCGTATCTGCGTCGAACGGGCATCGAATCAAGTAATTCGGCTCGAACGGCGGCTGCCAACTTTCGATTTCGGGATGAAGGGACTGAGCATCGCACGCCGGGGGGTCTGCGGCAACAGACTGTGCCAAGCCGTCGCGACGGCCGGAAACCACTCCGTCGCGTAGTCGCGGGTAGCGCATATCCGCCGCGCCGGTTCGGCGCCACCCGCGGGCCTTTATTCAGCACCCTTTTCCAACAGCAGCTTCACCACCTCGGTCCTCCCGAGTGCGGCCGCCGAGAACAACGCCGTGTTGCCGTGGTTGTCCATGGCTTCGATGTTGGCGCCTCTCTCCAACAGCAGCTTCACAACGTCGGTGTAGCCCTTGGCTGCTGCCAGCGGCAACGCGGCGTCCCTCTCCGTGTTGGCAACCTTTTCCAGCAACTGCTTCACAATCTCGGTCTTGCCCTTGTCGGCCGCTAGCAGCAGCCCCGTGTCACCGCCATTCTCCTTGGCCTCCACATTGGCTCCCTTTTCCAGCAGCAGCTTAACCGTGTCGAGTTTGCCGTTCCCGGCCGCCACGAGCCACGCCGGTGGCGCATATCCGCCGCGGCGGGTCTTTCATCTATGCGCCCCACAAACACGCGCAAGATCCTTCTCACCGCGTCCTACCCTTGGCCTGCCCTGGCTTCTTAACGCTCGCCGACATAAGAGGCGATCTCGGCGCCGCCCGCGGTGCTCTAAGGGCGCCGGCGAGTCTCGATTCGGGGCACCATCGAGATCATAGGCCAGGTTCCCTTTTTGTTCCGGATTCTAGAAATGTAAGACGAAGTTGTTTGCTTGGGTCTGCTGCCCCTCCTCATCCCATTCGGCCGTCATCTGGATTGTCGCAGGGCCGGGCGGTCGCCGAGGCAGGGTTGTGACCACAAGAAGGGGAATCTCTCGGCTGCGAGGATCTGTGCCCCCCGTCAGAGTGATGGGGCCATAGACTACCCGGCCAGCATCTCCCCAGCCCTTCGATTGGTCGGCAGCGTAATTGTATTGGATAATGATTCTTGTGAAAGTCCTACTGCCAACCCAGTCCGTGTTCGCAGCTTTGAGGTAAATCTGCGTACGACCGCCAGACAAATAGGCGGAATACGGCCAGCCGACAACGAGCCCAGCATACGCTGCAATGCTACAAAGCAACAGCAACAATACCGCGAAGCAAATTCTCAAAGCGCTGATTCTCATTGGGAATCTCCTTTCTCGACTGTGAATGGCACCAAATATACTCCCCACTAGTCCGCGGGTGGCGAATAGACCGTCTCTCATGTATGCCCCCATCGACACGCGGAACATCCCTATCACCGCAGACCTCGTTTTCTTGTCTGCGGTTCCTGGGCGGAGAAGCCTTGCTGTTGTTTCCAGCGCACTCCTAATGTAAAGGTTGATCCCGGCTCAAACTCAAGATCGTAGCCAGCGGTGGTGCAGGTGGTTCCAATCAAGACGCCCACGGCTGCGCCGATCGCACCACCCTCCGCGGCGCCGCTCGCGCCACCGGATGCCACGCCTATCGCCGTACCGGCCGCCACGCCGATAAGACCCGCCAAGATTCGTTTCTTCTTCGAAGTCCCTCCGGCGACCTATCCCTCTTCGTCGACTGCATTCACCATATGCGGGTTCGATACTGAGATGAGGTCGGCCTTAATGACGTGAGTTACGCCCCCGTTGGGTGTCAAGGTCTCAAACTTAAAGGCGATTGAAGCCTTGTGTCGCTTATGAGCAGCGCGCACTTTACGGATGCGTCCCTGAATAATGGAGTCTTGATACTGTGAAGGGGAGATCACCTGTGTCGTGAAGGCGTCGCCTTGTCTGGCGGTTCTCGTGCTAATCGGCGAGAGAAGCCTAACCACAAATTCTTCGTTTTGACCCCCCGCGCCCCGGCCAGGACCCGGGGGAAGTGCGAGTGCCGAAGAGCTGAACCTGAGCAAACACAGCAAAGCTATTAGATAATGAGCCTTCAGTGCGGGCATATCGTTCACCTCCTTGTGGCAGCGCTACAAACCCAAGCGACTCACCTTCTTGTATCCCCATGCGCCTCCAGCACTTGGATTTCATGCCGTGCAGGGTCCGGGAGCCGCCGGGACCTCTTTGGCAGCATCCCTTCTAGATTTGTGTTTCTCCCGCTACTTCGAGTCAGAGACGGTGAGTGTGAATAGGGACCCGGGCTGGAATTCAATATCCGAGGCCTGCGTCGTCATCGTCAGCCCAATCGCCAAGCCTGCCGCGGTACCGATCGCAGCGCCCTCAGCGGCGCCGGAGGCACCTCCTCTCAATCCCCCGAGCACACCCCCCAAAACCCCTCCCGCGACTCCTGCGCCTATGGCCTTCTTCTTAGACGACACGCCAATGGCTTGCCCCTCTTCATCTACATTGCTGACGCCTTTCGAGTTCTTAACTTCCGTCAAATCGGCCGATATCTTCTCGGTGCTGTTGTTAAAGGTTAGAGTCTCAAATTGGAAGCGAACCTCCGCCGCTTTACCCTTCCCGCCTCCCCTTTTTGGTCTCTTCAACTTCGTGATGCTTCCTTGCATTACACCGCCTTGGAACTGGCTAGGTTCTTCCACTGAAGCAGTAAACGTATCGCCCACCCGTGCCGTCTTTGTGTTTAGTGGAGAAAGCAGTCTCACAACGAAGGTGGTGTTATTCAGGCCGAAAGCCGGAGCCTGCGCCCACACAACTCCCGTCCACATTGCAATTACCGCGATCAGCAGCATGCATCGTCTCATCGTCATTCCCTCCCCTACTGAAGTGACCACTTGACAACCTCGCGCATCCCACCTCTTCCCTTCACCCGAAGAACCAGTCGGTTAAAGTTGTTTTCCGAACCTGGAGTTGAAACAACGCTCACGTGTTTCTCATCCAGCGGTTGAATTATGCAGACTACCCCGGGCAGCGAGCCCTGCAACGTGCCCACGTCAGCATGATCCTTGTCGATTGTGATCAACTGCGTGCCATTCACATCGCCTGTCCAAATAATCTCCCCCGAGGTTGGGGCACCCATGCAGGCTTGGAGGTTGTTTGGGCATTCCACCACACAGCGGAAACCGAAGAAGTTGGAGTTCGCGCCGGGGCTGAGGCTATAACGATCCGAAACCCGGACCATCCACGGGTCAATAATCCAGGATCCACCGCGCAGACTCCGTTGCTGACCGGTTGAGGGTCCGGGGGGATCTTGAGCGGGGCTGTTCTGATAATAGTTTGGATCGTACCAGTCCTGCACCCACTCCCACACATTTCCAAGCATATCGAAGAGAAAGAAAGGGTTGGGGACCTTTGCCGCCACCTCATGCGTCCGGCCGGCACTGTCATCCTTGTACCAGGCAATCTCGTCGAGGCTGCCGTAGCGGGCTCGGAGGGTTCCACCTCGCGCCGCGTATTCCCATTCTGCCTCTGTAGGTAGCCGCCCCCCTGCCCATGCACAGTATTGGCTCGCCTCATACCAGGTCACGCTCACGATGGGCAAGTTGGCGTTCGCCCAGCCGTCGTAGATCCTCGGGGCATGTGATGGCATTTTTTGTCGGGTCGCCGTGGTGTAGCTTATGTAGGCGCCCACGGGAACCTCGGTCTGTCCCATCCAGAACCCTTTAGTCAAGGTTACTTGGTGTGGCGGGTTCTCGCTAGAAGCGCAATCGTTATCCCCCGGCGAGCAGCCCATAGCGAAAGTCCCGGGCGGTACCCACGCATACTTAAGTCCATCTTTTGGGTTCACTTGCACACGGTCGATAAGCACGACTTCGACAGGTGTTTTCACACCCGGAATAACATTAACGCTCAGAACACGATCTATTTTGCCGGGGGCCGCAATCCGCAAGGTGTGCCCACCACGCGGGACCTCGGCAAGTGCAAACTCGCCATTCGCGTCAACGGTTCCCCGGTTGGCACTATCCATCCAGAGGCTAGCGCCGGGCTCGGTTCTCACTTGCAGGCTTGCCGGCATATCCTCGAGCGGCATGGGGACTGGATAGACCTGCTCCGCAGCGATGTTGATACCTCGTTCTGATTCCTTTTTGCCGTCCAGGTGAACTCGCAAGCGATGGTCACCGCGCGCAAGATTTTCGATGACGAGTTCTCCTTGAGGGCTTGCCAGCCCCCGGAAGGCATCATCCAGGTAGACTTGAGCTTGTGGAGAGGTAGTCACCACAATTCTTGCTGGGGGCGGGGGAAGTTGGGGCGGTGGGGGCGGTGGGACACACCCTTTAAGCCTCAGAATCAGTTGGTCGTCGGCTCCGGCCTGGCGGAACTCCCGTTCAATGTCCTCCGTCATGTTAAAACTTGCCTTAATCGAACAGACGGCACTTCCTATTTCGTCAGGTTTCAAAGTTCCTTTCTTCAGCATCTCGACGATTTCTTGTTCTGAGACCGGCTTGCTTGCTTCCTGACTATTTCCTTGCTGTGCATACGCAGTCCCAAGGGGAGTGAGGAGGATGTTCACCAAAATCCAGACCGCGAACCCACCCCTTGGCGCGTGAAGTGGCTGGTATCGGAAGCTCTTTGTCAATTCCATGTACGTGTTTCGCATCTTGGGTTTGCGCATACGCCGGAGATAGGCCCGCCGAGTCCCAGAACTCACTGAGGGAGAGGCGGATTCTCAGTCATGCTTTGGGCGCGTTGAAGCTTGGCCCTTAAATCAGCGTTCGTTGGATCGAGATTGAGGCCCTTTTGGTACTCCGCGACCGCTCTCTGGTATTGTCCATGCGAAAAGTAAAAATCACCCAACTCCATATGCTCGAGAATCTTGTGGCTCCTCACCTGGACGGTCACGCTTGTTTCCACAGGACAGTCCGTGCTGGTGACACTTAACCTGAACGTCATTGTCCCCTCTGGACCAGCGGCTGTACAACCGTGGCCAATGGCACCCTGTTGACCCAACCCGGTAATCGTCACGCTTTGCACATTGGGAACGTCCCAGGCCAAACAAACCTGGCCGCGCTCGTACACGGGGTTGGTGGTCACGGACAGGCGGGGCGGAGCGGGGGGCCAGCAACGGTGCTTCATTTCAGTCCGCTGCGCAGACGGATCGTAGACAAGGTGAAACTCCTGCTCGAAGAGTTTGCTTCGTTGGATATCTTGCCGATCCTTCGCGGGTGGATAAATCCTCGTAGGGTCGTTGCCCGTGACGTCATATGTTGCGAAGGTTACCCAAGCTTGGGGCGTGATTGACTCACCAAGTTCACTCTTGGGAATGCGCATGGAAACTTCCCACTTATCATTCCTTTTCGCAGCGGACCCTCGAAGGCCGCTCCTGCTTTCGCACTGGCTTGGGTCGGAACCGAAATACCAGCAGCACAGCTTATTGTCGCCAAAATCCACTCCGCACACACGGTCGGCGCCGGCAGTAGGTTTCTTGTCTTTGTCCACATCCACAAGCAACAAAGTGTTGTATCCCGCGCGCAACACGAGTCCGATGTCGCTGCCGAGATCCATGAACACAATGGCGAGCTTGCCGTCCGGTGTCTCATGGGACAGTTTCGTGTCCTTGTCACCAAAGGGGACAGGGTTGAGATTAATGGGCTTGGCTTCCCCGGGTTTCTTCTCGGCCTGCCCCAACGCGTTCCTGCCTCCAGAGGAAACCAGCAGGAACAATACGAGCGGCGCCAGCCCGTATCGGAAATCACAGCGCATGCTGCTTACGACTTGGTGGCACATTGTCTGGATCATCATGGAACCTGTAACCTCATCCCCATTGAAGCTTGTACTGGACTTCGTATTCCGTGGGCGAACTCCCTGGGACAATGGTCAAGACGGTTGGACTGACCACCGTTTGAATCTGAAACTGCTGATTGGGCATGTTCTGAATCAATTTATAGTAGCCGGCCGTGTAGTTGTACGGCGCGTAATCGCCGGGAGGGAGAAGGACGTGAAGGGTGGCTGCTCCCTCCTCGCCGGCACATACTGCGGCCTGAAAGGTTTTCGTATCGTCACAGACGCGACAGGTTATCTGTCGCTCCGGGGTCGCCACCGCGTCATGAACCTGGAATTTGCCCATCGACTCCTTGAGATGCACCAGGCGGATATTGGCCGCTCCCGGGAGCTTTTGGAGGGCAGTCTTTAATCTCTCCAAGCCTTCGGCAAGCGCTTTCTCATCGAGACCCCGGATGGCCCCCAGACTGGCGATCACGCGCAACCAGGCCTCCGGAAGGCCTTGACGCTTGGCTGCCGGCAGCTCCGCACGTGGGGCGGCAAGAGCCATCCGGGGCGAAGCGGGGATTTCCACCTGCAAGGTCGCCGGGGGTGGCGCAGTGGGGGCCGGAGAGGGAGTTGCGGAGGGCACCGCCAAACGCGCGGAGGGCTGGGGCGGCAGCAGTTCAGCGCGGGCTTCCACATTTCTCTGCGTCCGAAATAACTTGAGCCCCACTTTTTCTTCCAGCATGCTGATTCGGTCCGTTAGGATCCCAACAAAGGACTTGGTGTCTGTAATTTCTTTGCGCAAGCTTTTCATCTGCGTAAAGGTAAGCCCAGGTGGTGGGGGAGGTGAAGGGGGCGGCGGGCTGAAGCGCTGGGCCAATCGGTCTTCCACCTGGCGGAGTTCGCCCTGCACGACGCGCTGAATGGACTTATCCAAATCCACAATACGAGACGCCAAAACTGGGGCCTTCAAATCCCTCAAATCCTCGCGAAGGAGTTTCAGTCCGTTCTGCAAAGTTGCAAGATCCATGGCTAATGCCATCATTTGTTCTCTGACAACAAAAATAAGTGTGGGTGGGGAAGTTGGGGAGCCTTGCGTCGGGTGCAAAAGGGAATCGAAATCCGGGGGCGGCAATTCCCGGGGGCTGGGGAGCCCTGCCAATTGCAGCAGCCCCTTATGTACAATCTCATAACGGTGGGGAGGCTGTTTCATCCGCAGTCGGCAAGCGCGGTAGACCTTTGCAAACCGAAGGGGCTCCGGATAAACATCCACATTGTCAAACATCCTCTGCAAAAGCATTCGGTCCGGCTCTTCCTTGAAGAGATTGGAGTCAGCTGGCGCGGCGAACCCCATGCCGTCCGGGCCGGTGCAATATAGCCACCCACCATCGGTGACGGATTCGGAAAAATCGACCATGCCAATTCCCATGACGTCACTCAGCACCTTGGCGGGGTCCTTCTGCTCCACCAACTGCACCTCGAGGCCAAGTTTGCCAGCCATGGCCAGCATGTCCTGACGCTTCTTAGCGCCGCTGCTGATCCATTGATTGACAACGGCGAGCAAGACCAACTCCTCCCGCCCTAAGTGCGATCCATCCAGCTTTTGGCTTCCCGCCCGCGGCGTTACCCCAGGTATCTCCTGAAGGTCACGGATATTCCCAATTGTCTTTTTCCACTCGCCCGTTAAGCTGTCCGGCAAGGAGTGCAGTCCCACTCGAAGGTCGAAAATCTGCTTTTCCAGCGCATTTACCTTCTGAGAGCTATCCTTCATGGCCTGAATAATGGGTTGCAATTGCGCGCTAATCTTGCGGACGCTTGAGACTTCCTGGTTGACGGGCTGACCCGGTGACGGCGCGTTCAATCGGTGAGGCTGGATGTAATTGAGATGGGGATCAGATTCCCTTTTCCGGAAGGCCTTGGCCAAGAGAGTCCCGCCGCCACTGAGAATTACGCTGGCAATCAGAGCAAGCACAGTCAAGCGGGCCCAATGAATGCCTTCATCAGCTTGGGGAACCACCCCTTCTGTTTCTAAGGCGTACCAGTCCTTGAAATGGACAAAGTCAAGATCGATGTTGACCCCCGGTGTGTTCCTTGCCTGCCCCAACGTGTTCCTGCCCGCAGAGGAAACCAGCAGGAACAATGCGAGCGGCGCCAGCCCGTATCGGAAGTAGCCCCGCAATCTCCTGTCGACTTGGTGGCACATTGTCTGGATCATCATGGAATCTGGAACCTCATCCCCATTGAAGCTTGTACTGGACTTCGTATTCCGTGGGCGAACTCCCTGGGACGATTGTCAAGACGGTTGGACTAGCCACCGTTTGAATCTGAAACTGCTGATTGGGCATGTTCTGAATCAGTTTATGGTAGCCGGCCGGGTAGTTGTACGGCGCGTAATCGCCGGGGGGGAGAAGGACGTGAAGGGTGGCCGCTCCCTCCTCACCGGCACACACCGCGGCCTGAAAGGTTTTCGGATCGTCACAGACGCGGCAGGTTATCTGTCCCTCCGGGGCCGCCACCGCGTCATGAACCTGGAATTTGCCCATCGACTCCTTGAGGTGCACCAGGCGGATTTCAGCTCCTCCCGGCAGCTTTTGCAGAGCAATCTTTAGTTTCTCCAAGCCTTCGGCAAGCTCTTTCTCATCGAGACCGCGCCAAGCGCCAAGAGCTGCCACAGCCTTCGGCCAGCCGTCCGGAAGACCTTCGGGCTTGGCTGCGGGCGGCGCCGCGCGTGGGGCGGCAAGCGCCACCGCGGGCGAGGCTGGGACTTCCACCCGCAAGGTTGCCGGTGGTGGCGCACCCGAGGCAGGTGAAGGTGTGGCGGACGACGCCTCCAAACACGGGGGAGGTTGGGGCGGGAGCGGTCGAGCGATTGCTTCCACCTCCCGCGGCATCTGAACCGGGTTGATCTTCACATCCGCTTCCATCTTATCGATTCGCTCCGTCAGGTCCTGAACCAAGGTCCTGGTGTCTGCAATTTCTTTGCGCAAGCTTTTCATCTGCGAAGAAGTAAGGATAGGTGGTGGGGGAGGTAAAGGAGGGGGCGGACTGAGGCGCTGGGCCAATCGGTCTTCCATCTGCCGGAGTTCGCCCTGCACGACGCGCTGGATGGACCTATCCAAACTCACGATACGAGACGGCGCGATGGGAGCCTCTAAACCCGTGAGCATGCGGTTCAGCCCGCTGTCGACGGCATCAAGACGCGCGGCCAATCCCTCGATTTGTTCCTTGACGGCCGAAACCAGCGTGGGCGTGGAAGGCCGCAGTACAGGAGGGGGTTGCACCGGGTGCAGAAGGGAATCGTAATCCGGGGGCGGCAAGGGCAGCGGGCTGGGGAACCCGGCCAATTGCAGCACTCCCTTTTGCACAATTTCATAACGATAGGGAGGCTGTTTCATCCGCAGCCGGCAGGCACGATAGACCCTGGCAAACCGAAAGGGTTCGGCATCGGCATCCACATCGTCGAACATCCTCTGCAAGAGCTTGCGGTCCAGTTCTTCCTTGAAGAGATTGGAATCAGCCGGTGCGGCGAACCCTACGCCGTCCGGGCCGTTGCAATACAGCCACCCACCATCGGTGACGGATTCGGAGAGATCGACCATGCCAATTCCCATGACGTCACTCAGCAGCTTGGCGGGGTCTTTCTGCTCCATCAACTGCATCTCGAGGCCGAGTTTGCCGGCCATCGCCGGCATCTCCTGACGCTTCTTCGAGCCGCTGCTGATCCATTGATTGACCACCGCGAGCAAGGCTTGCTCCTCCCGCCCTAACCGCGATTGGTCCTCTCTCTTGCTCGCCGGCTGCGGCATTACCCCTGGGATCGCCTGAAGGTCGCGGACATTGCCAAAGGCTTTTTGCCACTCGCCCGTCAACCGGGCATCTAAGGAGTTCAAATCCTTCTGAAGGTCGAAAACCTGTGTTTCCAGCCCATTCACCTTCTTCGAGCTTTCCCTCAACGACTGGAGGATGGGTTGCAACGCCACGTCAATCTTGCGCTTCATCGAGAATTCCAGGTCGAAGGGCTGAACCGGTGGCGGCTGGTCCCGGCGCTGATGAGAGATTTCATCGAGGTCACGTTCGGACTTCCTTCTACGTACCTCCCAGAAGGCCAGAGCGATGAAGGCCCCCAACAAACCGGCCGCAACCGAAGTGAGCAAACTCCAAAGCCGCCCCCGCTCACGCCGTGGGGCCTCGGCCTTTTTTGCCTCCTCCGCTTCCTTTGCCTCCTCCTCCTCCTTCTTTGCCTCCTCCGCTTCCCTTGCCTCCTCAGCTTTCCTTGCCTCCTCCGCTTTCTTTGCCTCTTCCGCTTTCTCTGCCTCTTCCGCTTTCTTTGCCTCTTGCGCCTTCTTTGCCTCTTGCGCCTTCTTTGCCTCTTGCGCCTTCTTTGCCCCCTCCGCTTTCCTTGCCTCCTCCGCTTTCTTTGCCTCTTCCGCTTTCTCTGCCTCTTCCGCTTTCTTTGCCTCTTGCGCCTTCTTTGCCTCTTGCGCCTTCTTTGCCTCCTCCGCTTTCCTTGCCTCCTCCGCTTTCCTTGCTTCCTCCGCTTTCTTCGCCTCCTCTGCTTTCTTTGCCTCCTCTGCTTTCTTTGCCTCCTCTGCTTTCTTTGCCTCCTCCGCTTTCTTCGCCTCCTCCGCTTTCTCTGCGTCCTCCGCCTTCTTTGCCTCCTCCGCTTTCTCTGCGTCCTCCGCCTTCTTTGCCTCCTCCGCTTTCTTCGCCTCCTCTGCCTTCTTTGCCTCCTCCGCTTTCTTTGCCTGCTCCGGGGATGGTTGAACCGAATCTGACCCCTGCCCGGAGGTCCTTGCCCCCTGTGCCGTTGTAGCCGCGGCAGCCGGGACGGCCCGAAAACTCGCCCGATAAGGAACTCTAGCCGGGGACAGGGCCGCGGCGTGGAACAGCAAGAAAGCGCTCAACACAGAGCCAAGCATGGGTGACCTCGCCTCAACTGGCCGCAGCCGCGGAGTTCGACTGGAGCACGAATGACACGTACTTCTCCATCAACGATTTCAGTTCGGTCGCAAACAAAGGCTGGCTGGTGCCTGTTCCCTTGACGTCCATCACGAGCTTGTTTTGGATATCCGCTTTGTTGATATTGAGCTTCTTGATTCTCTCAAGATCGATGTTGAGGGCAGCCACTTTAGGGTTCTCGGCGGCCCAATTGTGCAGGAAGTCTGCGATGTACAGCCTGCCGGCGTCCTGGGGCGGCGCCAGGTTGGCCATTTCGGCGGCGGTGAGACGACTATTCCAGGCGATAGGGGCAGTAGCGTTGGGCTGGCGCCAGCCAATCTCGCCCACGTAAGGACTTTGCGTTGTCCCCACGGTCCCGATCGCCGGCCTCAAACTACCGGTTGCCACCTCCTCTTTTAAGGGTGGAAACTTAATCGCTTCACCCAAGGGGGCGCCCACAACGTGAACGGCGAGGTCCGCAGGAACCGCGCTGTTCTCGAAGGAAAAACCTCCCGTGAAAAAGCTGGTCAGAACCGTTTCCAGACGTCGGGGGTTGTTTGACAACCACGCCAACAGGCTTGACCCTCTGCCCGCAAAGCAGAGAGTGACGTGATTCTTCATCTCGGTTTTGTTGATAAAATCCCGGGCATGAAGGCCCGCGTAGTAACTGACCCCTCCGAAAAGCAGAAGGGCCAGCGTCCGGATTTCCAGCCAGGGGCTTTGCGTCAAGCCAGTGGAAAAAATCCGAATCACCGCAGGATGATTCAGGGGATTGGGATCGGTATATTTGATCCCGGCGTTATTCCTCGCCTCGCCCAAGAAATAATTAATCAATACCTCGACTTCATTCCCCTGCATCACCAAATTGAGGTACCCTTCCAACGCCTCCTTTGGATAATTCCCTCCTACTGCCACCCAGATGACCTTCTCCAGGAAACCCGGTAAACTCACCAAGTCCCCACAAAGGACATCGTTGCCCGCGAGCTTGAAGGAGAACTGGTCGAGAAGGTTGCCTTTCGACCAAAAAGCAAAATCGGTCGACCCGCCGCCCACGTCGATGGCCACGCAAAGGCCTCCTGCTCCGACCGGCACGGGTGATTTCGGGTACCACGCCAGGGTTCGACATGTTGCCTCGGATTCAGACACCGAGTCTTCGAATTGGGCCTTATCCGTGCCATCGATCTTGGTTATTGCCATGTGACCCACTTGGACCGCAAGGTGGGGCCCGGTATAGTCGCCGGCCACCCCGCCCCAGAAGGTTGACATTTCATGGCGGGAGGCCTCCGGGAGCGCGAGCGGATAAGACCAGACGAGATTCAATTCCTTGACGCCGGCGTCCCGAGCCTCGCAAACGATATACCTGACCAGACTCTTCAGGTACTCGCGCATGGCGGCAAGGTCCCGTCCCCACTTCACGTCACGAACCATCCGCTTGACGGCGGCCGACGTAAAATCAAACCGAAAGGAATAGGGGTTGGTTTCAAAACCGTGGGTTGTGGCCTCAAGCGTATAAAGAAGGGTCCGGAAGGGCGGTTTCGCACCCTCAAAGGGATAGAGCGCGTTGCTGAGCTTAGTATCATTGCCTGTCGCGCCTTCATTCAAGATCACCAGGCGGGGCTTCAGCTCGAGTGGCGCCTCCTTGTTCGTTTCGTGTCCGCCCTCGACCTGGTAACGGATCATGGTGTTACAGGTTCCAAAATCCACCGCGACCACCCATTTTTTGTCCTGCATGGGGTCGGCCGGACCTTGCAGCCTTCGGCGCAGGATCAGGCCCGCCTCCGCACCCTCCGACGCAATGGCGAAGCCCATAAGCGGCGTGGTGGACCGCCACATGCGCAAGTCCTTCTCATTACCGCCCACCATCGTCGAATTGTCGAGGGTCCCATCGACGCGAATCGGCCTCACCGTAAGCTTAGGGTCGTTCGAGGCATGCGGACCCACGAAGCAGGCAAAGTTATGAGCCCAATCCTCTGCGACGAAATTCGGCCAGAGTCCGAAGGCGGGCGTGACCCCAACATCCGCGAGGGTTTGCGATATGGCGTAAGCCTTCTGGAGGGTCAGCATTCGACCCTTTGCTCCATGCAGAGGCAGGTTCAGGGTTGCCGTCAAAACTGCATCGTTGCCTGCGCCGCTCACCGCAACGTGCAACATGGATGCTACATCCGCGTGGGAAAAGCGCTTCACGAACTCTGTGGCAAGAGGGAGCGAGTATTCAACGGCCTGTCCCGGACTGCAACTCAGGGCCTCGAGCGAGGGCTTGACGATCGCAACCTTGGGCGGGAAGAATACTTCCTCCGCCATGACCCAATTGACATGATGTTCCACGCCCCCTCTCGTCTTGAGCAAGGCGCCGGACGAACCGGGGAGATTCTTCAGGTCGATATCCTCGACAAAGGCGGCATTATGAACGCGCAATCGGGGCGACAGCCCCTGGCGTTTTAGGGCCACAACGTTCCCCGCCTCGAATCTTGAAGAGCGGAGAAATAGATCGCTTTGCTCGGGGACAGGGCCATTGGTTTCCTGAAGCCGGGGTGGCTGGGCCGTCCGCAGGGCATACTTATAAGGTCCGGCGTCTTCCTCGGGAGGGTTCAGCAACGGCACAATCCAATCCGGATTGACAAAGCGCTCAAGCTGCGTTCGCCAGTCCTTTAATTGTTGGCTGATGTCTTGGAGAAAGTTGCCACCTGCCCCCTCCATCCCCCAGTTGGGGTTGGCGGAGTCCAACTGGGCGCGGAGCAGATGGTCAATCCATTGTGCGAGAAGCGTCAGCTCAATCGATGGGGCATCCGTGCCGACCCCATAATACTCCAGGGGATCCAATAGAACATTCCCGTCTGCCCAGGGCACGATTCCGGCCCGAACCCTGCCGGCCGGGGTGAATACCATGGTCCAGGGCGATGCCGCGCCCACCAGGGCTTCATTCACGTAAATCAGCCGCAGGGGATTCCAAAACTCCACCGGCTCGGGCAGCAGGCCGTGAAGCATGGTCCGCAGATGCAGGTCGTCAACGGGCACCCTGCCAACGGCGGACACTCTGTCCTCGGGAGGGGCCTGCACGGGATATTTCCGGAACTTCACGCTGTAGCCGATCCACGACTGCAAGCCGAAAACCGCCATCAGCCCACGCCACTCCCGGATCACTGCTTTATGGAGGGGGCTCTTTTCTTGGTCAAAGGCCTGGGCAAAGATGATAGGGCGCGCGTAAACAGACGGCACGCTGTGGGCCAGGCGCAAGTCATCCAACGCCCCTCCCACATCAATGTCATGGACAAACCTGGGCAGGAAATCCCCCGCCGGGGCATCCCCCAGCCACCTGCCCACCGGAGGAAATGGTAGTCGGCGCCCTTCGCGTTGCGCTGGGTCGCCTTTTCCAGCCTGGTCAGCCTGGGTTTCATCAATGAGCTTATTTAAGTAGGTTCTTGGCATTGCCGGCCTCCTGCAAGATGGGGTACTCCTTGTTCATAAAGTTGGTTGCAGCCTGTGCAAGGGTTGCCACGTAGGCGGGCGCCCCGTCGGCGGCCGCGTTTTCCACTCCCCTCGCCTTTTGTTGCACGCACGTGTCGCAGAAGAAGCGGTGAACCGAATCCGCATCGCGATTTCCCAGATCGGGATGAAGGAAATTGGCAAGCCGCCGGAGGTCCATCGCACCGGTCACCGGTGGCCCCTCCTGAAAGATGAACGAATTCGTGTTGAACAAGCGGATGCGCCCCCGGGCCGACGTGTGCACATCCCGCCACCACGGGAAATGGCGCATGTGGAAGAAACGCGTCAGGGCGGAAATCGACGCGTTGTGGGGAGGAGCGTCCAGCCGATGACCAGCCTTTACGAAGCGGTCGTAGTACCAGGGTATGGCCGTGGGGCGCTCGGCCAGCGCAGATTTGGGGTCCTCCAGCAAACCGCGAAAGAAGCCCAAATGCGCCGCCCCCGTCATCGCGAAGCGCAGCAATTACTTTCGGATTTCATGCCGCGGCAGATTTGAGAGGGGAAGGTCATTCCAGGTTGTCACGTTCTCTTTGGCGGCCAGATCTCCGTCGGGACCCGCGAAAAAGCAACTCCCACCGAGGTTGACATCCAGGGGTTGGTGGAAATAATCCAGGCAGGTAAGTCCCGCCAGGAAATCGATGAAATGGGCCTTGTTCTCCTGGTGTTCGCCGCCCTCATGAGGCACAACCTCCGTGGGCTTGTCGTCCCCGAGCCAGAACATGGCCTCGAACGGCCAGGCACCGGTCGTGCGGAGGTGGTTGTAGAACTCCGCCGCGGCCCGCGTCGCGATGGGGAACTTTCGCGCGTCGGGCCCATCCCCGGAGGCCTTGGAACTGTCCTGCTTAGGGAAAGTGAAATAGGGCGCCAGGGCCATCACGGCGATGGTTAGGTTCCCGACGAAGGGCCCAGCCATTTCCCTCAACCTGCGCGCCAGAGGAAAGAACACCGACGCGCCGGTTCCCCCGAACACCGAGCCGATAATCATCACCCGCACCGGCCCCGTGGTGAGGTCCTTGGTCAATTGCGCGCCCACTTCTACCCATACGGAGTCGTCTCGATAAAGAGGCAGGAGGGCGAGGGCCGCCGCGCCTAGGGCAGGATGGCCTTTGAACCCCACGTTGAGCGGCATGTTCATCTCAGCTTCGGTGAACATCAACTTGGTGACGTCCTGCTGGAGATCGGTCAGCAGGGAGAAACCCAACATTTCGCGGAAGACAGAGGCCGTGTTCGCGGGACTCCAGGGCTGGAGGGCGCCGCCGTCACCCCCCGCCAACACGCTGAATCGGGTTGCAAAGAACCGCTCGGCGCCGAGGTTGCCCGCATAGGGGGTGGAGCAGGCGCCATAATCCACAAACGCACCATTGGTGCGCGTACCGTTTCCGTTGGCAGCGTCGGGGTCAATCAGCAGGACTTTGATTTCATCCGGTCCTAATCCCGCTGCGCACAAGTGAAGCACGGACTCCAACCCTCGCACGCCACAGCCACCTGCCGAAATCAAGTAGTTTTTCATAGATGGGTCTCAACTCCTTTTGGGTCGCGTCCAGGGGAAAAGCCATTCATGGGGTCGATATTTGAATGCCGGAGGGGTTATGCCCGGGATCAAAATGAGCAGGGCCGCGATGACGAAACAGAGCAAAGTGGTCTCCAGCCCCATTTTGATGCACGTGCCGAGAGCCTCCTGGAATCGGGAGGTCTGCGCGATGTTATTATCGATTGCATATTGAGTGGGATTACTCGCTGGAAAGGCCAGCCCGGCTTCAATGGCAGCGCCAACTCCTGCGGGGAAGGACAACAGAAGCCACCACATGCAGTTGTAAGGCCGAAAGAGGTCCATCGGACTCTGAATCCTTCGCTGCCGCGCAAAATACGCGTAAAGGCCAACAATGATGAGGGCGGCGATAAGGATGATTACAAGCGTTACCGATGCCATGTCGCTAATGTACTTGTCCCAATCCTTCCCCAAAATGCGATAGTAGTCTGTTGGGTCAGGCATGGAGATCCAAAAGAAGATGATGTCCACGTTAGTCTCTCCTGATAGCGATGTAGTGCTCGGCGAATACTGTGTCCTGTAGAAATGGGTTTGCCAACGCCTCCCCGAGGCGGTCGAGTTGATAAGTTCTCTTGACGGGCGCTGCGGTGCAGTCATCATTGGTCGACCAAGCCACGGTGCGATGGGCCACTATGAGGTTGCCGCTGCCGGGGGCCATTTTGACCTGGAAGACAACCCAAGGATATGAATCGGGGGGGCGTACCTGGTACTCGAAGAGCAGATTCCCGTTGGCCTCTCGGGTGACTTGTAATTGCAGTTGGTCGGGTTTCGGGTCAGTGTGGTTACCGCTCTTATCAAAAAAGAGGCTTCTGACGTCTCTACTGAGCTTTGAAACATCCTTTACGCTGAGATTCGAGGGATCGTCATCAAAATCCTTCGCAGTGATCCACACAAAGCGCAGCTTTGCTTCTCGGCGAACTGCAAACCGTGAATAGAACCGCTGTGCTGATTTACAGTCGTCTTCTCTGCTCGTAACATCCACAAGTCTGACATTAGGCTGGGTCTCCGCGTCGCCACCCTCCAACGGGATGGGCTTGCTGAGGGGATCGAAGAGGACCCGCCCCTGTAACTTGTCGAGCACCTTCTTTCTTAGGTCCTGCAAGGATTCCTGATCTGGGGCGATGACCATGAGATAGAACGGGCGGCCGGAACCGGGTAGGCTCTGATTAGCCGACATCGGGAACTGATGGTTTTCACACGCCATGGCTGCGGCATGGTAGGTACCGTCGTAGGCAGAGCGAAAACCGAGGAGGAGGACTTTCGCGTCCCACCCGCTCAGTTTCCTAAAACACGTCGATGGGTTGACATCTGCTTGGCCCGTTGCTGTTCCGGATGCAACCATGTCACTGATGATGATACTTAGCCGTTTGGAATCGTAGGATGGAGTGACCAAGTGATCGAGAATTTGGGCTAATGGGACCGGCACATCAGTGTAATGCGAAGCATCAAGAAAATAGGCCTTATCGGCCACGGTGGGAGAATGCAGAGAGAAACTGCACCTCCGACCACTGTATCCCTGAACTGACATCCCGTCCAAAAGGCTTTCCAAAACCCGGCGGTAGTTTGAATTTGGGGAAATGCGTGAGTTCGCGTTTGAGACGGCCACGAACCCTCGCATCGACTGGCTGAGGTTCACGTAGATGTCGGCGTCTTTGACGGACGATTGCTTGTGGGGTTCCGGGAATTGCTCCCCAAATGCCCGCAATACTTGGTCGAACGTCGGCGGTGGGATGTTGTGGCACGCGGCGTGGAATATCAAAACTGGGGCAATTACCAACAATACTTTGCCGTCGATCCACGAGAGGTTCTTTATGAACATTAGAGTGTATGAGTGGGATATCGGCTGATTCCTTCAGTCGACATTTTCCACTGTCCTCCCTTCGCGTCGCAAAGGCTCCGCATGACCGCGCCGTCTAGCACGCGCTGCCGCCTTTGGCCACCGGATCATTCTCCGGAACGGCGCACACATAGCGCCCGCATGTAGTAGGAGTTGGTCTTAGGGACGGGAACCCGTTCGTTAGTGTCGAAGGTGAAGTTCCACACATCCACAGGACCGTTCCTCGTTCCGCTCCAAATTCCCCGATTGCTCAAGACAATGCCGCCCTTAATATGGTAAGGAGCCCCGTTGCGGGAGGGGTTGACACCATAAACGTTTGCTGAAGGGTCATAAATGTCCTGCAACTCGCTCATCTCCGGCAACCGCCAGCCCGAGTATCCACCCAGACTGAGTGTTCGACAGTAACCTATGGCCCCGCCCCAGTTCACGTCGAAACCATTGTCCCCCTTAGCCCACATCAGGCCGGTCGACGAGTCGGTCCACACGGTTCGTTCCGCCTGCGGACCTTCACCACCGGACTGCTCATTACCCTCGGGCTTCGCCTGGCTGGCGCCGCCCGCCGCCGGACCTTCGCCACCAGACTGCTGATCGCTCCTGACCTGCACTTCGTATACGGTCCCTTTGCCGTGGGAAGAAATACGAGCGTATACAGTGCCGCTGCGATCCGCAGTCCACTTCAATGACACGCCGTACCCCCCCGCCCTTCCCGGCCTACCAACGGCAAGAACAGTACGCCGGTCGTCCGCCATGAGGGTCACCGCCGTTATCGTCCTCAAAGTGACATCAGAGCCTTGGGGGTAGTCAAGCGTAAGCACCTGGTAATTGCCCCCCCGGGAGACCGAAAAGGATATCCAGTTGGCAGCACCGTTGACAAAGCGCTGCTTGAGAGGTGGAAGTTGGTTTACGCCAATCGGCGTAACAGTCTGCGCACCAGCCGGCAAGGCCAGAGCGATAGCAAATGCAATTATTGACGCCTGGATGCAACCGGCAATATGTATTTTCAGTTTGATAAGTACCTCCTGTGTTTGAGTCACGCGCATCACTTGAATCCTTCGAAGGTCTTTGCTATAGTCGCCGTCGCGTAAGACCCTCAGGATTCGCGATGCTTGGCAGCCGGAAGTTTTGCCTGGGGGGAGGCTGAAGTCCTTAGAGAAACATTAAATTTTTCTGAGAAAAAGCTGAGAGTTGGCGATGACTCACGGAGGCGACCGCGCTTATGAGTTTGGCCCGTTTCTGCTGAATGCAGCGGAGCGCGTCTTAATGTGCCAGGGGAAGCGGGTACCGCTAACCCCCAAAGTCTTCGAAACCCTTCTCGTTCTTGTCGAAAATGCGGGCCATATCGTGCCAAAGGAAACGCTTTTCAAGCGTGTCTGGCCCGATACGATCGTTCAGGAAGACAGCCTTACCTTCAACATCAGCACCCTTCGGAAGGTCTTGGGAGGTCATGGCGCCGGGCAGCAGTTCATTGAAACCGAACATAAGCTTGGATATCGCTTTGTTGCGCCGGTGAAGATTCTTTTGCCCACCTCCCCCGACGCAGAGGTTCCCCCAAGCGTGAATTCCAATGGAATCGGCATGAGTCCGGACGCCGCCACGGCGCCACCAGGTGGGCGCGGAGTGGTTCGAGACGAAGGGTTTAGTGTGCGCCGCCGGGTGAAGTGGGCGGCGCTGGGATTGGCGCTGCTGATTGTGGTCGCGACCGTGGTATGGCTCGCTACGCCGCAGCCGCAACCGAAGATTCTGAAATACGATCAGATCACCGCTGACGGTCGCGAGAAGGGCGTGGGCCTGGCCACGGACGGAGAGCGCGTCTACTTTATCGAGCAGGCCTCGACGGGTTGGGTCATCGCCCAAGTCTCAGCTTCCGGCGGTGAGCCGGTTCCCATCTTCAGCATTCCCAGGGATTCTCTGATCACCGACATCAGTCCGGACCATCGCGATTTGCTGGTGGTTGAGGGCCTGGGCTTCGCACCAGGAACGCTGGAAGTTATGCCCTTGTTCGCAGGCGAGCCACGGCGCTTAGGGAATATGCTGGTGTATTCCGCCTCCTGGTCGCCGGACGCCAGGACTTTAGCTTACACGACCGATGGCGGCGTCTACCTGTGCGATCCCGACGGGTCGAATTCGCGCCGAATCGTTCCCATGTCCGGCCATCTCAGCGGTGTGCACTGGTCACCCAGCAGCAGCAAGCTATGCTTCACTCGGTCTGAACCTTCCGAAGTCTCACTTTGGGAAGTGGACCGCGACGGAAACGGTCTCAGTTGCATCTACCCGGGATTACTCTACGGCCTCGGGACCGCCAGTCGCCTTTGGACACCCAACGGAGAATACCTGATTGTCCAGTCATTATGTGCCGGCCACTATTCGCCTTCCGCGGTGCGGCTTTCTTCCGGACCTTTCCACCATCATTCGGGGCAACCTGCCTGCCTGGGGTTCGGACCGCTGGACTTGTCTGTTTCGGCCATAAGTCCGGATGGTGCGCGGCTGTTCGGTTTCGGGAGTGGAGCGAAACATCCGCAAATGGAAGAGTACGACACCCACGCTCGAGAGTTTAAGCCGTTCCTGCCCAACGTTTCTGCCGAGTACGCAGACTTTTCGAGAGATGGGCAACGCATCGCCTACGTCACCGGCGAGGAGGGGATCACTGGCGTGCAGAACCTGTGGACAAGCCAAATTGACGGCAGCCGCAAAGTGCAGATCACCAAACCCCCTCTTTTGGTCCAGTTGCCTCGCTGGTCTCCGGACGGGAGGTGGATTGCGTTCATGGGCAAGGATCCGGGGCAGGCGTGGAGGGTACGGGTTGTTTCCGTGGATGGCGGGTCCTATGCCCCGGTGACGCCCGTCAACAACGAGGAGGGAGCACCCACTTGGTCACCCGACAGCAACCAAGTCGCATTCGGAGGTATGGCTCAACCCCGGGAAAGAACAACCGGCCAGCTCGTCATCCATATCCTTAATCTAAAGACACACCAATTGTCGGACGTGCCGGGGTCGGAGGGCCTGTGGACGGCGCGGTGGTCGCCGGACGGCCGGTATATTGCCGCCTTGACGGAAGACTCCCGCAATTTGATGCTGTTCGACTTTCGCACCACCAGGTGGGTGAAACTTGCCACCTTGGCCCAAATTCCGGACCTCGTGTGGTCCCGGCACGAAGAAGGCATCTATTTCAACGGCGCAGTCACGGCCGGAGACCGCGCCATCTTTCGTATGAAGGTTCCAAGCGGTCAACTCGAGCGGCTCGCCAGCCTCCAAGGAAGGACAGAACGGGATTGGCTTGGCCTCACCCCCGATAACTTGCCTCTGATCGCACACTATACCGCCGCGCAGGAAATCTACGCCCTGACTGTGAATTGGCCTTGAGCGGGTTTTGAAATCCGAAATCGGGAGGCCCTGTTCCGTGGCAACCCGCTGGTTTGATCTGAATCCTGAATCCTGAATCGTGAATCCTGCCTTTGTTTTCTTGACACGAGGCTAGAACCATGATAGCCTAGCATGTTTGACCTATGGAGAAGGCCGCAACAGAACGCGTCAAGGAGGGTCGCAGGCGGTAGGTGGTAGGTGGGAGACGGTAGGTGGTATGTCGTGGGTGGTAGGTGGGGGAGAAACAGGAGTCAGGATTCGGGATTCAGGATTCAGGTGACAAGCATTCGGGCCGGAGCAATGCTGAATTATGAATTGTGGGTTGCGAGTCGCCTTCTTGCTTCTGGCCACCGCGGACTGCCTTCTGCTTGCTTGCGACATGATGTCACCGCCAACAGGGAAGGAAAAAACTAGTAACTTTAAAAACTGAATGGACGACGCGGGAATCTCTATGAAAACAAAGCATCGGCTCGCAGTGGCCCAGACAGAACCGGGAATGTTACAGAAAACAAAAGTAGTTACGCGTTGAAAGCGGGGATGTTGCTCAAAACAAAGGAAGTAGATGGCAGGTGGGGGAATTCTGAATTGTGAATTGTGAATTATGAATTGGGAGTTGCCTTCTTACATCTGGTCATCGCCGACTGCCTTCTGCTTACTGCCGACTGTCTACCGCAGTAGTAGGTGGTAGGTGGGGAGGAGCAAGTTTCAGGTATAAGGGGACGGGAAAAAATTGAACGAACAATGCGGCAATGTCTATGAAAACAAAGGAGCGGATTTGACCAGCCCAGGCTGAAGCGGGAATGTTATAGAAAACACAGGTACTTACGCGTTGAAGGCGGGAATGTTGCTGAAAACAAAGGAGGTAGAGGATAGGTGGGGGAATTCTGAATTGTGAATTGTGAATGATGAATTGCCAGTGTTTTTACTTCTGGTGACTGCCAACTGCCTCCTGCTTACTGCCCACTGCCTACTGCAGTAGTAGGTGGTAGGTGGGGGAAGAACAGGAGTCAGGATTCAGGATTCAGAACGAAGAACATCTGCTTTCTGCCTTCTGCTTTCTGCCTTCTGCTTTCTGCCTACTGCCCCACGAGAGGAGCTTTGAACCATGAACTATTTTGACCGACGGTGCTTCCTGAAGGTTTCCGCGGCTAGCCTGCTGTCGGCTAAGGCCGCTCCGTTGCTTGGCGCCGGCGCCCAGCAGGTAGCGGCAGGAGAGACCTCCGGGACTGTGCGGATGGAAGGCGCCTTATACGTCTTTGAATTGTCGGCACGGGACGATCGTTTCCGCCTGCTTGACAAGAAGGGCCGACTCATGACTTCGGGGGTGATGCAGCCGGCGATAACCGTGGCCACGGACTCCGGCAGCGGAACTACGCGGTGCATTTCCGGCAAAGCCGTCAGTCACGAGGTTAAAGACGGCAAGCTTACGGTCAACTATGAAGGGGTGAACGGCGGAGCGCGGTTGACGGTGATTTGGCGCTTTGACGAAGAGGGATTCTGGTTAGACCCGTTCGTCTACGAAACGCCGGCATCCGAAGACATTGTTGCCGTCCACTATTTCGCCGAGTGCCACGAAGGGCAGCCCGAACCTTCTCTCGAGAGCAACTATCTGGTTGCTCCGGGTATCAGTGAGTCCTCTGCTATAAGTCCCGTCGTACCACCGGGGATGGGACTGAACGTCACCCTCTGGCTCGGACATGGTTCCCTCGGTGCGGGACTGCTGCAACAATGGGGCCTTCCCGCGCACTATTTCTGTGGCTTTCATCGCAACTCGGGCTCCGCGACGAAGGGAGCGATGCTAGAACATCTCTCAGACGCTTTTTGTTGCGGCTTGGGGGACCTTCCGGCAGGTGACCTCCATTTTGAAATCAAAGGCGAAAAGCACAGCCCGATTCTGGATTACCGAAGCGACCTTTGGAAACACTTGCGCGGTCCCGGAAAACTCACTTTGGGGGCAACGTGGCGCTGGGCGATCGGTCCTAATTACTACGAAGCGATCCGGCACTATTACCTTGATCTGGTCAGGGCAGGAATCATTGAAGAGAAGAAAAACTCCTCGCATAAGAACGCAGTCCTCTTATCCCCTCAATTCAACACTTGGGGCGCGGAGGTGGCTTCCGGCAAAGAGTGGGACCAATTTGACGAGCCACTCTTAAACTCAATCTATGACGGACTGAAGGCCTCGGGGATGAAGCCGGGAATGTTTGTGATCGACGCCAAGTGGGAAGGAAGATACGGTCTTCTGGAACATTCCTCCGAAAGGTTTCCACACTTTGAGGAGATTCTCAAACGCATCCGATCGGACGGCCACCGTCTGGGGATGTGGGCCGCCTTCATGCGCTGCGAAGACCCTCGCGACTTGGGCTTGACGACCGCTCATATGTTGCGCGGGCCGGACGGCAAACCCATTGCGAGGGCGGAGGGCGACATCCGCTACTATCTTCTTGATTTCACTCAGCCGGAGGTTCAAGAAGCTTTGGCGCGTCTGGCCAGGAAGTTTATCCGGCGTTACCAACCCGACTTAGTGAAGTTCGATTTTGGCTACGAGCTTCCAGGGTTGGCCGAGGGCGCGCCGAGCGAAATGAAGTGGGCAGGAGAGCGGCTTCTGGCGAAAGGTCTGGAGGTGGTGATCAAGGCGATGCGGGAGGAGAATCCTGACCTGGTGGTGATGTATTACTCGCTCTCACCGCTTTTCAACGAGTACTTTGACTTGCATAGTCCGGATGACATGTTCATGTGCGCCAAGGAATACGATTTTGAGGCGAACCGGCGCTTCTTCTTCAGCGGCCTTCTGGGGGAGATCGGAATGCCTACTTATGGCTCGGGAGGTTACGACTGGCCCACCATGCCGGAAATCTGGTTTGACTCCGCTGTGGTCGGAACCCTCGGCTCCTTGAACAGCTTTTCGGGGGACGAAGAAAACGAAGGCCCCACGCCGGAGCGTGTAGCCAAGTATAACGGTCTGGCGCAACTGCTCCGGTCGTCCAATACCTTCAGCATCCGACCGATTGATGCCGACTATGTCAGCTCCACGCGTGGCGCCCGCTCGCCCTCCTGGGCGCGAATGGAAAATGGCGAGGTTGTTCTGCTGGCCCTGCGGGCTAGCCATGGGTCTCGAGGTAAGGCCGCGGCGAAGTTTGCCAACTTGGCCGAAACAAGCGCCTCGGTGGTTGTCGCCTCGAAGACGGCTGAAGGTATCGAGCGCGCCTCGAGGCTCGCCATCGTTCCCTATGGCGACGGTGAGCTGAGAATCAGGCGCGCTGGGGCCGAAATGAAGGCGGCCGAGATCATCGAACATGCCTGGGAAAACCGCCTTGGAAAGAGCGTAAGTATCCCCGTCAAGGATGGAACGCTCACCATTCCGTTGCGGGAGCGCACCGACGATGGCTCCCCCGTGGAATGGATTGAGGTAAACACTTGATGTAGCGGCGATTTTACATCGCCAAATTATAGCGGCGAGTTTACCTCGCCAAATCGTGGCTCCGATCAGACCGGGACAGGTTCCGCCACTCCATTTGGCGATGTAAAATCCCCGCTACTAAGAAAAGTTGGCCAGGGCGCGCATGGCCGCCAAGTCGTCTTCGAGGGGCGCCAGGGGGTTGTACTCGAGGGCTACCGAGCCTTGAAAGCGGTCGTCCAGTTCGTAGATAGCCTTGAACACGTTGCGGTAATTGATCTCGCCCGTGCCCGGTTCGTGTCGCCCCGGAACATCCCCCACGTGGAAGTGTCCAATGCGGTCTATATGCGTGCGTATATTATCTATAAGATTACCTTCCATGATTTGGACATGATAAATATCGAACAGGAGCTTGACGTTGGGGCTTCCCACCCGGTCCACCAGTTCGGCGCCGTCGCGCACGTAATAGAGAAAGTAACCCGCGTGGTTGACATAGGTATTCAAAATCTCGATGACGGCGGTGATGCCGTGCTTCTCCAGGATGGGCGCGGCCTCGCGCAGCGCTGCCACCGCGTTGGCCATCTGCTCGGAGCGCGGTATCCCTCCCAGTTCGTTTCCCGTCAAGACCACCAACTGCTTGCAATCCATCTTCTTCGCCGCCTCGATGGAAGCATCGAGTTCGCGGAGGAATCCCTCGCGCTCGCGGGGGTTCACCAAGCCACAGCCGGGCGCCGTCACACCCTTGTTGGCTACCAGGCACGCGCAGAAAAGCGGGGACTTCTTTCTCTCCGCCAGGAAGGCCTCCAGCAACGCGGGGCTGCGCCACTCAAACATCTCGAAGGCGTCGTAGCCCAGGCAGTTGAGCAGTGCCATCGCCTCCGGTACGGGCATGCGAACCAGCATGCCCCAGGTAATCGAAAGCCGCAGGCCCTTCTTGCCTTCCGCGTTCCCGCGGGCACTGGCTGTCATCTGGGAAAGCGATAGAGCTCCGGCGGCCAAGCCAAGAAATGAACGACGGTGCATGACAAACCTCCAGGACAGAGGGGTAAGCGTTCGGGCGCTGATTATATGCGAAGTGAGAACCCTGAACAATCGTCTGCCTGGAGAGTTGTCTGTCTGGAGAATTTGGCCATTAGCCAGAATCGTAGCCCTCTCCCTTGGGGCGGACAAGAACAAGTCAAAAGGCAAAACGCAAATCGCAAAACGCAAAAGTAAAAAACCAAGAAGAACTTTCCTCGACAATAGCGGCGCTTGCTGGCGCTTTGCCTTTTGAGTTTTGCACTTTGCATTTTGACTTGTTCTTCCGGCTGCCCTTGACAGGTGCGGTGGAGGGCGAGAGAATGCCGGTTCGCCGCGGGGCATTACGTGGGGGCTGGGGCCTCGGACTTCGCGGAGGCAAGCCGCATGCCCGGACACACGCAATTTCGAGTCTGCGGGAGATACCCCCTTGGCGCCGCCTTGCGTCGCAACCGCAACGCATTCTCCGTGTTCTCTGTGCCTTTCAAGCTTTAACACGGAGCACACAGAGTATCTCAGTGACCTCTGTGTTGAAGCTCTTCTGCCCACGGAGGACACGGAGGCACCAGTCAGGTTGTGACCACTCATCCGCTCAATTACGCAATGCAGCTGAATCTGGCTCTGGCACTCAGCCTCATGCTTCTTCCCTGCGACCTTTCCGCCCGCGACCAACTGCTCAAGCGTTACGAGTTTTCCCTCCCTCGCATGGGGACGATCTTTCGCATCGAGCTCTTCTCGCCTGACGATGCGACAGCGTCGAAAGCGGCAGATGCTGCCTTCGCTCGCGCCGAGGAACTCGAGCAGATCATGAGCGACTACCGGGAGGACAGCGAACTCATGCGCCTCGCGCGCGAGGGAGTGTCAGCCCCGTTTCCGGTAAGCAACGACCTCTACGATGTCCTGGCGAAATCCGTCCGGATCTCAGAGCTTTCGCACGGCGCCTTTGATGTTACCGTCGGCCCGCTGGTGGAGTTGTGGCGAAACGCCCGCAAAACGGGACGCTTGCCTGACGCTTCGCAACTGGCGAGGGCGAGAGCGTTGGTTGATTACCGAAACATCGAATTGGATACCGCACGCCGGACCGCCTTCCTGAAACGCGCCGGCATGAAGTTAGATCTGGGCGCGATCGGCAAGGGCTACGCGGCGGACCAGATGCTGGCTCTCTTGCAGTCGCGCGGAATCCGCCAGGCCATGGTGGTGGCGGGGGGAGAGGTGGCTCTGGGAGCGCCTCCGCCCGGTAA